>Ga0302321_100001871_pt1 | contig 17987 bp, 17 predicted proteins | sample Fen_T0_1_FD_202505 | JGI IMG/M metagenome (GOLD analysis project Ga0302321, IMG submission 202505) | Peat permafrost microbial communities from Stordalen Mire near Abisko, Sweden - Fen_T0_1 | ecosystem: Environmental > Terrestrial > Soil > Wetlands > Permafrost | place: Sweden: Abisko...
GTAGTGGGCGACCGGGTCGCGCGCCTGGGTGGAGAGAAAGCGAGCCTTGCGGATCAGCTCCGCATCATCTGAGACCAACATGCCCCCGCCCGAAGTGGTGATGATCTTGTTCCCGTTGAACGAAAAAATGGCCGCCTTGCCGAAGCTGCCCGCGGCCCGGCCCGCGTAACTCGCCCCGAGGGCCTCCGCGGCATCCTCCAGCAGCGGCACATTGTACCAGGCACAAACGGCCTCAATCGCGCGCAAGTCGGCACAATGACCGTACCGAACGACCGCAATCACCACCCGGGGGAGCCGGCCCGACTGGCTGCGCTGGGCCAGCCAGCTTTCCAGCAGGACCGGATCCATGTTCCAGGTTCCATCGTCCGAGTCGACGAACACCGGCCGCGCCTGCTCATAAAGAATCGGATTCGCGGAGGCGGCAAATGTGAGCGACGAGCAGACCACCTCATCTCCGCGCTGGACTCCCATGAGGATCAAACCCAGGTGGATGGCGGCGGTCCCAGACGAGACTGCCGCGGCATGCTTGAAGCCAAAATGGGCCGCAAATTCCTTTTCAAAAAGATCAACGTGCGGACCAACCGGTGCGATGTAGTTGGTCCGGAATGCCTCCTCGATGTAGGACAACTCCGCCGCACTCATGTGGGGCGGGGAGAGAAAAAGACGTGGACGGGCAGGTGCGGAAAGAATGGTTGTCATGGCGGGAAATTCAGACGGCGGCACCCCGGCGCAGGACAATCTGTTCCCGCAAGCCAGCGGGCGGTGCCGCCTGCGGATCGTAGCCGCCGCTGTAAGCCGCGTGGCCCACCGCCGGCGGCACGTAGCCGGGATAGTACAGGGTGGGCATGCCGCCGAGGAAGGAGATCCACCGCGAGAAGGTGGAGTAGCCCGTCCCCACGAAGACCGTGGCCCGGGCGAGGCACAGGATGTTCGCGAGCGCATTGCCCGCATCGACAAACTCCACCCCGCGGAGACCGGCGAAGAGGGCGCGGTCTTCCGCGCCGCCGTCGGTCATCACCCTGACCGGCAGGTCGCACAACTCTCCGCAGTCCTGCAGGCTTCGCAGCGTCGCGATGAACCAGGCGGGCGGGCAATAGATGGCGTTGTGCGGGTCCGACAGCGACTGTCGCAGGTCGCCTCGACGCATGTGCACCCCAATAAAAGGCCCGCCCGCCGCCGGCAGCCCGCGGAGCGCGGAGGGGCGGCAAATGGTCAGCAAGCGGCGGCGCAGGAAGTCGCCCTGCCCCCAAAGCGGGAGAAAATAGTCGGCGTCGGAATTGGGCGGCTTGAGCCCGCGGAAGACCACCAGGCCCGCGGACGGCAGCGCCACCTCGGAACCAGCGAACCAGTTCTGCGGCTCCTGCAGACGTCGGCTGCTGCACAGGATGGTGAGCCGGGCGAGACCACCGGTATAGTCGTCCTGCTGGAAGAGCGGCCAATAGACCCGTCGGTCAACTTCCCGGCGCAGCGTGGGACCAATCATCGGCTTGAACCAGACCGGCCCCAGCATGGGCAAACCAAACCGGTGGCGAAATACTTCTGCGCGTGCCCACGGAAACAGGCTGTTGCCCAGGCCGAGCCGGGGAATGACTGCGTGGGTGTAGAGCATGATGTTCCTCAGGTCTTCCGCGGTTCCACCGGGACGCCGCCGAGGCCGAGCCGGCCGAGACCGAGCACGATCTCGCGGAAACCCGGGTCCGCCCAAAGGTTTTCCCATGGCTGATCGCTGGTCAGGCGGATGAAATACTGTTCTCCCTGGCCCTTGAACGCCTGCTTCATCGCCCCGCGCCACCAGCGGACGGGATCGGGCACCGCATTGAAACGCTCGCCATAGTCATAGGTTTCGCCGTCGACCAGGTGCCAGTAGAGCACGTAGGTCGGGGCGCCCCCCAACGGCGGTTCGAACAAACGCCATTCCGCCGGCGCCACATCCATGCCCGCGAAAAATCCCCGTTGCTTGAACCGCATGTCGAGGCAGCGCCAGCCATTCTCCGTCCAGCACCGATCCGGCGTGTGCGAAGCCACGAGTTGGACCGGCATTTTGCCCGCGCTCCAGTAGGCAACGTAGACCCCGAACCGGTCGGAGCCTCGCTGATATTCGCGATTGATGACTTCGTCGTAGTTCAGGACCTTCTCCACCTCGCTGGACAAGAATTCGCTCGGGCCCAACGGGAGGTCCCGCGAGGCCCATCCGGGCAGGTCCGCCGCGATATTCCGGGCCAGATGGGGCGGCAGCAACGGCGGCACCGGCCGGGCGAGGGAAATCATCTGCAACGCCACGGCGCCGGCCAGAGCCAGCGCCGCCGCGATCAGGACTAGACGGCCAGTGATGGTACGGCGCGCGTTCATGGTGGGTTTCCGCCGGCCTGAACATATGGCCGGGCGGGAACACCGAATACCGTTGTCCCGGCGGGCACATCCCGCATGACCACCGAACCCGCGCCGACTGTCGCCCCGTCGCCGATCTTGACCCCGGGCAGGATGCTGGCGTGGCTGCCGATCACCACGCCCTGGCCGATGACCACTCCGCCGGTGATGTCCACATGGCAATGGAGCTGGGAATAATCCCCGACCACGGCGTCATGGGCCACGGTGGAATGCAGGTTCACCGTCACGTAATTGCCCAACCGCGTGTCGGGGCTCACCACCGCGTGGGGGCAAAGGATGACCCCCTCGCCCAACACGGCCCCGTCGCCGACCACCGCAGTCGCGTGCACGACGCGCCCGAACCGGCCACCGCGCGCCAGCAGGCGCCCGACGCAGCGCCTTTTGAATTCGACGCGGCCCATGGCGCAGATGAAACGATCATCCGCATCCGGCACATGGTCCTCGATCCGCCCCAGCACAGGCACGTCCTTGGTGAAATGAGCCAACGCCTCCGGGTTGTCGTCGAGGAAGCCGCGGACCGTCCACGGCATCGCCGCCTGGCGCGCCCACACCAGCACCTCGCGACCCAACCCGCCGGCACCGATGATGATGAGATTCCCGTTCATGGCTGAAACCGGGTTTTCTTCAGGTTGCGGGTCGCGGCGATACCCTGCACGAGCCGCACCACGGTCGGCAGCTTGTGCCGGGCCAGCCGGCTGCGACCGAACTGGTGCAGCAGGTGTTTCACTTCCAGTGCGTCACGCTCCGCACCCCGCCAGACCACCTCCGCCGCGACTACCTGGCCGAGCACGGGACTCTGCGACGGGTAGACCAGGCAGTCGGCCACGGATTCGTGAGCAAGCAGGACGCCCTCCACCTCCGCGGGCAGCACCTTTTCGCCGCCGACGTTGATCAGCTCGGTGCGGCGCCCCAGGACCGAAACGGTCCCGTCCGCCCGTTGCTCGGCCAGGTCACCCGTCCGGAACCAGCCGTCCCCCGCAAAGCCGCCCGTTTCCCCCGACAGATAGCCCAGCGCACGGGCCGCGCTGTGAATCCACAGTTCGCCGTCGACCACCTTCCATTCGTAGCCCTCGACGCGGCCGTCCAGAACCAGACCGGAGTCCGTACTGCGCACCGGCAGCGCGCCCGTCTCGGTCGTGCCAAAACGCTGGACAAAATCCACCGCCGGGAGCGCCGCGCGCAGCCGCGCCAGCAGGCCGGCGGGCATCGGTTCGGCGCCGTACGGCACCACGCGGAGCGAGGCGAGGTCATGACGCTCCATCACCCCGGAGATCAGCAGCAGGTTCAGGAAACTCGGGGTCGCGGGCAGCACTTCCACGCGGTGCCGGGCGATGGCAGCCGCGACGCTTTCCGGTGCGATTTCGGCGGGCGGGGCCACGATGACCTGCCCGCCGGCGAGCGCCCGCCACGCCATATCCAGCCCCCCAATATGGTCGAAACGCATGAGCGGAAGCAACCGCACCGGCCGGCCATTCCGGAGCGGGATCGCCGCCAGCAGCGTGCCCAGGTCATGCAGCACCAGCTTCGGCTGGCCAGCCGTACCACCGGTGGCCAGGATCAAGCCCGCGCGTCCCTGTGATGTCAGTTCCCCGAGCAGGCGACGGGCCGTGGGCGAATTCGTCCCCTGCCCCGGGCCGACCAGCCGGCCATCCCGCACCTGGCCGTCCACATTCAGGCAGGACCGCCAGCTGGCGAGCTCTCCTTCCCGTTCCCGACGCAACGGTGCCGCAACCGAGCCGGCCAGCGCGACGGCAAACAACCAGGCCAGCGACTCCAACCGGGGTTCCCCCGGGACGATTACGACCGAGCCGGGCACCAAGCCGGTCCGCACGCACTCCTGTCTGGCCGCGGCTAGCTCCGCGGCAAAGTCGGCCCACGTGCGTGGCCCATCGTCGCCAATCCACAGTGGCAACGCCGCGCGTTCCGTGGCCAGTGCAATCACTTCTTCGAATGAAAATGTCCGGGTTGTTGTGTTCATGAAAATATCCCGAGCAGGCGTGCCCTATCCACTCACCCCGCCGAGGTAAATCACCTGGCCGGTGACGAAGTCGCTGCCGGGCGCGAGGAAGAAATCGACCACATTGATCACGTCCTCCACCCGACCGAAGCGTTGGATCGCCTGACGGGCCAGCAGGGCGTCCATCTTGGCCTTGGGCACGCTCTTGATGAGGTCGGTCGGCACGGGCGTCGGCCCGACGGCATTGACCGTCACCCCCGTCGGGCCCAGCTCGCGCGCCAGTACCTCGGTGAAGGAAACGACGGCCGCCTTGCTGGCGGCGTAGAGCGATTCGCCCTCGAGCCGCAAGGGCGTTGCCACCGTGGCGAAATTGACAATCCGGCCGGCCTTCGCTCGCACCATCGCCTTGGCCGCCTCGCGACAGAATAGGAAGGTGCCGTGAAAATTGGTGGCAAAAATGGCGCGGGCCGTGGCCGCAGTCGAAAGCAGGGCGTGGTTCATGGAGGCGATGCCCGCGTTGTTCAGCAGGACATCAATCCTGCCGTGCTGGCGCACGACGGCCCGCACCATGGCGACGACCGCTGCCTCGTCCGCTACATCCAGGGCAAAATGGGAATAAGCCGGATGGGTCAGCGTCGAAGGCGCGCGACTACAGCCACAAACCAGATCGCCCGCGTCCAGGTAGTACCCGGCCAGCGCCAGGCCGATGCCGCGGCTGGTACCCGTGATGAGGATGACACGCGGTGGTTTCATTCGGCCAGCAGTTCGAGGATGTAGGCGACCAGCGCATCCACGTCGCGAAAGGGCGACCGGCCGCGGCTCATGGCCCGTTCACTGGCCAGCACCAGGTCGCGGCCCAGTTCCCGGCCCAGCCGGTATTCCAGGTCCGCGAGAAAATTAACCAGCCCGAGGCTGTCGAGCGGGCCGCCGGGACTGAAGATCGGGCAATTGCCATCGTCGGTGACGGCGAGCGTTTCAAAGACCAGCCGGCGAACCGTCGCGGCCGTGGGTTGGGTGGATGCATTCATGTGAAAGCCTTGGTCTTCAGCAGGGCTGGTTCCGGGGCCTCCGGCCGCGGCCGGGTGCCGTGGAAGCGGGCCATGGTGGCCTCGCCGGCCGCGGCGATGCCTTCGCGCCGCAACACCTTGGCCACCGTGAGGGTGAGAATCCTCAGGTCCAAGGCGAGGGAGCGGTGGGTCACGTACCAGACGTCGAGCTCGAATTTTTTTTCCCAACTCAGCGCGTTGCGGCCGTTGACCTGTGCCCACCCGGTGATGCCCGGCCGCACTTCATGTCGGCGGGCCTGCTCGGGCGTATATAGCGGCAGGTATTCCACCAGCAATGGGCGCGGGCCCACGAGGCTCATGTCCCCGCACAGTACGTTCCAGAGGGTTGGCAGTTCGTCGAGGCTGGTGGCGCGCAACCACCGCCCAAGGGGCGGAAGGCGGTCCGCATCGGGCAGCAGTCGGCCAGCCGCATCCTTTGCCCCGGTCATGGTCCGAAATTTGCAGAGCGTAAATATCCGCCCATGGCGGCCGGGACGTGTCTGCCGGAACAGGACCGGCGCCCCGAGGCGCAGGCGCACCAGCGCCCCGAGTCCCACCAGGAGCGGCAGCAGGAACAGCAGTGCGCCGGCCGAGAGCAGGAGGTCCATGCTTCGCTTCATCGCGTGGCCTCCCCGGTTTGCAGGACGAGCGGCGACACCGACCCGGCCGCCCGACCAGCGGCGGCCGGGATCCGTGGGCTCATGATCTCAGCCAGAGTGTCGCCGTTGCATGCGGCGAAGTGGCGGGCGGCCGCCCGTGCGCCGGTGGCAGCCGCGACCATGGCCCCGGCGTCGAGCAACCCCATCACGGCCGCCGGCAGCGCCGCCGGGTCCGGCTGGCTCGGAATCCAGAATCCCCCGCGGAACCGCACGCAAACCTCCGCGCTGCTGGTTCCCGCGGGCCCGAAATAGACGATGGGCAGCCCGAAATCGATGTAGCCCGAAAACTTGCTGGGAGAAACCAGCCCGGCCGACTCCTCCTTCAGCAGCACGATCCCGGCGTCGATGCGCCATTGTTCATAGAGCCCCGGCAGGCTGGCAAACGGAACCCGGGCGTGGATGGTCACGGACACTCCCAGGTCAACGCCCAGGCGGCGGAACAGACCTTCGCCCGCCGGGGAGGTGCCAATGACGAAGAGATTGACCTCGTGCCGTTGCCTCACGGCCCGCAATAATTCCGCGAGGGGCGCGAGACTGTGTGCCACCCCCAGGTTCCCGGAATAGGCCAGGTTCAGCGGCCGCCCCCCCTGCCCGGGGACATAGGAAACCGGAGTCAGGCCGCCGGGGCGGGCGTCGCCCCAGGTCGGATGCTGCTCCACATTGCCGCCGCCCGTGCGCCGCCGCGCCAAGTCGGCCATGGCCTGATCCAGCACGACGACCAGCGCGAAGCCGGGCATCAACGTGGCGTCGATTTTCCTCAACCACGCCGCGAGAAATTCCGGCCCGCGCCGGTCGAGCAGCCGCGCCTCGATTTCCGGATGGTAATCCATCAGCCAGCAAATCACCGGCACGCGACGGACCCGCGCCCACCACTGCGTCCAGAGCTGGATGCCCGGGGGCGCGGACCGGACGATCACGGCGTCCACCCGGCCGAAACGCACCTGCCACGCCGCCTGGAGATAAACCCAGAGAATATTGCCCAGGCGGTGCGGACGAAGCCCACCCGGCCGGTATTCGCGGAACCAGCCATGCACCGACGCGAATTCCAGGTCCGGACGGCGCGCTCGCAGGCCGGCGATCAGGGACCGGGCCATCGCCTCGTCCTCCGGCGGGTATTCGAACACGAAAAGCACGCGGGTCTTCATGATTTGTGCCAGGCGGACGCCGTCGGCGTGACCCCACGCACCGGGACCGGCGCAAAGATCCGCTCCCAGCCGGCGAGATGATGTTCCAAGTCGTAGTGCTCGACAAACCGGCGGTGCGCCGCCACGGCGAGAGCCGCCAGGGCCCCGGGCCGGGCGATGAATTCCTCGATTTGCGTTACGAGTTCCGCCGTCGCACCCGTTTCAAGAAATCGCGCGCTCGCGGCGTCCAGGATGGTCGCAATCTCCCCCACCCTCGTCGTCAGGATCGCGCATCCCGAAGCCATGGCCTCAAGCAGGACCAGCGGCTGGGCCTCAACCGCGTACCGCGTGGGCAGCACGAACAGGTCGGCCTCGTGAAACAGCGCCTGCTTTTCCGCCCCGACGGCCCCGCGCACCCACCGCGCGCGCACCCGCCCACCGCGGTTGATCCCCTCGATCGTGGCCTCGATCCATTGCTCGGCAGCCGCGACGCTCCCAAAGCGGTCCTCAAACCCGCTGTCGGCGACCCGGCCGCACAGCACCACTTCCAACGCGGGACCGGAACGCCCGGCGAGGATGGCCACGGCCTCGAGGAATTCGGGAAACCCCTTGCTCGCGTACAGGCTGCCAAGGTGCAGCAGACGCAAGGGCCGGACGCTCGCCACCCGGGCCGGCCACTTGAGGTCCAATTGGGTGGCGCTAAGTGGTGGCAGGGTACATGAGTTGATGACCACGGCGACACGTTCCGACGGCAGGCCGAGGGTGACGAGCCGGCGGCGGTGGCCTTCGCCGAGTACCGTGACCAGACCGCCCTGCCGCAGCAGGAAGCAAAACACTCTTGTCCGGAGCGCACCGGGTTCCCACGTCATGAAGAGGCTCCCGTGCAAGGAGAGGACGATGCGCTCACGACCGAGCCCCAGCCGACCCAGCAGCAGCGGCACCCCATCGCGCATGAATGCCACCGGGGTGAGGCCGAGGTTCACGGCCAGGCCCGCGTCGCCGGCGAAGAGCAAGCGCAACGCTTTCAACCAGGCCAGCGCCAGACCGAGCCCGAATCGCACGGCCGCCAGCCCGCCGCCGCGCTCCCGGTCAAACACCGGCTGGGGCAGCGCCCGGCAGTCCCAACCCCGCGCCCCCAGGCCGCGCCGGATCATTTCCGTGGCCTCCTTCTGGCCGGAAAACCCCGTGGGACAGGGGTAGCAAAAGTAGACGCGGTGCCGCGCAGCAGGGCTGGACTCGATCATGGCTGCAAGGAGTGGCGCCAGCCCATCAATCCGACGACGACCCGCGAAAGGCGCGAGCTTCTGCGCGATGCCGGCGCGCCCGCCGCGCCGGCCGCTTGCTCCAGCGCCAGGGCAAAGGCCTCCGGCGAATAGGCGGCGATGATTTCCCGCGAGCACTGCCCCATCGCCCGCCATTGTTCGCCATCGAGTGCCGCCACGCGGTGCAGGAGTTCCTGCAGCGCGGCCGGATCCTCGGGGTCGAAGATCCAGCCGTTTCCGCCCTCCCGCACCAGGTCGGGCGCGCAGCCGCAGCACCGCGACACCAACACCGGCAGGCCGGCCGCCATGGCCTCGTTGACCACGAGGCCCCACTGGTCGGACAGGCTGGGCAGCACGAGCGCCCCTGCGCGGGCGTAGAGGCCGGGCAGGTCGGGATACTGGCAGAATCCGGGAAATTCCACATGCGCACCGAGGCCGAGGTCCGCAACCTGGCGGCGCAGGTCGGGCTCCAACTCGCCCGAGCCCGAGAGCACGAGCCCCCACGCCACCGCCCCGACCTGCGCGCGGTAACCCGCATAGGCGTCCAGCAGGCGGGGAAGATTCTTTTTCGGCACGAAACGGGCCACGCAGAGGAAGCGCGGCGGCACCGGCGCAGCCGCGGCCCGGACGCGCGCCAGGCCGGCCCCGGCGGCAAAATGGTCGTTGTCCACCACGTCCAACGGCGCGAACAGCGTCGGTGCGGGAAAGCCAAATCCGGCAAGATAGTCCCGGCTGCGCGCGCCAGCGACCACCGCGGCCCCGAAATTCCGCACCAGCGAGCGCTTCACCAGCTCCCGCCACCGGTGGCGCGGTTCATCCTCGCGGGTGGAATCGCACATCACAATCGCCGGAATCCCGCGCGCATGGCAGGCGCGCAACACCGCATGGTATTCCGGGTCGGCCCAGCCCGAGCAGGCCACGACCGCCGGCTGGTGGGCGGCCAGCACGCGGGCCACCTCGCGCGCCAGCCCGGGCTCCGGCAATGCCGCTTCCGGCGAGGGCGCGGCCGGGAAAACATCGCGCCCATAGTGGCTCCCCACGGGGGCGGTCGTCCACGGATACTCGGCCGAGGCGGGACGCGTTTCCACGACCGTCAGCTCCGTACGCCGGCCCGCGGCCTCGAAGCGGGCATCGTGATAGGGGCCGATGCGCCGGACCAGAAAAAGGATACGTCGTGCGCTCATGTCAGGTGGCCGCCGGGGCGGTCACGGACGCCACGGTCGAGGGCCTGGTCCGGGCCGGGGTGGCCAGCATCGCCTTGCGACTGAAGAGAAACAGCGCCACCAGCGGCAGCAGATCGAAGAAAAACTCCATCAGGGTCTGGGCGAGGTACCCGCGATTCACGATGGGGAAAATCAGCGCCCAAGCCACGGCGTAGATCACCACGACAAAGGGGTTGCTTGGATTGGCCCGGTAAAACTCCCAAAACCGCCGGTAGATCAGGCCCAGGGCGAGCCCACCGAGGATGACCCCAATCCAGCCCGCCATCATGTAGTGCTCGCCGGTCACCGGCACCGCCTGGCCGCGCGTGCCAGTGATGTATTCGAAGTAATCGAGAAAGGCCGCATAGGGCTTGTCCGGCCAGAGGCTGCGCGGAATCGGGATCGTCAGGGCAATCCAGAAAGGATCGAGCCCGACGAATGGCACGACGTCGGGGAACGATTCGATCACCAGGCCCATGGTGAAAAATGTGCCCGCATCGCCAAAGCCGCCAAGGAACACCTCCAGCAGGCTCAGTTCGCCGAGTTGGGTCAGGTCGAGCCCACGACCGTAGGTGCGGGTGAGCACAATGAAACCAGAAAGCAGCACCAAACCGGCCGCCCCGCCCAACAGCGTCGCGGGCGTCGGGCGTTGCCGCCGGAGCAGGTAGGCCGTTGCCGCGCACGCGAGGACAAGCGTGATGATGCGGTGGCGGAAGGCCACCGAGAGGTAGAACAGCAACACGACCATCACCGGCAGCCCGACCAGCCAGAAACGGCGCCGGAGCGGCTGGCGATCGGTCAGCGCGACCAGCAGGCAGGCGCCGGGAATGAAGCAGTTGATGAGCAGAAAGAGATAGTTGCCGGCCGCCAGGCCCACCTGCTCCACCGAATCTTCTTCACCACCGCCTTGGTGGAAGGGCAGCAGCAACTGCCCCAGCGACTGCCCCGACACCCAGGCGCAGTACAGAAAGCCGGTGAGCCCCAACCCCGCCAGCACGCCCAGATTGAGCCAAAGGCGCTTCCGCAAGGGGGCATCGAGCACCGCCACCAGCCGGGTGCGGACGGGACGGGTCTTGATGGCAAACCCGACATAGATCGACCCGAGCCCCAGGATACCGGCGAGCCATGCTTTGCCCATAAGCCCCCTCAGGTCCAGGCCATATCCGTAGGTGTTGCCCAGCATGAGCGAGACGAGCGGACCCACGACGAAGTAGTAGGCAAAGACCGCGGCAAAAAGCACCAGCGGGTTCCAGAACCAGGTCCGATCGGGACTCCGATAGGCGCTCCAGTAGGGCGCGGCGACCAGCAGCGTCATCAGGCAGACCAGGCAGATCTCGAGGAAATTCATGGTGCTGGCCGGTGGTTCAGTCGAAGCGGCGCAGGATCCCTTCGACCCCGGCCCGGAATCGCTCCCACGTATAGTCTCCCACACTGGCCGCCACCGCCGCGCGTTCGGTCGCGCCCGCCGCCGGCCGGAGCAGCGCCCGACGGATCGCCGCGGCCAGCGCCTCGATCTCACCAGGTTGAACGTAGTCAACCCAGGCCTGGGCCGCAGCCAGGTCGGGCAGCACGGAATGGCGTGTGCCAATGACCCGGCAACCATGTGCCAGCGCTTCAAGGTAGACCTGGCCGAAACCTTCGGACAACGACGGCAGCACGAAGGCCAGGGCATGATCGTAGTACCAGTTCAATTCCCCGCGCGGCAGCCCCCGGATCCACCGGATGCCCGGCGCGGCCAGCAGCGGTTCCATCCCGGGCTCGACGTGCCGGGCCACGACAATCAGGTTCGCCGCGCGGCCGGACCCGGAAATCTCCCAGGCGCGGCAGAGGTGGTGCAGTCCCTTGCGGAACAGACCCGATCCGACCCACAACAGGAACGGTCGTTCCTCCCGCGGCATCACGGCCGGCGGTTCCGCCGTCTCGACGGTTTCCCGTCCATACGGCACGAGCGAAATGCGGTCGTCCGGGCAGCCGTCATGCCGCAGCGAGTCCCGCGTGCAGCTGCTCGCCACCAGCACATGGTCGGCCGCACGCCAGGCAGCCCGGGTGTGGCGGGCGTAACGCGCGGGCATCCCGCTGCGCGTGGCGGAGAGCAATCCGGGCAGGAATTCCGGATAGGCCCGGGCGTCAGCCAGCAGGAGCGGGTGCTCCCAGGACGGATGCGGATGAAAGTGAAACAGAATGCGCCGCTGGTGCCGGGAGCGCAGCGACCGGAATCCAAGCTCCCCTTGGAACTCGTAGAGCAACAGCGAAGCGTCGAGCCGGTTGGCAATCGCCGCCGCCCGTGCCGCGAGCCAATCGTCAGCCATGACCGCGCCACGGCTGGGCTCCATCATGCGGGCCAGCACCCGTCCGCCGAGTTCCAGGCCGAAGCCCGGCCGCACCCGGGCGGTAGGCAACTCTGGGCACCGCCGGCGGTCCAGGCTGCGCCCCCCGCAAATCCGGATCGCCCGCGCCACCCAGCCCGCATCGTAGGCATCCGTGGCGAAACAGGCCAGCCGCCCATGTTCGTGCAGCGCCAGCGGCACCTGGTAGCTGTCCCGGCGGCCGGGAAAGGCGGTGACGTACTGCTGCTTCATGCGGAGAGAAGTTTCGGCCGGAGCCGGCACGGTGACCGGATCGCACCCGTTGCCAGCAGTTCGCCCCATTCGGCGAGACAGCGCTCCCACGTGACCTGGGCCGACCAGGCCCGCGCGCAGGCGCGGCGCGCGGCCACCGCCCCGGCGTCGGCAAATCCAGCGCGCAGCTCTTCCGCCACCTCGGTCGCCGTTGTGCCCGGGGCAAAGCTGAACCCGGCGTCGGCTGGCAGCGTGTCGCGGAGTCCTTCCACGGCGAATCCGGCCACCGGCACGCCGGCGCGCAGGAACTCAAGCGTGGAAAGACCCAGCGGCTCGCGTCGCGAAAACAGGCAGCCGACATCGCAACCGGTGAGAAAATCCAGGAAGGCCTGCGGTTGCCGGACCTTGTCGATGAAACCGGCGGAGGCGACGCCCCGCGTCCTCCCGAGTTCCCCGGGGGCGAAGCCCGCCCCGCGCACCTCCGCCCGTACACCCTGTCGCTCCAGTTCCGCGCGCACCGCGAGGAGGAAGGGCAGGCCTTTCCGCCGCCAGTCCTTGCCGACAAACCCCAGTACCAGCGGTCGATCCCGGCCCGGCCAGCCGGGGACGACGGGAAACGCGTGGCCCGGCGGCAGCACGAGATTTGCGCCGGGCATGATCGTGGTCACCCGGTCCCGCGGCACGCCACACTCCGCCGCCACGGCATCGGCCGCCCAGTGCGCCATGGTCACGACCTGCGCACTCGCCTGCAGGTTGTCACGCTCGATGCGCCTCGCCTCGGCCTGCACGCCTCGCGGCAGGCGGGCGGCGAAGCCGTCGGACGCACAGAAGCTCGCAAAGGTCGCATCGAGGTAGTGCACCGGCACGCCGCCGCGCCGCCACACGCGGGCCGTGCGGGGGAAATGCTGGTTGAAGGTCAGTACCCGCCCATGCCAGAGCGGCGGGGGAATCGCCGCTTCCGCCCGGTCGAGAAAAGCCCCGCTGTACTGGTAGCCACCGGCGCCACGTCCGCACAACACCTGTCCGAGGTTCCACCAGCGGCGGCCCCAGCGGTGCGCCGGCCATTCGAGCCGCCAAGGCCGGGTCGCCCAGCCGGCGGTGGCCGCCGCCGCGAGAAAATGATAAGGGATCCCGCTCCAGGTCGCTGGATCCGCCGCATCCCCCACCGCGGCCACCGCATGGATCGGAGTCGCATTCATGCCGCGACCCCCAGCAGCTTCAGGTAACGCTCCACCACCGGCCTCGGCCGGAACACCTGTTCCGCCCGGGCATGCGCCCGGGCCGAGAGCAGCGCGCGGCCTTCGACGTCGACCAGCACCGAGCGGATGACCGTCGCGGCGGCTTCCGGATCGGCGGGCGCATAGCGCACGGCCGCAGCGGCGCCGTCGCCGCTGACCTCGCGCATGACCGGCAGGTCGGAGACGACGCACGGCAGGCCTGCGGCCATCGCCTCCGCCAGCGCGATGCCCATGCCTTCCTGCGCAGTGGTGAAATAGGCGAAGAGGTCGAGCGTACGAAGGAATCCCGGCACATCGGCCACGGACCCGTGGAAACACACGGCGCCGGCCAGGCCCGATTCCCGGGCTTGCGCCTCCAGGGCGGGGCGCCGGGGTCCCTCGCCCGCCAGGTGCAACTCCGCCTTCGGCCAGTCACGGCGCAGGCAGGCGAAGGCCGCCAGGAGCGCCGCCTGATCCTTGATGGCGTCGAGACGTGCGACCATGCCGATGCGCACGCGCTCCGCCGGCGCGAGGACCCGCGCCTGGTGGGGATTCACCGCCGGCACGTCGATCGGGTTCAAACACGACTCGACGCGCAACCGCCCGTAGTACGGCGCCCGGCGGAACGTGCGGGCCACGTGTTCCGAGCAGGCCATCACCGCCGCGTACGACGGCGGTTGCAGCAGCTGGCCGGCATGCAGCAGCAGGCGGACTCGCATCTCGCCGGCGAAGGGATTGCCCGCATGCAGCACCACGGGGCGTCGGAATGGCCGCAGTGCGGCAAAGACAATCGGCACACGGATACCCGCCCAGACGATGACCGCGCCGAAGGATCGCTGGCGCAGGCCCGCCTGCAGCCCCGCCTGAAACCCAAACCACCCCTCGCGCAGCAGATCGAGGTGAGTCACCTCCGCCCCGGACGAACCCCAGACTTCCGACATCGGGCCCGGTTCCCCCAGCACGACCACGCGGTGGGCGAACTCCGGGCTGTACCGGATGAAAACCTCGCAACAACGCTCGCAGCCGCCGTGCGCGGCATACCCGACGATGTGCAGCAGGGAACGTTTTTTCGGTAAGACCATGGGACGGTGCGCCGCGGAAACAGTTCAGTTTGCCGGAGACGCCGGGACGGCATTGATCTCGGCGAGCCCCCAGGGTGTCGCCGGCCGGTCCGGCCGCAGCCCGGCGGCCGCAAGCATGGCTTCGATTTCGCGTTGCGCCGGTCCCGGATCGGCGAAGGCAAAGGGGTGGAAGGCCACGCGCAGAGCCGGCTGCGCCTGGGTCAGCACCTGAGAGGCGCCGCGCAGGACCTCGACCTCGGCACCTTCCACATCGATCTTGATCACCGCGGGGATCCAGCCGTGTTGGCGGCAGATTTCGTCGAGGCTGATCAGCGAAACCCTCGTGGTCAGGCGTTCCTGCGCAAACGGCCGGTCCGGGCGCAGGTCCAGGCCCGCCAGTTGAAAGCCGTTGCCCACCTCCTCGATGGATTCACCGGCGATTTGGATGTCCGCCTCGGCCCCGTGGGTGGCACAGCACGCGGCCGCGATGATCGTAACCCGGTCCATAAAGCCGTTCTCCGCCACGTGCCGCCGGAGGAGCGCGAGGTTGCCCGGACCCGGCTCGATCGCGATGACCCGGCCGCGGGGCCCCACGAGCTCGGCCATCTCGAGAGTCATTTGCCCCACGTTGGCGCCGATATCAACCACCGTCATGCCGGGTTGCACCACCGAGCGGAGCCAGTGGATCGTCTCCACCTCCACCTCGAGGCCGCGCAGTGCCACCGCGGAGTCCAGCCGCCATTTCCGGCCATTCTGCGGCGCAGTGATGAGCCCCGGCTCCCGGCGGTTCCACAGGGCCGCCCAGACAGGGCGGGCCAGGTCGTTTAGGCGCAGGCGGTCCACCACGGGGCGGAGCGTCCAGTAGATTGGCAGCAGGACTTGATTGCGATTCATGGGATCGGGAGAAACAGTTTTTCCTTGAGCCGCAGCGCCCACCCGCGGGCGTCGGCGGCGGCGAAGAGGCGAAGGCCGAGACCGATCCCGGCGAACGCCACCAGGCCGGCGGTGCCCGCCGCGGCGAGATCGAGCGCGACCCGCCAGCCGGCGGCCGGCGGCCAAGCCGCCGAGGTGAGCACGGCAGCCACGGTGCACGCGGCGGCCGCGGCCGCGGCCTTGAGAAAAAAGAAACCTGCCGGAAGGCAACCATCCCCGAGCCGGCCGCGGACTTCGCGCTGCAGGACCCACACCGACGTCAGCAGCGCAGCGGCGACGAGGCCCGGCCCCACGCCCGGGAGGCCCCACCAGCGCACGCCCAGCCAGGCCAAGAACAAGGCAAGCAGCCCGTTCGCCACCTCGGCCGCCGCGGCCTGGCGGTGGTGATTCAGTCCGGTCAGCAGGAACTGGCCCGCCGCCAGCCACGCGCCCAACAACGCGATGGCGGCGATTGAAAGGGCCGTGGCCGGCTCCAGCCAGATACGATCATGCGTCCACCACCGGATGAACCGGTCCCCCAGCGCGAGGAAGAGCCCCACGCCGAGACTGCCAGCCAGCTGCGCCCGCTCCACCGTAAGCCGGTAGGTTTGCCGCACCCAGTCCCGGGCTCCCGACTCCCAGGCCTCGCCGTAGGCGCTCTGCATGCTCGCACTCCAAGAAGTGATGGGCGCAAAGAAGAGCGAAAGCAGGGACAGCGGGACCGTATAGAACGGCACCCAGGCCGGCCCGAGCACTGAGCTGATGATCAGGGTCGGCGCCGTGCCGGCCAGAGTGCGCCCGATCTGGAGCAGCAGGTTCTTCGCGCCCACCCGCAATTGCGCGTCGTACTGGCTTCGATCCCGCCACGGTCCACGCTGGAACGCCCAAGGGTGACGGCGCCAGGCGTGGGCGAGGGCAACCAGGCCAACCACGCAATTCACGGCTACCTGGACCAGCAACATGGCGTCAACCCGGCCCAAAGACCACGCCGCCAGCATCGCGCCCGCGAGACCGAGCAGCCTCGCCCCACCCTGGTAGGCACCGGCAATGTAGCCTTCCTGCAGGCCGTGGAGCAGGTTGTAAACGATGCCGAACTGGAGATTGAGCACGAGTCCGCTCCCAGCGATCAGCAACAGGCCGCTGGCCTCGGGATGAGTGGAGAACATCGGCAGGGGCCGCCCCAGGCGGGCGGCAAGGAGGATCGCACCGAGAACCAGCGCGGCCACCGCGCCCGAGCCCAAGGCCAGCCAGGCGCTGTGCCGGACAATGTGTGCGATGCCGGCGCGGTCGCCACGCCCCTTGGCCTGGGCGACCAGGATCAGCGAGCCCCAGCTCAGGCCCGCGTCCGCAAAGGTCAGATAGCCCATGAAAGCCATGACCGTGACCATGAGGCCGTAGCCCTCCGCGCCGACGGTCTTCAGGAAAAGCGGGATGGCGACCAGCGACAGCGCCTGCGCGGCATAGCCGAGCACGGACACGACGACCGTCGAGCTGAAGGCGCGATGGGTGCGGCTCATGCTATCACGGGTTGAAGGATTGGACCGGATTCCCGGACACACACCCACTCGGGATTGCCTGGAGCATCGAGGCCCTCGACTCGGAACCCTGCCGCCGCCAGCTGGCGTCGCGCCCAGGCCGGATCGACATTGTCGTGGATCTCGATGATGAGGCTGCGCACCCGGGGCGCCCAATTCGGCAGGTCGGCAATCAGCCCCACCTCGGCCCCCTCGATGTCAACCTTCATCAGGTCCACCGCGGCGAGGCCGAGCCGGTCCATGATCGCGGCCAGCGGCAGACCCGGCACGCGGACTGTCTCCGGGCGCAGCCGGTCACGCACGGCCGACGTCTCAACGACGGACTCAAGCCGGTTGCGGGAGTTGGCCTCGCTCAGGCGGACTTCCACGGTCTCCGCGGTGGCGGTGGCGGCCACCGGCATCACGTCGAAGTTCCACCCGTTCAAGGCCTCCTGTCGCCGGATGCGCGCGACGTTGTCGGGCATCATCTCTACCGCCGCGATGCGCGCGGAGGGGAAGCGTAATTTCCAATAGGCCAGCGTCTGCCCGATGTTGGCGCCCACATCGAGCACCGTGCGGATTTCGTGGCCCGGCTGCCAATGGTTCCAGGCATTCTCAGCGCTGAATATACTGAGGGCCTGAAGCAGCTCGCCCGCGTGTTGCCACTCGAGCCGCGCGCTTTCGCGGCCAACCCTGACCCGGCCGGTGAGCGCGGCCGGCCGCGCAAATCCCAGCGTGCGCCACGCCCACCAGAGGGTCACGGGCAGCCCGGGTTCCAGCTGAGCCTCGTGCAATTTTTTCAGAAAGCGTCGCATGGGTTGTCTCTGGGTTCAGATGCGAGCTTCGCGCAAGTAGTCGCTCACCATTCGCTCGGGGTTAAAAGCGGTGGCGAAGTCCCGCCGCGCTTGGGCCAGTTCATCGCCGGCCCGGCCCCGAGCCACCGCCACCTCCAGCGCGGCGGCCAACGCGTCAGGATCCGCCGGCGGAACGAGCGTGCCCCAGCGACCCTCCTCCAGCACTTCGCGAATGGAGGTCACAGCCGAGGCTACGACCGGCAGCCCGGCCGCCAGCGCCTCAAAAAGCACGA
>Ga0302321_100001872_pt1 | contig 17986 bp, 10 predicted proteins | sample Fen_T0_1_FD_202505 | JGI IMG/M metagenome (GOLD analysis project Ga0302321, IMG submission 202505) | Peat permafrost microbial communities from Stordalen Mire near Abisko, Sweden - Fen_T0_1 | ecosystem: Environmental > Terrestrial > Soil > Wetlands > Permafrost | place: Sweden: Abisko...
TGAATTTTAAAGGCGATTTTCAAGAGATGAGCGTGCGCGCCTTCAGCGAGTTGACGTATTACTCCGCGCTTGCCTGGCAAAAACTTGGACAACCGGCGAAGGCAAAGAGGCTGCTCGGTGAATTGCTGGCTTACGCACACAATCTTTCAAAGGCGAAAGCAAAAATTGACTATTTCGCCACGTCGCTGCCGACCATGTTATTATTTAATGATGATTTGCAACGGCGGCAGGATACGACCGCGATGTTTTTAGAAGCGCAGGCCCGGCTGGGGCTGGGGCAGAAGTTGCAAGCACGGAGATTGCTGGCAAAAGTACTCCAATGCGACCCAAACCACTCGCCTGCATCGGATATCCTAGCGGAGAAAGGCAGCCCGTAAAAGCACGCTTCAGCATCATAAATCCATAAACTATTTGTGCCTATCATGTTGATAAATCAGCGTCGTCTGTTGGCTGTCGCCATTATGTTGGTGGCCGGTCTTCCGTTATTCGCCCAGACCAACATTGTATTGGATGGCAATCAAGCAGGACGTGTATTTGAAGGTATTGGGGCGGTGAGCGCCGGAGCCTCATCGCGGTTGTTGATTGACTATCCCGAGCCGCAGCGCAGTGAGATTCTCGACTACCTGTTTAAGCCCAACTACGGCGCAGCTTTGCAACATTTGAAAGTGGAGATTGGTGGAGACGTTAATTCAACCGATGGCGTTGAGCCCAGTCACATGCGTAATTGTCACGACGAAAATTATACCCGTGGGTATGAGTGGTGGCTAATGAAGGAGGCGAAAAAGCGCAATCCCGATATCATTCTCGACTGTCTGGCGTGGGGCGCACCAGCTTGGATTGGAGATGGCAAGTATTACTCACAGGACATGGCTGACTACGTGGTTAAATTCATTCAGGGAGCCAAAAAAGTTCATGGACTGGAGATCAATTATACCGGCGTCGCCAATGAGCGATACTACGACGTCGAGTGGATCAAACTGCTGCGCCGGACACTGGACACGCATGGGCTGAATCACGTGGGAATTGTTGTGGCCGATCAATCCGAGGGGGATGTGATTCCATTTCCAACGCCGCCAGCCGATTTGACGATTTGGGGTATTGCCCGAGAGATCAACCAAGATCCTGCGTTGAAGGCCGTTGTTGCCGCCATCGGCGGGCATTACCCGTTTCGTCACCAGACAAACCAGCCGGCAGCGGCGGTGGCTTCAGGATTACCGCTGTGGTCCAGCGAAGATGGACCTTGGAGCGGAGATTGGCTGGCCGTGTCGGATGTGAACCGGTTGCCGTTGCAAGCAAGTTATAACCAAAATTATATCCTCTGCAAAATTACCAAGACGGAAGTTTGGAGTCCGATCTCTTCCTATTATAACAACCTTCCCGTCCCCGGCTCCGGCCTGATGCGCGCAAACACGCCCTGGTCGGGACATTACGATGTCCAACCTGCGATCTGGGCGACGGCGCACACGACGCAGTTCGCCCGCCCTGGCTGGAAATATCTCGATGCCGGTTGTTTGTTACTTTCCGGCGGTGGTAGTTGTGTTGCCCTTGTGGCTCCGAACGGACGCGACTTCAGCATCATCATCGAAACGAGCGGTGCGAAAGAGTCGCAAAAACTTCAATTCAAACTCGTGGGCGGCTTGACGAATCTGCCACTGCATATCTGGCGCACAAATGGCAGGCAGCAGTTTCAGAAGCTGGATGACGTCGTTTCCAGAGATGATTCCCTGATAGAAATAACCGTGGAACCTGACAGCGTCTATTCGCTGACCACGACCACCGGCCAGCGAAAAGGCGGGGCAACCGCTCCGCCGCCGACTTCGTTTCCATCAAAATACAGGGAAGACTTCGCCAATTATCCTGTCGGCTCAACACCCAAATACTGGTCGGATTTCGGCGGTGTGTTTGAAGTCGTTGAACGGAGTGATGGCAAAGGCAAGGCGTTGCGGCAGATGTTGGAAAAGAGTGGCATTGAATGGTGTCCAAACCCTTTCCCACAATCTTTCTGTGGTGAAGTGACTTGGGAAGATTATACCGTCAGCGCCGATGTGCTCATCGAAAAAGCCGGCCACGTCTCGCTGTTCGGCCGGATTACCGGAGCCGGTTGGTCCGCGGGGCCGCCGCAAGGCTATGGGCTGAAAGTTTCTGACTCTGGCAATTGGGAATTGCTGGCGGCCATGACCAAGCTTGCCGAAGGTAAAGTGCCGTTCTCTGCAGACACCTGGCATCACCTACAATTCTCGCTTCTAGACAATAAAATCACCGCCACGATCGACGGCGCGGTAGTCGTCGAGATTAAGAACGACCAATTTGATCACGGCAACGCAGGCATCGGCTGCGGCTGGCACAGCACCCAGTTTGCCCACATCGCGATTGATTCAGGTTTGCATCAGGCTCGGTTAAACTTGGCGGCTGGCAAGCCGGCCAGCGCGTCCAGCCAATGGAGTGCGGAGTTTGCGGCTGGCAAGGCCACTGATGGTGAACCTGTTTCCCGCTGGAATTCAGCCAGGGACAAATCTTCCGGGGAATGGCTTGAAGTGGATTTTGGCCGGCGGGTTGCGTTCAACCAGACAATCATCCGCCAATTTGGCGACCGAATCACGAAATACAAAATACAATACCAGGATGGCGGCGAGTGGCACACTGCCGCCGACTGCGGACCGATGCGCGCCGTTCAGCGCGACAATTTCCCTACGGTCATCGCTAGCAAGGTGCGCTTGCTGGTGGAAGAAACGAAGGCGGAACAACCACCTTCAATCTTCGAGTTTGGCGTTTATAACATGAAATAACTTCGGACTTGAGGCTCAAAAAGCGACCACAACATCCAACTGGAATTATGCCTCCATTGGGTTGCGGATTGCAGCCGATTTCCAACCTAGATAAACGAGAACATCCAAAATCATGATCACCACCACGCCAACCGACAACTCGCCTATTAATGCCGAATATAATGTGGGCTATGTTTGGCTGATTTCAGTCGTGGCTGCGATGGGCGGATTGCTGTTTGGTTGGGACTGGGTTGTCATCGGCGGGGCGAAACCGTTTTTTCAGCGCTACTTTGAACTAACCAGCGAAACGCAGATCGGCTGGGCGAACAGTTGCGCGCTGATTGGTTGTCTGGTCGGCTCGCTGATGGCCGGGGCACTGAGTGACAAGTTTGGCCGCAAGCGGCTGTTGATGTTGGCGGCGCTGTTGTTTGTTGTTACGTCGCTAGGCAACGCGCTCGCGAACAACTTCACCGTCTTCATCGCATGGCGCATCCTGGGCGGCGTGGGCATCGGCTTGGCGTCCGGTTTGTCGCCGATGTATATCTCCGAGGTCGCACCGGCACAGATGCGCGGCAAGCTCGTGTCGACCAACCAGCTCACCATCGTCGTCGGTATTCTGTTCGCACAATATCTCAACTGGTTTATCGTCCGCGACCTGCCGCCAGGGGCGACGGATGAATTCATCAAGACTTCCTGGTTCGGCCAGTCAGGCTGGCGCTGGATGTTCGGCCTGACCGCCTTGCCGTCGCTGCTGTTTTTGCTCGGCATGTTCTTCGTGCCGGAAAGTCCGCGCTGGCTGGCGAAGTACGGAAAAACTGAAAAGGCCAAAGTTATTCTGGAAAAAATTGGCGGCAGTGCATACGCCAACGCGGCCGTAGCCGAAATTCATTCCACGCTGTCAAAGGAAGAAATCCAGCATGTGCGCTTTACCGACCTGCTGCAACCGAAGCTGCGTAAGGTGCTCGTGCTCGGCGTGGTGCTGGCGGTATTCCAGCAATGGTGCGGCATCAACGTGATCTTCAATTACGCAGAGGAAATTTTCAAGGCGGCGGGCTACGACATTTCGAGCGTGCTGAGCAACATCGCTTGGACCGGCTCGGTGAATCTGGCGTTCACGTTTGTCGCGCTGGGCACGGTGGATCGTTTGGGCCGGCGGCCGTTGATGCTCTTTGGTGCGGCCGGGTTGGCCCTGATTTACGCGGCGATGGGCTATTGTTATGCGCACGCCGTGCATGGTTTGCCCGTGCTGCTGCTCGTGTTGGCAGCGATCGGCTGCTACGCGATGTCGCTCGCGCCGGTCACGTGGGTGGTAATCTCGGAAATTTTCCCGAATCACATCCGTGGCGCGGCGATGTCCGTGGCCGTCTCGGCGCTGTGGATCGCGTGCTTCATTCTGACGTTCACGTTTCCGATCTTGAACGCGAAGCTGGGCTCGTCCGGCACGTTCTGGCTTTATGGCGCGATCTGTGTGCTCGGCTTTGTTTTCATCTTCCTCAAATCGCCGGAGACCAAAGGCAAGACGCTTGAGCAGATTGAAAAAGATTTGGTGGATTAAAACAGAATCCACCATGAAAGACGCCACACTGTATGCTGAACTGTCACTCTCAGTCCAACTCCCAAAAGCAGTTTTCAGATCCAAGGGAAGCTGGGGCGTATTGGTGGGGATCGGGTTGGGTCTGGCTCTGTCATTGTCGGCGTCGGCCGAAATCGCTTGGGGTTATGCAAAAACCATCGCCGGGGATACGGATGTGGCCATTGGCGGTTCGCTTGTGTATGCCTATGACCTGAACAATGTTGCGCAAACGGTGAACACCGTTCCTTTCGCGGCGGGAAACAGCGGCACTTCACTCGGCTCGTGGAATGTGACGATTAGTCCCGCCCTTATCCCCTACAGTGGCTTTGGTAGCGCTGCTGCACCTTTTGCCGACCTCTCCACCGCCTATAATAAAATTCTTAATGGCGGCGCTTATAGTGGGGCCTCCGCCTGCACCATCACGTTGAACACGCTGACTTCCGGCCACAGTTACCTGGTGCAAATTTGGGTGGATGACAGCCGGGGATGCTGCGGCCAAAATCGCACCGAAACGGTCACCAGCACGGGCGGCAATACGGTTGCGCTCAGCTACAACCTCCCCGGCGGCGAGGGCGGCGTAGGCCAATATGTCATCGGCAGCTTTGTGGCGAGCGGCACCTCACAAGCATTCACGCTGACCGGGAATGCCAGCACCCAGATTAACGCCCTGCAAGTCCGCGATACGACGTCTGCCGGCGTGCAGGTTTATTTTGGAACCGCCGATTGGTTCGCGGATCTGACCAATTATCCCGCGCAGTGGACCTACATCCGGCAGAATGCCGACGGTCTATACATCAATTTCTGGCAATTACAACACCCAGGATTTCAAGACGCGGCCACCTGTCAAATCTTTGCCAACTTGTTCACGAAAAAGAACGCCTTCTTTGAAAACGATTTGACGCAAGCGACGCTGGCGAACGACCAAACCTATGTGGATCGTTTGCAGAGCGCCGGATTCACACTGCCTTACACCAGCATGAATCCATCCGTCAGCGTTGATTATACCTTCCCGGCTGATCGCGCGCAAAATCTCCAGATGTATTCGCTTCCAAATGGCCAACCACAGCGGCCTTGTATGGCGCAAAATGGTCCGTGGACGATGGGCGGAGACGTCTTGGGAAATACGGGTGATGACAATCCAAGTTATCGTGCCGCCGTTACTAATTCAGACGGCATATCAACCGACGGTCCCTTAGGCTATTGGTATGGTAACGTGCAATCAATGCAAGCGGGTAGCTACTCGATGGTCAAATTCGCCCACAGCCTGGGTAAGAAGGCCGTGGTGATGCTCTGTCCCTACGCGGCCGGGGTCAGCGGATATAATCCGGCGACTGATTACGTCAAGGTTGGAACGAGTTGCGTGCGGATGCATGAGGATAACGATGCTGACCCGGACATCTGGTCGGTGTTTGAATACGCGACGACCATTGCCGCCGTGCCTGAGCAGTCGGGCGGCGTCCCCGCTGTCTCAGTATCCGGCATGGCGTATTATTTGCTCAAGCATATCAAAGGCGACCCGAGCACCTTGGACCTCTATGCCGTCACGGACGCCAACACCATCACCGGCCAGGGGGTTTTCAGTCCGCCCCCCCAGACGCTCACGGTTCCCGTATCAACAGGGATTACAAACGGAGCCGTTTTCCATTATGCGATCAAAATCGCAGATACGAGTTCTTGGTGCGATTATGCGGCCTTATTGTCTGCGGTCAATAGCGGCAATACCGCGCTATGGACGGTGACGTTCAAACTAGCCGGCACTGATATCACGAGCAGCGTGACCAACGGCGGATATTTATTCTATAAGACCAAACGCATCATGCCCAATACCACGAACACCGTGGATATGTATCTGACCCGAACCGCCGCGAGCGGAGCTGCCAGTTTTAACGTGGCCTTGAGCTTGCTGCCGCACCGGGGCAGTGCGGCGGTGGATGCCCTCAATATTGCGGTAGTTCCTCCAGCGACCATCTGGGGCGCCGCTGGCACGTTCATTGACAACACAGTTCTGGTTTTGGCTGGAACTCCGGCCAATGAAGTTTACGGTGTTGACTTCGGTGGCTCGGGCGCGCAAACGACCGCCAATGGTTACACCTTTGATGACAATGTAACATCTGGAAACATAACGATAGGTGGTGGACTTCCCTCCTACCGTGGCTTTTTAGGTGATCCTACCGCGAACGCGATCACGGGTGATGCCGCCATGGACAGTATTTTAACCCATGGTTTTTATGGGAATGCCCCGGGCACTTTGAACAACTTGACGGCTGGTCAGGCTTATACCGTAATTGCACTTCTGGCAGACACCCGGGGCGTTCACCCGTCAACAGACATTTTTAATGTCACAGACGGAGTGACTACCAGCCCCAACCAGGTTTATGCCTTTTTAGGAGGCAGTCCGGCGGTTGGGGGCTATATCATTGGAACATTCACAGCAAGTGCAACGACTCAAACCTTCACCCTTCACACTACAATTGATGGTCAATACAATGCCATTCTTTTGGAAAAATTCACGGCCACGCCACCGACGATTGGAAGCCGCATGTTATCGGGTGGTACCCTGATCCTGACGGGCACCGGCGGCACCCCGAACAGCCCCTATACTTGGTTGAGCACGACCAACCTGTCGGCCCCAATCAACTGGATGACAAACAGCACCGGCACGCTGGATGTTGCGGGTGCCTTCTCAAACTCCATTCCGATGAGCGTTTCTCGACCGGCCAGTTTCTTCCGGTTGCGGCTGCCGTGAATTTGTGAACGGATCGAATTATGAAAAAATTATTCTCAACGTATCGAACTATGAAAAAACCCGCTTTCGTGACCTTGACCTTACTGTTTTTGCCAATGCTGGCGAGTGCTGCCCCGGACTGGACGGTGGGTTTGCAGGACTTGGACTTGAGCCGGATGAGCCAGGGCTGGGGTTCGCCGCAGGTGGACAAGTCGGTCAGTGGTGGTCCACTGGCGATTGGCGGTCAAAAATTTGCACACGGCGTTGGCACGCACGCCGCCGGTGAATTCGCCCTCGATCTCCATGGCACGGCCCGGCGTTTCAGCGCGTGGGTGGGCGTGGACGACGACGCCCAATCGCCCGCCTCGGTGACGTTTCAACTGGTGGGCGACGGCAAGGTGCTTTGGGAATCCGGCGTGATGCGTGCTGGCGCGCCGGCCAAAGAGGCGGGCGTGGACCTTCAGGGCGTCCAGCGTCTGACGTTGCTGGTCGGGGATTCCGGTGATGGTAACGGCATGGATCACGCCGATTGGGCTGATGCCAAAATTGAAGGGATGGGGATCAAGCCCAGTCCATCACCGTATGCGCTCGACCTCAGCAAACTGCGGGCATTGGATCTGGCTATCAAAACGAATTGGGGCGGCGTCAATCCGGCGGGCGATCATCTGGCCGCCAACGCGGAATATCTCGAGCGCAACGGGAAGCCGTGGATCATGGTTGCGGGTGAAATGCATCCGGCGCGGTGTCCGAGCGAGCAATGGGAAGAGCAAATCTTGAAGATAAAAGCCGGTGGATTGGACACCATTGCCGCCTACATTTTCCCAAGCATGCACGAGGAGGACGAAGGCGTTTTCACCTGGACCGGCCAGCGGGACATTCGCCGCTTCGTCGAGTTGTGCGCGCAACATGGAATGTATGTATTTCTCCGGGTTGGTCCGTTCTGCAACGGCGAATGCATCAACGGCGGCCTGCCGCAGTATTTGCATGATCAGGGGGTGAAAGTGCGCACGAACGACCCGCGCTATTTTGATTATGTGCGCAAGTGGTATCAGGAGGTGGGACAACAGATGAACGGGCTGATGTTCAAGGATGGTGGCCCGATCGTGGCGGTCCAGTTGGAAAATGAATTTGAGCACGCGCCGTTTGCCTGGGGTTTTGCGGGCGCGGGCGGGGAGGAACACATGCGCGTCCTCAAGCGCCTGGCGATCGAAGCCGGTCTGGTAGCGCCGATGTATGTCTGCACGGCGTGGGGTTCGCCGGTGCCATCCGGTGAAATGCTACCGGCCCAGGGCGGCTATGCTTGGATCGCTCCCGGTGAACCGAGTCCGTATTACCTGTTCAACGACATGCATAACGCCAAACAGGCCAGATACGATGCCACGCAGTATCCGGTGGCCAACATCGAAACCGGGCCGGGATTCTTTTGCTATGGTCAATATCGCCCCACCATTCCGCCGGAAAGTTCGGAAGCCATCGCCATGATGATGACGGCCCGCGGCGGAAATATTCTGGGCTATTACATGTATCAGGGCGGAACGCACTTCGTCGGCAAACACGGTTCAACGGGAACTTTTCCTTCCCTGAGCTACGACTTCCAAGGGCCGCTGCGCGAGTTTGGGCAGGCGAATGCCATCTACGATTATCTCAAGCCGGTGAATTATTTCCTAAGCGATTTCGGAGAATTGATAGCGCCGATGGTCGTCGCGCTGCCGGCGAATCCGGTTGCCGACAACAAAAATGTGACCGGCCTGCGCTATGGCGCGAGGGCGCAGGGTGACAGCGGTTTTTTGTTTCTGAACAACTACCAAGACCGGGTGCAAATGCCGGATCGTCACAACTTGCAGTTTGAACTCAAATGGGCCAACACCAACCTGCGGATTCCAGATCAAGGCGGCTTTGACCTGAAACAGAACCAGTGCGCCATCCTGCCGTTTAACTTGGATTTGGACGGCGCGCATTTGGACTATGCTCTCGCCCAGCTTTTCACGCGCACTCAAACGGACGATGGCCGCACCGTGTATGTCTTCTTCGTGCCCGAAGGAATGCAAGGCCAGTATGTTTTCACCACTCAATCACTGGCCGGCGTGAAGGCAAAGTCCGCCACTGTGACGAAGGCGGGCAGTCGAACCACCGTTTCAGTTCAACCTGGAAAGGATTGTCTCATGCAGGTGAAATCCAAATCGGGACAGAAATTTGAAATTCTAACCCTGACCCGCCAGCAGGCGCTGCGCCTGACCCGGCAGGACATTTTCGGCCGGCAACGACTCGTGTTGTCGGAAAACGATGTGATTGCCTCGGGAGGGAAACTGCGCGTTTCCCAAATCGGCGGGACGAAGCTGAGTTTCGCCGTGTTCCCCGCACCCAACGCCAAGCTGGTCGCCGAAACTGGTAACCTGACCCATGCGGGCGGCGAATTCGACGGGGTGTTCCGGCATTACGCGATCCAAGTTTCCGAAGTGAAGCCGGACATCAAAATCGAAGGGCTTGGCAGCGCCGAAGTAAAAATCACATCATCCGCCCCGGCCTTGGATGGAGTCAATGATGTGTTTCTACGCGTCAGCTATCTTGGCAATGAGGCCACGCTCAACCAGGACGGAGCCCGGCTGTGCGATAATCTGTTCAACCGCACGCCCTGGGAAATTGGTCTGAAACGCTTTCGCGAAAAACTGTCGGGCGCGCCACTGGTCTTGGGTGTTACTCCGCCCGCGCCAATTGTTGAGGTTGTGAACAACCAGCAGGTAAATTCCGGCGTGATCAATCTGACCGCACCGAAGGGTGCGTTGCTGGTGGGCAACTATGAAGTGACTTCCGCCCCGCCAGTCGGATCAGCCGACAAGGGATACGTTGCCTCGGTGACGGTTCTTCCGGAATACGCGGTCTGGGTTCATGCAGGCCAATAACACCGCTTATCCCTTAATGAATACGAACTCGTTTTTTTCAAATACACTATGCGAATGGGCACGTCTTAAGAGGCGTGCAACTGGCCATCGCCGGAATCCTGGTTATTGCCAAACTGACCGCTGGCTAGTCAAAAAAGCGTCCTCCACCGGCAAAATGGCTCCAGAGCAAGCGGTTGATACGATTAAAAGAAGTGATTGTTCAATCGCGAATAGAATGACATTTCTAAATACAATCAGCCCGATGGCAATTGTCCTTCTTTTTCTATTGTCCTCTGCGCCTCACTTGCTGGCCCTCGCACCGGTGGATTTGCGATGTGCGTTGCGGGTAAATCCGCTGGGCATTGGCGATGTGAACCCTCGGCTGTCGTGGCAGCTCCAAAGCACGCCCTCGTTGAGAGGTGAAACACAAAGCGCTTATCAAATTCAGGTTGGGTCCACGGCGGGCGCGATGGATTTGTGGGATAGCGGAAAAGTTGCTGGCAGCCAGACGGTGGACGTATTGTATGGGGGGCAGGCTTCGACGAGCGGTGAAAAGTGTTACTGGCAGGTGCGGGTGTATGACGGAAGCAACAATGTGTCAGCCTGGAGCGCGCCAGTGCAGTGGTCGATGGGGCTGCTCAACCAAAGCGATTGGCTGGCGCAATGGATTGGGTATGACGCCGCTTACTCGCTGACACCGGCGCAGGCGGCAAACAATGCACTGTTCAACACCACCGGATTGAGTTGGATCAGTTATTCGGGGCAGACACCGCAAGGGGGTGTCTGTTCATCAGCTTTGCGAAAACAAATAATCCTGCCGACCGGACAAATCATCACCAACGCGGTGATAGCCCTGTATGCGGACAGTTTGTGCAACGTCTTTGTGAATGGGCAGTTGATGACGAATTCGACCATGAGCCACAGTCATCCAGGGGCTACGGCGGCGCGGTGGGAGGCGACAGCGTGGATCAATGTGACTCAGTGGCTGCAGACGGGAACCAACGTGGTGGCGCTTAATGCCACGAGCAGCGACAACACGAGGACAGCTGCGGTTATCGGTCGGCTAGTAGTGCAATTTGCCTCCGGCCTCGTGTCCAACATACCCGTGGACACAAGCTGGAAGGCGGCGCAATGGCCGACGGGCATTTGGACCCAGACAAATTACGACGATTCCGCATGGGCCACGCCCGCCAGCGGCGGCACGCCGTGGGGGACGCCGGCGCTGAACGACCTTGCGAGGGTGCCTGCGCCTTACCTTCGGAATATCTTCACGGTGAACAAGCCGGTGACGCGAGCAACAGTGTATGTCACGGCACTCGGCGCCTATGAATTGCATCTCAACGGCCAGAAGGTCGGCAACGATGTGCTGACTCCGGGCTGGACGGAATTCACGAAGCGGGTGTATTACCAGACCTATGACGTCACGAGCATGGTGCAACCAGGAGAAAACGCCATCGGGGCGATCCTGGGTGACGGCTGGTATGCGAGCGACTTGGGGAGCAAAGGCAGTCGGCTCTTCTACGGCGGGAGGCCGAGGCTTCTGGCCCAGCTCGTCTTGCATCTCGCAGATGGCAGCACCCAAACGGAGGTCAGCAGTCGCTCTTGGAAAGCCAGTTATGGCCCAATTCACTGGGCGGATCTGTTGATGGGATCGGAATACGATGCGCGTCAGGAACTGCCCGGCTGGGACACCACAAATTTTAATGACAGTGCATGGTCGCCGGTGGTAACCGGCCTGGTTACAAACACCAGTGGTTATACGAACGTTACGTCCCTGGTCACCGGATTCGTGGTCAACAACCAGCTCAGCTTTGTGGCGAGCAATAGTAATCTCGACGGCGATCCGGCCCCTGGTTTTGTGAAGACGTTTCAAATCACCTTCACGCTAGGCGGCACGAACCAAACGCTGACGTATGCAGAAAACACTACAGTTCACATTGGCGGCGGCGGTCTGCCCCTGACCGTCATCCAAGCCATCTATGGCAATGCCGCGGTTTTTCCCGGGGTCAATACGTTGCTCGTACAGGCTGCCGTCACAGAACCCGCTCGCTGTCTGGAAACTCTGACGGCCACCAATTTTACCGAGCCCAGCCCCGGTTGCTATACCTTTGATCTCGGCCAGAACATGGTTGGCTGGGTGCAACTCAATATCAGCGGCTGCGTCGGCGACCGGATCACGGTGCGCCATGGCGAACTGCTGAATCCTGACGGCACGATCTATACAGCCAATCTGCGTGGCGCGACGGCGACGGATTATTACATATTCGCCACCAATGGCACAGTGACTTTCCAGCCGCGGTTTACCTTCCACGGTTTCCGTTACGTTGAGCTGCGGGGGTTGACCGTGACGCCAACAATTAATTCGGTAACAGGCATTGTGGTGCATTCGGATCTCCCAGGGACAGGCACCTTTGCCTGTTCAAGCCCGTTAGTGAACCAGCTTTACAGCAACATCATTTGGAGCCAGAAAGGCAACTATCTCGAAGTTCCAAGCGACTGTCCGCAGCGGGATGAACGTCTGGGCTGGACCGGCGATACGCAATTTTTCGCACCTACTGCCGCCTATAATTTTGATGTTCAGTCCTTCTTTCGCCGGCATCTTGTCTCCTTGTGCGAGGACTCGCAAGAACCAGACGGTAACTATGATTGCGTGGCACCCACCTTGGGCGGCGCGGCCGGAACCGCTTGGGCGGATGCAGCCTGGATTTGTCCATACTCTATGTATCGCAGCTATGGCGATACCAACGTCATCAAGGATCACTATGCCTCGCTGCAACATTACGGCCAGTATCTTGCAAGCCTCGCCAACAACTATGTCATTGGGAGCCGCCCTGGTGATTACGGTGACTGGCTGAGCCTAGGTGGTGGCGCGTCTGCCTCCGTGATGGGCACCGCTTTTTACGCTTACTATGCGCAGGCGATGTCGGAGATGGCTGCCGCCACTGGCAACAGCGCCGATGCCGCCACCTATGCCGCGCTCCACAGCAACATCGTCGCGGCATTCGCGAATTTCTTTAACCCAGACGGCTCGTTTGCGGATGGCAGCAGTCAGACAGGCTACGCACTGGCCCTCACCCTGAACCTCGTGCCTTCCGCGTTGCGTGCCCAGGCCGCGCAACAATTTGCGAATTCCATTGCTAAATACCACAACCACTTGGCAACGGGTTACATCGGCACCCCGCGTCTGCTACCTGCACTGCACATGGCTGGACGCGACGATCTTGCCTACGCGCTGCTACTCCAGCAAAGTTATCCATCCTGGCTCTACCAGGTGAACCACGGTGCGACCACGATGTGGGAGACGTGGGATGGTTCTTTGATGAGTTCGTTTAACCACTACGCTTTTGGATCAGTGGGGCAATATCTCTACGACACCGTCGGCGGCATCAATCCGGCCAGTCCCGGTTACTCGACCATCATGATCCAGCCAGTGCCTGGCACAGGCCTCACGTGGGCCAATACAAGCTATAACTCCACTCGGGGGCTCATTTCGACCGCGTGGACCAACACCGGCAGCATGTTCAATCTGGCGGTGGTAATCCCGCCGAACACGGCGGCGCAAGTCTATGTGCCCACCACCAATGCAAACGCGATCTTGGAAAATGGGATGCCGGCGTCCAGTTCGCTCGGCGTCTCCTATCTCGGCATGTCCAACAACTACGCCGTCTTTGCCGTCGGTTCAGGCCATTATTTCTGGTCCTCACCGGCTCCTCCGCCTGCCCCGCTGTTGCCCACCGTCACGGAAACGGATTCAGTTTATGCCGGCGGCAGTTTCCCGCTCTTGCTTGCCGGAGATTTGCTGGCGAATCAAACTACCACGGTAACCTCAAATACACTTGTCTTTGGCCCGGAAAACCACCTTCCAGCCTCTTCTCTAAACGATGGCCTAATTGGTGCGCCTTTGACAGCCAGCCGATGCTGCGAAATCAGCGGAGGGGTGATCACGTATTATCTGGGCGCGGGCAAAAATGGCACCGGCTATACCATCACCAACCTCAGCACCTACACGGCCTGGGTCGACGACGGCCGTGAAAACGCAAACTTCACCGTCCGCTATTCCCGCGATGGCACCAACTTCTTCAATCTTTGGACAGTGGCATATAATCCGTCTCCCTATCCCACGCAGGATGGCACGGGAGGAACCCTCACTATGTTGTCAGTGTCACATCTCGTCGGAGTGCAATATTTACAGTGGGACTTCTCGACCGCCCAGCAAAACGGTGGTGTTGGCTATACGGAAGTGGCGGCCTTTGGAACAGCCGATAGCTTGCCGGTACCGCTGATAAATTCCCTTACTCCTGTCGGCGGAAAGGAAGGTTTTATCGTTAACGTCAGCGGCCTGATGCCGGGGCATATATGTCAACTCCTCAGCAAAACAAACCTGTCGTCGCCGGTTTGGTTTACGGAGACCAATTTTATTGCCACGCAGGTTGGCACATTCCTCACAAACATCGCCACCGACTGCCCGCAAAAATTTTACCGCATTGTCGTGAATTGACTCCACGGGCGCCAAACTCCAAGCCTTTGGCGATTATAACTCGTAAATGGTTGTTAAGTTCTGCACCGAGATCAAAGCAGGCTAAATTGTCATAGCCAACGTGGCTAAGAAACGGCTTGGTAGCGTCGCCAAGCAAGTATAAAATACAAGTCGACGTCCCTCGCCGAGATCAGCCGTTAAATAGTCCCTGGAAAGGGAAAAATAGGGCTAAAAGCACCTTCTCCTATCTCTGGCAATTCGCCTTGCAGCATGTGCAGCGAAAACTGTCAGAAACCATCCGCTGGGGCACAGGATAACCTGGCCCGTGCGGCCGGCGAAGGTGACGGTGTGTTTCGGCATTACACGATCCAGGTTTCCGAAGTGAAGCCGGACATTAAAATCGAAGGGGTTGACAGCGCCGAGGTGAAAATCAAGTCCTCCACGTCGGCCTTGGATGGAGACAACGATGTATGCCTGCTTGTCAGCTACCTTGGCAACGAGGCCACGCTCAAGTTGGATGGAACATTGCTTTGCGATAATCTGTTAAACCGCACGCCGTGGAAAATCGACCTGAAAAGCTTTCGCGAAAAATTGTCTGGCGCGCCGCTTTTCTTGGGTGTTAATTCGCCCGCACCGATTATTGAAATCGTGAACAACCTGCAGGTAAATTCCGGCGTGACCAATCTGACACCACCGCAGGCAGCGTTGCTGGTGGGCGACTATGAAGTGACTTCGCCCTGCCACACGGCGCAACGGAAAAGGGATACGTTGCCTCGGTGACGGTGCTTCCGGAATACGCGGCCTGGGTTCATGCCGTCGGTCAATAACATTGTTAAAGCAGCGGTCGTTAACACTAGCGGACTGGGGAAGATGGCGCGACCGCCATGGGCGGGTTTAGCGAATCTGGGCACCGGAATAATACGGATACAGGCCCTCGGTGCAAGGCCTGGTGGTATTGCCAGCGGACCATTTTACCTTCATGCAGACGCCTCGGCAGTCCTCCAGCGGGCAGGGTTTGGAGGGGCCGGTGTTGAGACCGATTTTTTGCGCTTGCGGGACCAGATTTTAGTGTTGGCGGTCATAAGGCGAAGCCGGCGGGGAGGACGGAGCAACCAAAACCGGGCGTGCAGGCGTGCCTGGCCGCGTCGCAACGGGCGGCGTCGCGTTCGCGGCGGGCGGTCCGGCGGGGAAAAAAGCCGGCCGGGGACCACGCTGATGGCGAGGCGGGTGGCGCTCGGGCGGCCATGGGTGATTTGGAAATATTCGCGGGCGCTTTCGTTTTGATCTGGGCGGCAGTGAATGCAGCCGCCGGCGAGCGTATTGCAGCAATGGGGACACATTGGAGTTTTTGGGGTTGAAGGTGACACCACCAAGCAAATTTGAAATTTTCGGTTTTGCAGTCCAGTCGGACTGGGGGGCGGATCGGTTGGAAACCTCTCCCGGCCGTCACTTTTAAAGCAAAAAGATGAAAATAAAAAGCGGGTGGAAACGCAAAAATGCCCGGACACAATCAAGTGTCCGGGCGTAGGCGGTTTCCACCTAGCCGGCGGGCGGCGGGCGAGCTGACCGGCGGGATTATTAATGTTTCATGTTTTTCCTTTCAGGTTGAGGTGGTGGTGGTGACGGCCGGGTATGGTGGCACCCCGTTTCAAGAGGTTCGGCCGTTTCTAAGTTTTTCGCGGCGGGGTTGGCCCGCCACGGCGGCAGCGCGCTTGGGATTGCGTGTCCGCAAAATGAATTCGCTGGTTTTCAATCAGCAAAGAGGACCGCACGGGTAAACCGTGCGGTCGTGCTTTGACGACTGACTAGGACTGTTCGACGAGTTCCTTGTCTTCGGACGCCTGCGGTTCGGCCGGGGTTTCGAGGGTATTGGGCGCGGTTTCGACGTTCATTTCGGGCGCGATGCCATTGTCGATGTTGCTGTTCCACTTGTTCATGAGATCTTCACTCACGCCGGAGTCACCCCAGGCGTTGCCCAGCTCAACGCAGCCGGCGAACAAGGTGGCGGCTTCCAATTCGGTGGCCGCTTTCGCGTCATTCTTAATGTAGGCGAGGAGGAATTCCACGGCACGGCCGACGGTGAGCGTAACGGCTTCGACGGTGGCAGCTTCGGGAGTTTCGCCTTTCTGCCGAGCACGGATGGCGTCGAGGGTTTCGACGACGTTATCGGGTGGACCGGTAAGCGCGGCGATGGTTTTCGTCACGTCGTCGCAGCTTTTCCAGTTCTCGCCGTTAACCTTGATGGCGGCGTTGACGATGGCGTTGGCCTTTTCGAGCCAGTCCAGCATCGCGCCGTCATAAGTCCCTTCGGTGAGGAGCGGCAGCTGGTCCGCGCCTTCGGTCAGCACCAGATTGTTGAACAATCCAGCGAGACTTTGGACGCGGCCGGGGCATTTGCCGCCCGCATTCTGTTCGTAGTATTTCGCGAACGTGGTGTCGGGCGCGATTTCGCGCGCGTTCAACCGGGCGACGTAGCGGCGTTTCATGGCCGCAACGACTTTCGAGTTGAACTTACGTTCCCTGCGCTCGGTTTCACGGCTTTCCGTGATATTGGCGTTCAGCTGGACCGGGGCACTGGCGAGTTTGAACAAGTCAGCGCTGGGGAGCAGGTCGATGACCGCGAACAGCGGTTTCGGGGTGGGGATAACCATAAGTTTCCTTTTCTCAGTAACCGTCGGGTTTTTCGAGACCCGGCCCGCAATCGTGCGGGCGCGTTTCACCATTGACGCGCTTGCGCGCGGTGGGGAAAGTCCAGTGGGGAAACACCACTTAAATTGCTTTTTCGGAACGGCGCGCAGTCCGGCCGGACTACGACGTGGACCGGAGTGAAACGGACCGCCGCTGTTTCCGATCAGCACCGCACTCCATTAGGACTGCGCGCCAAAATTGACGACCCGCTTTCCCCGGAGCTAACTTTTGGCGCCGGTGAAAATCCCCCGCACCCCCGCGCGGACGTGCAGACGCCTTTGCAGACGTCTGCACGCCGGTGGCGTGGTGGTGGGGGACGGACTGGAAGCTTGCGCTTCACAGTAAAAAGGTGGGCACGGTGGAACCAGGCCCACGTGTTTTACCATGGAGGCGGACTAGGTCTTTTCGGGTAGCAGGGAGTCGCGATAAATGTTCGGCGCGTTTTGCTCGGCGAACATGGCGCGTTCGATGCTGCGGGTTAGCGAGCGTTTTTGCTCGTATAAGGCGGCTTGTTCTCGGCGCAGTTTGTTCAGTGCGGCGAGGCCGGCCTTGATGTTTTCGGGCGCGTAAAGCGCCGCGATGTTCTGTAGTAGTTTTTCCATAAACTGACGCGGTTCAACCGCAAAGAGGGGCGCCGGTTGTTAGTCGGCGCTCGTGCTTTGGGGTGGGACTGTGGCCCGAAAGATTTTCAGGCGGGGAGATTTTCAGCGGCGCGCGCTTGGATTAGCGCGCACCGCAAATTGCTTTCACTGCTAAGCCGGAACGATTCAGTTGAAACCTCATAATTGACAATCTTTTTGGTTTCAAGCTTGCAGAGAGCCAACTGCATTGCAATTGGGTAAAGCGGTTAGTTTGGCCAGGATTTCCCGCCACCAAGAT
>Ga0302321_100001873_pt1 | contig 17979 bp, 13 predicted proteins | sample Fen_T0_1_FD_202505 | JGI IMG/M metagenome (GOLD analysis project Ga0302321, IMG submission 202505) | Peat permafrost microbial communities from Stordalen Mire near Abisko, Sweden - Fen_T0_1 | ecosystem: Environmental > Terrestrial > Soil > Wetlands > Permafrost | place: Sweden: Abisko...
AGTTCGGTCGGGACTACGCGCCACCGGTCGACGAGCGGAACTATTGATGCTCAGAACCGCTTCACCAGGACCAGCATCTTCCGCGTGACGAGGTACTCGTCGCCCTCGGTTCGCTGCCTCAGGTACACCAGGGAGAGGATCCACTGGCCGGGGAGGGGCAGGGACACATCGAACCGCGGGCCACTGGCCTTGCGGTAGAACCACCATTCATCCCCGTTCAAGGGGTACAGGGTGCCCGTGGAGGAAAGCCGCTGCCACGTGAAGGACAGTTCCGGCCAGTAGACCCGTTCGCGACTCCCCGCCGTGGCCTGGAATTCTTCGCTGGTTTCCCGGGTCTCCCGGTTTTCCGAGCGGAACCACCGGGCTTCCAACGGGAAGAGGGTGTTCCACTTTCCGGAAAGCCCGCCGGCATCCACCACCATCCGCTGCCGCTCCAGGGGGTCGTGGCCCGGCAGGCGACGCAAGCGCTCCTCACCGGGATCCCAGGAATGGTTCCATCGTCCCGCGTGGGCGGTCCATGACCAGGGCCCCGTGTCCACCTTCAGGACGAGCTGTCCCGCGACGAGCTCCCCGTGGCCGCCCAGGACGTTCCGCACCCGGCCCACCGCCACCCTGACGCTCGCCTCCTGGAGCAGACCATCCCCGCCGCGGAGGCCCGCCACTCCGCCCATTCCGAGGAAGCGCAGGTCCATGTCCCACAAGGCCTGGGGGGCCAAGAGACTGTTTTCCTGCAGGCCCAGCTTCAGGGTGCCAAAGGTCCTTTCCCCGATCCAGGAAAGGTCTCCGTGGGCCACATCCATCTGGGTCCCATTGGAAGGCTGCTGATCCCATCGGGGAGAGTTGAACTGGTTCCCATCGGAGCCCATGGCCGACCGGGTTCCCACCACGAAGCGCAGGGCCTCCACATCCCAGGACCATCGCAACCGCAGCTGGAGGCCGGTCCGGGTGAAGCTGTCGGACGTTTCCACAGGCTCGGAGAGTTTGTCGGCCCTGAGCGTGAGTTCCCATGAGGGTTTCCATGGGTCGGAAGACTCCAGGGGAAAGGGCGCCGCCTCCTGGCCAAAGGCGGCGGCGGCAGCCAAAGCGAGCGTCCATCGGCGGAGCAGCATCATCATCCATGGGGGTGCGGGTTCTCGTGGATGGTAGCCCACCGGCACCCACCCGTGAAGGAAGTCTTGAAGCGCCACCGGATGGCTCACCAATTCGGAACCGGATCTGGTGCTGGATTTCCTGGACCCGAATCTGGGCATGCCGGGAATCCCCTCCCGGAACCCTGAACGGGACTTTGCTCGCCTTTGCGAGCCGGAGAATTCCATGTCACAACCTGCCTTCGCAGTGGCCAAACCGCGCGTCTCGGATCGGAGCTGGTCCCTTCCGGGTCGGCGCGCTGGGGCCGCGCTGCTGCTGCTCTCGCTGGCGGCCTGTGGCGGTGGCGGCGCTTCGAGCGACAGCTCGACACCCCCTCCTCCTCCACCCCAACCCGTCTTCCAGGTCACGAACCTGGTGTCCGATCAGGCCACGGCCGGCGCGACCACCACGGATGCGAATCTGGTGAATCCCTGGGGCCTGGCCTATGGGCCCACCACCGATTTCTGGTTGGCCAATCAGGCCACCGGGACGACCACGGTGTATGACGGACTGGGCGTTCGTCCCACCACGCCCATCGTCGTCACCATCCCCTCAACGGCAGGGCACGCCATGGTCGGCCCCACGGGCGTGGTGTTCAATGGCTCCACCGGCTTCCTCGCGGATGAATTCATCATCGCCTCGCTGGACGGATGCCTCTGCGGCTGGAGCACAGGTACCACCATGACCCGCCGGGTGGACAAGTCCTCCTTGGCGGCCTACACCGGGCTCACCACGGGCACCAATGGCACCGCGACCTACCTCTTCGCGGCGAACCTGCAGGCCGGCACCGTGGATGTCTACGATTCGACCTATGCGGCGGTCAACCTGGGGGCCACGGCCTTCGTGGATCCCACCCTGCCGACCGGGTTCTCCCCATACAACGTCCAGGTGTTGGCCGGAAAGCTCTATGTGACCTATGCGAAGCACGATCCCGCCGCGCTCAGGGAGACGCCCGGGCCGGGCCTCGGCTACGTGAGTGTCTTCAGTCTCGATGGGACCTTCGTCCAGCGCCTTGCCTCGGCGGGCCAGCTCAACGCGCCCTGGGGCATGGCCATCGCCCCGGCCGGCTTCGGCAGTTTCGGTGGGGCGTTATTGGTGGGGAATTTTGGTGACGGACACATCTCCGCTTTCGATGCCACCACCGGCGCTCCTTTGGGCCAACTCACGGGGGCCGGCGGTGTGCCGCTGGCCATCAACGGGCTCTGGGGCATGGCCTTCGGCAATGACGCCTCGGCCGGGAAATCCAACCAGCTCTACGTCACCGCCGGACCCCAGGCGGAGACTCACGGCTTGTTCGCCACCATCAGCTATGGCGCCCTCGGCACCGGCGGCGGCGGCACGGGCGGCGGCACGGGTTATTGATTCCCTGGTTTCCTTGACGGGATCCGCTCGCAACCGGATTCTGATCCAAACCGAGGAGCTCCACTTTGGGTAGTTGGGATCTCGCCATCACGCTGGACCGATCCAATCCAGAGCCGCTGTACCTGCAATTGGTCAAGGCCATCGAGGAGGGCATCCGTCACGGGCGCTTCAAGCCCGGGGATGCCCTCCCTGGTACCCGGGCCCTGGCCGATCTGATCGGTGTGAACCGCAACACCACCCTGGCCGCCTACAAGGAGCTGGAGGCGGAGGGCTGGATCGAAGTCGCCCCGGATCGGGGCACTTTTGTCGCCCGGAAACTGCCCTTCGTCATGGAAGTGCCCGCGGGGATCTCAGCCCAGGACTCGGCCTCCTGGAAACGGGCCACACCTCGGAGCGAGCCCTTTTTCCAGCCCGGCGCGCCTGCGGTTGAATCGTTCCAGCTCATCCCGGATACCACAGACCTGAGGCTCGCTCCCACGGATGCCATCCACCGGGCCTATGGCCGGATCCTGAAACTCCACCCCGAGCGACTGCTGCAGCCCGGCTGGGACCCCCGGGGGATGCTCGATCTGCGGAACTCACTCTGCAAGATGCTCCGGGACATGCGGGGCCTGTCGGTCGATGCGGGCAACCTGCTGCTCACGCGCGGGCTCATGAGCACCCTCAACCTGGTCTCCCGGGTGCTCTTCGCCCCCGGCGATGCCGTCGCGGTGGAGAACCCCGGCTGGTTCCGGGTGGCCGAAGCCTTCCGATCGGCGGGTGCCCGGCTGTTCCCCGTTCCCGTGGATGCCCACGGCTTGAATGTCGAAGCCCTGGAAGCCCTCCTGATCCAGGAACCCATCCGCCTTGTGTATCTCAGCGCCAGTCCCCAGCACCCCACCCAGGTGACGCTGGACCCCGCCCGCCGTCGACGGTTGCTGGAGTTGTCCCGGGTGCATGGCTTCCGGATTCTGGAGGGCGATCCGGGTCTGGGCTTCCACCGGGAGAAAAACCCCAGCCTGCCCCTGGCCAGTGAGGACCCCTACGGCCGGGTGGTGTACTTCAGCAGCTTCGAGCAGATCCTCGCGCCGGGCTTGCAGGTGGGCTTCCTGGCCGGTGAGGCCAGCCTCATCAAGGCCATGGCCCAGCAACGGCAGCTGGTGGACTGGCCCGGCAACCTGGTCCAGGAGGCCACCATCGAGGAGACCTTGCGCGATGGCGAGATCGTCCGGCACCTGCGGCGCATCCGCAAACTCACCGACGAGCGGCGGGACACCATGGTGGATCGCCTCCTGCTCCACCTCCATCCGGCCATCTCGTTGAAGAACCCCCGCGAAGGGCTGTCGCTCTGGATCCGCGTGGCCGAGGATGTACCCCTTGAGGCCTGGACCGAGCGCTGCCTGGCCCACGGCGTGGTGTTCTACCCAGGGGCGCTCTACGAGCTCCACCGCCAGACCCTTCCGTTCATCTGCCTCGGCTTTGCGGCCCATGACCTCGAGGAGCAGAACGAGGCCTGCTCACGGATGGCCCTCGCCCTGAAAGAAGTCCGCGCCCGAACCTGAGGCCTGCGTGGCCGGACTGTACCTCATCTGGAAACCGGATCTGGTGCCCGGCTCGGGGGGTTGGACCATGGGAGGGTCGGGTCCAGTCCCAGCGCGGATTCGGGTCAGATCAGAAGGAGCAGTCATGTGCCCCACCCACCCCGGGAATGAACCTGTCCGCCGCAGCCTGACCAGCCACTTCCGGTGGGCGCTGTCCCTCCGATCTCCGCTCGGGCTGGTTGGGCTCCTCACCGTGTCCATGCTGGCTTTTGGATCCCAGACACCGACTCCAAAGACGAAATCCATTCAGGAATTGAAGGGCTTTTTCCAGCAGAATTGCACCCGGTGCCACGGCCAGGATGGCTCGGCCCGGACCGCCGACGGGAAGAAACTCGGAGGCCTGGATTTCACCCAGGCGGCCGAGGATTTCCGGAAGCTGAGTGGCCCCGCCTCGGAGCGGGAGATCCGGGCGATGACCCGGACCATCCGGAAAGGAACCTTCTTCGGGCTCAGCATGCCCTCCTGGAAAGAGCAGCTCAGCGAGGAGGATTCGAACCTGATGGTCCGGGAGATCCTGCTGAAGGCCGAGTCCGGCAAAATCATCAAGCCATAGGCCCCGTCCACGGGGCTTGAGCGCCATCCCAACAAGCTCTTAACGGCCCGGAGCCAACTCCTAACGCCGCCTTAACGCCCATCGGGACCATTCTTTCGAGCCGGCTGGTGCAGCCGTTTCGGGGAGCCACGATGGGCCGCTTGTTTTTGCCGCTGATGCCAGCCGATGGATCGGCCCGGGTGCAGGCTCATGCCCCTGGCCGGGGTTTCCCTGCGGTGCTTCCGTGCCGCTGAAATGGGTCTGGTTCCTGCCCCCGGCCCTGAGCGTGGGTTGGGTTTGCTCTCGGACGGCCCTCGATATCCACCGCACCAAAGGCCGGCAAGGGGACATGCTGTTGATGCTGGCCCTGGGCTGGAGCCCTCTGCTGTCGTGGCTGCTCGCCCTGCTGCTGTCTCTCCTCGAGAGGAATCCATGACTCCGACCCTGCTCATCGCCTCCCTGCTGGCCCTGGGCCTGCTCGCCTACCTCACCTTCGCACTGCTGAAGCCGGAGAGGTTCCAATGAGCACGGCAGGAGCGAAGAACCACATTACAAAGCGAAGCTCCAAAGGGCCGACGCACAGCGAGATTCAGGCGCCGCTAACACCGCGCACGTTCGGTGGAGGTGCGGCGTGAGCCACGTCTGGATCCAGAATCTGCTCTACCTAGCCCTCCTTCTGGGCCTGGCCTTCCCCCTGGGAACCTTCATGGCCAGGGTGCTTGCGGGGGAGCGCACTTTCCTCCATCCCATCCTGCACCCCGTGGAGCGGGGCCTCTACCGGCTCATGGGCATCCGCGAAGACGAGGACATGGGCTGGAAGAGCTATGCCTGGTCCATCACCCTCATCAAGCTCCTCGGCCTGGCGGCGGTCTTCCTCCTGATGAAGACGCAGGCCAACCTGCCCCTGAATCCCGAGCACCAGGGCAACGTGGCGACGGATCTCTCCTTCAACACCGCCGTGAGCTTCATCACCAATACCAACTGGCAGGCCTACTCAGGCGAAACCACGCTCAGCTACCTCACGCAGATGCTGGGCCTCACGGTGCAGAACTTCATCTCCGCCGCCACGGGCATGGCCGTGCTGGTGGCGCTCATCCGGGGCATCGTGCGGCGCAGCGCCACGGGGCTGGGCAACGCTTGGGTGGATCTCGTGCGCAGCACCCTCTACATCCTGCTGCCCTTGGCGTTCATCTTCGCGCTCTTCCTCGTATCGCAGGGCGTCATCCAGAACGTCGCCGCCTACGTCCACACCACGGGCGGCCAAGTGCTGGCCATGGGGCCCGCAGCCTCCCAGATCGCCATCAAGATGCTGGGCACCAATGGCGGCGGTTTCTTTGGCGCCAACGGCGCCCACCCCTTCGAGAACAGCTCGCCGCTGTCGAACTTCGCGCAGATGCTGAGCATCCTCCTCATTCCGGCGGCCCTTTGCGTGACCTTCGGACACATGGTGAAGGATCGTCGCCAAGGCTGGGCCCTGCTGGCCGCCATGACCCTGATTTTCGTGGGGGCCCTGGCCGTGTGCACCCAAGCCGAGGTGAAGGGCAATCCGGCCCTCACGCGCCTGGGCGCCGACCAGGTGACCAGCGTGGTACCCGGCGCCGAACAGCCCGGCGGCAACATGGAGGGCAAGGAGCTGCGGTTCGGACCCGGCGGCTCGGCCCTCTGGGCCACGGCCACCACAGCGGCTTCCAACGGTTCCGTGAATGCCATGCACGACTCCTTCACACCCCTGGGCGGGCTGGTGCCCCTGTGGCTCATGCAGCTGGGGGAAGTGGTCTTCGGCGGCGTGGGATCGGGGCTCTACGGCATGCTCATGTTTGCCCTGGTGGGCGTCTTCATCGGTGGCCTCATGGTGGGCCGCACGCCCGAGTACCTGGGCAAGAAGGTGGAAGCCTTCGAGATGAAGATGGCTTCCATCGCCATCCTCCTGCCCTGCGCCGCCGTGCTGATCGGAACGGCCCTCTCAGTCATGACGCCCTCCGCTGTGGCCTCTGTGAGCAACCCCGGCCCGCATGGTTTCAGCCAGATCCTCTACGCCTGGAGCAGCGCCTCCAACAACAACGGCAGCGCCTTCGGCGGCCTCAGCGTCAACACCCCCTTCTACAACTACGGCTTGGCCGTGGCCATGCTCCTGGGCCGCTTCGGCGTCATCTGGCCCGTGCTGGCCCTGGCGGGATCCCTGGTGAAGAAGAAGCACACGCCCGAAGGCCTGGGCACCCTGCCCACCCATACGCCCTTATTCGTCGGTGTGCTCATTGGCGTCGTGCTCCTGGTGGGCGCCCTCACCTTCATTCCCGCCCTGGCGCTCGGCCCCATCGCCGAGCACCTGGCCCTGCGCTGAGGTTGATCATGCCCGCCTCGACGCGCCATCCTTCCGCCGATTCCGCACCATCCCGTCCCGAGCTCGGCCAGGTAGACCCCTGGCTTCGCCTCGTCGTGGTCATGGCCGCGCCGGTCCTGCTGCTCCTCCTCGGAATGTCCCTTACCCGCTAGTTCACGCACCCTCAGTGAGGCCTTCATGGTTTCCCCTTCCCGGCTGGACCTCCCCCCACTCGCGCATGCGCGGGTTGGGGTCCATCGTCAGGCCCGCCCCCTTTTTGAACCCAGCATCGTGCGCCGAGCCGTGTTCGATTCCTTCCGGAAGCTGAACCCGCTCCATCAGCTTCGGAATCCGGTGATGTTCACCGTGTGGATCTGCAGCGCCTTCACCACGGGACTCTGGGTGCAAGCCCTCACGGGGCATGGCGGGGGACGCCCCAGCTTCATCCTCGCCATCTCGCTCTGGCTCTGGTTCACCCTGCTCTTCGCCAACTTCGCTGAGGCCATGGCCGAGGGCCGCGGCAAGGCCCAGGCGGATTCCCTGCGCAAATCCAAGCGCGATGTGAAGGCCAAGCGTCTGCTCGGAACGGATCGTCTGGGTGCCTCTGAAATCGTCGATGCCCCCGACCTGCGCATCAACGATCGGGTGCTCGTGGTGGCTGGCGAAACCGTTCCTGGTGACGGTGAAGTGGTGGAAGGCGTGGCCTCGGTGAATGAGAGCGCCATCACCGGCGAGAGCGCCCCGGTCATCCGCGAAAGCGGCGGCGACCGCTCCGCCGTCACGGGCGGCACGCTGGTGCTCTCCGATTGGCTGGTGATTCGCATTTCGTCGAACCCGGGCGAGAGTTTCCTCGACCGCATGATCGCCATGGTGGAGGGCGCCAAGCGCCAGAAGACGCCCAACGAGATCGCCCTGGACATCCTCCTGGCGGGCCTCACCATCATCTTCCTGCTGGCCACGGCCACCCTGCTGCCCTACTCGATCTTCTCCACCAAGGCTGCGGGCCAAGGGCTTCCCGTAAGCCTCACGGTGCTGGTGTCCCTCCTGGTCTGCCTCATCCCCACCACCATCGGCGGCCTGCTTTCGGCCATCGGCATCGCGGGCATGGATCGCATGATCCAGGCCAATGTCATCGCCACCTCGGGCCGAGCGGTGGAAGCAGCGGGTGATGTGGACGTGTTGCTGCTGGACAAGACCGGCACCATCACCCTGGGCAACCGCCAGGCCGTGGCCTTCATCCCGGCCGAAGGTGTGGATATCAAGCTGCTGGCCGATGCGGCCCAGCTGTCTTCACTCTCGGATGAAACGCCCGAAGGCCGCAGCATCGTGGTGCTGGCCAAGGAGCAGTACGACCTGCGCGAGCGGGACCTGCACGCCATCGACGCCCACTTCGTACCCTTCACGGCCCAGACCCGCATGAGCGGCGTCAACCTCGCAGGGAAGGGCGGCGACCGGCAGATCCGCAAGGGCGCGGCTTCCGCCATCGAAGACTACGTTCAGTCCCAGGGCGGCAAGTTCCCCGACGACCTGCGGCGCACGGTGGATCAGATTTCCATGGCGGGCGGCACGCCGCTCGTGGTGGCAGAGGGCGGGCGAGCGCTGGGCGTGATTCAACTCAAAGACATCGTGAAGGGCGGTATCAAGGAGCGCTTCGCCGAGCTGCGTGGCATGGGCATCAAGACGGTGATGATCACCGGTGACAACCCGCTGACGGCTGCCGCCATCGCGGCCGAAGCGGGCGTGGATGATTTCCTGGCCCAGGCCACGCCCGAGGCCAAGCTCAAGCTCATCCGCGAATACCAAGCGGGCGGTCGACTGGTGGCCATGACCGGGGACGGCACCAACGACGCGCCCGCGCTGGCCCAGGCCGACGTGGCTGTGGCCATGAACAGCGGCACCCAGGCCGCCAAGGAAGCCGGGAACATGGTGGATCTGGATTCCAATCCCACCAAGCTCATCGAGATCGTAGAGATCGGCAAGCAGATGCTCATGACCCGCGGCTCGCTCACCACCTTCAGCATCGCCAACGACGTGGCCAAGTACTTCGCCATCCTGCCGGCGGCTTTCGTGGCCACCTACCCGGCCCTGGGCGCGCTGAACATCATGGGCCTGCACAGCCCCGAGAGCGCCATCCTCTCCGCGGTGATCTTCAACGCACTGATCATCGTCGTGCTCATCCCCCTGGCCCTGCGCGGCGTGAAGTACCGACCCGTGGGTGCCGCCCAGCTGCTGCAGCGGAACCTGCTGGTCTACGGGGCAGGCGGCCTGGTGGTGCCCTTCGTCGGCATCAAAGTCATCGATTGGCTGCTCGTCGCCCTGCACCTGGCCGCGTAGGAGATTCCATGAACCTGCAACTTCGCCCCGCCCTCGTTTCCTTCCTCGCCCTAAGCGCCATCACCGGCCTGGCCTATCCCCTCCTGGTTACCGGCCTGGCCAAGACGATCTTCCCCCATCAGGCCGAGGGCAGCCTCATCCGCAAGGATGGTCAGGTCATCGGCTCCGTATGGATCGGACAGTCCTTCACGGCCCCCAAAGATTTCTGGAGCCGGCCCTCCGCCACGGTGGATGCCAACAGCAAACCCCTGCCGTACAACGCCGCCAACAGTGGTGCCTCCAACCTAGCCCCCAGCAATCCCGATCTCCATAAGGCAGTGCAGGATCGCATCGCGGCACTCCAGGCTGCCGACCCGGAGACCACGGGCCCGGTGCCTGTGGACCTCGTCACCGCTTCCGCCAGCGGCCTGGATCCCCATATCAGCCCTGCCTCAGCGACCTACCAGGTGCATCGTGTGGCCAAGGCAAGAGGCATGGACGAGGTCAGGATTCGTGAGTTGGTGACGGCCCACATCGAAGGCCCCCAGTTCGGCGTCCTCGGCGAATCGCGGGTGAATGTGCTGAAGCTGAATCTGGCCCTGGAGGCGCTGGCATTGAAATAAACCGGAGATCCACACGATAGCCTCACGCGGCGATCAGCATCAGGCCCGTTTTCGGAAGGATGCGACCCAGGCATCGGTTCTGTAAACAGGCCTTTTCATTTGCTTCCTCTATCCATGGCATCTGCAACGGTGGGGCCGAGGACACCGTGCCTGTGAATCGCCACCCCTCAGAGGGATTCAAACCGGTGATGAGTGGCAATGCGTTCGGATTCCACCGCTCATCACCATCCATCACCGGCTCATCGTTTCTTCCCTGAATGCGGAACGGCCCACCTTGAACGACCTAGACGAGTGTTCGAAGGTTAACTCACAGGCCGCATTCATGGCATCCATCAGGCGTCGCGGTAGTGACCATTCCGGAGACTAAAACTTCACAAGCATGGCCAGGGTGAGCCGGCTCTCTGTCTTGCGGAGATCCGGGGCCCAGTTGGCAACCGTGGAACCCGGGGCGCCCTGGTTACCACCGGGAGGGGTCACGCCGCCGGGGCCGGCGAAGTAGGGCACGTTGGCGCCGCGGCGGTTGAACTCGGTGCGCATGGTGAGGAACTGGCTCGGCATGTAGTCGTAGGTGATCGAGTAGTCCCAGGAATGCCACTTGTCGCCAGGATTTTCCGTGAAGTAGGGCGTGCCCGAAGCGGCCGTGGCGCCGTTGATGGGGGGCATGAGCACCAGGTAGCGGCCCGGGTTGGTGATCTCGCCGCCGCCGAGGGTGAGGGCGTGGCGGTCTCCCGAGAACCAGAAGCGGTTGTAGAACATCCAGCCCGTGAAGTTCTGCTTGGGGCTGTTGGGATCGTTGCCGCTCCGGCTCACCCCGCCGCCCTGCTCATCGCCCAGATCGAAGGTGAACGTGAGGGCGGCCTTGTCCAGGAAGCTGCCGGGAAGATCGTGGTATTTCCATTCGACGCTGTTGTCCGTGTGGCGGCGCGTGCGCTTCTGGTTCGCCAGCGCATCAGCGCCCAGGAAGTAGTTGTTGGAGATGAAGGCGAGATCCCCGGTGGGCCGCCACCAGATGGAGGCGCCGATACCCGGCGTGTTGTTGAACGTGTTGTAGGATTGCCAGCCATTGGTGAGCCAGAGTTCCAGCTTCAGCTTGTCCGTGGGGAACACCTGGACGCGAACCCCATTGAAGAACCATGGGGTGTTCGAGGAGACGTAGGAGGGCTGGTACATCCAATTGTCGAAGTTGTAGAAGCTGGCCAGGCCGATGTAGGACATGAAGATGCCCGCATCCAGGTTGATGCCGTTCATCACGTCCCAGTGGTAGCCGCCGTAGGCCTCGGAGATGTAGCGGTAGGCGTTGTCTGTCTGCCACTGGCCCCGGGAGGTGCTGGCATCGTTGCGGGGCGTCATGGTGGACAGCAGGCCGAACTGGGTCATCAGGCGGCCGCGGACGTTATCCCAGTGGAAGTCGCCCCCGATGCCCAGCTGCTGGACATGCACTTCGTTGGTTCGGCCCAGTTCGCTGGAACCCACCAGGGTGTGGTCCTGCGGATGATTGAAGTCGTAGACCAGGTTGGTGTCCGCCCGGAATTCGCCGGTGAAGACCTTGGAATCAAGGACAGCATCCTTGGTGCGGGGGTTGCCGTTCAACCACGTGAAGTCCGCGAAGGCGAAGGGTTCCGCAGCTTTGATCGGCGCGGCTGGAGGAGCCGTGGGGACCTGCGCCAGGACTGGAACGCCAGCCAGAACGAGTAGCAGTAGGGGACATTTCATCGAGGCTCCAAAGACCCGGCTCACATGGCCAGCCAGACAGAATGGTCCCGACCGGCATTAAGGCGGCGCTAATACCGGGCTCGGGCGCGTTAAGAAAGCATTGGGGGCCGCAGACCCTTACGGATTTTTAATGCGGACCGTGGCCATCCCTACACCGCCTTAACACCCTCGCGCCAACACTGGCTCTGGCCAATGTTGGGCCGAGTCCGTTTCCGGTGTGGCATGGCGGAAACGCCCCGGATTCTGCCTCCACCCTCCTTGGCCCACTTCTGGAGACACCCGATGCGATGGTCCTTCCGAATCATTCCCTGGATGCTCCTTCCTGCCCTGGCCTGGGCGGATGGCGCAGCCGACCTTCGAAACAGCCTCCAGCGGCTCGATGGACACGCACCGATGAAGGCGAGCGTGACCTGCTCTGTCCGAGAGGAGCACACGACACTCCTGAAGCCTGTGGTCCAGGAGCGTTCGCAGCAGTTCCAGGTGGCCGAAGATGACTCCGGCTTGCACGTGGATTGGAGCTCCCCTCGAGAAACCCTGAAGGGTCCCGATGCAGCCGCCCTGGAAAGCCTGCTGAACCAGGCCGCCGCGCTGTCCAACTTGCTGGCGGGGGCCCAGTTCAAAACCGAAGGTCGGGAGCCCTACCAGGGGAATCAGGTTCGGGTCTTGACCTTCGCATGCCAGCCGAACATCCCTTCTCAGCATCAAGGCCTGGTGTCCCAAGCGGAGGCCAGCCTCAAGATCTGGATCGGCGGCGATGGTGAGCCCTTGGCTGCGGAGTATGCCACCGACTACACCGGCAGACACAGCCGTCTCTATGGGCGGATCCATAGCGCCACCCTCGTAAGGACCACCTACAAGGTGCTGAACCAGCGACTGATCGCAGCCTCACTGACGTCGGAGGACTTCACCTACGACTATGGAGACAAGATCAGGCACAAAGAGATCCTGACCCTTGCCGAGGCCGATGGAAGGCCCTCGTCGCCCTTCCCATCCAGGCCTTGAAGGCCGCCTACTCGACCAGGGGCTCCACGTGATAGGGGATCGAGATCACGATGATCTTGGGCATGAGCAGCAGGGTGCCCTTGATCCTCATGGCGGTCTGGTTATGCAGCAGATTCGCCCACCAGTGCCCGGTGATGAATTCGGGCAGGATCACGGTGATGGTGTACTCCGGCTCGACCCTGCGCATGCGCTCAAGCTCGTCCACGATGGGCTCGACCACTTTCCGGTAGGGACTGCGGATGGCCCGGAGGGGGATGCCCTCGCTGTACCGGGGCCAGTCGGACCGCAACTTCTCCAAGGCGGCGCTATCCCGGCCATGTTCATCAGGGAAGTCCACCGTGAGGGCCTCCACTTCGCCATGGTCGGCGATGACCTTCGCGTAGTTCAGGGCCTGGACCACACCCGCGTGGATCCCAGACACCAGCACCACCACGCGGTTCCGGCGGGGCCCGATGAAGTCCACCCGGCTCGCGGCCAGGATGGACTTGGTGCGGATGTAGTGCCGGTGGATGTTGAAGAAGGTCATCACCATCATGGGCACGAGGACGATGACGATCCAGGCCCCATGGGTGAAGCGCGTCACGGCGATCACCAGCATGACGATGAGGGTGGTCACGGCGCCCACCCCATTGATCAGCGCCTTCAGCTGCCAGGCCTTGCCCTTGAGGCGGAACCAGCGCCGCACCATGCCGGTCTGGCTGATGGTGAAGCCGAGGAACACGCCCACGGCATAGAGCGGCAGCAGGTGGTCTTCTTTCGCGCCGAACAGCAGGACCAGGATTCCCGCCGCCACCGACAGGATGAAGATCCCGTTGGAAAAGACCAGGCGATCGCCCTGGCTGGTGAACTGCCGCGGCAGGAAACCATCCCGCGCATGGAGCGCCGCCAGGCGCGGGAAATCCGCATAGGCGGTGTTGGCGGCCAGGGCCAGGATGGCCATGGTGAACCCGGTGGTGGTGAGGTAGATCAGCTTGGGGAACCCCTGTTCCGCCCCGCCCAGGATGAGCCGGGTCAACTGGGACAGCAGGGTTTCCGGTGAATCCGGATGGTACGTCAACCCATAGTGATTCGTCAGGTAGGTGATGCCGAGGAACATGGTCCCCAGAATCACCACCATCCAGGTCATGGTCTTGGAGGCGTTGTGCGACACCGGATCCTTGAAGGCCGTCACGCCGTTGCTGATGGCCTCCACTCCCGTCAGGGCCGTGCACCCAGCGCTGTAGGCCCGGGCCAGCAGCCACAGAGCCGCCAGCTTGGAGGTGCCTTCCATGTGCACCACGGCGGTGTGCGCGGCCACCACCTCCTGGCCCGTGGCCACATTCCAGAAACCCTTGAGCAGCAGGCCCACGATGCAGATCACAAAGCCATAGGTCGGCAGGGAAAAGACCAGGCCGCTTTCCTTCACCCCCCGCAGGTTCATCAGGGCGATGAAGGCGATGATGCCTTCGGCGAGGAAGACGCGGTGAGCCTCCAACCCAGGGAACGCCGACACGATGGCCGACACGCCCGCCGACACGGACACCGCCACGGTCAGGATGTAGTCGATGAGCAGGGAGGCGCCGGCCGTTTGGGCCGCGATCTCGCCCAGGTTGTCCTTGGCCACCAGATAGGCGCCACCCCCACTGGGATAGGCGTGGATGGTCTGGCGGTAGCTCACGTTGAGCACCAGCAGCAGGCCCACAATGCCCAGGGCCACCCACCAGGACCAGCCCAGCACACCGGCGCCAAACACGGCGATGGCGGCCGTGAGCGGCGCCATGATTTCCTGCGTGCCATAGGCCACGGAGGACAGCGCATCTGAGCTGAACACCGCCAGGGCGATGGGGTTGCTGATCTTGGTTTCGTGGCTCTCTTCATTGGAGAGTCGCCGCCCCAGGAGAAGTGATCGGTAATTGGGCATGACTTTAGGGTTCCTGGGTGGGTGGGCCGTCGGGCTGGGGCGGGAAAGTGTATGAACAAGGCCCCACCCCGTACTCATGCTTCCAGGGTCAGCCAACCCTAGAGCATGGCCAAATGGGTGTTAAGAAGGCGTTAGGAAGTGAGGCAAAGCCGTTAGGCACCTGCTGCCTTGGGCTGACCTGCGCTAGCCTAGGCCCGTGGATGATCGCCGACCGGATCCCGATGCCCTGCTCCGTAAGGTCCAGGAGGACGAAGCCCGGCAGACGCGCGCCAGGCTGAAGGTCTTCTTCGGTGCCGCCCCAGGTGTGGGAAAGACCTACGCCATGCTATCCGCGGCGCAAGAACGCCAGACCGAAGGCATCGACGTGGTCATCGGCGTGGTGGAGACCCATGGCCGAAGCGAAACGGCGGACCTGCTCGAAGGCCTGGAGATCCTCCCCAGGAAGCAGCTGGCCTACGCGGGTCAGTTCCTGCCCGAATTCGATCTGGAGGCGGCGCTGAAGCGGCGGCCTGCCCTGATCCTCATGGATGAACTGGCCCACTCGAACGTGATGGGCTCCCGGCATGCCAAGCGCTGGCAGGACGTGATGGAGCTGCTGGACGCGGGGCTCGATGTCTACACGACCCTGAACGTCCAGCATCTGGAAAGCCTGAAGGATGTGGTGGCGCAGATCACGGGTGTGCTCGTCCGGGAGAACGTGCCCGACACGGTCCTGGAGCGGGCCGACGAGGTGGAGCTGGTGGATCTGCCGCCTGACGATCTGTTGGTGCGCCTCAAGGAAGGGAAGGTCTACCTACCCGACCAGGCTCGCCATGCCCGGGATCATTTCTTCCGCAAGGGCAACCTCCTGGCCCTGCGCGAACTGGCCCTGCGCCACACCGCCGAAAGCGTGGACGCCCAGATGCGCCGCTACATGGCCTCGGAAGGGATCCACAAGACCTGGGCGGCCGGCGATCGCCTGCTCGTGTGCGTCGGGCCTGGGGAACTGTCTGAACGGCTCATTCGCGGCACCCGCCGCATGGCCGGCGCCCTCGGCGCGCCCTGGCTGGCGCTCTACGTGGAATCCCGCCAGCACCTGCACTTCACCGAGGAAGACCGCACCCGGATCGAAGGCAACCTGCGCCTGGCCGAAAAGCTCGGTGGCGAAACGGCTGTCATCGAGGGCGGCGGCACGCTCGTCGATGACATCCTCACCTTCGCCCAGGATCGGAACATCACCAAGATCGTGGTGGGGAAACCCTCCCGCCCCCGTTGGGTGGAATGGCTCATGGGTTCTACGGTGGACGATCTCATCCGCCACAGTGGGGACATCGATGTCTATGTCATCAGCGGTGAGCCGGGACGGGAACCGGCTGCCCCGCTGATCCGACCCACCATCACCAGTCCCGGGCGCAACTACCTGCTGAGCATCCTGGTGGTGGGCCTCGCCAGCGCCTTGGCTGCCCTCGTTTTCCGCCGCACGGAGTTGGCCGATATCGTCATGGTGTACCTGCTGGGCATCCTGATCGTGGCCACCCGGTTCGGTCGTGGCCCTTCGCTCCTGGCCTCCCTCCTCAGCGTGGCGGCGGTGGATTTCCTCTTTGTGCCACCGTACCTGACCTTCGCCGTCACCGATTTCCGCCATGTGGGGACCTTCGCGGTGATGCTGCTGCTGGGCGTGGTCATCGGCAACCTCACCGAGCGCATCCGGGCCCAGGCGCGGCTTGCCCGGGGCCGCGAACAGCGCACCCATGCGCTCTACCGCCTGGGGCAGGAGCTGGCCCGCAGCGCTGGTTCCGCGGCCCTGGTGGCTTCCGCCATCCAGAACGTGGCCGCGCAGTTCCAGGGCCAGGGCGTCGTGCTGCAGCCCGATGAGCACGGCCGATTGCAGACCCCCGACCATCCTCTGGCCTTTCCGCTCAATGAGCAGGAGCTGGGCGTCGCGCAGTGGGTGTTTGATCACGCGGAACCCGCGGGCCTCGGCACCCTCACCCTGCCCGGCGCCCGCGCCACCTACCTCCCCCTCAAGGGCGCGCGCGGTTCCATCGGCGTCATGGGTGTGCTTCCGGAGGGGTCGCCGCGTTGGCTCGAGCCCGATCAGCGCCAGCTGCTGGAGGCCTTCGCCAATCAGACGGCCCTGGCCCTGGAACGCGCCCTGCTCGCCGAACAGGCCGCCCTGGATCGCCGCCATGCCGATGAGGAACGCCTCCGCAACGCGCTGCTCAGCTCAGTGTCCCACGACCTTCGCACCCCGCTGGGCGTCATCACGGGAGCGGTGAGCACGGCCCTGGAAACGCCGGACCTGGCGGAGCCCGCGCGCCGCGAGCTGCTCCAATCCGCCCAGGAAGAGGCCCAGCGCCTGCACCGGCTCGTCAGCAACCTGCTGGATATCACGCGACTGGAATCGGGCGCGCTGGATCTCCACACGGAATGGACGCCCCTGGAGGAAGTGGTGGGGGCCGCTCTCAACCGTCGGGAGATGGCCACGGAGGCCCACCGGGTTCGGGTGTCCCTGCCCGAGGATCTGCCCTTGGTGGCCATGGACGGTGTGCTCATGGAGCAGCTGCTGCTGAACCTCCTGGACAACGCGCTGAAGTATTCCCCGCCCGGTTCTCCCGTGGATATCAAGGCCTGGGCCGCCGGGAAGTCCCTCACCCTTTCGGTGTCGGACCAGGGTCCCGGCATCCCGGAAGGCGAGGAAGAACGGATCTTCGAGAAACTCGCCCGCGGTCAGGCGGCCTCCAACCGGCCTGGAGCCGGGCTCGGGCTGGCCATCTGCAAGGGCATCGTGACGGCGCACCACGGGCGGATCCAGGCCGTCAACCATCCCCACGGCGGCGCCCAGTTCCTCGTGACCCTCCCCCTGGGAACCCCTCCCGTGATGCCCGTGGAGGCGCCATGACCAGCCCCGGACCCCTGATCCTCCTGGTGGAGGACGAACCCCAGATGCGCCGCTTCCTGCGTGTTTCGCTGGAGGGCAGCGGCTACCGCTACCTGGAGGCGGGCACCGGGCAGGAAGGGCTGAGCCTGGCCGCCCAGCACCGGCCCGACGCCATCCTGCTGGACCTGGGCCTGCCCGACATGGATGGCCTCGACCTCGTGAGTCGCCTGCGCGAGTGGAGCCAGACTCCGGTCATCGTGATTTCGGCCCGGGGGCAGGAGTCCGACAAAGTGGACGCCTTGGATGCGGGGGCCGACGACTACCTCACCAAGCCCTTCGGCACTCGCGAACTGTTGGCCCGCGTCCGCGTGGCCCTGCGCCATGCCGGGCCCGATGTCGTCGAAGAACCAGTGTTCGTGCTGGGCCGATGGCGCGTGGACCTGGCCAAGCGGCAGGTGCTGGTGGACGGACAGGAAGTCCACTTGACGCCCCTGGAGTACAGCCTCTTCACCACGCTCATCCGTCACGCAGGCAAGGTGGTCACCCAGCGCCAGCTGCTGAAGGAAGTCTGGGGCGGCGCCGCCGGAGCGCAGCCGCTCTACCTCCGCGTCTACATGACCCAGCTCCGCCACAAACTCGAAGAGGA
>Ga0302321_100001878_pt1 | contig 17959 bp, 14 predicted proteins | sample Fen_T0_1_FD_202505 | JGI IMG/M metagenome (GOLD analysis project Ga0302321, IMG submission 202505) | Peat permafrost microbial communities from Stordalen Mire near Abisko, Sweden - Fen_T0_1 | ecosystem: Environmental > Terrestrial > Soil > Wetlands > Permafrost | place: Sweden: Abisko...
ATCAGCGGCCTGCTGGCGGTCGCCGGACAAGTCGCGCCCGAGGCGCTGGAAGTGGAATTGAAGACGATGATTTCACGCATCCCCGACGCACCCACCCTGCATTTTTCGCTGGGCAATTTATACGCGGGCGACCGCCGCTGGACCGAGGCGCAGCAGGCTTATTTCGACGCCTTCCGGCTCGACCCGGACAATGCCGACTACATCTACAACCTGGCCGTGAGTCTCGATCACCTCAATCAGGTGCCGTTGGCGCTCGAGTACTACCAGCGCGCGCTGGCGGCAAAAAGCGCGGGCCAATACGACCGCGCAGCCGTTGCCCGCCGCATCGGCGAATTGAAAGGCGGCTAGACCGGCTTTATCGGACGGTCGAAGCGGCGGGGTGGCAAGGTGGCGCAATGGCTCTGGCACGCGAGGACGCGAAGGTGCAGGGTCGAACAGGGGCCTTGATACAATGACCTTTGCTCCGGACAACAGCAACAAACCAATTTTTCAAGGTCGATGATCCCATGAATGCACCGATATCCCAACTCCCGCTCGGGCAGACGCTGCTCGCGCGCGGCGTGATATCGCAGGATCAATTGAACATCGCGCTGACCGAGCAGCGCAAGTTCAAGTCGCCGCTCGGCAAAATCCTGGTGCAGCTCGGCTTCGTGACTGAGGCGACCATCCGCGACACGCTGTCGGAGTCGCTGGGCCAGGTTGCCATCGATCTCTCCAACACCATCATCGACCACAATGCCATGGCGCTGGTGCCGAAAGACATCGCGCGCCGCTATCAGGTGCTGCCGGTCGATTTCGACCAGCAATCGAGAAAGCTGCTGCTGGCGGTGGCGGATCCGGCCAACGTGGTGGCGCTGGACCAGATCCGCGCGCTGATCAAGGACGACATCCGCATCGAGCAGGTGCTGGCGCGCGAGTCGGATATCTCGATCGGCATCGAGCAGCATTACGGCTTCGAGCTGTCGATCGACGGCATCCTCAACGAAATCGAAACCGGCGAAATCGATTACCAAAGTTTGACCACCGACTTCGAGGAATACAGCCAGCCGGTGGTGCGGCTGGTCGACGCGTTGCTGAACGACGCCGTCAAACGCAGCGCTTCCGATATCCACTTCGAACCCGAGCAGGGATTCCTGCGCATTCGTTACCGCATCGACGGCGTGCTGCGGCAGATTCGCTCGCTGCACAAGAACTACTGGAGCGCGATGGTGGTGCGCCTCAAGGTGATGAGCGGCATGAACATCGCCGAGACGCGAGCGCCCCAGGACGGACGCATCTCGTTGTCGCTGTCGGGACGCTCGGTCGATTTTCGCGTGTCCGCGCAGCCCACTTCTCACGGTGAGAACATCGTGCTGCGTATTCTGGACCGGCAAAAAGGCATCGTGCCGCTGGAAGAGCTGGGTCTGCAGGAAGACGAACTGAAAATGCTGCGGCTGATGATGGCGCGGCCCGAAGGCATCATCCTCGTTACCGGGCCCACCGGCTCCGGCAAAACGACCACGCTCTATTCGATCCTCAATCACGTCAACACCGAAGGCGTCAACATCATGACGCTGGAAGACCCGGTCGAATATCCGATGGCGATGATCCGCCAGACCTCGGTCAACGAAGTCGCCAAGCTCGATTTCGCCAGCGGCATCCGCTCGATGATGCGGCAGGATCCGGACGTGATCCTGGTCGGCGAAATTCGCGACCAGGAAACCGCCGAAATGGCGTTTCGCGCCGCCATGACCGGCCACCAGGTGTATTCCACCCTGCACACCAATTCGGCTATCGGCGCGATCCCGCGCTTGCAGGACCTGGGTGTGCTGCCCGACATCATGTCCGGCAATATCATCGGCGTGGTCGCGCAGCGCCTGATCCGGCGCCTCTGCGTCAATTGCAAGCAGCCGTTCCGCCCCGACGATGAGATGACCCTGCGCATCCTCGGTGTCGACAAGGGCTGGCGCGGCGAGATTTTTCGCGCCGGCGGCTGCGAAGTCTGCGACAACACCGGATACAAGGGCCGCCTTGCCATCATGGAGCTGTTCAAGATGGATGCGGACATCGATGAGCTGATCGCGCGCCGCGCCACCGGCCGCGAGATTCGCGAAGCCGCGCGCAAGAGCGGCTTTCATACCCTCGCCGAAGACGCCATCCGGCGCGTTCTCGCCGGCCAGACCGACATCGAGGAAATTTCCCGCATCGTCGATCTGACCGACCGGGTCTCCTGACGGGCAGACCGGCATGGCGACTTTCGCATATCGCGCAATCGACGGGGAAGGCCTAATCCAGACCGGCGATATCGACGCCATGAACGCGATCGACCTCGAGCTGCGCCTGAAGCGCATGGGGCTCGACCTGATCACGTTCGAATCGATCAAGAAGTCGACCATGATTCGCGGGCGGCGTATCACCCGCAAGGAGCTGATCACCTTCTGTTTTCACCTCGACCAGTTGATGCGCGCGGGTGTATCCATCATCGAGGCGCTGACCGACTTGCGCGACACGGTTGAAAACGTGGCCTTCAAGCAGATTGTCGGCAGTGTGCTCGAGGACATCGAAGGGGGCCTCAAGCTTTCCGAGGCGATGGCGAACTATCCTAGCGCATTCGACAGCGTATTCGTGGCCCTGATCCGGACCGGCGAACAGGCCGGCCAATTGCCGGAAGTGCTGACCAAGCTCACCGAGAATCTGAAGTGGCAGGACGAGCTGGCGGCACAGGTAAAGAAGGCCATGATGTACCCGATCTTCGCCGGCACCGTCATCACCGGCGTGGTGTTCGCGCTGATGATCTTCCTGGTGCCGCAGCTTGCCATCACCATGAAGACGCTGACGCCGAATCCGCCGGCCGCGACCATGGCGCTGATTTTCGTTTCGGCTTATATGCGCGAATTCTGGTACCTGGTGCTGGGCATTCCCATCGCCGCGGTGATCGCCTTGTTCGTGACGGTCAAGACCAGTGAAAACGCGCGCTACCGGCTCGATGCCATTTCACTGAAGCTGCCGATCATGGGGCCGCTCCTCAACAAGATCATCCTGGCGCGCTTTTCGACCTATTTCGCCTTGATGTACCAGTCCGGCATCGGCGTGCTCGACTGCATCCAGATCTCGGAAAAAATCGCCGGTAACCGCGTCGTCGAGGAAGGCCTCAAACGCGTCGGCCGCGAAATCAACGACGGTACCGGCATCACCCAGGCGTTCACCAACGTGCGGCTGTTTCCGCCGCTGGTGCTGCGCATGCTGAAGGTGGGCGAATCGACCGGCGGTCTCGACACGGCGCTGTTGAACGTGAGCTATTTCTACAATCGCGACGTCAAGGAAACGATGTCGAAATTGCAGGAAATGATCCAGCCGATCATGACGGTGGTGCTGGGCGGCATCCTGATCGGCATTCTCGGCACGGTGTTCATGCCGATGTACGACGTCATCGCCAAGATCAAGTTTTAACATGGCCAAGCAATTTCTCTATCTTACCAACGACAAACTGGTTGCCCTGGTCTGGAACAGCGGCGCCATCGTCGGCCGCGAGACCTTCACCGTCAACGACGCGACTTCGTCCGATTTCACCGACTATGTCACCAAGCACCGCCTGGTACCGACCTGGATCGTCACCGACCTGATCGAGGAGGATTTCCGGCTCGACACGGTGCCGCATTTGCGCGGCGGCGACCAGGAGGCGGTGCTGGCGAGAAAGCTCGGCCAGGTCTATCGCTCCACCAATTACCGCCACGCCATCATCCAGGGCCGCGAGGAAGAGGGGCGCCGGGACGACAAGGTGCTGCTGCACGCGATCACCAATCCGGAACTGCTGACACCTTGGCTGGACGCGATGGAGCGCGCACAAGTGCCGCTGGAAGGCGTGTTCTCCTCGCCGGTGCTGTCGGGCAAGCTGCTGAAGGAACTCGACGTATTCTTTCCGCATTCGCTGTTGGTGACCATCGTTCCCGACTTCGGTCTGCGGCAGACTTATTTCCAGAACAAGCAGGTCAAGTTCAGCCGCCTCACGCCGATCGTGTACGACGAAAACCGCTCGGTCGGCGCCCTGATCGCGGCGGAGACCAGCCGCACCTGGCAGTACCTGGACAGCCTGCGTTTCTTCGGCGGCGAAGATACGCTGGAAGTCTGCATCCTGGTCCACGAGAACGACCGCGAGCTGATCGCCGATGCGATCCGCACCTTCCCGTTGCTCAAGTATCGCTTCCTCGATATTTCCGAGGTCGCCAACCGCATCAAGCTGAAGCCCGCCCCCACTTCTTCGCATTCGGAAGAAGTGTTGGTGCACCTCTACGCGCAAGGCGGCACCGAAAACCATTTCCTCGAAGGCGAGCAAATCCGCTTCGCCACTTTCCGCCGCGCCCGTATCGGGTTGTTTGCGGCAACCGCCGGCATCATTGCCGCAGGCGCGGCCGGCGCTGCGTTCAACCTCTACCAGGCATCCAACATTCGTACCGAAGTCGATCGCAACGACATCATTACGCGCGGGCTGCAACTGGAGTTTCAGGCGGTATCGGAATCGCTGCGCAGGCAGACCCTTGCCTCGGATACGGTGCACGACGCCACCGCATTTTTCAATTCGCAAATCCGGCCGCTGCCATCGGCGCCCGGCAACCTGTTGCGCGACCTGAGCCTGGCGGTGGCCGAATTTCCCAAGGTTCGCGTCACCCAGGTGGTGTGGGCCGCCAGCAACAGCGAGGCGGGCTTGCCCTTTTACACGTCCGCCGCGCGTAGCCAGACCGGGGAGATTCGCTCCGAAGCGCCGAAGACGGTGGCGGGTCCGCCGCTATTGCCGGCCCTGCCCACCCTGCCGATTCTGTCGTCGGGCGCGCCCGCCAATATTGCGACGACCGCGCAAGCCGTGGTCGAGACCAATCCATCGCTCGCCGGCAACAAGTTCCACATCGGCGTGATCGAGGGGACCATCGTGCCCTTCCAGGGAGATTTTCGCGAAGCGATCGCCGAGGTCAATCGCTTTTGCGATCATCTCAACAAGGTTCCCGGATTGCGCGCCAATGTCGTCACGCTGCCTATCGATGCGCGGCCGACGGCGACGATCCAGGCCAGTGGGTCAAACCAGGCGCAAGGGCCGGGGGATGCCAATTTTGCGATCCGGATCGTCAGGGCGGTAACGCCATGAGTGTTTTTTCCAAAGACGGTTTCAAGGCGCTGCGCTGGGTGTACGGCATTACGCTGGCGGGGATCGGCGTTGCCGCTTTCCTGGTGGCGGGCAGCTACGTCTATTGGCAATCGGAAAAAAAGAACGATCTCGGTTCGGCACAAACCTTGCGCGACCTGCGTCTGCGGCTGGAGGCGGTCAAGCGTGAACGTGACGACTTGCGCGATTCCGAGCTTACCTACAAGGCGCTGACGGCGCGCGGCGTATTCCTGCCGGAAGACCGCCTGGAACTGATCGAGGCCATGAACGAACTGAAACAACGGCATCGTTTGATCGGTCTCGAATACGAAGTCGCGCCGCAACGCGTCCTGAAACTGGCCGGTGGAATCGTCTATCCGGCGATCGACGTGCTCGGCAGCCGCATCAAGATGAAGATTCGTGCCTATCACGATGGCGACCTCACCGCATTCCTGGATGATTTCCCGCGCATGCAGCGCGGATTTTTTCCGATCGATCGTTGCGTGATCCGCCGCGCCAACGACTTCGACCGCGTGGTTGCGGCGACCCCCGCCCAGCCGCCGGCCGATGGCAAGAGCGCGCGCATGGAACCGGTCGCCCAGCCGAATAAACGGGCCGAGAAAGCGCCGATCACGGCGATGATCGAAGCGGAGTGTTCGCTCGAGTGGATTACCTTGCAAGACAAGCGAGCGGCGCCGGTCCCGCCGGCGGGCCAATGAGGGCCATGACGATGCGACCTATCCTGCTATTCCTGCTGGCCCTGGCGATTGGGCCGGCCGCCTCGCAGTCGCCCACGCAACCCGGCCTTCCGCAGGCCATTCCCAGCGAAATCCAGCCGCTGACCGGCACCTTGTTCTTTTCGCGCGAACAGCGCGACCGGCTCGACCGCGCGCGCAAGCGCGGCGAAGTGGTCGAAGAGGGTGAAGCCATCGCTCGCGAGACGCCGCCGACCATGACCGGATTCTTGCGCAGCAGCGACGGCAAGACGGTGGTATGGGTGGACGGCAAGCCTTACGCAGACGGCAAACCGGCGTTGGTGCAACGCGTCGGCTCGACCGATTTGCTGGAAGGCAGGGCGGATCGCCTCAAGATTTTGGCGCCGGTGGAAGGTGCTGCTGCTGCGGAAAAGCCTGCGAAGAAAGTGCGCAGGCCGGTGAAGGCGCCTGCGCCGAAAGCCGCCGCACCCGTCAAATAGATTTGCCCGATCGACTTAGGGGTACGCGCAATTCGACGCGTTGTTGTTGGCGCTGTAGTGTGTAACGCAACTCGACGTCGTCAGGCAAAACGCCAGCTCGCCGAGCTGAAAGCTGGAAGCCGCGTTGGTCACTGTCCGATTCAGTGGCGTGATTTCAACCTTGCTGAACGACGCTCCCGGATCGAGCGTATAGCTTGCCGCCTGGGTGCCCGATCCGGCGCTGCAAGCCTTGATGGTCTGGGTCGCGATCAGCGTTCCCCCCGAGTTATAGAACGCCACGCTGGCGCGTTCGGTGGCATTCAACGCGGCGATGCCGAAGCGGAACAAGGTGACGCCGAAATAGCGATAAGGACTCGGCAGCGTCATGCGAATTCCGCCGGTATGCGCCGAAGTTATTTCCGACGTGACGCCGGCAGAGGTCGCAACGCCGATGCCATTGAAGCCGGAATTGGTCAACGAAGCGATATTCGGCCAGCCGGTGGTAAACGACGTCAGCGTAAAGTCGTTGAAATTGATGGTGCCGGTTCCGGTGCTGCTGCCGGCCGTCACGGCGTAGCCCAATGCGGCAGAGAGCGACGCGGCGGTAAGTGTATTTTGCGACGCAGGGCTGCTATACACGTAAAACGAAGCCGTTCCGGTTGATTTTGTATCGGGATTGGTAACGCCAGCCGTCCACGAGCCGTTACTCGCCGGAAAGGTCTGATTTACGGTCAAAGTCGTGTGGTCACTGGAAACGGTGGAAGCGACCACACTATTGGTTTGACCAAGAGTCAGATTGGTAAACACGACGGTCGCGCCGGTCACAAAGCCTGTGCCCGTCAAAGTCATGAGCTGCGGATTGGTTGGCGAAATTACAGGTGCCGGACTTGCCGCGGTTAACGTGGGGGTGTTAAACGAATAGCTTATCGAATTCGAAGTAGCCGTCGATAAGTTCCACCCGGCAGACGTCTGCATGCCGCCGCCGGCGGCGGTACCTGCCGCAATGGTGTTGACGAGCGGGAGCCCCGGCATTGTCGCAACTGAGTACACATCGAGACTGACTGTGCAAGTACCATTTACTTTGCTTGCACCGCTGCCGGTTGCGGCCGGAATGGCGAATCCGACCGGAAGCGTGATTGTGGTCGAGTTAGCGGTCGGCGAATACGTGGTGCCACCACAAATTGGCGTGCCACTGTAGTTGGGCGAGGAAGCAATTGCCAGCGAAGGCAGATTGTCGACGAGCGCCGATGTGAGCGTTGCGGGATTCGCGCCGGTGTTGGCGAAGGTCAGTGTCAGCGTGGACGTTTGCGTGGGATTTGCATTAACGACCAGGTTGGTGTTGGAAAAACTCTTGGTGAGAGAAACCCAGCCCCAGTCGCGCGCATTGAGCTTCGCCAATGCAACCAGATCTGTCGCGGACTTGTATCGCAACATGTCGTCAAAATGCGCAGCGGAAGATGGATCTACGCTAGTCGCCGATTCCGTATCGAGGTAATAGGTGCCGGCCGCCCCGACATTGTTGGATTCATGCGAAGCTGCATTGGGTAGCACATAGCGATTGGCCGTATGGTCGACGCCATACGAGCCGTAGCCGGTTGCGCCGTGACTGATCAGGACATAGGCGATGCCCGACTTGGGGACGGATAGTTCGTTTACCGTGAGCCCTTTACCAGTGAAGAAATCTGCGCTTGGCGTGCCGTGCGCCGGAGTGGTGGCGCACAGGCCATTCGCCAGCAGTGGCACTGCCGTCGAGGTCAGTAGAGAACTGCTATTGCAGTCGGACGCATCCATTCCTCCCGCCTGAGTGAAACCGGTGCCGGTGTTGGGGGAGTACACGCGATAGGAGATTTTTCGCCCCCAGCCATCGAGCGCATCGGAAAGATCCAGCCCGAGCGAGCCCCATGGCAAAACGCCGTCGGGCGTGGCACAGGTCGCTGTCGCGGTGGCGAGGTTGCCGCCGGTGCCGTCGGTCGGCAGGGCGGGACAAGGCAGGCGGCGGTTGGTCTTGACGTAATCGACGATCGCGGCTTCGATGCGGTCGAATTGAGACGCCGTCTTTCCCGCGCGCTGACCGGAAACCGAAGTGCCGCTTTGGCTGTACTTGTACAGGAGGCCGCCGATGCCGAACAATAGCGCCATCACCACAATTACCAACAGTGCATATCCGTCGGCAGGCCGAGCGCTTTTCATTTGCAGCCGTCAGTAAGACCGTGGCCCCAACGTCGCCTTGCCGGCAACGGCGAGCAGCGTAGGGCGACTCACGAAGTCGTCGAAGTGAGCGGTGGTCGAGCCGTAGTCGGGCACGTCGTCGACGAGATACGATCCGGTGTTTGCGCAGTTGGCCGGATTCACAGGCGTGAAGGCTGCGGTAGCGGCATTCAATGCCTCTTGCGTGCCGGAGACGACGCTGCCGGCGGCGATGAGATTACCGGTCTGGCTGTAAGCGCCTTGCTGGTTCTCGCCGTGGCTGATCAATACATAGGCTGCACCGGTCGCGGTGCAGGGGTCGGCAACAATCGTAGTGCCGGATACGTTCTTGACGCGTAAGCCTCGATACTTAATAGCACTCAAATTGGAAAGGCAAGCGGTGGGAAAAGTTGCCGAAGTGCACGCCACACTTGAGCAAAAATTCTGGGTGCCGGGGGCCACCACTAGCGACCCGGCGCCGGTGCAATTGGTGAAATCCATGGTGTTGCTGTTGGGGGTGTATGAAGTGGTATCGACGCGGTAGGTGAACACATTCCCCCAGCTATCCGTGCCATCCGCCAAGGTCAAGCCCAGGGATGTCCATGGCACCACACCGTTTTGCTGAAGTCCTGTCGTCATGAAGGCGACGGTGCAGTTTTCCGCCCCGGCATTGGCTACGCCATTGGCGGCGTTGATCGTCCCGTCGGCCGGACACGGCAATCGTTTTTGTAACGCTACAAAACTTACGATGGCGGTATCGATTACTTTCATCTTCTCTTGCGTTTCCGTCCGCCGCTTTTGATTGATATAAGCGGAAGTTGTAGTGCCCACCATGGCGAGCACCAGCCCCATGATCAGCAGCACGATGGCAACCTCGATCAACGAGAAGCCCGGCTGACGATGCGCAAAACGAAATCCTGCAGGAGACATTGGTTGTGAGTCTGGGAGCAATAGTGAGTGAGATAGTATCCCATCGTGGCGACGATGAAATCCACCGCGGGTCGCGAACCGATAGACGGACGCCTCTGCCCGACGCTACGCGGGCCGCTTGATCAACGCAAAAATGACCTCGCCCGGCTCGTTTTTCGCGAGCGTCAGCACATAGCCGCCCTGCTCGGCTTGCTTGCTCGCCTGAAAGAGGCCGATGCCGAGACCGCTTCTGCGCGTATTGGCGACCGGCGCCCTGAACAGGCTTTCGGCGGCGCCGGTGGTGATGGCGCTGCCGGTGTCGGCAATAGTGAGGGACGGCTCGGGGTCGCAGGTCAGTTCTATGGCGATGTGGATCTCCGGCTCGCGTTCCTTTTTCTTGCGGGCGTTTTCCAGGCAGTTTTCGAGCGCGGTATCGAACAGCGTTGCGGGCAGGATGGTGGCAAGGTCGCCGCGCGCCTTGAAGGCGGCGCCGCTGCCGGCGTGGCGGCCGATGACGTCCTGCCACCAGTCTGCGGCGCGCATCGATACGCCGACTGTCTCGATGGCCGGGTTTTTCAGCTTTTCCAGCGTCGTTTGCAGGCGCTTGGTGAGTTGCGGGAGCTGGCGCTCCAGCAACTGGTCGTAAGAGGTCTTGTTGCGGCGTTCCAGGTCCGGTTTGTTGTTGGCCTGGTGCGAGATGCTCATCGAGGTCAGTGCAAACAACGATTGCAGCAGGTTCTTGATGTCGTGGGTGAGGCGCGCGCCGGTCTCGTGCACCGCCTGCATGTAGGCGTTCTGTTTCATCACCTGCTCGCGGCGCTTGCCTTCGTAAAACTCGCCGACCACCTGTGCAAGCAGCCGCAAGTGCAGGAACAAGGCCGGCGACAGACGAATTTCGGTGAAGAACGTCACTTCCAGTTCGTGATAGCGAAAGTGCGCCGAATGCACACTTTCCACGCCGAAACGGCCGTCGCCGTCGGGTGAAGTCCATTGGCTGCCGTTGATCCACGGCGTGGTGGCGACTTCGTTCATCGCGTGTTCGAGGAAGCGGGCCGAACTCATTTCGGTCTCGGAGAGCTCGGCGATGCGGCGCATCCACAATTCGAACGGCATGCCTACGCTCATCAGGTAGCGCGAGAAATAGGTGCGCAGCCCGCCGTAGCCCGCGCGCGGCGCCCACAGGATGGCGAGCGTAAAGAGCGCGCCGGCAAAGGCCAGCACCGTCAGCACCACCGCCTGGAAGTATTGGTTGCCGGTTACGCGCATCGCGGCGATGCTGCCCAGCACCAGCACCACCACCAGTTGGAACACGAACAGGCTGTAAAAGAAATCGAATACCTGGGTGGAGGCTTCGTCCTCGGCGCGAAACGGCAGGAACGTGAGCAGGATCAGCACCGCAGGCAGAAATACGCTGACGGCGACGCGCAAGCCGGACGGCAATGATTTCAGGTCCAATAGCGAAATCGGCACCGTCCACGTGAGCAGAATGGCGAACAGGTAAAACACGGCGACCAGGTAAAAGCGGCCACGCTTGGCCGCCTGCGAGGTGAACACCTTGCCGCCCATGATGCCGATCAGGATCGCGATCCACATTACCAGCATCCAGCCCGCCAACGTGAACATTGCCACGGCGGTGATGCCGAGCAAAATCGTGGTCGAGACTACATTGAGTTCGTATTCGGTGCTGATGAACGGCTGCCACAGCAGGAACAGGCCGAAATGCACCATCAGCCAGATGCGCTCGAAGTCGCCGCCGGGTTGCGCCACCAGGGCGGCGTGCAAGGACAGCATCATCGCCAGAATGAGCCAGCGCTTGCCCCGGATCAGGGCTTCGGCAAGGCTTTTATTGGCACCGGCGAGAACGCTGCTCATGACAAGGGGAGGGAGGGGCTGGTCGGCAAGAGCGCAAGCCTAACCTGTCTGCCGGCCTGCCGCCATGCACGGAGCTCTCCCGGCGGTGTCGAAAAGCCGGACACTTTTGTCGGTTCTGCCGACAGTTCTCCCTTTCCAAGCGGTTCGCAAAATCGAAGAATCCGCATTATTCTTTTATAATCAATATATTATATTGTTGGCACGGCGCTTGCAGATACTCTCCGGCAAACACAACCGGGGTACAGCATGAAATCCAGCCAAAAAGGTTTTTCCCGTTATGACGCAGCAGTTGCAGTCTTGACGATCGGCATGCTGTTGGGAGCCGCGTTGAAGTTCGTCTCGTAAGCAGCGCACTTTATAACGGAGAACAACATGAGATCCATCAAAAATCAGCAATCGGGCTTCACGCTGGTTGAAATCGCCATCGTACTGGTGATTATCGGCCTGCTGCTCGGCGGCATCCTGAAAGGCCAGGAATTGATCAACAGCGCCAAGGTGAAAAACCTGGCCAATGACTTCAAGACCGTGCCGCTCTATATTTATGGTTACCAGGATCGTTTCAAGGCCCTGCCGGGAGACGATATTCGTGTGGTCACTAATCTGCCCGGTCCGCCCCCCGCGACGCTTGCGACTACCGGCACGCCCGGAAACGGCGTGATCGAGGGCATGTGGAATGCGGGCACGGTGGGTGCAGCTCCTACCGAGGAATCGGCGCTATTTTGGCAGCATGCACGTATGGCCAACTTCGCTGCGGGCCCCACGGTGACAACTGACCCGAATTATCTGCCGACCAACGTCGAAGGCGGCCGTATCGGTATCAGCAGCAATATCCTGACTGCAAGCGGCGGTTTGACCATCAATGGACCCGTCGCCGGCATGACCGGCACCTACGCGTTCTGCTCCGCCAACCTGCTCGGTAAATTTGCCAAACAGCTCGATGTCACGCTCGATGACGGTAATACCGCCACCGGTTCGGTGCGCGTGATTCCCAATAACTCTGCTGCAGCGGCAACCGCCCTTGCAACCACTGCTATCGACGATGCCAGCAGCTATACGGTATGCCAGACGTTCTAATTCGTACTGCAACATGAAAAGGCCCGCTTCGGCGGGCTTTTTTGCGGACGCATTTTGTCGCCCGCTGGTGTATCGGCATACGATCAGGCGCCCTGCACGATGCGCATCTCCGCGCGCGCCAGCGCTTCCTGCGAGCCGCCGAGAATCAACACGTCGCCGGCCTGGATGCGCATGTCGGCGGGGATGGACGTGAGCCGCTCCGATTCGCGCTTGAGTGCCGTGAGCGTGACGCCGAGTTCGACCAGCTCGAGTGCGGCGATGGTTTTGCCGACCGCGGCAGTGCCCGCTTCGACCAGCAAAGATTGCAGGCGCGGCTGCGCCGAATCGGCGTCTTCCACATCGGTCGCGCCCGGAAAAAATCCGCGCATCATCTGGTAGCGCTCGCCACGCACGCTGCGTAGCCTCGCCAGCACCCGGTTGAGCGGCACGCCCAGCGCCAGCATCGTTTGCGTGGCGAGCATCAGCGATCCTTCCACCACTTCCGCGACGATCTCGGCAGCCCCCGCCGCGCGCAATTGCTCGACGTCGGTATCGTCGAAAGTGCGGATGATGACCGGGGTATCCGGCGTGAGTTCTCGCACGTGGGAGAGGATGGTCATTGCGGCGTGGGTATCGGCAAAGCTCACCACGACGGCGGAAGCGCGGGCGAGGCCGGCAGCGGTCAGTACCTCGCGGCGGGTCGCGTCGCCGAAGCTGACCGAGTCGCCCGCGGCGGAAGCCTGCTTTACACGCAACGGATCGGCATCGAGGGCGGCCACCGCAATTTTTTCGTGTTCCAGAAAACGAGTCAGACTTTGCCCCGAGCGGCCGTAGCCGCAGACGATGACGTGGCCACGCTGCGCCATCGTCTTCATCGCCAGCTGGTGCAATTGCACGGCGCGGTTTTCCCATTCGCTCGCCACCAGGTATAGAACGATGCGCTCGCTCTTGGCGAGCAGCAGGGGTGCGATCAGCATCGACACCACCATCGCAGCCAGCACCACTTGCAAGGTCGATGCCGGCAGGGCATTTTCGCGGCCCGACAGCGATAGCAATACGAAGCCGAATTCGCCGGCCGGCGCCAGCGCCATTGCACAGCGCAGCGCCACGGCGCGGTCGTTGCCGAAAGCGATGCCGAGGCCCACGATCAGGACGAACTTGAGCGACAGCAACGCCACCAGCACCGCCAGCACCATCCAGAAATGCTCCGCCACGGCGCCAAGGTCGAGCAGCATGCCGATGGTGACGAAAAACAAGCCGAGCAGTACATCGCGAAACGGCTTGATGTAATCCTCCACCTGGTAGCGGTATTCGGTCTCCGAAATCAGCATGCCGGCGAGGAACGCGCCCAGCGCCAGCGACAGTCCCGCCAATTGCGTAGCCCACGCCAGCGCCAGCGTCACCAGCAGCACCGCCATGACGAATAGCTCGGACGATTTCTGTGCCGCAATCAAATGAAACAGCGGCCGCATGATGCGTTGGCCCAGCGCCAGGATCAGGGTGAGCACCGCCCCCGCCTTCAGCAACGCCGTGCCGATTTCCATGGCGATTTCGCCGCTCGACAAAGCCAGTGCCGGCACCAGCACCAAGAGCGGAATCACCGCCAGGTCCTGGAACAGCAGCACCCCCATGATTTCGCGTCCGTGCGAGGAATGCAGCTGCATCTGCTCCGACAGCACCTTGGAGACGATGGCGGTCGACGACATGGCCAGCACTCCGCCGACAATGATGCCGGTGCGCCACCCCAGCTTGGCGGCCACGGCCACCACCAGCACCAGCGCCATGGCGGTCAACACCTGCGCACCGCCAAAGCCGAACACGGTGCGTTGCATCGAAGTGAGGCGCGCCAGCGAGAATTCGAGGCCGATCGAGAACATCAGGAACACCACGCCGAATTCGGCGAGATGCCGGGTTTCCTCGGAATCGGGGATCAAGCCCAGCGCATTGGGGCCGATCGCAACGCCCACCACCAGGTAGCCGAGGATGGGCGGCAGATTCAGACGGCGGAATACCACGACCGTCACCACCGCAGCGGCGAGCAACAATACGACCAGGGGCAAGGTGTCGTGGGTCATGGCAATAGTACAATGAGCATATGGGAAGCATATTACAGTCTCGACCCCTTGCAGACACTGCCCGGACTCTGGCGCTGGCCCGCGAAACGCTCAAGATCGAAGCCGATGCCGTGCAAGGGCTCGCCGCCAAACTAGCGGGAGAGAAAGGTGCGAGTTTCATCGAGGCGCACCGCATGATCTTCGCGGCTGGCGAACACAAGGGCCGCGTGGTCGTCACCGGCATGGGTAAAAGTGGCCATATCGGCAGCAAGATCGCATCCACCCTTGCATCGACCGGCACGCCGGCCTTTTTCATGCATCCGGGCGAAGCGAGCCACGGCGACCTGGGCATGATCACCGCCGACGACATCGTCATCGCCATTTCGCATTCCGGCGAATCCGATGAGATCGTCAAGCTGCTCGCCCCCCTGAAAAGGCGCGGCACGCGCATTATCGCCATCACCGGCAACCCGGCATCGACGCTCGCCACCGCCGCCGATGTCCATCTCGACGCCGGCGTTGCGAAGGAGGCCTGCCCGCTCAACCTGGCTCCCACCGCCAGCACCACTGCGGCGCTGGCAATGGGCGACGCGCTGGCGGTAACGCTGCTCGATGCGCGCGGCTTCGGCGAGGAGGATTTCGCCATGCATCATCCGGGTGGCTCGCTCGGCCGGCGCCTGCTGGTGCACGTATCCGAAGTGATGGTGTCGGGCGATCGCCTGCCCAGGGTTTCGGAAGATGCGCTGCTGCCGGCGGCGATTCTGGAGATGTCGCGCAAGAAACTTGGCCTGACGGCGGTCGTCGACGCAGCCGGCAAGTTGCTCGGCGTGTTCAGCGATGGCGATTTGCGCCGCACCCTGGAAAAGCACGACAGCATCGGTGCCATCCGTGTCGCCGACGTGATGTCGCGCACGCCGAAGACCATCACCGCCGACAAGCTCGCCGCCGAGGCGGCCGAGCAAATCCAGCGCTACAACATCGCTTCCAGCGGCCTCCTGGTGGTCGATGCCGACCACAAGTTGATCGGCGCGGTGCAGGTGCTCGACCTGATGCGCATGGGGGTGCTGTGATGGAATGGATCCCGCCCAAGGCGATCGATAACAAGACACTCGCGCGCGCCGCGCGCGTCAAGCTCGCCATCCTCGACATCGACGGTGTGATGACCGACGGTTCTCTCTATTACGGAACCGACGGCGAGGTGGTGAAAGTGTTTCACGTGCTGGACGGTCACGGTATCAAGATGCTCACCGAGAGCAATGTCGAGATCGCCATCATTTCCGGGCGCTCCTCGCCGGCGGTCACCAAGCGTGCGAAAGACCTCGGCATCACCCATTGCTATCTCGGCGCGGAGGACAAGGGCGCGGTATATCGCGTGTTGCGCGAAAGCCTGAGCCTCAAGGAAGAGCAGGTCGGCGCGATCGGCGACGACGTGGTCGATTTGCCGATCCTGAAGCATTGCGGATTTTCGGCGAGCGTGCCGGCAGCGCCCGCCTATGTGCAATCGCAGGTGCACTACGTCACGGCCGCCGGCGGCGGCCACGGGGCCGTGCGCGAGTTCTGCGAAGTCATCATGCATGCCCAGGGGCACCTCGAACCCCTGCTGGATCGCTACACGGCCTGAGGCGAACGCGATGCTCTGGATCAAGTCGTTTCACATTATTTTCATGACCTCCTGGTTGGCGGGACTGTTTTATTTGCCGCGCCTGTTCGTCTACCACGCCATGGCCGAAGACAAAATATCGATCGAGCGCTTCAAGGTCATGGAGCGCAAGCTCTACTACGGCATCATGACCCCGGCGATGGTGCTGACGGTGGCGCTCGGTGTCTGGCTGTGGCTGGGCTGGTGGAGCGGAGAAGGCTTTCACGCCGGCTGGCTGCACGCCAAGATGGCGCTGGTCGCCGTGGTAATCGGCCAGCACTTTTATCTTGGCAAGCTGATGAACGATTTCAAGCACGACCGCAACACCCACTCGCACGTTTTCTATCGCTGGCTCAACGAGATCCCGCTGCTGCCTGCCTTGATCGGCATTGTGTTGCTGGTCGTCCTGAAGCCGTTTTAAAGGCTCTATCTTGGAAAAATTCTTCGCACCCTGTCCGCGCGGACTGGCCGCGGTGCTCTGCAATGAGCTGACCGCTGCCGGCGCCGCCAAGGTCACTGCCACCGAATCGGGCGTCGCCTTCGAAGGCAAGCTGGTCGATGCGTATCGTGCCAACCTGCAATCGCGTATCGCCAGTCGTATCCTCTGGCAGGTCGCGCATTTTCCCTACGATAACGAGCACGACATTTACGAAGCCGCACTGCTGCTGCCGTGGCCGAGTTGGTTTGACGTAACCAGCACCATCAAGGTCGAAATCAATGCGCAACGATCGCCGGTCAAGAGCCTCGATTTCACGACGCTGCGTATCAAGGATGGTATTTGCGACAAATTTCGCGAGCAGGTCGGTTCGCGTCCGTCCGTTGCGGTGCGCGAACCCGATGTACGCGTGCACGCTTTTCTGGATGCAACCCACGCCACGCTCTACCTCGACCTGTCCGGAGAACCGCTGTTCAAGCGCGGCTCGCGCGAACATACCGGCGCGGCACCGCTGAAAAAGAACCTGGCGGCCGGCATCATCGCGCTTTCGGGCTGGCAACCGGGGGAAACGTTTCTGGACCCGATGTGCGGCAGCGGCACTTTCCTGGTCGAAGCGGCACAGATCGCGCTCAACATCGCGCCCGGCCTCGGCCGCGATTTCGCTGCTTTTGCCTTTACGCGGCTCAAGAATTTCGACCGCAGGGCCTGGGAAACGATGCGCGCCGAAGCCGAAGCCGCGCGGCTGCCGGCAGAGTCTTTGCCGATCTACGGCTCCGACTTGTTCGGCTACGCGCTGAAGGATGCGACCGAAAACCTCGCCGCCAACGGACTTGCCGATTGCGTATGGCTGAAGCAGGCCAATGTTCTGGAAATCACCGCACCGACTCCCACCGGCGTTCTGGTCACCAATCCGCCGTACGGCGCAAGGCTCGGTAACGACGAGGAGTTGGCCGCTTTTTATCCCAAGTTCGGCGACGTCCTGAAACAGAAGTTCGCCGGCTGGCGCGCCTATGTATTTTCCGGCGATGCGGCCCTGGTGAAGTTGATCCGGCTTTCAGCAAGTAAGCGCACACCTCTTTTCAACGGCAAGATCGAGTGCCGTTTGTACGAATACAAGATGGTGGCCGGCGGCAATCGCGGCTGAGGCCGCTGGCCGGTGATACCGCAGATAGGGGATACCCCTTCAGGGGCATACCAGTATAATACCGGTACAATACCACTTTCGCAGGTCCGCAACCGGAGGAAGGCGCGCATGAACTCCACAGAGAGTTTGCCGCCGCATGTCGCGTGTCACGTCTAGGGGACGTGTAGCAGCAGTAAATCGATCGACGATGAGCCAGTCCCCAGCAGTGGGTACGTGATGGAGTAAGCCATGAATGTCCCAGCCACCGCAGCGATGCTCGCGGAGCAGCCCCTTTCGGCAGTCTTGTCCTGCCTGGAAGCCTCGTTTTTGCACCAACGCCCGTCGCGCGACGTGGGCTTCTTCCTGGAAATGCGCGAGCATTTGCTTCGGCGCGTGGTG
>Ga0302321_100001879_pt1 | contig 17953 bp, 9 predicted proteins | sample Fen_T0_1_FD_202505 | JGI IMG/M metagenome (GOLD analysis project Ga0302321, IMG submission 202505) | Peat permafrost microbial communities from Stordalen Mire near Abisko, Sweden - Fen_T0_1 | ecosystem: Environmental > Terrestrial > Soil > Wetlands > Permafrost | place: Sweden: Abisko...
CGGAGGGAAAGTTGGTCCAGCGCGTCGTGAGGCGTTTGTTCAGAAGTCCGGCCAACGAAGGCAAGAGGAACGCCTCGAAGGCGACCGTGGTCGCAGTCGAGAGTACCGGCTCGATCTCGACTACCTCCAGGCCCGATTGCTCCACCACGCGGTGCCAACCCGGCGCGTCGTACAAGTGGTGATGCTTGAATACGTGATCGATGGAGCTCTCGATACGCGCGCCGAGCGCTGGCGCGCCGAGCTCGGTCAGCACTCGAGCGCTGGTCAAGTGACGGGCCCAGCCCGCGCTGGGTACGAACAAGTAGGCGAGGCCTCCGGGACGCAGCGAGCGCAGGATGTTCTTCAATGCGAGATCGATGCGTGGCACGTGCTCGAGCGAGCAATTGGCTACGCAGGTGGCGAAGAACGCTTCCGGAAGCGTGACTTGTGTGACGTCTCCCAGGATCACCTGCGTATAAGCCTTGCTGGCCGCGGCCCAGCGTCCCTCGGCCGCATCGATGTCGATACCCCAGACGTCCACGTCGTCGAAGGCCATGCGCGCGAATAGGCCATCACCGCAACCGACATCGAGCACCGGCCCAGGGCAGGGGTAGCGACGCATGACCGACAGACGCGCGCACTCCTTGATGCACAGCGCGGCCGGCGTGTGCGGAAAATAACGTTTGAAATCTTCGAGTGTGATTTCAGGCCCGGTTTCGGCTTGGGGCCGGGTGTCTCGAGCGACGTCTGCCAAACGATTGTTCACGCTGTTTCTTCTCCCGAGTGGTATCGCTCGCGCAAGTCAGCGCCGAGCGTAGGCCCACCAGTCTTGCTCATGAAATACCAAATTCAATTGCTGGATCTGTGCGTCGAACAGCTCGCTCGCTCGATCGATCGAGCTTTTGACCAAGAAGCATTGATAGCCAGTTAGTTCGTCGGCCGAGGAGAACCACTCGGGGTGCCACTCGGCGCCGCGATCCATGGTCGGCACGATGTCCGGATGGTAGCGGACCACGCTGGTCGGATACATTGCAAACGAGTAGCCTTGATAACCGCCTTTCTCGGGCACGTAGTACGCGGACATGTGCAGCATCGCCGGCAGCCCGGGGAAAGCTGCGCTTTCGCGCTCGAAAATCAATGGCCGAATGCGCAACCCAGCCGGCATGCGCGCGACGAAGTCGGTGACCGGCTGCGTCTCGCGCGCGAAGCGCCGCAGGCGGATTGCAAACAGGCAAAACCAGGCTGCGGCAGTGATGGCGATCAAGCCGTCGAGATAATGCGACCGCGCGGTTCCCCTCGGCTGGAAAGCGAGCAGCACCGTAGCTACCAGAAAGGCTGCGAAGCGCGGATGCAATGGCGTAAAGCCGCCCAAGCTGAGCGGAAACAGACAATAGCCGAGCAGCATAATCAGCAGTGGCAGGAAGCGCTCTGGCTCGCGGCTCGGGCGCCCGAGTGATAGCAGCACGATACCTAGAAAGATCAGCCCGAGCGCGCTGGCGGCGTGGTCCACTCCCGAGGAGGCAAGCAGTAGCCCAGGGACCTGATTCAGTTCCCAGAAACGCGGATCCCAGATCGTGAGCCCGATGCTGCGAGCCGAAGTACCCGGCACGAGCCAGACCAGCATCAGCAGCCCGGGCGCGAGCAGGGGAGCCGCGCGCAAGCTCAACGATCCTGCGCCACGAAGCAGCAACGGCCCGACCAGCACCGTCGTCAGGCCGAGGGCAAAGCCGTGCGTTGCGAGGGTGGCGCACAGCGCGGCCCCGAGCCAGAGTCCGGAGGCGAGCGAAGGCTGCGCGCGATGGCGCAGCGCCAGACACGTGGCGCTGAGCCCGAACGGTAGCGCGCCGATGAAGCTGATGAAGCCGAAATAGAAGCCGTAGCCCATGCCCAACGGCAAGCCGAGCAAGCCGAGCCAACGCGCGTGCCCGAGCGCACGCACGAGCCAATCGAACGCCGCCCAGTGCCCCACGACGCACAGCCAGACCACGAGCTTCAGCGCGGGCACGACGCCGACCAAGCTGGCCAAGGCTCGAGCGAGCGCGTAAGCGCCCAGGTACGGCGTGCGCAGGTTCAGCTCGAACAGCTGGAACTCGGCCCACTTGGGGTCGTGCAAATGTAGCCAAATGGCGATCTGTGCCGCGTGTTGCGGCAGGTCGACCATCGGCAGATAAGATACTGAAAAGAATGCCGCGAGCAGCAAGGCACTCAACGCCAGGGCGCCGATCCTGGGCGCGTCGGCGCCGAAAGTCCAAGCCATGTCGCGTCCGAGACTGTGCCTGCTCATGCGGGGGCGCAGTGTGACATGCCCGCGACTTTCCGGCGACGGCGCTGATCTGGCTCAACCGCGCGTAAAATCTGCCATATTCCCGCGGAAGTCACGGATTCGAAACCCGGAAGTCGTCTGCTCGCGATACATGCACGAACCCGTTCGACTTGAGCACCCCGCCATGAACAACGAGCCGATTGCGACATCTGAATCCGCCGCCGCTCCGCCCCGGTTCGAACAGCTGGCTCACCAGCTGCTCGAACTCGAGCGTGAACTGCTCGCGCTCGAGTCCGAGATGAGCCTGGCAATCGCAGCGGTGCCAGCCACGCACCGCGAGAGCGCGAGGAACTTGGTGCACTACGTGGCGCTGCGTCAGCGTGATCTCCGCGTGCTGCAGGCTCAGCTCGCTCAGCTCGGGCTGTCATCGCTCGGTCGTGCGGAGAGTTGCGTGATGGGCGGGGTATTGGAGGTGTCGGCACGCGCGCACGAATCGCTGACCGTGCACGGACATGATGTTCAAGCGGAACTCGATCGTCTCGGACAACGTGGCGCTGCAGCACTCTCTTGGGAGCTTGCTCAGGAGCTATTGCACCGGCACACGGTCGATATGTTCGGCCCGCGGCCGAGCGACAGGCACGTTTACGTCATGGTCACTGCCCCTTCGGCGGAGGAGGCCGATCGCGGCTGGATGGTACGCCTGCTCGATGCTGGCATGAACGTGCTCCGGATCAACTGCGCGCATGAAACGGAAGCGGAGTGGGGTCGCGTGCTGGATGCCCTGGAAAGTGCACGAGAAAAGACTGGAAAATCATGCCGCGTAATTATGGATCTCGCTGGCCCGAAGATCAGGACGGGCGTGATCCAGAGTAAGCGCCGGGTCGCAACTTGGAAGCCGAAGCGTGACGACATCGGCAAAGCCACGATGCCGGTTCGCGTAGTCATTCGTCGAGCGCTGTCTACCGCAATCGAAGGCGAACCGGCGACGCTGCTGATCGGCGACAAGGACTTTTCGAAGCTGCGTGCGGGTGACGAACTGCGTTTTCGGGATGCGCGCGACAAAGCGCGAACGCTGGTCATCGAAGAGCTCGATTCCGAGCAATTTAGCGCCTCCGCGCTCGACCGCGCTTACATTTTGGGCGAGGTCGAAGCGCAGGTACGTCGCGGCAAGAAACATAAAGACGACGTGACTCTTGCTGTCGGCGAAGGCGCAGACGTCGCGATCGACGTCCGCGCCGGCGACAGCCTGCTGCTTACAGGCAGAAATGTGCCGGGCGTGGCGCCCCAACGAGATCACAAGGGGCGGGTCGAGACGCCCGGTGTCGTCGCTTGCACGCTGCCCGACGCACTGGAAAAACTCGAGGTCGGGCACCGCGTGTTGTTCGATGATGGCAAGATCCACGCCGTCGTCGAACGCGTGAAGAACTCGGGGGACTTCTCGCTGCGCGTAGTGCGCACGGATCGGCCGATCAGCAAACTGCGTGGCGGCAAGGGCATCAACCTTCCTGACACGCGGATAACGGTGCCTGCGCTCTCGGAAGACGATCTGCGAGCCTTGGCTTTCGTGGTGAAGCGAGCCGATGCGGTGAGCCTGTCCTTCGTGCGCTCGGTAGAGGACATTCGTGCGCTCCACCAGGAGCTCGCGCGTCTGGGAAACATCGCCATCGGTGTAGTCCTCAAAATCGAAACGCGTGCTGGTTTCGAGAGTCTGGCAAACCTCCTGCTCGAAGGGCTGTGTCTGCCGTCGTTGGGTGTGATGATCGCGAGAGGGGATCTCGCGGTCGAAATCGGGTTCGAGCGTCTGGCGGAGGTACAGGACGAGATCCTATGGCTGTGCGAGGCCGCGCACGTCCCGGCAATTTGGGCGACCCAAGTGTTGGATACGCTGGCGCGCACTGGCGTTCCTTCGCGTGCTGAAGTGACTGATGCCTCAGCGAGCGTGGCCGCAGAGTGCGTCATGCTGAACAAGGGCGACTTCATCCACGAGGCGGTTGCGGTACTGTCGGGGATTTTGCGGCGGATGGAGAAGCACCGTTACAAGAAGCGTAGCCTGTTTCGAAAGCTAGAAGTATCTACCTTTCAATCGCGTTAGGCCAGTCGAGGATGAGCGACGATCGCGCGCGCCGCGCGCCGCGCCGCGCGCCATCCCAGCTTGCTCCTCGCTGGGTTCCGTACCCCGACGCCGAAGGCAAAGCCTGCTAGCGATGGAGTCGGTGACCATCAATATCCACTAGCGCGTCGATCGGTGAGAACAAGCGAGCGGGCGGTGATTTCAGCCTTCGACGTCGGGAACCAAGCCATTGCCAGGTCGTCGAGGAACGTACCATCGGGCAGACGAACTCGCTGGGCAAGACGCCCCTCTTCGATGAACCCAAGCCGCCGGTAGAGGCGAATTGCGCTCGTGTTGCTCGCCCGCACGAGCAGCTCGATCTTATGGACCTTGGGATCTCGGTCGACGTGATTCTGAAGATACGAAACCAGCGCGGTACCGACGCCTTGTCCAGTGTGTCCGGGATGCACGACAACAGTCAGACGAGAGACATGGCGTACAGCCTCGAGCGGCATTGGCTCCAGCAAAGCGTGACCGCGAAGCACTTCGCCGTGTTCTGCAACAACGAATCTGCCGCAAGAGGCCAAGTCTCGAATCTTGATCTCGAACGACTTGAGCGCCAGCTCACCCGGTCGCGAGACGAGGTGTCCAGGGATGGCCGCCGTCTCGACTTCCGCTTGCCAAATTGCGCTGGCGTCTGCTTGTGTTGCGATGCGGATCTGAAGCATGCGTCGCTCGGTCCGTCCAAACGTAGCAGTGTTCAGCTGCGAAAGCTTGCCAGCGCCTGCATCATGGCGCTGTCAATGCCGTCTGCCTCAGTTCAGATGCAAACACGAGTTCGGCAGCCATCTCGCCCTGTTTCATCGAACAGGCTTACAGGACTCATGCAGCGCATGGGAAGCGTCACCCCGTGCCGCGCAAATGTACTGACTGGGACACACGTCAGTGGTTGCGCCACAGGGTTCATCCGCTTTCAGCACGCGCGGCGGAAGCCTATCGGGCTGTACACGCTTTAGCACAAGAAGGTACTCGTCTTCGCGTACGATGGCGAGAGCAGAATCTCCAATTACATCCACTCGCTCGACATGGAGCTGTTGCCCGAGACCACACGCGAGGTCGATGAAGACACCATCCTGGGGCGATAATCCTGCCCGTGGCGCGCCTAGAGTACCGGTGAGGTCAGGGTTCCAGCGAGCCGAGCGCTCGAACACGCAATTCTGTAGCTTCGAGCTCGAGGCGTGCAAAGTTGTTCGTTACGTCGAGGTTGACGCGTCTCCCAATCCAGATGAGCGATGAGCGAGGAATGAGCTCAGTACCCCGGACGATGGCAACCGAGGTGACTTGCCAGACGCCAGACAGATTCGGAGGCATGGGTTGCTCGGGTTCGCCCGCGCACGGAAGAGGGAATCGCCATACATCGGAGGTGAAGGCCAAAACCTTCGCAAAGCCACCTTCACCAGAGACCCAGACGCTACCGAATCCCAGTGAAACGCCTTGCCAGTGAACACCGCGGGGTGGTCGGAAACGCACGATCGCCTGCTCAACCCGGCCGCTGGTGACTTCATCAAAGTGTTTAACGAAGATATCCGGTGAGTTCAGCAGGGCGACGCAGCGGGACTTTGTATCTACGCGAACCGGATAGCTGAGTAGGCGCGCAAACGCAACGCGATCACCTGCCATCAGGGCCTCACGAAGCCGCGTTATGTACGAAATCGCCAGAGCTTGAGCGTCCGCGGAGCCGGGTTCGGCATGCTCAGTGGAGTTCACAGGTGCCGCAGCTCGCGGGGGGGTCGTCGGAGGCTGCCGACGAGAACACTGCGCGGTAGCAACGAGCACGGCCGCTATGAGGCCAACCGCATGTAGAATTCTGTAGGACATTGAGAATCGTACCAAGTCCGCCCAACGTACCGGCGTTCAGCTGCGGGCACCAGAGGGAGCGCAGCGACCGACAAGACCGTCTGCGGCAATGCCTTGTTGGCCAGCCTCGTCCCGCGCCGGCCTGGAGTGGCTCAAGGACGGGCGGTAGCAAGTTCCTTGAGCATGATCAAACGTTGCAGACCCGCGTATTTAACGGCATGTGACGGCTTCCATCCAAGTCTCGCGTACAGGCCGCCAGTCAGATCTTCCGTTTGAAGGTGGAGCACGCGGATGTCGAGATTCCGCGCCAGTTGCTCGATCTTTTCCACTAACAGTGAGGCGATACGCCTGCTTCGAAACTGCGGGTCAACGAACACGCTCCCGAGCCAGTTCGTTAACTCGGGGTGCAGCGCGCGCAACTCGTGCTTCTTCAGCATTGCGATTCCAACCACGCGCTGCTCGACTAATGCAACGATCTGCAGCGGAATTCGGTCGCGATTCATTGCGGATCTAAGTGAATCGGCAAACTCATCAACAGCGGCAGGTGACTTGTCGGTCCCCCACTGAGCCACCAGCCAATCGCTTACCGGTCGTATTGCGTCGTGATGGTCCGCGAGAAAGCCGACTGATACTTGTTCGACCGCCACTAGCATTTCTCCGGTCTGGCCAACTCTCAATTCTGCTGCACTGGGCCGCAGTGTATCGTTTGAGGCGTCGGTGGTGAAGTGCTGACGGGCGCGCGTCCGCGAGTCGAGGATCAGGGGGGCCGCGCGATGTGGTGGGCTGCACTCTTCTGCAGGGATTTTGTGGAAAGGCGGGGCAAAGGCTGCGCGAGGGGGGTGGAGGGGTGGTGGCGATAGCCAGCTCGAGGCCTGGCGGCCGCTAGCTTTGAGCGGCGCAGAAGTACAGTGGGCCACTACAGTCCTCGGACTGTCACTGCCTCTGTGGGCTGCATACGTCGGTTCATTCTGTTTTATGAGCGTCTGAGCGTCGCCATCCGCTGGATATGGCAGCGCCCGAGGTGTCTGCATTCTTGTCTAGTCTGGCGACCGAAGGGGGCGGTGAGTGCCTCCACGCAGAATCAGGCGTTGGCCGCGTTGCTCGATCCGCGACGCCGAAGGCTCTGCCGCCGCGCGACGCACTGCGGCCCCATCAACAAAAGAAGAAAAGGCGGACCCGTGAAGGGCTCAGGGGATAGGGCATCCAAAGCACGGCCGGGTTGACCGAACCGTCCATGCGCACAGGGCTCGTGCCGCGAGGGCTCGCGCCGGGATCGGAGGGGCCGCGCTGGCTGGGGCGCGGTACTGCGCACCGAATGCGCGAGCGCGAAGCGATGACGCGGCAATGACAACCTCGTTCTCGGCTGCGGCCGTGGACTTGATTGTCGTCAATTTGGGGAAAATGATGGCAATGGCCGAGAATTAGCTGCTCGCTGGCTTGCAAAGAAATTCCGAAGCGCCGCCGAATCGTCGCTTGGTTGTTGCGAGGTCGTTGCCGAGACGTCGTCATCCGAACCCCCCGCGGACCTAGGGTGCGCGCGCACGTCTATCGCGCACGTCTATAGGGAGAATCAAATGATGTTCAGTTCGCGTTGGCTTCTGTGGTCCTTGGTTTCGGGTAGTCTCTGTGTCGTCAATGCGTGTAGCAACGCCGATGGCGGCAGCGTGGAGGCGGGCAACGCGGAGCGCGCTGGCGAGGTCGGTCTGGAATTGAGCGTCGCGGGTGCGACGTTGAACAGCGCGACTTACGTGATCACGGGGCCGCTTGGCTTCACCAAGACGGCCACGATCGCTCTGAGTAACAGCACCACCCTTTCGGCGACCATCGGCGGCATTCCTGCTGGCAATGGCTATGCAATCACGATTACAGCGATCGCCACTGACGGCACGACGAGCTGCGCTGGCTCAGCCAGTTTCAACGTGACCGCGCACGGCACCACGCCCGTCGACGTGAAGCTCACGTGCCACCAAGCCCCGCGTACCGGATCGGTCGCCCTGAACGGGACGCTCAACGTATGCCCAGTGCTGGATGCGGTTTCAGCCAGCCCCAGCGAGGTGATGGTCGGCAGCTCCATTGCGCTGTCGGCTTCTGGCCACGACTCGGACAGTGGCCCTGCTGCACTCGCATACGCCTGGTCTGCGAGCTCCGGAACGTTCAGCGATGCCGGTAGCGCGACGCCTTCGTTCACCTGTACCAGCGCGGGCGTGGTCACGGTCACGGTTGGTGCATCGGACGGAGATCCGTCTCTCGCGTGTGCTGACTCGAGCAGTGTGCAAATTACCTGCAGCATTCCCGGCGCGGGCATGACCGGGGTCTCGACCGTCGCTTTGTACGGCGACGCGCCTTACGGCACGACTCCGACCGATACCTCGGAGACCCTGGCCACGCCCGCGTTCATTGCCGCGATCAATGCCGACCCGAAAGTGTCATTGGTGCTGCATGTCGGTGACATCCACTCCGGTAAACAGTTCTGCACCGAGGCTTACAATCATACCGTGTTCGATTTGTGGAAGGCCTTCGAAGATCCGCTGGTCTACACCCCCGGCGACAACGAATGGTCCGATTGCCACAAGGTTGCCGAGGGCGGAGGCGCGTTCAACGCAGCGACGCAGCAAATCGACTACGCACTCGGCAATGACGGCCTGCCGGTCGACTACGCGAAGGGCGATCCGATCGCGAACTTGGCCTTGGTACGTTCGATCTTCTTCCCGGAGCCGGGCGTGACCCTGGGTGGTAGAAAGCAGGTCATCTCGCAAGCCCGCTTCTTCGATGCCGCACACCCCACGGACGCGAAATACGTCGAAAATGTCATGTTCGAGCAATCGAAGGTGCTGTTCGTATCGATCAACCTCCCGGGCGGTTCGAACAACGACAATGACGTTTGGTACGGTGCGCCCAGCCAAACGGCGGCGCAGGTCAACGAAATCGCCGAACGCACCGGGGCCAATCTACGTTGGCTGGATGCTGCGTTCGTGCAAGCCCAGGCCGACGGAGCCAAGGCGGTGCTGATCGAAGCTCAGGCTGACATGTGGGACCCAGAGAAGGGAGCTGCACATCAAGCCGCTTACGAGCCCTTCGTGCAAAGCGTCGCCTCGCACGCGTTGGCGTTCGCCAAGCCGGTCATCATGTTCAATGGTGACTCGCACGTTTACCTGTCGCACAATCCGCTCAGCCCCGGTGATGCTCTGGCTTACATGCACCCGGGCTACAACGTTCCAAACTTTCATCGCATCGTAGTCCACGGCAGCACCATCCCGCTGGAATGGCTGAAACTCACGATCGACCCATCCGCAAATGCCGCTGAAGGGCCGGATGCGTTCGGTCCGTTCAGCTGGCAACGCATGATTTCTCAGTAAGCACCGGAGCGAACGCGGACGTCGCGGTCGCACTCGGCGAACCGCGGCGTCTCTACGTGTGGCTCAGGATGTTGAGCCGCTTTCCGAACGGATCGCGCACGTAAAAGCGGCGCACGCCCCACGGTTCCTCCGTTACTCTCGCTCAGGCCAACACCTCTCGCACGCGACGAAGCAGCGAAAGCGGGGTGATCGGCTTGGACAAGAAGGCGATGCCAGCGTCCAGCATTCCATGGTGCACGATTGAGTCCTCGGTGTAGCCAGAAACGTAGAGCACTTTCATTTCGAGCCGCATGGGGCCGATGCGTTCCGCCAATTCACGTCCGCTCATGCGCGGCATCACCACGTCGGTGAGTAGCAGGTGGATCTTGCCCGTGAATTTTTCGCTCAGCAGGAACGCCTCGCCGCCGTTTTGGGCGTCCAGAACGTTGTAGCCGTTGCGCCTCAGAATGGCGCAATTGACCGCCCGGACTTGCTCGTCGTCCTCTACGACCAAGATGGTCTCCGAGCCCCGCAGGGCTGCTTGGAGGGGCGCTATCGAATGTTGGGCCTGCGCCACGCGATCGGTGGACGGGAGGTAGATCTTGAAGGTCGTCCCCACTCCCGGTTCGCTGTAGACGTAGATCTGGCCTTGGCTCTGCGTCACGATACCGAAGACCGTCGCCAACCCGAGGCCGGTTCCCTTGCCCGTTTCTTTGGTGGTGAAGAAGGGTTCGAAGATGCGCTCGCGCGTCGTCGCGTCCATCCCGCTGCCGGTATCGGTCACCGCCAGCAACACGTATGGGCCCGGAACTAGGCCGGGGTGACTCGTGGCGTAGCTTTCGTCGAGGTCGCAATTGCTCGTCTCGATCGTCAGCTTCCCTCCGAGCGGCATCGCATCTTTCGCGTTGACCGCGAGATTCATCACGATTTGGCCGATTTGCCCCAGATCTGCATGCACATTATGGACGGGACGAGCGGTCAGCAGCGACAGGTCGATGTCCTCACCGAGCAGGCGCCGGAGCATCTTCTCCATTTCGAGCAGCACCTGATTCAGGTTCAGCACTTTCGGCTGGAGCACTTGTTGACGGCTGAAGGCCAGTAGCTGCTGCGTCAGCTCCGTGGCACGTTCACCCGCTCGGCGGACTTGCACGATATCCTCGCGAATTGGCTCCCCCGGACTCAGCTCCTCGAGCACGAGTGTGGTGTAGCTCAAGATCACAGTGAGCAAGTTGTTGAAGTCGTGCGCGATCCCGCCCGCAAGTCGGCCCACGGCCTCCATCTTTTGGGCATGACGAAGCTGCTCTTCGGTATGTCGGAGTTGTTCAGCGACTACCTTTCGTGCGGCGATGTCTTGCTGCAACGCTCGATTGCTGTCTTCCAGCTGCAGGGTTTTTTCCTCCAGCTTGCGGATCAGGGTCTGGCTGTATTCCTGAAGCAGATCTTCCTGATTGCCGGCCGGATCGCTGACGCGCGCCGGCGTCGCAGCAGCCGCGGTACTTCGAACGGCGTCGAGCCGAGCCAGAAACTCGTCCGGTTCGGTGGGCTTGAGAATGAACGCATCGGCGCCCAGGCTGAGCGCCAGTCGTTCGTCTTCCGGTTCGGTGTAGGTTGCCGTGTAGACGATGAATGGCTTTGCCTTGAGGCGCGCGTCCGCCTTCCAGTGACGGAGCAGCGTGTAGCCGTCCATCACCGGCATCAGCAAATCCGAGATCACGACGTCGGGCGGCATTTGCCGGGCCAGGACCAGCGCCTCGGCGCCGTGGTGCGCGGACACCGTCTGACAACCGTGAGCCTCGAGCAACGCACGCAGGTAGTAGATATTTTCTTCCTTGTCGTCGACGATCAATACGCGCGTCACGGGGACACCTGGGTCGACCCGGACAAGGCACGTTCCACCTCGTCCACGAACGTTTCTGGGTTGATGGGCTTCTCGATGTAGCTCGTGCAGCCGGCTTCCAGCGCCCTTTCTCGATCGCCCGGCATGGCGTAGGAGGTGACGGCCAGGATCGGGGTACCGCGTAGGGCATCGTGCTTTCGCAGCGCGCGGGCCACTGCGTAGCCGTCCATCGTGGGCAGCTGGATATCGAGCAAAATCAGCGCAGGGATTCTGGTGCGCGCGTCCTCGATGCCACCCGCGCCATCCGCGAACGCACGGACCGTGAACCCGCTCCGCTCCAGCAGGAAGGTGACCAGGTAGCGGTTCTGTTCGTTATCCTCGATCAGCAGAACGGATCGGCTCATGAACTCGCGCGCCTTTCCAGCGGCAATAACACGGTGAAGGAGCTGCCTTCCCCGGGCGCGCTCTCGGCGACAATCGTGCCGCCGAGCAAGTCCGTCAGCCGCCGACAGATGGCCAGCCCCAACCCAGTGCCCTCGTGTTGACGTTGAAGACCCGAGTCGATTTGCCTGAAAGGTTGAAATAGCGACGACAGGTCTTCTTGCCGCATGCCAATGCCCGTATCGGACACCCGGACGCAGGCGGCGCGCACTGGCTGACCCGAACCGTGCGGGTCGAAGTCGTCGACTAGCATGGCCGTGAGCGTCACTGCGCCACGCTCGGTGAACTTGATTGCGTTGTTCAACAAGTTCAAGAGCACCTGCTCCACGCGTCGTTGGTCGCTCGACATCGGCGGTAATGACTGCGGTTCGACGACGCGCAGCGAGAGTCCTTTCTTCTCGGCCAGAGGCAGCACTGAGCCGGTGACGCGCGCAATCGATGCTCGCAAGTCGAAGGGTAGGCAGCGGATTTCCAATTGTCCGGCTTCGATTTTCGAGATATCGAGGACGTCGTTGATCAGATCCAACAAATGTCGTGCGCTGCCTTGCACCATCCCAAGCTGCTTTTGCTGTTCAGAAGTCAGCGGTCCAGCCATGCCCTTCAGGACGATGCCGGTGAAGCCGAGGATCGAGTTCAGCGGTGTGCGTAGCTCGTGCGACATGGTCGCCAGGAATGCCGATTTGACTCGATCGGCGGCCTCAGCGCGCTCCTTCGCTGCGTCGAGATCGCGTGTTCGCGCCTCGACCTTACGCTCGAGGCTTTCATTCAACTCACGGAGCGCCTGCTCCGCTCGCCTCCGCTCGCTGATGTCGACAGAAAGCACGAAAATCCCCTCGGGGACGGGTTGCGCCCTGACATCGAACCAGCCTCTATGGCCGTCGGCAAACTCGAATTCGGTCTCGGCATTGACGCCGACGCGTTGCTCCATGCACCGGCGTAGCATCGCAAATACGTTGCTGGCTTCGATGCCGGGCCATGATTCCGGCATCGTGCGCCCCAAGAGCTCCGCGTTCGGTCTGCGGTTCTGGAGGGACGCCGCTGGATTGAGGTACAAATAACGCCAATCGAAGTCGATCAGCTGACATCCTTCGAGGATCGTATCGAGCGTCGAGCGGTAACGCTCTTCGGTTTTTTTGAGCGCATCTTCCGCGCGTTTGCGTTCGGCGATGTCTACACCCAGCCCGACCAGCCGCAGAGATCCATCGAGCTCGATTCGCTTGCCGGTGAAGAAGTAGGGCGTAACGTTGCCTTGTTTCGATAGCAGCGACGCTTCGACCGTCGCTTCCCCTTCCGTGAACACTTCGCCGATGCGCTGCTCGAGCAGCTCTTTCTCGCCCGCCGCGAAGAAATCGAGCGGGTGCATGGCCGCAATCTCTTGGGCGGAGTAGCCCGAGACTCTTTCGAAGTTGCTGTTCCAACGCAAGAATCGTCCGTGCTCGTCGTACAGGTAGAAGATCCCCGGCATCGCTTCGATCAGGCCGCTAGCGAGGCGCTGTTCGTCTGCCATGATTGCCGCCGCGTTCTTGCGTTGGCTCCGGTCGTCAACGAATGCCTCGTCAGCCACCAACCGATTCAAGGCGAACGCGATCTCGCCCGCTGCGGCATGCAGACCGACTTCTCGGTCCGTCCCCCGGTCTTCTGTGCTGCCCTGAGCGATCAGCTGGTTGATCTGGGTGAGCGCCGCGGTGAGACGATTGGCCAGCTCGATTTCTAAGCCCTGCGCCCTCGACATTCGTCACAGCTTGCCAGCTTCCGACCGGAGATCCCCAAAGATTGTCAGGGGGGCGCCAAAGGTCAGCAACCCCAGCATAAATTGGCATCCTTCTTTCTACAGCCGGGGAAGACGCCGTCGCGAGGTTGACGAGGTCGGCTTCCGCCAGGGCACGACGCTGCTGAGCCACCGCCTCCAACAATGCGCCATCAGTGTGGAGAAGACTCCAACCTTCATGCGCGCCGCGCGGGCGCGGATGTGTGCACGTGCGCATGTCGGGTAGCGTCCCGATTCGCACGAATCCGCGGCTGAAGCTCGGTTTGCAATGGCCTTACTCGCCCGCGCACCTGACCGTACGACGTTATCGGGTGCCCGACAAAACGGTGCTGGTCGCAACTTTCACGGTTGGTCCCGCGGCGCGAATGTTGGACTCTTGGAGATCACGCCATGCCAAGCTTTTTCGTCCGCTCGTCGACTCGGTTCCTTCGTCTTCCCTCTGCTGCGCCGCTGCTGCTGGGTATCGCTCTCTCGGTCGCTTGCTCCGGAGTTCCGCAGGTGACTTCGCCGGGCGAAGGAGTTGGGGCAGCCGGAAATGACGGGATTGGCGGCAAGGCCAACGGTGGCGGCGGTGGCCGTGACAGCATCGACTTGACGCCCCATGGTGACGCCGGCAGTTCGAACATGGATCCCACGGCCGGCGACGGCAACGCGGACGATCCAGTGTGCGGCGACTCAGTCGTGGATCCGAGCGAGGGCTGTGACGACGGCAACGCCATGAGTGGCGATGGCTGTGATGGCACGTGCAAGGTCGAGAACGGATACTCCTGCAGCAAACCCGGCGAGAAGTGCACGAGCACCCTCGTTTGCGGCGACGGCGAGGCGGGGCCCAATGAAGCGTGCGACGACGGCAACACGCTGTCCGGCGACGGCTGCTCGGCGACCTGCGCGGTGGAAAGCGGATTTGCTTGTCCGACTTATGGCAAACCCTGCACGCCGACCAGCGCTGCGGTCGAATGCGGTAACGGCACGACCGAGTTCGGCGAGACCTGCGACGACGGTAACACCGCGTCCGATGACGGCTGCTCCAAGACTTGTCAGACAGAACCCGGATATACCTGCAGCGGCGCGACTTGCACCGCCAACGCCGCCTGTGGTGACGGTGCGCTGAATAGCGGCGAACAGTGCGATGACGGCAACAAGGTGCCGGGCGACTGCTGCAACGGCGCGTGCGGGCTGGAATCGAACTGCAAATGCAGCACCCCGGCGTCTGGAGTTGGCCCGCAAGTTTGCGTTTCGACAATCGTCTGCGGTGACGGCGCAGCCACTGGTGACGAGGCTTGCGACGACGGCAATACGGTCGCCTCTGACGGTTGCAGTGCAGATTGCCTCGCCGTCGAGGGCGGCTTCACTTGCCCCGCAGCGGGCGGCGCGTGTAGCCCAGCGGTCGTGACCTGTCCGAACGCCAAGATCGACGCTGGTGAGGAGTGCGACGACGGCAACTCGGCCGGTAATGACGGCTGCTCCTCCAACTGCAAAGTGGAAGCGGGCTACGCATGCCCCACGGCGGGCCAAGCCTGCGCTTTGAAGGAGTTCTGCGGGAACGGCAAAGTTAGCTACATCTCCGGCGAAACTTGCGATGACGGCAACACGGTCGCGCTCGACGGTTGTTCTGCGACCTGCAAGATCGAGAGCGGATCGACCTGCAACAATGCCGTCTCTCCTTCGGTGTGTGTCAAGGAAGTGTGCGGCAACAAGAAGATCGCCGCCGGTGAGACCTGCGACGACGGCAATGCGGTTGCGCTGGACGGCTGTTCTGCGACCTGCAAGCTCGAGACCGGTTACACCTGCCCGGTGCTCGGTGCGCCGTGCCGCACCCTTTGCGGCGACAAGAAGACGCTCGGCACGGAGCAATGCGACGACGGCAACACGACCAACAACGACGGTTGCAATTCGCGTTGCCAGCTCGAGCCGGGCTACGTCTGTGACACCGCGGGCGTGTGCAAGAAGACGATCTGTGGCGACAAAGTGAAGGAAGGCACCGAGCAGTGCGACGACACTGCGACCGGCGCGACGGATCTGCCGTTCGACGGTTGCTACAAGTGTCTGGTCGAGCCCGATTGCTCGGCGGGCGCTTGCCAATCCGCGTGCGGCGACGGCCAACGCTTTTCCGACGAACAGTGTGACGACGGCAACACCTTCAATGGCGACGGCTGCTCGTCTACCTGTAAGACCGAGACGGGCTTCACCTGCCTGGATACTGCCGCGAGTGCACTACCTAGCACCAAGAGCTTGCCGGTGATCGCCCGCGACTTCATCGGGCTCGGGCGTCAGAAGAATTCCTCGGCCACGGACGGCAACTACCACCCCGATTTCAATCGCCATCTCGGTAGCGGCATCTTCAAGATGGTGAAGACCACGCTCTCCGCCACTGGCAAACCGGATTGGCGTTGGCTGCCGTTCAAGACCTCCGACGTGAACGCGGTGGCGCAAGGCACGACCTACAACCCGCTGAGCCTGGCCACTTGCACCTGTAACGAGGCCGCGCCGCTCGCCTCCTGGGTGACGACCACCGAGAGCTGGACCGCCGGCACGCAGGGCAGCGCCAAGAGCATCACGCTCGTACGGCCGCCGTGCTCGTGCTCGGACTCGACGGTTTGCACCTGCGACAACACGGGTCACATGTACCGCGACGGCGGCGTCGATAGCACTTCGATCCGCCGGAATCTTTCGACGCCCGCGAACTTTGCGCAATGGTACACGGACGTGCCTGGCACGAATCTGAGCGTGCCCTACACGCTCAGTCTGGCGCTCACTGACGTCCCGACCGCGACCTACTCCAATTTGGCCGCTCCCAACGCGACCGCGTTCGATCCGTTGGCGGGCGCAGGCTTCGTGGCCACGACCGCGGAAACCGTGTCGGGCTGCGGTGCCAATGCCACGACCAACGTTTCCTTTTCGACCGAAACCCACTTCGTCTTCGAGTACCAAGGGGGTGAGCGCTTCGACTTCTCTGGTGACGACGACACTTGGGTGTTCGTGAACCGGAAGTTGGCGGTCGACTTGGGCGGGTTGCACGGTTCGCAGACCGGCTATTTCATCCTGGATGCCGACACCGACGGCGCCGGCGTCGATACCGCCGACGGCACCGCGACGGCCAACGGCAATGGCTCCTACTACGATGGTGTCACCTACGGCGGCCCGCTGACTTCGAAATTGTCACTCGGCTTGGTCGCCGGCAAAGTCTACGAAGTGGTGATGTTTCAGGCGGAACGCAATCAGTGCGGTTCGAACTTCGGCATTACGCTCAAGAACTTCGGCAAACCGAAATCAATTTGCACTTCGAAGTGCGGTGATTCGATTGTGGCAGCGGATGAAGCGTGCGATCTCGGTACCGCTGCAAATAATGGCAGCTACGGAAGTTGCAACGCCAACTGCACGCTCGCTGCGTATTGCGGCGACAAAGCAATCAACGGCTCCGAGCAGTGCGACGACGGCGTGAACTCCAACGTGTACGGGAGTTTGACGAGCGGTTGCGCGCCGGGCTGCAAGGTCGCACCGTACTGCGGAGACAGCGCGGTCGACGTTGCCTACGGTGAGGCTTGCGACAAGGGCAGCGCCAACTCTTCGACTGCCTACGGACCGGGCACCTGTACCGCGCAATGCCAGCCGGCCGCGTACTGCGGCGATGGCGTGGTAAACGGCCCGGAAGCCTGTGACGAGGGCCAAAACAACGGTGGCCCGGCGAGCAAGTGCGACAGCACTTGCAAGGTGAAGTGCGGCAACGCAGTCTTGGACCCGGGTGAGCAATGCGACAAGGGGACTGCCGGCAACACCGGCGCCTACGGCGGGTGCAAGTCGACGTGTGTGCTCGCGCCCTACTGCGGTGATGGTGTCAAGCAAGCCAACGAGGGTTGCGACGACGGCAAGAACGACGGCAGCTACGGCACGTGCACTGCCACGTGTCAGCTCGGCGCCTATTGCGGAGACGGCAAGCTGGACGATGCGGCGGGCGAGCAGTGCGATCTCGGCGCGCAGAATCAAGCCAACCCGTACGGCAAGGATCTATGCGCCACGACCTGCAAGCTCGCCCCGTACTGCGGCGACCACGCGGTCAATACGGCGTATGAAGCCTGCGACGACGGTGCGCTCAACAGCAGCGCCGCAGGCGTGTGCAAGCTCGATTGCTCCGGTTATAACCCTCCGCCCTCGAGTTGCGGTAACCTCAAAGTCGACGCGGGCGAGCAGTGCGATCCCCCCGGTGGGCCGTGCGATACACGCTGTCGCTTCAAGTGCGGCAACGGCTTCAAGGACAACGGAGAGGCCTGCGACAACGGCGTCAACGACGGCTCCTACGGCACCTGCAAGAACGACTGCACTCCCGCCGATTTCTGCGGAGATGGTACCAAGAATGGCGCCGAACAGTGCGACCTCGGCGCCGGAAACAGCGCTAGCGCCTACGGGGCCGGCAAGTGCACCAACG
>Ga0302321_100001880_pt1 | contig 17949 bp, 19 predicted proteins | sample Fen_T0_1_FD_202505 | JGI IMG/M metagenome (GOLD analysis project Ga0302321, IMG submission 202505) | Peat permafrost microbial communities from Stordalen Mire near Abisko, Sweden - Fen_T0_1 | ecosystem: Environmental > Terrestrial > Soil > Wetlands > Permafrost | place: Sweden: Abisko...
TACCGCCCAACCAGCCGTCGTGCGCTCAAAAAGCATGTGCTTATTCAAGAGTGAGGAGGTATAGACAGCCGCCGCCGGTAGAGAGACCACCGTTTTTTGCAAGAAAGAGTAGGCGGGCAGCCAGAAGATGGGTTTCTGGGGAGCCAGCGACGCACCACCCGACCAGTGAGAGAACACTTGCGGAGAGAGCGCTATTTTCTCTGATGTAGACAAAGCCTGGGGCGTCGCAAAGAGCATCGTGCGTGTATCCGGCACACTCCTTGCATATGATTCGATAGCGCGCGTAAACGTCGCAATACGTGCCTCATGGATTGTTTTCATGCTAAAACAGGTAATATCTATCTTCTGAGAGGCCCTTGAGAGATCCGGCGAATTCAGCGTGATCTGTGATTGCTTGAGTGGAACCTGCTCTAATGTTTTATCCGTGAAGCCCTGGAAGAGGCCGACGCGCTTATCGAAGAGTGACTGATGCTGTTCGTAGGCTTCAGCCAGCGTCAGGGCGCTATCATGCTGTCCAGCAATGGTCTCCTGCAGCTGGTGCAAAGAGGTATCATGGTCGACCTGAGTGCAGACCGGACAGAGTGGATGCTGCAGGAGCGGACTCTGAAACGTCTCCAGCGTATCCAGATGCTGGAAGATCACACCGTTTTGTGTCTCTGAAGGGAGCGCTCCAGAAAGGATTTTAAAGAGTTCGTAGGCCAATCCATTGCCGATTCTGCGCGCCTGAGGATCGAACAGGGCCGCATCCGGCTCATATGGCATGCTGCCAAGAGCAATACTACGCCAGAGCGAGGCCGCGCTCTGATCATCACTATTCGTAGAGAAGCGCAACTGTGCGCAGTACCAACAAGGGCCCGACGGTGGCTGTACATAGGGGCCAAGCATGGCATACCCGGCTACGATGGTTGACGCCAGAAAGGCCCGGCCAGCAATAAAGCAGCGCTTCTGCAACGCCGCGATCTCCTGCAACGATCCCCCATCAGTGCAATACACCACCACATCGTAATCGTCCAGGTTCTCAATAGCGCTTTGAGATGCATGGGCTTGAATAGATATATCGATGGGGCAGCCATTGCGACGTAGCACGTCGGCCTCAGCCTCAAGAGATGGCGCATACGCTTCCGCGCCATCGCTCGGAGCAAGAAAAAGCTTCTCGATGCCGTTACGCAGCAAAGATAGTGCCAGTGCACGCAAAGATTCTCCTGAGCCTGTTAACAAAATAGAACTTTGACGAAAATCACGGAATCTCTTGTGCGGCTGATCTACAAAATGATCAATATAGGCAATCTGCGCATGAAATTGATGAGATACAGCCTGGGATAACACGTCAGGCAGCTCTGGTAAAGCATTCTTCAATAGACCCTTTTCTAATAACATCGTCAGTAGAGATGCTACCTGAGCCCGTCGGTCGGGTCCAACACGTTGACACAACTGCTCCAATGTATAGGCACCTGTCAAATATGGACTGAGAACAGATATCCAACGTGCAATCGATTTTCCTCGAATCAAAAATTTCTTATCCTCGTTCTGAATGAGAACGCCCTCTTTATATTCAAGAAAAACCGAGTTATGTTTTAATTGCGGCCATATCGCTGTCGTTTTATCCATAATTACTCATTCTCAGGCTATGACAGTACTCACACTTCTCTGCACTTCTTCTATAAAAATGCACATCCATGCAGAGAAGCACGAGTACCACCTGCAATTATCCAGGTCAGTTAGAAGACTAATAAACCGATGTCCAGTCAGGATGACGAGTGTGGTGCGTAGCGGGCAGAAACACATTGGTCAGCACTCGAAAAATAGTAGAGATCGAGTGTGGGATGACAGGTCATCGTCATTTCAGTAGCTCTGTCTAAAGCGCCTAAACTGATCTTTCCCCGCCACTGCCACTACCAGTCGAGCTGGAGGTGCTACTGCAGGTACTACTACAGGCGTCACCGGCTGCATGTTGCTCAACATCGATGATATCCTCAATCTCGAAGGTCTCGACTTCCAGTGCCAGTAGATCTTTTTCGAGCAGATCCAGATCTTGTACGCGCTCTTGCTTTGTCATTGGTCGTTTTCTCCTTTCTAATGGATATTCATTTTACAATAGATACTATACTGCTCTTTCTCCGCCGCCACCACTGCTGCATGTACTACTGCAGGTGCTGCTAGAGGTGCTACTACCATCGCTGGCTTGCTGCTCAATGTCGACAATATCCTCAATCTCGAAGGTTTCGACTTCCAGTGCCAGTAGATCTTTTTCGAGCAGGTCCAGGTCTTGTACATGCTCTTGCTTTGCCATCAGTCGTTTTCTCCTTTTAATGGATGCTATACTGATCTTTCCCCACCGCTGCCACTGCCAGTCGAGCTGCAGGTGCTGCTAGAGGTGCTGCTGCAGGCGTCACCAGCTGCATGCTGCTCAACGTCGACGATATCCTCAATCTCAAAGGTCTCGACTTCCAGTGCCAATAAATCTTTTTCGAGCAGGTCCAGATCTTGTACGCGCTCTTGCTTTGCCATCAGTCGTTTTCTCCTTTCTAATGGATATTCATTTTACAATGGATACTATACTGCTCTTTCTCCGCCGCCACCACTGCTGGTCGAGCTGCAGGTGCTGCTAGAGGTGCTACTGCAGGCGTCACCAGCTGCATGCTGCTCGACATCGACGATATCCTCGATCTCAAAGGTCTCGACTTCCAGTGCCAATAAATCTTTTTCGAGCAGGTCCAGGTCTTGTATGTGCACTTGCTTTGCCATCGGTCATTTTCTCCTTCCTAATGGATATTCATTTTACAATGGATACTATACTGCTCTTTCTCCGCTACCACTGCTGGTCGAGCTGGTGGTGCTGCTAGAGGTGCTGCTGCAGGCGTTACCAGCCGCATGCTGCTCAACGTCGACGATATCCTCGATCTCAAAAGTTTCGGCTTCGAGCTCCAGTAAATCTTTTTCGAGCAGGTCCAGGTCGTGAGTTGGCTGTTGGATCATTGTTGTTTTCCTTTCTTCGATAGTAAGAGATTACAGCAAGATAGGAAGAGGTTACAGTAAGATAAATATGCCTGCATCAGGTAGGTGCCTGAAAAGACATATTTGTCTCAGGAGAATGGATGCCATTGCGCACGCCGCCAGGGCACGCCGCGATGCTTACATCCTTGCTCAGCGAAGTAGATTGCCTGCACTGATGTCTTTCAAGAACTGAAAGCACGTATGGGTGGGATTGAAGACGCATCAAAAGATCAGCTTGCACCACCTTCTAGCGCCTGTTTGCAGCGCGTCCGGAGGTGCGAGCAACGCTGTTTATGTATTGCTTTCAGGTGCATGCCATTCTTCTTGCTCTTCTGTTTCTATTCTAACATAGAGGCTGCACCATTGAACGGTGCATGGATGTGCAAAGAGGATTCCTGGTTCACCTTCGTCTTTTCTCATACCCAAACAAGTATCGCGCCGAATTAGCGAGCAGCTATGGCTGGTGTAGCATCTCAGATGCAGCAAGAGGGCGCGAGGCTTTTTCGATGGCCTCGGAGACCTTTTGCGCCACATCGCGGCTCTCAAAATATTCGTTGTGCGCCTGTAGGCCGTTTATGATGGTAAACGACGATTGGCTGAAGAGCCCTAACAATCGGTCAAGCAGGCGCGTTGGCGCAATCAAAGTATCGGATGTATCGATGTATTGGTGAGTTGGATCGACGAGTTCGGGTAAGAGCTGGGCAAGTGGATAGGCAATGGGATCGCCTGGGTGCATAAAATTGTACCATGGCAGCTTCATGCCTAACTCTTTATATAGGCTCATGAGCAGCTTCGTCAGGCCCGGTGTGATGTCATGTGTGGAGAGGGGATTACCCTGAGCGTCGACGGCTGGCTCTACATTCTGGTTTACGTCCAATAAGCTGAAGAAGCCTATCGGCGAACCCAGCGTCGATATACTGCCCAGGTGAATACCGGCAGTAGCATCTGTGCCGATACCAAAGAACAGGTCGCGTATGGTTTCGACGCTGGCGTGCCCTGGTGCACACTCGGGGTCCCAGCGCGAGCTAAATAACATATCAAAAAGGATGATCGTGCCCATGCTGTGGGTCACCAGGTGCAGACGATCCTCTTCAGGGTTAAAACCCTGCAGCCCGGCAAGCGTCTGCTCCGCCAGCACATCGGCAACCTTCGCACCTGTATAACGACTGAAATAGAGCGCGGCATCTCCGATACATTGCAGGATGATTGTCTCGCGAGCCGAGCGGAACCACATTTTGTTCCAATAGGGTGAGGAACGATAAGCTGCAAGTAGTTTTTGCTCGTTCGCATCATTGACATCGCCCCAGTAGAGTGCAATCTTTTTCAATGTGCGTGTGGGGCTTAACTGATACTGATTTTTGATAAGGTCGAAAAGCGTATCCGCATACGTTGGCTTGGGGTGAGTGTCGCGCACCGAGACTCCATGGTTGAAGAGAATGTAATCCGTTGGCATCTATAAAAGCCTTCCTTGTACAGTGGAATTTGGGTGAAGTCTTTTTCGTACATAACGTGACTTCCAAATTAGAACGAATGCCAGCAGGTATAAATATCCAAATACGGAACATTTCTTAATTATTTGCTACCAGATCATAATCGGTTCGGCTCGGCTCGCGTAGCGAACCGAACCGAGCCGAACCGAACCGAGCCGAACCGAACCGAACCGAACCGAACCGAACCGAACCGAACCGAACCGAACCGATTATGCTCCAGACAAGAAGCTATGGCGCTGTCGCCGTCGGTGGATCATCGGTTGTGGCTGGGAAGCATGAAGCACATTCTATTGCCTGCACGATCTTCTCCGCCACATCAACGCTTTCCATATACTCGCAGTGTGCGGTAATGCCATGCAAGAGAGCAAGGGAAGATTGACGCATAGGTTCGGTCAGCCGGTCGGTCAGGTGTGTTGCGGCGACAAGGACATCCTGGATATCAATATACTGATTATTTCTATCGACAAGCTGTGGTAAGAGCCTCTCAAGTGGATAGGCAACGGGATCGCCCGGATGCACAAAATTGTACCAGGGCAATTTCCTCCCCGATTCGCCGCGCAGATTGACTAGCATCTGTTCCAGACGTGGAGTGATGTCATGTGTGCTCAGCACATTGCCATTGCTATCAGTTGTGTTCTCTGCACTTTGATCGACATCCATCAGGCTAAAGAAACCAATCGGTGAGCCTAGAGTCGAGATGCTACCCAGCGAAATGCCTGTAGCAGCGTCGGGGCCAATACCAAAAAACAGATTGCGTATCGCGTTCACGCCATTATGACCTGGTACATGAGCCGAGTCCCAACGCGTACTAAAGAGCATGTCAAAGAGGATAATCGTACCCATACTGTGGGTAATCAGGTGTAAGCGGTCCTCTTTGGGATTATAACCTTGCAGACCAGCTTGCGCCTGGTCCGCCAGCACATGAGCAATCTTCGCCCCAACGTAACGGCTAAGGTACAGCGCACCATCCCCTACAAACTGCATAATGTGTGTCTCACGTATTGACTTGAACCACATCTTTTCCCAGATTGCCGAGGCTCGATAGGCCGCCAGTAAGCGCTGCTCTTCTACGTTGTTCACATCACCCCAATAGAGTACGACCTTCTTCAACGTACGCTCTGAAGTTGGGTGATACTGGCTTTGAATCAGATCAAAAAGTGCATCCGCATACGTCGGTTCTGGACGTAGACTACGAGTTGAGACTCCATGATTAAAGAGGATATAGTCCGTTGGCATCTACTATCACCTTCCTTTTTACTCACCACACGCGCTACATTACCCATCACATATTCCCATCAAGAACAAGCATAAGATATAAACAGATCGAAGAGCCGCGCCCAAAATGAGTATCTCTCTACTTAAAAGTGATGATATTTATACGTACTGGGAAACTCCGCTTGCTTGCACAAAACAACGCAGCCGACCCCGCTTTGCGCAAGCAGGCAGCCGTAAAATGTGCAGTAGCCCATTTTTCATCCGAGCGCAAGGCAGTATGATGTGTTTTGTCAATGCAAGGGCAGGCTACATCGTTATAGCAAGTGTGAGTTCTCGTGCAGTCATAGCCTATTCGAATCATCTCAATTGAGGCCGCTGAGGTTCGTAACCTGGATATGCTATGCTATTCGTGCACGATGTTATATAGCTTCATAGAGGGGGAATCTAATTCTTATGTTTAATAATCAATCCGTCCGTTATCATGTGCAGGGTGGGCAGCGTATAGAAGGTTCGGTAATCGTCCAGGGGGCAAAAAACGCAGCCCTGCCAATCATCGCCGCCTCGCTATTAGCTAAAAAGGGGCAGACGATCTTACATAACGTACCATTGATCAATGATGTGTATGTCGCAATTGAGATCGCACGTGCGCTCGGCGCAAAAATAAAATTACATGAAGAAGAGCATGTCATGGTCATTGATGCTTCCGATATTACGACAAGCGCACTTCCAGCAGAGATGACGAATATGATTCGTGGCTCCGTCCTGTTCCTGCCGCCTGTCATGGTGCGTACAGGGAGCGTGACTATCGCGAAGGTCGGCGGCTGCAACCTGGGCAAGCGCAGCCTGGATTTCCATTATCGCGGCTTCGTGCGTCTGGGTGCGGAAGTTACGGAAGATGAAGAGCGTATCTCGGTCCACATGGGCCAACATAGAGGCGCGTACCTGTACCTGGATACGCCTAGCCATACCGGCACAGAGAATCTGATGGCGGCTGCGTGTCTGGCCAAGGGTATCACCACCATCGAGAATGCCGCCCTGGAGCCCGAGATCGCCGATGTCGCCAATTTTCTCAATCTAATGGGCGCGAAGATCTCAGGGGTCGGCACTGGTATCTTGCAGATCGAAGGCGTCAAAGAGCTGTCCGCAGTCGAGTATACGATTATGCCAGACCGCATCGATAGCGGCACACTGGCGATGCTGGCTGCCGCAACACAGGGTGATATAGCTCTGGTCGGCGGCTACCTGCACCACTTTGGGATTGTACGCGCCAAGCTAGAGCAGATGGGCGTTGAATTCATGGAGGATGGACCGGTCATTCGCGTACGCCGCCGTGGCACGCTACGCCCGGTCAATATCATTACCTGGCCCTATCCCGGCTATCCGACCGACCTGCAATCACCAATGATCGCGCTGGCCTGCCTGGCCACCGGCAACTCTTACATCCGCGAGACCCTGTTCGAGAATCGCTTCGGAGTTGTCCAGGAAATGGGCAAACTGGGGGCGTCGATCCTTCTGGATAGCCCCACCTCCGTAGTCGTTAAGGGGCCGAGCAGTCTTCAGGGGGCAACCGTCTGGGCACACGATCTACGCGCAGGTAGCGCACTGATCATCGCCGGAGCCGCCGCTGAAGGCACGACAATCATCGACAATGCGCAGATGATCGAGCGCGGCTATAGCGCCATCATCCGCCGCCTGTCAAGCGTTGGCATTAGCATTAAAGAAGAGCGTGCTGAAGCTGCGAGCGTCGCGTAATAAATCATCATGAACAATGGTGCATTTTTACACATGATGCTCTTCTTGCATCATGTGTAAAAATGCACCATTGTTCATGAAAGAGGATTGATATGTATAAATCTCACTTTTCGGGTGGAAGGGCCAGTGGCAGATCTTCCACGCGATCCTCTGGCTGAACTTCACGCAGATCTTCAGGACTATCAAGACGATCCAGATAGAGGATACCATCCAGATGATCGATCTCATGCTGCAACGCCCAGGCAAATAAGCCCTCCGCACTGACGCGCATCGGCTTGCCATGCATATCCTGTCCTTTGACCACAACGCGGGTAGCGCGCCGCACATTTACACCATAGTAGCCGGGTATGCTCAGGCAGCCATCTACTCCCGTTTGCTCCCCCTGGGCCTTGATAATTTCGGGGTTGGCCATGGCGACTTTATGATGTTTGCCAGTCTCGTGGTCCGTACATTCGACGACAAATAAGCGTAGCGATTGGGCAATCTGGGGTGCGGCGAGCCCGACGCCATCATTCGCATGCATCGTCTCGAACATATCTTGCGCCAACCTGGGTAATGACGCGTCAAAGTGATGGATCTTTCTGGCCTTCTGCCGTAAAAGAGGATTGCCATAGAAGATCAGATCGTGTACGGCCATTGTTTGCTTCTCCATTCTCAAATTGTGTCATCGTATAGTGCAACTACATAAGTATCGCGGTTGGTACTTTGCTCTCTCGCTCCGGCTCCCAGGTCAACAGATCATCCATACGGACAGGCAGGAAGCAGCTAAAATAGGAGAGGAGCCGATCAATTGTAGCATAATCGATACGCTGATTACGCCCTGTATGCAATGCGACCAGAACGCTTTGCGAGACGCCACTTTCCTGCGCGAGATGGCGTAAGCTCATAGCGCGCTGTCCAGCTTTTGCTCGCTCCACATTGAGCTGTGCAAGCAAGATGCGCAAACGACACGAGACTGGCATGATATTTCTCCTGACAGCTATCTTTCCATCACCTGATAAGGTGACGATTTTCTTGATTATACGAGAAGCAAGAGGATATGTCAACCCAATGCAGTGGCTTGTCACTGCATTGGGTTGACATATCCTCTTAGAAAGATGAAAAAGTCTATTTAAAATGGAAGAGGCTACTCTATGCTATTGGCGCTGCCCCCTGGCAGCAACAGTCCAGCTGTGCTGCACAACGCCTTCCCGCACAACGAGAAGCTCATTAGAAAGATTTACCGCTGTACAGACGTGGTTGGGATAGAAGGTTAGCTTGTCGCCTATCTGGGGATCAAAGCCGGGCGCAAGCTGGACGAAGCCGTGCTCCTCGCTCATCCGTACGACGATGCCATTATCCCCGCTCGTTGTGACGCCGTAGCCAACCAGGCCTGCCTTTTCAGGGATGATATCGCCACAAAAGGTTTTGGAGCCAGCATCGATGATTGCCATATCAGGCGCAGGACGGCTAACAACCGTGGCGAGAATGGAGAGGGCAATTTCGTCAGGCGTGCTGATCCCTGCTTTTGTGGTCATGCGATCAAAGAAGACATAGGTGCCCGGGCGTATCTCGGTGACGCCGGGTACCAGAGCTGCGGCCGCACCGGTCGGTGTTGATCCGACGCTTACCGCGTGAATTGGGATGCCCACCTGTCGTAGCTGCTCCGCCAGCGCGACCATCAATTCACCTTCTTGCCGACCCAGCAACTGTGGATCACGGCTCTGCGCATCGGGAAAACTGGTGCTGCGAAAGGTAAAGATGCCATCCAGTTGCAGACCTGGGGCGGCGAGCACCTGCTGACAAAGAGCAAGCACAGCATCAAGCTTCGCGCCCGTGCGGTGTAGCCCGGAGTCGATCTCGACGCGCACAAAGAGCGTTGTGCCTGCCTCTGTGGCAGCCTGGGAAAGTTGCTGAATGCCCTGAGCACTCTCGACACCAACAATCAGATGGCATTGCCAGGCGAGTTGTGCCGCTCGCCTGGCTTTTTGCGGGCCGACGACAGGGAAGGCGACAAAGATGTCGCTTACCCCGACCTCCGCATAGATTGCGGCCTCGCTCAGTTTCGCTACCGTGATGCCACCTGCACCGGCACGTAGCTGCATATCAGCAATCTCAAGCGTCTTATGCGTTTTGATGTGCGGGCGCAGCTTCACACCAGCCTGCGCCGCGATCCCCGCATAGCGCTGGACATTCGCGGTGAGCTTATCGATGTCGACGAGCAGGGCAGGCGTGTCGATATCAGCCACGCCGACAAGAGGAACGCTATTCTCTTGCATCATCACACCCCTTTCTATGAGGAGATCTATATAAGCGTTGCGATGACCTCGATCTCGACGCGCCATGGAGGAACCAATCCAACCTGAACAGTGCTACGTGCGGGCGGATCAGCGGGAAAGAATTCACGATAGACTTTATTGAAGGCGGCGAAATCAGCTATATCGGCGAGGAAGCAGGTTGTTTTGATGACGTGATCAAGGTCGCTGCCACCGGCTTTGAGTATAGCCTGGATGTTGTGCAGCACCTGACGCGTCTGTTCGCCAACGTCCTCAGAGACAAGGTTTCCTGTTTCTGGCTCGTTACCAACCTGACCAGAGGTGAAGATAAGCTGATCCCAGCGTATGCCCAGCGAATATGGACCACCCGGTCTGGGTGCGTTCGATGTAGTAATGGGGTGATGTGTCATATTATATACTCCTTTTTTCATGGACGCCTGGAAGTAAAGAACGTTGCTCAGCAGGAAAGTCTGCCGTCACCCACGGATGTGAGGGCCGCTCAGGGGCGCGTGGCACTAATTGACCGGCAACATAGGTTGCGGTATTGACCAGGCGCTGCTTTCCATGCCGTGGCTCCATCATCGTATCATAAAAGGTGAAATCACCGATCTCCATATGGAAGATTGCTATATCGGCCGGTGCGCCTACACATAACGTGCCCAGATCAGGCCGACCAATCACGGTAGCCGGCCGGACAGTGGCGCGGGCAATCACATCGGGCAGCGACATACCAAGATTGAGAAACTTAGAGAGCGTGGTCGGCAGGTCGTACATAGGCCCTAACACCGATTGCTGATGGATATCGCTGCTGAGCACATCTGGCCATATATTTTCGGCTTGCATGGCTTCAAGCGATGTGTAGCGGAAGCTGCCAGTGCCATGCCCCAGGTCCAGGATTATGCCTTGCTCCCTGGCTTGCTGGATATAGGGATAGACATGGCCTTGCTCGTCGATCAGGCGATTTGTCTGGCCCGTACAGCAGTGGGTCAAAATATCGCCAGGACGCAGCAGCGACACAATCTCTTTAAGCTGTGGCGGGGCTATACCGATATGCACCATCAGCGGCAGTTGTGTGCGTTCAGCAAGCTGACGGGCGCGGCGCAGGGGCTCTATTCCTGTGCCACGTGTGCTATCACGATCCATGCGCACCTTGATGCCGATGATTACGTCGCGGTTGGCATCGACGACCGTAGCGGCGAGGTCGATATCGCAATAATCGAGATTGCTGGATTCATAGGTGCGTGCAATGAGCCCGATTGCAGAGATGTGCAGGAATGCAAACAGGCGTGTCTGATTGGCTTCCACAGCATAGCGGCGGAAGCCAGGAAAACTATATGCACCGGCACTGCCCGCGTCGACCCATGTTGTGACGCCTGTGCGAGCCGCAACCGGGTCGGGCTCAATGCCCCAATAGGTCGCTCCCCAGTAGCAATGTGTGTGCATGTCGATCAGGCCGGGCGTAACGTATTGACCATGCGCATCCACGACGAGAGCTGCATCAGTAGGCAGGCCACGGGCGATGGCGACTATGCGGCCAGAGGAGATGGCAAGGTCGGCAATACAGTGCAGCCCACTGGCCGGGTCGATGACGACACCTTCACGAATGAGCAGATCGTATGGCATGGTTTTTCCTTTCCATACTTATTGTATGCTTTCTGTACTTTAGCAAGACTTATGTGGGTGGAGCTTCCAATGGCAGGTCTTCGCTGGTCCGCTCCGGGCTGGGTATCTGTTCAATGCGGCCCAGCAGAAAGATGTAGCAGAGGATACCAATAACGAGCACAACGGCGGCAACCACGAAGCCTATGGCAAATGAGCCTGTCACGCCAACGATGAAACCTGTCACGATTGGGGCTAGAATGCCGAGTACGTTGTTCATGAAATTGACAATTCCACCGACAGCTCCGACGCTGCCTTCAGGCGCAATTAAGGCTACAATGCTGGAGCCAATCGGGGCGGCAAATGCGAGCCCGCCAAGGCCGAGTGAGATCCAGATAATTGCCAGATTGGGGTCCGATGTAAAGGCAGCTCCAATCACGAAGAGGCCCAGCAACATTCCGATTACCAGCAGTGTCTTGCGTACTCTGTTGGGCTCATACCCTTGAGCAATCAAACGGTCTACCAGCCAACCACCGATTACGAGATCGGTGAACGTCGCTACAGCCCAGGGGATGGCGGTGTAGTAGCCGCTTTTGAGCACGCTCATGTGCATCTGGGTCTCTAGATAGTTGGGTAGCCATGTGAGCAAGAGATAGAAGGAGTAGCCATAGGCTGAGAAGCCTAATGTCAGGCCCCAGACTTTGCGATTGCGCAGTAGATAGCCAAGGTTTGCAACTTGATTTTTGGGGACAAAGTCTTCGTCCTGGGCACCACCTTCGTGGATATATTGGTACTCGCTCTCGCTGAGCTGCCCTTTACGCTGCATGACTTTGGGGTTTCGGTAGAAGATCCAGAAGACAACGGCGTACAGAGCACTGACGATACCGGTAAACCAGAATGCTCCCTGCCAGCCAAATTGGGTGACGATGAATGCGACAACGGGGACACCGATGACGTTTGAGAATTTGGCTGCGCCATCAAATGTGGAGGTACAGAGACCTCGCTCCTGACGCGGAAACCAGTAGCCGGTCGCTTTTTGACAGGCTGGAAAAGCTGGCGCTTCGGCGATGCCAAGCAGGATGCGGGCAACGATAACCAGACCCAGGCCTCCCGCAATAGCGGTAAGAAAGGTCGCAACGGACCACAAGATGGTGGCAACGCGCATCATCCATGGGATACCAATGCGGTCCAGCCATACCCCAATGGGGATCTGCAGGAGTGCATAAGACCATAGATAGGCGGAGAAGACAATTCCAAGCGTAAATGGGTTCAGATGAAATTCTAGCGACAATGGTTGGGATGCAACTGATAAATTGATGCGATCAAAATAATTGATGAGGACTCCAAGCCCAAGCACACCCGCTATCCACCAGCGGATATTGCCTGCAGGCCTGACGCTATTTCGCGTAACTTGCGCTGCTTGCGACATCTTGAACCTCCTTGTAGATGATACAAACTCCCACAGAGACGACATCATGACAATCTGAGCCTGCTCAATCGGCAGCCCTGTGAGTTTGCATAGTACACACGGTTGTGTAACATTACCATTGTAGCTTACAAACCATGCTTTCAGGAAGGGATGAAGGGAGCAAATCTCGTCTATAGCTTCCCCAGGAGCGTGTTTGATTCCTATTGACTTCGCCTTCTTGCTAGCTGATTTTGCGCGGCTTCGCCGCGCCTTTCGTATTATTTTATTTTATTTATATTTTACTTATATTTTGCATATTTACCTCTATTTTTATGCTCTTCATAAAAATAGAGGTAAATATGCAAAATATAAGTAAAATATAAATAAAGAAGAAATGGCGCTCAGCGAAGCTGAGCGGTTCCGTGAGCAGGATGGTAGGCGTGATGGAAAAATAATAGTCTCCAGGAGACCGTTATTTTCCCTGCATGATCGCCTGCACCCCTGGGAGAGCCAGTTGCCGAAAGATCTCATCCATCCGTTCTGGCGAATAGGGCATTTCAGCCTCGATCCACCATTTGAGCAGATTGAGAAAGGCTCCGGCCAGATACTGAGCGACCACGGCCAGGGGAACTGAAGAAGAGCTTCTTTCGGCAGAGGAACTCATAAGTGTCCGCTCAATGCTTTGACTTAACGCCGTCTGCGCCACCTCCCAGATCTTCTCATCTGTGCGGACGCGCAAAAACGTCTGAAGGAGCTGGGAGTGCTCGTGGATATGTTGAAACAGCGCCAGACTGGGAAGAAATCTCTGCTCAAGCGCCGACTGAGAAAGGGGCATTGAGAATCGTTCCAACATCTGCTCTAGCAGAGCAATCTGCACATCTTCTTTATCAAAGTAATGAGCATAGAATGTTGAGCTGCCAATCCCCGCCCGATCTAGAATATCTCGAACCGTGATCGCCTCATAACGTTTCTCTAACAAGAGCTCCGTCATGGCAGAATGCACCAGATGGCGCGTGCGGCGCGAACGACGATCTTGTTTATCTTGCTTCACAAAATCCCCCTTTTTCCGGACAATTTCGCTCATATGCTCGGTAGCGAGCTTTTTCCGCTCATTGATTGTGGACGAAAAGCGACGGTTCCCTTTTAATAGATACTAGATGTTGTCACCGTTACAGCATACGTCGTTTCTTTCGAAAGGAGCAAGTTCTATGCATTCGTTCACACATCATCATAAAAAGTCAGGTGAAGCAGCGGCCCCCCCCTCCCAGGCACGAGGCGCCATCAATATGAGGCCCTGGTTCTATGACCTGATGGCACGGTGGTTTGTCATGCACGGCCAGGAGAAGAAATTTCGACAGATGATCATCGATCTGGCCCAGATACAGACGGGTGAGGCAGTACTGGATGTAGGATGCGGTACTGGCACGCTGGCACTGACTGCCAAAAAGCGCGTCGGGAATATGGGGCGCGTCTGCGGCATCGATCCTTCGGAATCGTTGCTCGGTGGTGCTCGTCGCAAGGCAAAGCGAGCTGGCCTCCTCATCGACTTCCAGTTGGGGGGCATTGAGCAGCTCCCACTACCCTCGCAGTCGTTCGATGTCGTGCTCAGCACTTTTATGCTGCACCATGTTCCTGACGAACACAAGCGGCAGGGCCTCGCTGAAATTGCCCGCGTGCTCAAAACAGGGGCACGCCTGCTCATCGTCGATTTCAAGCGAGCTGACGATCTACCCGCCCTTATGCAGGAGGTAGGGCTCTCCCAGATAGAGATCGGGGAGATCCCATTCCAGATCAGAAGCGTTGCAGCAGGACATCAACATTACGGCTTCGTCATGGCACGAAAAAGCTCGACAACCGTGGCAGAGGAAGGGTAGCACTCACTCTCAGATCTTCTCATGAGAAACCCGATGCTAGTGGCGCTTGTAACCAAGCGCCTCCCATGTCGGCCAATCAATATCACGGCCTGGGTAAGCAACGTTCTTAAAGGGCCAGTCGCGGGCAATCCAGGCCTTGACCGCGGCAAATAGCTCCGCATCCAGACCTTTTTCGAGTTCGCTCTTACGCACCCAGAGATAGACACGGCTATCGTAGGGCTCAGGATCGAGAGTAGGATTGATATAGACACAACCCAGGCAAAGAGACTCATCCAGGCTCACAACCGTGTAAGCAAAGGCGACACGCGTCTCAAATTCCTGCTGATGTCGATGGAGATCAGCTAAATCCTGTTCTATCGTCAGATCATCAGCAGGCCACCCGGTATGTGTACCAAAGACCGAATGGAGATGATCACGGCTAGTCATCACCGCATCATAATCTAACACCACATCCTCAACACATAGCATGCGCAGGCGAAACTGCTCTGTTTCATATATAGCCGGTACAACAAAATCTTCTGGCACAAACGGCTCTTTCATAGCAAAAGTTTTCCCTTCATAAAGAATAACAACCAGGCATTATGCCCTTCACAAAAATTCATGCAATAAATGACCGGCAGCAAAAGACAGTACTATACGGCGAACAGTATCTATGCATATAGGCAAATATATTATCATAATAACATGATAGATACTTGAAAGCCGCTCTTTCTGACTATTTTTTCGCAGGTGTGATAAAATAGAGGCAAAAGAAAACTGGTTCCTTCTTCGATGTGCCACATGTACCCATCGCATACGCCAGAAACACAAAAATCACTCACCTTTACAAGACGGAGAATATAGATGTCAAAGGAGATAGCGGGCAAAATCTACGCAGCATTTGACGAACTCAGCCAGCGCAATACCCGCCCACGTAAACTCATCGCCGAACGCCTGGTTCAGCTTGCCGACGATGGGGAGGATTTTACTACCGACGATCTGTGGCAAGAGCTACGTCAGAGCGAGCCACGGATTGGGCGCGCGACGGTCTTTCGTTCAGTTGAGAAGCTCGTAGATAAGGGCCTGCTGGATCGCATCGAGTTTGCCGATGGGACACACCATTACCGCGTCTGCAGCGGTACTCACCACCATCACCTGACCTGCACGCGCTGCCACCGCGTGGTTGAGGTCAACCTCTGCCTGCCACATGAACAATTGGACGCAATCGGCGATCAAAATAACTTCGCAATTGAAGGCCACTCGCTCTCGATCTTTGGCCGCTGCAAAAGCTGCCAGTAACCACAAGCGCCCAACTGGTACATTGAAGCAAGAAACAACCGGCGAAGGCTCCTTGCTTCAACAGTCAAGCCTATAGTGAAGATCTTAAAGAGAACCAATCAGATGCAGCAATTGTTTTCGCTCCACCTGCTCATCGGCGATGGGAATGGCTAAGAGCTGCAGTTCGCTCAGGCCGCTAGCTAAAAGTTCCTGCACACGAGCACGCATGGTCTCCTCATTGCCACTGATCGCAAGCGTCCGGGCCAGGGCATTCGACGCCACCTCGTCACCATTTACAGCGGCAGCCCAACCAGCTTGCGCAAACATGTTCGCGTGTGGGCTCCCCTGCATCAATACCTGGAGCAATGGACGCACCGCGGCACTCACGACTGCTTCATCTGTGCTAAACACAACTGGCAATGATGCGACAATGGGAGGGACGGGGCGAGCCTTTTCTGCGGCCCCGGCACGCAGGGCTGGCAACGCCTGATCGAGCAAGTAAGGGACTGGACAGAGCGCGGTCAGCGCGCCATCGGCGATCTCGCCCGCGAGCCGGAATGCCTTCAAGCCCAGGGTTGAGATCAACAGGGGGATCTGAGCCGTGCGTGGCAGGGTATCAGTCACGTGGAAAAACTCTCCCTGATAGTCAACCCTGCCCTCCCACAGTATGCCACGCAGTATCTCCAGGTACTCCTTGAGATGCTTCAGGGGTGCGACTTGCGCTAAGCCATAGTGCTCCTTGACGAACAAACTATTGCCAGAGCCAACCCCTAAGCGCAAGCGTCCGGGGGCTAGATCTTGCACGGCGAGGGCCTGTTGTGCCATTACGAGCGGATGGCGTGGATACGTCGGCACGATGGCTGTGCCGAGCCTGATTCGTTCTGTCTGGGTGACGGCGGCAGCAAAAACGGTCAGGATATCCGCGAAGCCTGCACCGCCCATGGCCATCCAGGCTTGTTGGACGCCTGCTTGCTCGGCCTCGCGTATTCTGGCAATGGCCTCCGCCGTATCTCTTGCTTGAATGTACACACCAACGCGGTCGCGGAGAGGGCGCGGCTGCCTCACATTGTCTTGCTGTGACATATATTCCTCCTGACAAAATCTCTTCCGATAGTTTGCGCACGGTTCGTTTGTATAAAAAAACAGTGCAAGGGTAGTATGAAGCACAGGCTCTGCTTTAACCAGGAGTGTGTTGTATCATATGTCTGGGAAGACATAGCTTTATTGATACTGGGCACGAGGGAGCATATGAGAGAAAGAGTTAAGCAGCGTGCCGGGCTGGCCGATTTCTTGCAAAATCGGCGTGCTCGCCTGCATCCAGAACAGTTTCACTTACCGACATTTCAGCGCCGACGCACACGTGGCCTGAGGCGAGAAGAGTTGGCCCAACTGGTGGGCGTGGGCGTTTCCTGGTATACCTGGCTTGAGCAAGGTCGGGATATCCAGGTCTCCGATCAGGTGTTGGAACGCCTTGCCGCTATCCTGCAATTGAATGGGGAGGAGCGCCGCCATCTGTTTTTGCTGGCACAGGGGTTGGTACCGGCACTGGATGATCAACAGAAGCCAAAAGAAGCAAATGCTGCCGCTCAAGCCATTCTTGATGGCTTCATCTATCCAGCCCGACTTATTGACGAACGCGTGAATATCGTAGGGTGGAACGAGATCGCCAATCGTGTCTTTGGGGATTATCCCAGCCGCTCCGAGCGTGAACGCAACGGCCCCTGGTTTCTCTTTATGCATCCGTCTTCACGAAGCTTCCACATTCGCTGGGAGCGCGAGGCACGGCGCTGCCTGGCCTCCTTACACGCACGACATGATCGCTACCCCAATGATCGCTGGCTAAATGAGCTGATCGCGGAACTGCAACGAGACAGCCCGGAGTTTCGCGCGTGGTGGCCTGAGCATGAGATTACTCTGGACTGTGGCAGCATCTTCGAGATCAATCATCCTCTGGTTGGCCGTCTGGTCTTTCATCAAACGCTCTTTCCCATGCCTGAGCAGCCCGACCTGCAAATGGTTGTCTATGCTCCACTCGATCAGGCAGATACCACCGCAAAATTGAGCAGGTTAATGAACAAAGAGAAGTAGCGCGTTTGACTCCCATC
>Ga0302321_100001881_pt1 | contig 17943 bp, 12 predicted proteins | sample Fen_T0_1_FD_202505 | JGI IMG/M metagenome (GOLD analysis project Ga0302321, IMG submission 202505) | Peat permafrost microbial communities from Stordalen Mire near Abisko, Sweden - Fen_T0_1 | ecosystem: Environmental > Terrestrial > Soil > Wetlands > Permafrost | place: Sweden: Abisko...
TCACCGCGGTCGTCGGGCAGACCCCGGATGAAGCTGTGGTCGATCTTGATGGCACCGAACTGGTGCTGCTTGAGCCAGGACAGCGACGAGTAGCCCGTCCCGAAGTCGTCGAGGACGACCCGGACGCCGAGCTGGTCCAGCTCGACCAGGCTGCGGGCGGTCCCGGCGTTGGGTCGCATGAGCGCGGTCTCGGTGATCTCCAGCCCGAGCAGCCCTGCCGGGAACTGCGCGTGGGCCAGCGTCTTGCGGACCCACAGCGGGAAGTCCGGGTTCGCGACCTGGCGCGGCGAGACGTTGACGCCAAGTTCCAGCCGGTGTCCGGCGGCCGCCAGCCGGGCCATCGCCTCGCAGCTCTCGCGCAGCACCCAGGCGCCGATCGGCACGATGGTGCCGGTGTCCTCCGCGATCGGGATGAACTCGGACGGCGACACCTGGCCGAACGTGGCGCTCTGCCACCGCAGCAGCGCCTCGACCCCGACGATCTCCAGCGACGGCAGCGCCACCACGGGCTGGAACAGCAGCGTCAGCTCGCCCCGGGTCTCGGCGCCGCGCAGCTCGCGGGCGAGCCGCAACCGGCGACCGGTCTGCACCCCGTGGCCCACCTCGGAGAACACGCACCGGTCGCGCCCGGAGCGCTTCGCCGCGTACATCGCGGCGTCGGAGTGACGGATCGCCTCGCGCGCCTCGATCGCGTTCGTCCGGATGAGCGAGATCCCGATGCTGGCCGTGACGACCGTCGAGTCCACGCCGGGCAGCGGCTGCGCGACGGCCTCGAGCAGCCGGGCGCCGAGCCGGCCGGCGTCGGTGGGATCGGGGAGGCGCTCGGTGATGACGACGAACTCGTCGCCCCCGAAGCGGCCCACGAAGTCGTCGGGGCCGATCGCGTCGGCCAGGCGCGCCCCGATCTCCCGGATCATCTCGTCGGCCCGGTCGTGGCCCAGCGTGTCGTTCAGGGCCTTCAGGCCGTCCAGGTCGATGAAGAGCACGGCGGCGGCCGACGCGGGCCGCGCCCGCTGGATGGCCTCGTCGAGCTCCTCGAAGATGGCCGCCCGGTTCGGCAGGCCGGTGAGCGCGTCGTGCCGGGCGTCGTACGTCAGACGGTCGAGGGACCGGCTCCGCTCGATGGCGATCCCGGCGACCCGGGCCCAGTCGCTGAGCAGCGACAGGTGCTCGGGCTGGGGTTCGCGGGGCTGGCGCCCGTAGAAGGCGAGGGTCCCGAGGACCTGGCCGCCGGCCGCCTTGATGGGCATCGACCAGCAGGACGCGACCCCCGCGCTGCGGGCCAGCGGCAGGACGGGCGCCCAGTTCGGGTCGGCGGCGAGGTCCGGTGAGAGGGCCAGTTCGCCGTACCAGGCGGCTCGCCCGCAGGCCCCGATGTTCGGCCCGATGACGAGCCCGTCCGTCGCGGCGAGGTAGTCCGCCGGCAGGGACGGGCCGATCCCCGCGTACAGCGTGCTCGACACCGGGTCGAGCAGCAGGATGCAGGTCACCAGGGTGGGGTCGTAGTGCTCGATCGTCTCGCAGATGGCCGTCAGGACGTCGGGCAGGGGCGCCGCCCGCGCGATCATGTCGTGCACGTGGTGGTGCGAGGACACCAGCTCCTGCACCCGCTCGATCTCCGCCTTGGCCAGGCGCAGGGAGAGCTGGGTCGAGACCGTCGCGGCGGCGTCCTGGAGCGCCTCCACGGCGTCCGGCGGCCAGGCGCCCCGGTCGGGCCCGGCGATCGCGACCTGGCCGACGACGTGGTCACCGCTGACGATCGGCGCCTGCGCGTACCGGGGGCCCGCCGGCCCCGGCACGCCCAGCAGGCCCAGCAGGTGCGACTCCAACGACTCGGCGGGGCCGAGCCGCCCCGGGGGTGTCATCGGACCGCCGTCGGCACTGATGCTCTTCACGAAGGGACCCGCGACGTCGCACACGGCGAGCGCGGCGACGGCGGCCCCGCTGCTGCGGCGCAGCGCCCGGACGCAGCGGTCGATGGCGGGGTCCGGATCCAGGTCGAGCACGCCACGGTCGCGCAGGAAGACCGACCAGGTCTCGGCGGCAGCCGGCCCGGGCGGATCACCGCCCCCGACGAATCTGTGGCGCCCTGCCATCAGCCGGTACTCGACCTCCTCCGCCCCCGGCCGGAGCTCGGCCCAGGCAGTGCTGTCCACCAAGCATCAGACTAGATCGACAGGTTGTCGGCTGGATAGGGATCCGGCGCGACGTCGGAGGGTGACGCTGCTCGACCGGGCGCGGCGGACCTGACCCCTTGCACGACTTTCACACCGGCGTCCGGTGTTCGCCGGTGTGAATTCCCGAACGCCCCCACCCCCACCGCCGCCTCAGGCCGTCCGGTCGAGGATCTCGCGGACGAGGTCGAGGGACGTGTGCGGGTGGAGGAAGGCGAACCGGCCCACCACCTCGCCCTCCCACGCGGACGGCGGGATGAACGCCACCTCCTCGCGGTGCAGCTCGTCGGCCCAGGCGTGGTAGTCGGCCGCCGTCCAGCCGAGCCGGCGGAACAGGACGACGGACAGGTCCGGTTCGCGGACCAGCTCCAGGTGCGGGCGCCTGCGGATCTCCTCCGCCGTCCGGCGGGCCAGGTCGATCGCGGCCTCGACGGCCGTCGAGTACGCCTTCGTGCCGTGCACGGCCAGCGAGAACCACAGCGGCAGCCCGCGGGCGCGGCGGGTGAGGTGGTAGGCGTAGTCGGTCGGGTTCCACTCGCCCGCGGTGGCGTGGATGACGTCGAGGTAGCTCGCGTCCTGGGTGTGGACGGCGCGGGCGAGCGAGGGCTGGCGGTAGAGGAGCGCGCAGCAGTCGAACGGCGTGAACAGCCACTTGTGCGGGTCGACGATGAACGAGTCCGCCCGCTCGATGCCGTCGAACAGGTGGCGGACGCTGGGCGCCAGGAGCCCGGCGCCGCCGTATGCGCCGTCCACGTGGAACCACCAGCCGTGCTCGGCGGCGACCTCGGCCACCCCCGCGAGGTCGTCCACGATCCCGGCGTTGGTCGTGCCGGACGTCGCGACGACGGCCGCGACGTCGGACGCCGCCCCCGCCGGGTCGCCGGTCCGCGCCAGGCACGCCCGGATCGCCTCGCCGGTGAGCCGGTGGTCGGGCGTGTCGACGACGACGGCGTCCATCTCCAGCAGACGCAACGTGTTGACGATCGAACTGTGCGCGTCGTTGCCGACGGCCACCCGCCAGCGCGCGGGCACCGGGCGGCCGGCATGGGCGGCATGCCGCTTGGCCGTCTCCCGGGCGACCGCGAGCGCGGAGAGGTTGCCCGCCGAGCCGCCGCTGACGAAGGCCCCGCCGGCGGACGGCGGCAGCCCCGCCAGGTCGGCGAGCAGGCGCAGCACCTGGTTCTCGGCATGGATGGCGCCACTGGCCTCCAGCCAGGAGATGCCCTGGATGGACGCGCACGAGACGAGCATGTCGAACAGCAGCGCGGCCTTGGTCGGCGCCGACGGGATGAAGCCGAGGAAGCGCGGGCTGTCGGCGGAGATGACGGCGGGCGCGATCGTCGAGGTGTAGATGCCGAGCACCTGGTCGGGGTCCGTCCCGTGCTCGTTGAGGAGACCGCCGAAGACGGCGTCGAGCTGTTCCGGCGTCCGGGCCCGGGTGTCGAGGGGGACGGGGTCCAGGCGCAGCCGGTTCTCCGCGTAGGCGAGGACGGAGCGGATCATCTGCTCGGTGGCACGGTCGACGCTGTGCATGTGCGGACGCTATCGCCGAGACCGTGACGGCCTGCCGCAAGCCGGGCCGATCTGACCCGTTCCGGGGCCGGGGAACGGCCCGAACTCCGGCGGGCGCCCCGGCCGTTCAGGCCATGGCCGCGGGGCCGCGGGGCGGCGGGGTCAGGAGAGCAGGGTGCGGGCGGCGTCCTCGACGTCGTCCTCGCTGACCAGCACGTGCTCGGCCGCCGCGCCCAGAGGCACGAAGCTGTCGTCGGCGTTGAGCCGCGCCAGCCGACCCCGGTAGCCGCCCTCGAGCAGTTCCGCGACGAGCGCCTCGGAGACGCCGCCCGACCGCCGCGTCTCGTCGACGATGAGGCAGCGCCCGGTGGCGTCCGCCTCGCGGACGACGTCGGCGACCGGGAGCGGGGCCAACCAGCGCAGGTCGACCACCCGGACGGCGACGCCCTCGGCACCCAGGCGGCGCGCCACCCGCAGCGACATCCGCAGGCCGTTGCCGAACGAGACGATGGTCAGGTCCTGGCCGGCGCCCCAGGTGCGCGCGCGCCCGATCGGCACGTGCGCGCCCTCCCACGCGTGCGGCGCGGTGTACGGCGAGAGCCAGCCGCCGTCACCAGGAGCGTGCAGGTCACGCTCGTGGTAGAGCGCGATGGGCTCCAGGACGACGCTGACCGTCCCGTCGACCTCGGCCGCCGCCAGACACGTGCGCAGAAGTGCGGGCGCGTCGGAGGGGTGGGCCGGGCACGCGACGACCAGCCCGGGGATGTCCCGCAGGACGCCGATCGCGTTGTCGTTGTGGAAGTGCCCGCCGAACCCCTTCTGGTACGCCAGGCCAGGCACCCGGACCACGAGCGGGTTGCGGTAGGCGCCCTGCGAGAAGAACTGCAGCGACGCCGCCTCGCCGCGCAGCTGGTCCTCGGCGTTGTGCAGGTAGGCGAGGTACTGGATCTCCGGAACGGGCAGCAGCCCGCTCACCCCGGCCCCCAGCGCCATGCCGAGGATGGTCTGCTCGTCGAGCACGGTGTCGATCACCCGGGAGACGCCGAGCCGGCGCTGCAACCCGCGGGTGACGCCGTACACGCCGCCCTTGCGGCCGACGTCCTCGCCGAGCACGAGCAGGCCCGGCGTCCGGGCGCCCTCGTCGAGGAGCGTGCGGTTCACGGCCTGCGCCAGGGTGAGGCCGCCCTCGGCCTCCGGCGGCCGGTCGCCGAAGATCCGGTCCCGGTCGGCCTGGGGCGCCGGGTCGGCGGCGCGCAGCGCCACGGCCTCCGGACGGCGCGGCGCCAGCGGGCGCATGACCTCCTCGGCGTCGGCGATCACCGGCCCGCGCAGGGCCTCCTCGACGCAGGCGGCGACCTCGTCCCGGATGGACGCCCACCGCGCCCGCACCTGTGCGGCCGGCAGGACGCCCTGCGCGACGACCGCCCGCAGGGTGGCGGCCAGCGGGTCACGCGCCAGGTCGGCGGCGATCTCGACAGCACCGCGGTAGGCGCTCTCGACGTCCGAGCCGGCGTGGCCGCCGATCCGCACGCACCGCAGGTGCAGCAGGACGGGCACCTGCTTCTCCCGGGCGAACGCTGCGGCCTCGGCGGCGATGTCCAGCGAGGCCAGCGGGTCGGTGCCGTCGTCGTAGCGGTACTCGAGCCCGGCGCGGCCGGAGAACTGCGCGGCCACCCAGCCGGCCGGCGTCCGGGTGGAGATGCCCAGGCCGTTGTCCTCGCAGACGAGCAGCAGGGGCAGCGGGACGCCCTGGTGGGCGGTCCAGCAGGCGGCGTTGACGGCGCCCGCGGCGGTGGAGTGGTTGGCGGAGGCGTCGCCGAGGCTCGCGACCACGAGCGCGTCGTCCGGCCAGGCCAGCGGCGTGCGCAGCCGCTCCGGGAGGCGCTGCTGGCGGCCCAGCGCCCAGGCGATCCCGACGGCGCGGGGCAGGTGGCTAGCGATGGTCGACGTCTGCGGGATGACGCCCAGCTCGGGATGCCCGAACACCTTGTGCCGGCCGCCCGCCCCGGGCTCCTTGGCACCGGCGACGAGGCCGAGCGCGACGTCGAGCAGGCCGCGGCCGACACCGCTGGTCAGCTCGTTCGTGCGGCGGCGCTGGGCGCTGCGGGCCAGATAGAAGGCGCCGGACCGGTAGTGGAGCAGGGCCGGGTCGCGGTCGGTGACGGCGAGCGCGACCGCGGCGTCCGCCTCGTGCCCGGCGGAGGCGATCGTGTAGTGGCCGGCGCCGGCGGCCCGCAGCCGGCGGGCGGCGACGTCCAGCCAGCGGCTGCCGACCTGGGCGTCGGCCAGGCGAAGGAGCTGCTCGGCGCGCGGGGCCGCGAGGGCTGCCGGGCGCGGCGGCCCTGCCGGGTCGGCCAGGTCGGCGAGGACGGCGTCCAGGTGGGCGACGAGCTCGCGGCCGGGCCCCTCGCCGGTGAGGTCGACGGCCTCGACGGCCGCGACCGCCGGGGCCGGAGGCCCCTCGGGGCGGCCGGCACCGTTGCCGGCGCCGGCGCCCGGGACGGCGTGCGCCGACGGACGCCGCGCCTCCGGCGCCGGGGTCGGCGCGGGGACGCCGCCGCGCAGGAGCCGGGCCAGGGCGGGCACGCGATCCACCGACTGGTCGGTCGACCGGTTGACGGCACGCTGGGCCGCCCGTTCGACGGCCCGGTGGACGGCGTCCGCGCTCACGGCGTCAACGCACGAAGGGTCGGTCGCCGAGTTCGCTCACCATGGGGCGGCCCGCGTCGGCCCACGCACCCATGCCGCCGTCCAGGTTGACGGCGTCCACCCCGTTCTGCACCAGCCAGGCGACGGCGCGGGCCGAGCGGCCGCCGCTGCGGCACACGACCACGAGGGGCCGGCCGTCGGCACCGGCGTCCACCAGCTCGTCGAGCCGGGCCGGGACGTCGCCCAGCGGGACGTGGAGCGCGCCCTCGACGTGCCCGGCGTCCCACTCGTCCTGCTCGCGGACGTCGAGGAGGCGGGCGTCGCCCGTCACGTCCTGCGCCTGCACGGTCGGAACAGCGACGGGGTACATGGTCCACCTCCGTTGACTGGACGAGGGGCCCAGTGTTCCAGACGGCGCACCGGCACGAGGCAGGCGCCCGAACTGCGGACACCCTACGCGCCCCGACCGGCACGCGCCCGGGCGTCGCGCAGGTGACGAACCGGTCACGGTCATCGGATGGAAACGGAACGCTCACTACGTCGACACCCCGCTCCCGCTAGCGTCGGGGACGATCCGCACCAGATCGCCCGCGGTCGGCACCCCGTCGAGGCGATCTGGCCGCCGAACCGGACGCTCCCGGGACAGACAGGAGAGGACGGTCCGCCCATGGCGATCGATCCGGTGCCACCGCCGGAGAGCCGCTCGGAGGGGGTGTACCGCACCCTCCGGGAGGACATCCTGAGCGGCCGGCTGCGTCCGCGCGACCATCTCGTCGAGGTGGACATCGCCGAGCGCCTCCACGTCAGCCGGACGCCGGTGCGCGAGAGCCTGCAGCGCCTCGCCGCGGACGGGCTAATCGTCAGCCACCGCCGGCGCTGGGTCGTCTACGAGCACACGCTCGCGGAGATCGCCGACATCTACGAGGTCCGGATGGCGCTGGAGGGCTACGCCGCCCGGCTGGCGTGCCAGCGCGCGACGCAGGAGCAGGTGGAGCAGCTGCACCTGTTCTTCCACACCCGGCCACGGCACTACCAGCGGTTCGCCGCGTTCGCCGACGTCAACAGCCGGCTCCACGCGATGATCACGGACGCGGCGAACAACCCGTACTTCCAGCGCCTGGCCGACGGGCACCGCTTCTACACGTTCAACCACCAGGTGGCGGCACGCTACGACGACGCCGACATCACCGAGTCCGACACCCAGCACGGGCTCATCCTCGACGCCATCGCGCAGCGCGACCCGGACGCCGCCGAGCGGGTGGCCCGCGAGCACGTGCAGCTCGCGCTACGAGTGATCATGGAGCGGCACCACTGACCAGGGCGTCCACCCGCGCCACCAGCTCGGCGGGGGTCCCGGTGTTGTCGACCTCGAGGTGCGGCACCGGCGGCGGCGTCCCGGGGGCCATCCGCCGGGCGAAGGCGTCGAAGTCGTCGAGCTTCCCGCCGTCCCGGTCGGTGCCGCGCCCGACGAGCCGGCGGCGCAGCAGGTCGGCGTCGCTGCGGACCCACACCAGGTGGACCGGCTCCCCGCCCAGCTCCTGCACCCACCGCGCCCAGCGCTGCGGCTCCCGGATCTGTTGCGTGAACGGGGCCACGAGCAGCACCGGGCAGCCCGCCGAGCGGATCTGGGCCGCCGCCGCGGTCATCCCGCCGTACTCGTGCACCTTGACGTGCCGGTCGTAGAACGGGCCCTCGCGCTCGCCGAACGGGCGGCCGAGCGCCGCGAGCACCTCCACGACGAACCCGCCGAACAGGACGTCCTTGTCGAGCAGGGCGGGCACCGGGTCGAGACGGCGCAGCAGCAGGTCGGCGACGGTGGACTTGCCCGCACCGGGCGCCCCCGCCACCACCCAGACCGGGGCCGGGCTCACTGGAGGGGCCGGGCTCACTTGAGCAGGCGCGACATGCGGCGGTCCGCCAGCGGCTTGCCGCCCGTCTGGCAGGTCGCGCAGTACTGCAGCGAGGAGTCGGCGAACGACACCTCGCGGACGACGTCCCCGCAGACGGGGCAGGTCTGGCCGGTGCGCCCGTGCACCCGCATGCCCGCTCGCTTGGCGTCCTTGAGCTCCTTGGCGGGCTTGCCGGACGCCGCCGCGATGGCCCCGGTCAGGACCTCGCGCAGGGACCGGTAGAGCGCGTCGACCTGCGCGTCGGTGAGCTTGGCTGCGATCGCGAACGGCGAGAGCTTGGCCGCGTGCAGCACCTCGTCGCTGTAGGCGTTCCCGACCCCGGCCAGCACCGACTGGTCCCGCAGCAGCCCCTTGACCTGCTGCCGGGCGCCGCCGAGGATCGCCGCGAGCGCCGCCAGGTCGAACTCGGGGGCGAGCGGGTCGGGCCCGAGCGAGGCGATCCCGGGCACCGCCTGCGGGTCGCGGACGACGTACACGGCCAGCCGCTTCTGGGTGCCCGCCTCGGTCAGGTCGAAGCCCGGCGAGCCGTCAACGTCCGGATCGGCGAGGCGGACCCGGAGCGCCAGCGGGCTCTTGCCGGGCCGCACGGGCGTGGCGGACAGCGCGTCGGACCAGCGCAGCCAGCCCGCCCGCGCCAGGTGGAAGACCAGGTGGATGCCGTCGACGTCCAGGTCGAGGAACTTGCCGTGCCGGCCGACGCCGGTGACGGTCAGCCCCTGCAGGGCCGTCGGGGGCGGGTCGTAGGTCTTGAGCACGCTGATCGCGCCGACCTCGACGCCGGCGACGACGCGGCCGACGGCTCGTTCCCGCAGGAAGCCGGCCAGCGCCTCGACCTCGGGCAGTTCAGGCATGCCGGTCAGTGTCCCCCACCGGTCCGTCCAGGTCACGCGGGTGTGCGCAACCGGGCGAGATCGTCCTACCGCGCGTCGTATGTTGTGTACTGACCGTTGTGTAACCGATCATTGACCCTGAGGCGGAACGCCCGGGCGAGGAGCGGAGGTGCGCATGGATCTGTCCCTCGCCTACCTCGGCCTGTGCGTCACCGCGGTCGCCGTGGCGCTGAGCGCCGGCGTCCGGGCCGTCCAGCACCGTGGGACGGCGCGCGCCGGCGTCCCGCTGGCCGTGATCCTGTTCAGCCTGGCCGTCTGGTCGGCGCTCCTGCTCGTGCAGTCGGTGACGCCGCCCGGCCCGCTGCAGACGGCGGCGGTCGCCGGTCGGCTGCTGGCCGCGGCGTCGGTCGTGGCCGCCTTCTTCTGCGAGTCCCGGGCCCTCGTCGACGGCAACTGGCGCCTGCGCCGCCGCACCGCCGCGCTGCTCGCCGTCCACCCGGTGGCCCTGGTCGTCGCCGCGCTGACCAACCCCTGGCACCACGCACTGGCGACGTACCACCCGATCGCCCGGGGCGACCTCGCACCCTGGGGGTCCTGGCAGCCGGGGCCGCTGCTGTGGCTCCACCTCGGCTACGGCTACGCCATGATCATCGGCTGCTGCCTCGTCCTCACCACCCACCTGCTGCAGGCCTCCAGCGAGTTGCAGCTGCGACAGCTGGCCAGCGTCGTCGTCACGGCCCTGCTGCCCGTGACCGGCACGGTGGTCACCCTGCTCCGCCCGTCCGCGCCGCTCGCCCGGACGGCGACGCCCCTGCTGATCGTGGTGGCGTGCCTGGTCCACTACCACGGGGTGCTGCGCCTGGGCCGGCTGCGCCTGCTGCCGGTGGCCCGCGCCCTGGTCCTCGAGCACGTCGGGGACGCGATCTTCGTCCTGGACCGCAACGAGCAGGTCGTCGACGTCAACCCGGCGGGCCGCCGGCTCGCGGCGCGGCTGCAGCCGGACCTGCCGCGGGGTCTCCTCGGGCTGCCGGCCCGCCTGCTGCTGCCCCACCGGCGCAACGCCGCCGTCCTGGAGGACTGCGAGCTGCACCTCGACCAGGACGGCCGGACCCTCCACCTGGACCTGCGCGTCAGCGACCTCACCGACGGCAACAGCCGGACGGTCGGGCGGGCGGTCGTCGTCCGTGACATCGCCGAGCTGCACGAGCAGCGGCAGCGGCTGGCGGCGGTGAACCAGCGCCTGATGGACCAGCTCCAGGTCATCGACGCCCTGCGGCACGACCTGGCGGAGCTCGCCGTCCGCGACGACCTCACCGGGCTGCACAACCGGCGGTACCTGCTGGGGGAGCTCCAGGTGCTGCTGGACGCCGCCCGCTCCGGGGCACGGCCGCTGTCGGTGATGCTCCTGGACATCGACCACTTCAAGAACGTCAACGACCGTCACGGGCACGCGGTGGGCGACGCCCTGCTGGTCGCGACGGCGCGTGCCCTCGTCGACTGCGTGCGCGTCGGGGACACCGTGGCGCGGTACGGGGGCGAGGAGTTCGTCGTCCTGCTCCCGGGCACCTCCCGCGAGGAGGCCCACCACCTGGCGGAGGTGCTGCGGCTGCGGTGCGCCACCGTGCGGGTCGACACGCGCCCCGCGGCCGGCGGCGACGACACGACGGGGTGGGTCGCGACGACGGTCAGCGCGGGCGTCGCCACCTTCCCGGTGTGCGGCTGGACGGCCGCCGAGCTGCTGCAGAGCGCCGACGAGGCGCTCTACGCCGCCAAGCGCGCGGGCCGCGACCGGGTCGTCTGCTCGCCGCTGACCTGACGCGCCGGATCGGAGGCGCTCCGCGCCGTCAGTGCACCAGGCGGACCAGCAGACGCTCCAGGTCGGCGGCAGGGTCGGCGGTCAGCCCGCCGTGGACGGCGCCCGGCTGCACGACTGTGCTGCGCGGCGCCGTCAACCACCCGAACCGGGCCCGCGGGGACGGCGCCGCCGCCGGACCGGCCGGCGCGTCGCCCCGGCAGACCGCCCGGACGCCGACCAGCGCGGCCGCGACCGCGTCGACGTCCGCCTCGGGGTCGAGCAGGCGAAGGCGTCCCTCGTCGAGGTGCACGGCCGCCCCGAGGAAGTCCCGCGCCTGGCAGTAGAGGACCACCCCGACGTTGATGCACTCGCCCCGGTCCACCCGGGGGACGGCGCGCAGCACGGCGTACTCGAAGGCGACGCGCGGTCGCGCGGCCCCGGTCACGCCGGCCGCCCGGCCGGCGGGCGCGGCGGCCACCAGTCGTGGAGCCGGTCCAGCCTCGCGGTGAGGTACTCGACGTAGCGGTCCCGCCAGGCGGCGGCGTCCCGGTCGTCGCCGCGGGCCGCGTTCATCCCGAGCAGCCAGGTGTCGGGGACGAGGTCGAGGACGTCGCGGAGCGCGTCGCCCCCCAGCGCGCGGCCGACGTCCGCCGGACCCGCCCACCCGTCCCTGACCAGCCCCGCCAGCACGTGCTGCGACAGGTCGTAGCGGCGCGACGCCCAGGTCGCGACGGGCGGCCACGCGTGCTGGAAGACCAGTGCGGCGCCGTGGTCGATGGCCCACAGGCGGCGGTGCCAGACGAGGAGGTTCGGGTTGGTCCAGGTGCGGTCGATGTTCGCGGTGAACGCGTCGAGCCAGTACACCAAGGCGGCGTCCTCGGGCGGCGGCTGCCAGCCCATCCCGTCGTAACCGACCGACCCGGGGAGGAAGTCCATCCCCAGATTGGGCCCGGTGCTGGCACGCAGGAGCTCCTGGACCTCCTCGTCGGGCTCCCGGCGGGCGATCTCCGGATCCAGGTCGAGGACGACGAGCTCGGGCACCCGGACGCCGATCCGCCGGCCCAGCTCACCCACGACCACCTCGGCGACCAGCGCCGCGCTCCCCTGCCCGGCGCCGCGGAACTTGACGACGTAGATGCCGTCGTCGTCCGCCTCGACGATGCCGGGGAGCGAGCCGCCCTCCCGCAGCGGCGTCACGTACCTGGTCCCGCTCACCTCACGCAGCACAAGGCCCGACCCTACGGCGCGCCGGGCGGATCACAGCGCGGTCGGCTGCTCTGGCCCTCGGCGGCCCCATAGGGTCTGATGGTTGTCAGTTCGGGCGATGGAGGTACGTCGTGAGCAGCGAGCGAGCGGGTCAGCCTGCCCGGCCCAGCGATCTGGTGGACGTCGCCCACCTGGTGACCTGCTACTACACGTCCTGGCCGGACGTCAGCGACCCCGCGCAGCGGGTAGCGTTCGGTACCTCGGGCCACCGTGGCAGCAGCCTGGCGGCGGCGTTCACCGAGGCGCACATCGTGGCGACGACGCAGGCCATCGTCGACTACCGCACCGAGCAGGGCATCGCCGGGCCCCTGTTCATGGGTCGCGACACGCACGGGCTGTCCGAGCCGGCCTGGGCCTCCGCGCTGGAGGTGCTCGCCGGCAACGGCGTGACGGCCCTGGTCGACGCGGCCGACCGGTTCACCCCGACGCCGGCCGTGTCGCACGCGATCCTGACCCACAACCGCGACCGGGCCCCGGGCGACGCCGGGCGCGCCGACGGCATCGTCGTGACGCCCTCGCACAACCCGCCGTCCGACGGCGGCTTCAAGTACAACCCGCCGCACGGCGGCCCGGCCGACACCGACGCCACGAAGTGGATCGAGAACCGGGCGAACGAGCTCATCGCGGCCCGCCTGGACGGCGTCCACCGGGTGCCGCTGGCCCGCGCGCGCACGGCGGACACCACCCAGACCTACGACTTCCTCGGCCGGTACGTCGCCGACCTGCCGTCCGTGGTGAACCTGGACGCCGTCCGGGAGGCCGGCCTGCACGTCGGGGCGGACCCGCTGGGCGGGGCCAGCGTCGACTACTGGGGCGCGATCGCCGAGACGCACCGGATCGACCTCACCGTGATCAACCCGTTGGTCGACGCCACCTGGCGGTTCATGACGCTCGACTGGGACGGCAAGATCCGGATGGACTGCTCGTCGCCCTCGGCGATGGCCTCGCTCATCGCCAACCGCGAGGCGTACCGGATCTCCACCGGCAACGACGCGGACGCCGACCGTCACGGCGTGGTCACCCCCGACGCCGGTCTAATGAACCCCAACCACTACCTGGCCGTGGCGATCCAGTACCTCTTCGGGCACCGGCCGGGCTGGGGCGACGGGACGGCCATCGGCAAGACGCTGGTCTCGTCGTCCATGATCGACCGGGTGGCCGAGGGGCTCGGGCGGCAGTTGCTCGAGGTTCCGGTCGGGTTCAAGTGGTTCGTGCCGGGCCTGCTCGACGGGTCGGTCGGCTTCGGCGGCGAGGAGTCGGCGGGCGCGTCCTTCCTCCGCCAGGACGGCAGCGTCTGGACGACGGACAAGGACGGCATCCTGCTGGCGCTGCTCGCGTCGGAGATCCTCGCGGTCACCGGGCGGTCGCCGTCCGAGCTCTACGCGGACCTGACGGCGACGTACGGCTCCCCCGCCTACGCCCGGGTCGACGCCGCGGCGAGCCGGGAGCAGAAGGCGGTGCTCGGCAAGCTGTCCGCCGAGCAGGTCACGGCGAAGGAGCTGGCCGGCGAGCCGATCACCGCGGTCCTGACGCACGCGCCGGGCAACGGCGCCGCGATCGGCGGTCTCAAGGTGACGACCGACACGGGCTGGTTCGCGGCGCGGCCGTCGGGCACCGAGGACGTCTACAAGATCTACGCGGAGAGCTTCCAGGGGCCCGAGCACCTGACGCAGGTTCAGGCCGCCGCCAAGGAGCTCGTCGACGGCGTCCTCGCCGGCGCCTGAGGAGCGGCTCCGATCACGCCCGAGCCGGCCCCGCCGAGCGCCCGCCGGCCCGCGGCGGCCGCGCGCCACGCCCTGCACGCGCTCCTGCTGCCGGGGGCGGCCGCGCCGCGCGACCCGGTGCTGGCGCTGTGGGCCGAGGCCTCGTCGGCCCGCCGGCGGCTGGTCGGGCTGACGGTCGACCCGGGCACCGGCCTGGCCGTCGACCCCGGCACCGGGCTCGTGGTCGAGGTCCCCGGCATCCGGCCGGGCAGCCGGGCCGACCCGGCGGCGGGCGCGCCCGACCATCCCTTCGCCGTCCCGGCGCCGGAGCTGCGCGAGCTGCTGGGCTCGGCCGGGGCGGCGCTGCGCTGGCTCGCCGGGACCACGGCGACCGGCGAGCGCGTCGTCCACCTCCCCACCGGACCCACCGGGCCGGTCCCCTCACCCGAGCTGGCCCCCGGCGAGGGGCCCCCGCCGGGCGGGTCCGCCGTCCTCGCGGCCTGGCGGGTCGACGTCCTCACGGTCACCGCCGAGCACGCCGCGCAGCTGCTGGGGGAGCTGTTCGACCCCTACTGGCCCGGGGTCGTGGTCGCGCAGCGCGGCCAGCACGACGCGGAGCTGCACCTCGGCGGCTCGCTGCGCTGGCTCGTGGCGGTGCACGACCTGGCCTGGCGGACCGTGCGGCGCGGCGCCGTCCTGCCGACGCTGGTCACTGGGCAGGCGCGGTGGCGGCCCGTGCCCGACCGCGAGGCGGAGGCCGAGCGCGCGACGCTCGCCGCCGCGTTGTCGCCGTCCCTGCTCGCCGGAGGGCCGGTGGCGGGCCTCGTCGACCTGCTGGTCGACCCGCTGGTCGACCTGCTCGTCGACGTCGAGGTGCGCGGGGCCCTGGACGGGGGGCCGCCGCTGCTGCGCCCCGGGCGGACCGCCGGCCCGGGGTCCCGGACGGCGCGGGCGTTCATGCAGGCGCTGACGTCGGCGACCGGCGAGCTGGAGCCGACGGCGCCGGAGGGCGCGGTCGAGCTGGCGGACCTGGCGGCGCGGCTGGTCCGGTGGCACCGCTCGCGCCCCGGACCGGAGTCCGGACTGGTGCTGGGCTTCCGGCTGGCCGAGCCGATGACGCCGATCCCGGACGACCCGGTCGGGCTCCCCGACGAGGACGCCTGGCGGGTCGAGTTCACGGCCCGGTCCGCGGTCGAGCCCGCCCTCGTCGTGGACGCCGACCGGCTCTGGGCCGGCGGGGCGGCGCTCGCAGCCCTCGCCCGGACCGTCCCGAAGGTCGAGGAGACGTTCCTCGACGAGTTCGAGCGCGCCGTCCGCTGCTGGCCCCGGCTGGCCGTGGCGCTGCGCGACGGGCGACCGGACTGGCTGCACCTCGACCGGGCGGGGGCCCTGGCCTTCCTCGCCACCGGGGCGGGCGCCCTCACCGACGCCGGGTTCGAGGTGCAGCTGCCGGCCTGGTGGCGCGCCGCGCTGCGGCTCGGGCTGCGGATGTCGGTGCGGGGGGCCGCGGGCGGGCCGCACGCCGACCCGGGCACCGTGCGCACCCGGAGCCTGCTCGACCGGGACGCCGTCGTCGCCTTCGACTGGCAGGTGGCGCTCGGCCGGGTCCCGCTGCGGGTCGAGGAGCTGGAGCGCCTGGCCGAGGCGGCGGTCCCGCTGGTGCGGGTGCGCGGGCAGTGGGTCGTGACGGACCGCGCCGGCATCGAGGCCGCGCTCGCCTTCCTGCGGCGCAGCGCCGACGGGACGACGACCGTCGGCGAGGTGCTCGACCTGGCCCTGGCCCCGGACGCCGCCGTGGCGGGGCTGCCCGTCGTCGACGTCGAAGCCTCCGGGGCGCTCGGCGACCTGCTCGCCGGGTTCGCCACCGGTGCCGGGCCCGGTGGGTCGGCCGGGCTCGAGGAGCTGGCGCTGCCCGTGGGGTTCGGCACCGCGTTCCGGGCGACGCTGCGCCCGTACCAGCTGCGCGGCGTCGCCTGGCTGCGGGCGTGCGAGCGGCTCGGGCTGGGCGCCGTCCTCGCCGACGACATGGGGCTCGGCAAGACGGTGCAGACCCTGGCGCTGCTGGTGGCGGAGCGGCTGGTGGCGGAGCAGTCGGTGGCGGGGCAGGTGCTCGCCGGGCACGCGGTCGGGCCCACCCTGCTGGTGTGCCCCACCTCGCTGGTCGGCAACTGGGAGCACGAGGCGGCGCGGTTCGCCCCCGGACTGCGCCTGCACGTCCACCACGGCGCGGGCCGGCACGCGGTGGACGTCGCGACGGCCGCCGCGGCGTCGGACGTCGTCGTCACGACCGTGGCGATCGCGCACCGGGACGTCGAGCAGCTGCGGGCCGTGCGCTGGCACCGGCTCGTCGTCGACGAGGCGCACCAGATCAAGAACCGGGCCGCCGCCCAGTCGCGGGCGATCCGGTCGCTGCCGGCCCGGCACCGGCTCGCGCTGACCGGCACGCCGGTCGAGAACCGGCTCGCGGACCTGCACGCCGTCCTCGACCTGACGAACCCGGGCCGGTTCGGCTCGGCCGAGGCCTTCAAGCACCGCTGGTCGCGCCGGATCGAGCTGCACGGCAACGCCGAGGCCGCCGAGGAGCTGCGCCGGTGCATCCGGCCGCTGGTGCTGCGCCGCCTCAAGACGGACCCCGCCGTCATCACCGACCTGCCCGAGAAGCTCGAGATGACGGTCCACTGCACGCTCACCGTCGAGCAGGCGGCGCTCTACCGGGCCGTGGTCGCCGACGTGCTCCAGCGGGTCGCCGCGCCGCGTGCCCCGGGCGACCGGATCGAGAGGCGCGGCATCGTGCTGGCGTCGCTGAGCAAGCTCAAACAGGTGTGCAACCACCCGGCGCAGTTCCTCCGGGACGGCTCCCGGATCGAGGGCCGGTCGGGCAAGGTCGCGCGTCTGGAGGAGATCCTCGACGAGGTGCTCGCCGCCGGGGAACGGGCGTTGTGCTTCACCCAGTTCGCCGGGTTCGGGGCGCTGCTTCAGCCGTACCTGGCGCGGCGGCTCGACCGGGAGGTGCTGTTCCTGCACGGCGGCGTGCCCCGCGGCGAGCGGGAACGGCTCGTCGAGCGGTTCGCCGCGGACGACGGGCCGCCGGTGTTCCTGCTGTCGCTCAAGGCCGGGGGCACCGGGCTCAACCTCACCGCCGCGAACCACGTGATCCACCTCGACCGGTGGTGGAACCCCGCCGTGGAGGACCAGGCCACCGACCGCGCCTTCCGGATCGGCCAGCGGCGCGACGTCCAGGTCCGGCGGCTCGTGGTCGCCGGGACCATCGAGGAGCGCATCGACGAGATCGTCGCCGGCAAGCGCGCCCTCGCGGACGCCGCACTCACCCCGGGCGAGGGCCGCCTCGCCGACCTCGACGACGACGCGCTCGCCGCCCTGCTGGCCCTGACGGCGGAGGGCACCGATGAGTGAGACGCCGGTGGACGGGACGCCGGTCGACCCGGTCGCGTTCTGGCACGTCGGCCCGTTGCCGGCAGCGCCGCCGGCCGACGGTGCTGGTGCTGACGTGGCGGCCCCGGCCCGGCTGGGACGCCCGGAGGTGACCGTGGACGGGCGCAACCTGGCCGACGTCCTAGCCCCCGCCTACCGCGCCCTGCTGGGGGACTGAGGCGCGCAGGCGCAGGGGCGGGCCGATGCTCGGTGCAAATTCACACCGGCGAACGCCGGACACCGGTGTGACTTTCCACGAAGGAGCACTCTCCGCTGCCCGCTCCGTCAGCGGGGCAGGTGCTCGCGCGCCCAGAGCGCGGCGGACGTCCGGTCCGGCACGCCCAGCTGCCGGAAGACGCTGGTCAGGTGCACCTTCACCGTCCGCTCGGCGATGCCCAGCCGGCGGGCGATCTGCCGGTTCGCCAGGCCCTCCGCGACGAGCGCCAGGACCTCCCGCTCGCGCGGCGAGAGCCGTGCCCCCGGCCGGCCGGCGTCCGCGCCCGGCAGCAGCGCGCCGGCGATGCGCGGATCGAGCGGGGCCTCGCCGCGGGCGGCGGCACGCACGGCGGCCACGATCGTCGCCGGCTCGCTGTCCTTGAGAAGGTACCCGACCGCGCCCGCCGCCAGCGCGTCCTGCACGCGGGCGCGCTCCGAGAACGAGGTGAGGACGAC
>Ga0302321_100001882_pt1 | contig 17941 bp, 7 predicted proteins | sample Fen_T0_1_FD_202505 | JGI IMG/M metagenome (GOLD analysis project Ga0302321, IMG submission 202505) | Peat permafrost microbial communities from Stordalen Mire near Abisko, Sweden - Fen_T0_1 | ecosystem: Environmental > Terrestrial > Soil > Wetlands > Permafrost | place: Sweden: Abisko...
ACCTGGCTAGGTTGCTTCAGGCCACCAACCGGCTGGCCGACGCCGAACCGCTGATGCGCCGGGCGCTCCAGATTGATGAGCAAAGCTACGGCCTGGACCATCCGGATGTCGCCAGAGACCTCAACAACCTGGCGCAGTTGCTTCAGGACACCAAACGGCTGGCCGACGCCGAACCGTTGATGCGCCGGGCGCTCGCCATTTGGGAGCAGAGCCTCGGCGAGACCCATCCGAATGTAGCCAGTGTCCTCAACAACCTGGCGCAGTTGCTTCAGGACACCAACCGGCTGGCCGATGCCGAACCGCTGATGCGCCGGGCGCTCCAGATTGATGAGCAAAGCTACGGCCTCGACCATCCTACTGTCGCCATTCGCCTCAACAACCTGGCTAGGTTGCTTCAGGACACCAAACGGCTGGCGGAAGCGGAACCGCTGATGCGCCGGGCGCTCAAAATTTTTGAGTCCAGCCTCGGCACCGAACACCCGAATGTCGCCATCCAGCTCAACAACCTGGCGCAGTTGCTTCAAGACACCAACCGGCTGGCCGACGCCGAACCGCTGAGTCGAAGAATGGTGGAGATACTCCTAAAATTCACCCGCGCCACGGGGCACACACATCCTCACTTGCAAGCTGTCGCAAGCAACTTCACCGCTCTGCTCCAAGCCATGGGCCGTAGTCCCGGGCAGATCCAGAGCACGCTGGCAGAGCTGGGCCAGCGCTACGGGGTTGACCTCGGAGGGGTGGGTGGGCGGGCGGCAGCGCAACCCTCACCGCGACTCATCCCCGTGCTTCAAGAAATCATGCGCGATCAATCAAAGCTTGAGGAGATCGCCGCTCGCCTCCAGCGCGAAGACCCGGCGCTGTTCCAGGAACTCGTCCAGTTCATCCAGAGCCAGCAACAAAACTGACCGGGAATAAACAAACATGAGCCAAATCTGGAAAACCATTCCGCTGTTCATCTCCTCCACCTTCCGCGACATGCACGCGGAGCGCGACCAGCTTAATCGCGTTGTGTTCCCCGCCATCGAGGAGCGGCTCAAGCCGCGCCGCTGCCGGATTACGCCCATTGACCTGCGCGTGGGCGTGGAGACCGACAGCACCCAGACCGAGCGTGAGCGCGAGCTGCAAATCCTGAAAGTCTGCCTCGCAGAAATCGAGCGCAGCCGCCCGTTCCTGCTCGTGCTGCTGGGCGACCGCTACGGCTGGGTGCCGGGCGAGGATCGCATCAAGACGGCCACCGGCGAGGCCGGCTTTGCGCTGGATGACCACGGCGGCAGCGTGACCGCGCTCGAAATCGAATACGGCTTGCTCAAGAAAGACCCCGTCCAGCGCCGTCGCTGTCTGCTCTGCCTGCGCGAGCCATTGCCCTACGGCGAGATGCCCAAGGACAAAGCCGTCATTTACAGCGATGCCCACGCCACCGATCCCGGCGCGCCGGATCGCGTCAGGCGACTAAAATCGCTCAAAGCCAGAATCAACGCCGACCCCGAACTGACCGATCACCGGCATCCTTACATGCTGGATTGGGATAAGAACCTCCAGCGGCCCGTCGCAGAGTCCATCGAAGTCTGGGGACACCAGGTGGAAGTCAAACTCTGGAAGTTACTTGATGAGGAAACCAAGGCCTTCGCCGCGCAAGCCGAGCCGACGTGGGAAGAGCAGGAACGCTTTGCCATTGAAGAACAGGTGGAGCGGCTCAACGGCAGCTTTGTGGGACGGAAAACGCTCGTAAAACAGGCGCTGGATTTGGCGCTTTCCGGCCTTGACGTAGCGCAGGCGTCCTCGCCTGCGGGTTCCGCCGGCGTCTCGCCGGCAGTCCCAAGTTCGGGCGGGACGGCTGCGCCACTTTCCACCGGCCTTGTCTTCACCGGCGGCAGCGGAACGGGCAAGAGCGCCCTGTTCGCCCATCTTCACCATCAACTCTCAACTCTCAACCCTCAACCGCTGCTCCTTTCCCACGCCGCCGGCGTCTCGCCCAAGGCTGGCCAGACCGAATGGATGCTCCGCCGCTGGATTGGCGAACTCGGCGCAGCGTTGAGCGAAACGCCGGACATGCCGGAAAACATCAAGCCCGAAGACTTGGAAAAACTCTTTGCGCAGTTGCTTCACCGCGTCGCCATCCAGCGCCGCGTGGTCGTGCTGGTGGATGCACTCAACCAGTTCGTCCGCACCGACCGCACCCGCACGGTTTCCTGGCTGCCGACGGTCTGGCCGGACAACGCCCGGTTCATCGCCACCACCATTCCCGGCGAAGAAAGCACGCACCTGGCCCGGCGTCCGGTCCTGACGTTGGTGGACGTGCCGCCGCTGGACAGTTCCGAGGCGGAGGCGATTGCCGGTCAGGTTTATGGCCGTTACCACCGGGAGCCCAATGCCGACGTGCTGCGCGCTGTGCTTGCCCTTCGTCAGTCCGATGGCACGTCCGCCGCCGGCAATCCCCTCTGGTTCACGCTGGCGCTGGACTTGTTGAACCTGCTGGACGACGACGACTTCTCCGCTGCAGAAGCCACCGTGGGCGGTTCGCCGGCGGAAAAGCTGCGCCGCCTTCTGCTGAATCGGGCCAGCGGCCTGCCGCCGGACATGGAAGGCCTCTATGGCCGGTTACTGGAGCAGGTGGAAAAAGTGGCAGGCACCGCCGAAACCCGCGCCTTTGCCGCGCTTACCGCCCTCAGCCGCCACGGCTGGCGCGAGGAAGACCTGCTGCACCTTCTGCCCAAGGCCGCCGAGTTGTTAGCGGGGTCCGACTCTCAACCATCAACATTTAACTCTCAACTTCGCACTTGGGATTCCTTGCGCTTCGCCGTTCTCCGCCGTTGTTTCCGCGCGCATTTGGTGAAACGCGGCGCGCTGGAGCAATGGGACTTTGCCCACACCAGTCTCCGCCGTGCCGTGCTCGCCCGGCTGGACGGCGAGTGGAAAGGCGGACGAACTGAAAGCCTTCCGTGCGCCCTTTACGCCTGCGGCGCGGATTACCTGGAAACGCTGCCGCCGGGCACGGGCGTGCGCGGCGGCGAGATCATGTGGCAGATGCTCGGCACACGGCGAGCCGCTCGAGCGGCTCGCTTTTATGCGCATCCCACATCGAGTAGCAAAATGCTGGCGTTGTTCCTGATCGAAGATGAGGCAACCGCTTGCTATCCTTTGCGACAATTTGTCCTCACGCTTGTGCAGCCAGGCGCAGCACCCGGAGTGACTGAAGTGAAGACGCAGGCGGAAGTGGCCAACAAGTTCATCTTTGAACTGAACGACGCCCTTGAAATTGAGGGGCACTTGCGTCTTAGAAAGGAACTGTTGACCTCCGCGAATGATTCGTTGTCCCATCTAGTTTCAACGGATTTGAGCAATACGGGCTGGCAGCGGGACTTGAGTGTGAGCCTGAACAAGTTGGGTGAGGTGCTGTTTTACCTCGGCGATCTAGCCGGGGTGCACAAAGCCTACCAAGAATCGCAGGCGGAAGCCACGCGGCTGGCGTCTGCGAATCCGAGCAACGCGAACTGGCAGCGGGACCTCAGCGTGAGCCTGATCAAGAAGGGGGAGGTGTTATTTTATCATGGCGATCTGGCCGGGGCACTTAATACCTTCCAAGAATCATTGGCGGTGTCCACGCGAATGGTGTCAACGGACCCGCACAATGCGGGCTGGCTGCAGGATCTGAGTGTGAGCCAGGAAAAAATTGGCGAGGTGCTGCATGCCCGAGGCGATCTGGCAGGGGCGTTCAAAGCCCACCAAGCATCGTTGGCGATTCGACATCGGCTAACGAAAGCGTTCCCGAGCAACACGGATTGGCAGCGAGCCTTGAGCGTGAGCCAGAATTTTGTCGGTGATGTGCTGCATGCCCGAGGCGATCTGGCCGGGGCACTTAATGCCTATCAGGAAGCATTGGCGGTTCGAGAGCGGTTGGTGTCAAAGAACCCGAGCAACACTGGCTGGCAGCGGGACTTGAGCGTAAGCCAGAGTAAGGTTGGCGACGTGCTGCGTGCTCGAGGCGATTTGTCTGCGACGCTCAATGCATATCTGAAATCGATGGCGGTGTCTACGCGGTTGGCGTCTGCGGATCTAAGTAACTCTTATTGGCAGGAGGACCTGTGCGTGAGCCAGAGCAAGGTTGGCGAAGTGCTGCATGCCCGAGGCGATCTGGCCGGGGCACTCAAAGCCTACCAAGAATCTATGGCGGTGCTTACGCGGCTAGCGTCTGTGGATCCAAGCAACTCATACTGGCAGCGGAACCTGAGTGCGAGCCAGAGCAGGTTGGGCGACGTGTTGTGTGCTCGAGGCGATTTGGCTGGGGCATTCAAAGCCTACCAAGCATCGCTGGCTGTGGCTACGCGGCTGGCGACTTTGGATCCAAGCAATTCTGACTGGCAGGAGAACTTGAGCCTAAGCCTGAGCAGGGTTGGCGATGTACTGCTTGCCCGAAGTGATCTGGCTGAGGCCTTCAAAGCCTACCAAGCATCGCTGGCTGTGGCCACGCGGTTGGCGTCTACGAATCCGAGCAACGCGAACTTGCAGCGAAGCCTGAGCCTGAGCCACGGTAAGGTGGGCGACGTGCTGCTTGCTCGAGGTGATCTGTCTGGGGCGTTCAAAGCCAGCCAAGAATCACTCGCGATTCAAGAGCGATTAACGTTTGAGGTCCCGAGCAATGCAGGCTGGCAGCAGGACATAGCGGCTTCATTTCAGCGCCTAGCTAGGATTGCGGTGCGCGCAGGTGACGAGGTGGCCGGTGCGAAGTATTTCGGCAAATGTCATGACACATTGAAAACGATGCAAGCTAGTGGGATGCATTTGGATGAAACTATCGCAAGCCTGCTGGCGCGGTTGGATCAGTCCTCAATCCAGAATTACGCTCCCCTGATAGTGGCGACAGCACATTTTGCCGCCGCTCCCGCGCCTTCGGTACCTATGGTTTTCATTCCTGATCCTCTAGCCCAGCCGCGCGGGGAGATCAGTCTGGAAGAACTCCGCGAGGCCGCCGAGCGCTGTTTCAAAAAAGACCAATGGGAAGCCGCTGCAACGCATTTTGAGAAGCTGCTTCAGCAGCAAGAACCAGTGGATCAAGTTGCACCGCAACTCATCACCTGCCTGCTCAATGCCCACGAAACCCCAATGGAATCTGACGTGAAACGCGTCGAAACCCTGCTCCAACAACTGGAGCAAGCCGGCCACGCCGACCTCGTCGTCCCGCTTCGCCAACAACTCCAAGCCAAACTTCCCCGCAAGAAAAAGAGCTGGATGTTTTGGTGACACCCGAAATCAAGAATCTGCAAACAACTTTATGAAAAACTCCGTTTCCCTGCTAATACGCAATTCTCTCGGCCGCTTTCTGGTTATTGAACGCGGCGGTGACAGTAAACATTTCCAAGGTTGGTGGGAGTATCCCGGCGGCAAGATTGATCCCGGCGAATCCCCGCACACTGCCGTCATTCGCGAGACCCAAGAAGAAGTCGGTTTATCCGCCACGCCGGACACAACCGAGCCGGTCTGGTGGGTGCGCGTACCGAGCGGCGAGGTGGAGTACGCCTTTTTCATCTGGCAATCGCCGGACGCAGAACCGCCGGTGAAGTTGAGTGCGGAGCACACCGCCTTCCGCTGGGTCACGCCCACGGAGGCTTGGAAACTGCAATTGTTGCCCACGCATCGCGAGTTCATGGAGCGGGTGTGGCATCAGTCGCAGATTCAGGCTTACGAGGCAATCCAGCCGCGTTATGTGACCTTGCAGCAGACGCTGGAAAAGGTGTTGAACCAGTTGCGCAAGGAGTGGTCGCCGTTGGCTATCGTGCAGGCGCGGGCCAAGTCCGTCTCCAGCTTTGCCGAAAAATGCCTGCGCAAGCTGGACAAATACAATGATCCGACGAATCAACTCACCGACCTGTGCGGCGGACGGGTGATCACCACCACGCAGGATGAGGCCGAGACGGTCTGCCGCCAGATTCGCGCATTGTTCAGCCCGGTGGATGAGGACGATGACACGCGGTTGCGGCACAGTTTGTCGGCGTTCGGCTATCTGTCGGTGCATTTCATCGTGCATTTCCGCGCGGATCTGAAAGAGGTGCTTGGCGTGACCATTCCGCCGGAAGTGGCCGGGTTGAAGGCGGAGATCCAGGTACGGACGTTGTTGCAGCACGCGCACTCGGAAGTGACCCATGACCGGCTTTACAAGGGTGGCTTCAAGGCTCCGGCGCATTGCGAGCGCGAAGCCGCACGGGTGGCGGCCATGCTGGAGGAGGCGGAAGACACGTTCGCCCGCTTCGTTCACAAGTTGGATGCCTATGTCGGCCATTATGCCGCCCACTTGGAACCCAAAGCCCGGCAGCGGGAACAGGACAACCTGCGGCTGGTGATGGCGCATGAACCCGATCCCACCAACAAACCCGCCCTGTCCCTGCGGCTGGCCCGGTTGGCCCGCGCGGCTTGGGATTGGCCGGGTGTGGTGACGGCGCTGGAACCGTTCGCCAACACGTCCTGCCTCCAACAGCCGGATGTTCAGTTGGAACTAGGCAACGCGTTGTGTCGTCTCCATCGCAGTGCGCCAACCGGTCCGGAGTATCGGCGGGGACTGGATTTGCTCGCCGTCGTGGCGCAACCCGAGGCGGCACTGGATTTCCCGGTTGAGGCCCAACCGCGTCAGCGTCGGGCAGCGGCGCTGGGCTGGCTCGGGTCGGAATTGGTCAAGGCGGCAGGCCATCGCGCCGAGGCGCGCAACTGCCTGTCTAGGGCGGTGCAACTTGCTCCCGACGATCCGTATCACCTGACGGCCTTTGTGGAACTGGATGTCGTGGCCAGCGGCACAGACGAACACCTGGCTTTGCTCGCGCCCTCGCTGCATCAGGCGGCGGGACGGTGCGAGCAGCACATTCATGCCGGGATCGAAGTCACCCGCGCGTGGCTGACGCTCGCTAAAATCCGCCTGCTGCTGGGCGAGGAAACCGGTGCGTTCGAGGCGCTGTGCATCGCCTCGCGCGCGGCGGAGAACGCTCACCCGCTGGCGGACTTTCAACGGTCGCTGGATCAGCTCGATGACGCGATTGGCAAACGGCAGCCGTTCATCAGCATTCTCAACCAGACGGCTCTGCTGCTGGTCAAAGCAAAGGAGAATGCCGCCAATTCTGCCGGTCAATGGCTGCCGCTGGTGAAACAGTTTGATTATGCTCGGCCAGGCCGGGTGCTCATTCTGGCCGGCAGAACGGCGGCGGATAGCGAGAGCGAACTGCGCCAATTCGAGCCGCATTTGAAATCCAGCCTCGAAGGTTTTGCAGGCTGCGTTCTCACCGGCGGCACCGATGTCGGAGTGTGCGGATTGGCGGCCCGGCTGGTGGCCGGGTTGCAGTCATCCGGGGCTGTCGAACTTGTCGGCTATCTGCCATCAGCCGTAAGCGCTTCGCCCGCTTTCAAGCAAGTGGTTCGCACAGCCAAGACGGCGGATTTTTCGGCATTGGAGCCGGTTCAGATGTGGGTGGATTTGCTGGCGAGCGGGGTGCAGGCCAAGGATGTGACGTTGCTTTGCCTGGGTGGAGGGCTGATTTCATCGCAGGAACTGGCTCTGGCATGGGCGCTGGGTGCTCGGAGCGTCGTAATTGGTGATGATGGAGTGGCGGCGAAACGCTTCACAACGTTGCTCAAAGCCTGTGGAAAAGATCAAGGACGGGGAATGGTCTTGCCCAATGATCCGGCCACACTGACGGCGCTGATCGCCTTTGACCAGCCACTGGATGCCCGGCGCTGGGAAAAGGCCGGCATGGCAGCGCATCAGGCGTATTTGGAAGAACGGAGCAAACATCCCACCCAGACGAATCTCGTTGCCTGGTCGCTCCTGCGGGAGGATTTCAAACATTCCAACCGGCATCAGGTCGCCTGTTCGGCGGACATGCTGCGCAAAGCGGGATTCGAGGTTGTCCAAAGCGAATTGCCTGTCAGCGAAATTCCCTTGCCGGAGTTCGCCCCCGACGAAGTGGAGCGCATGGCTGAAATGGAGCATGGCCGCTGGAATGTGGAGCGCCTTAACAGCGGCTGGCGATACGGCGAGAAGAAGGACGAGGAATGCAAGTTGAGCCCCTATCTGGTTTCGTGGACGCAGCTTCCTGAAGCCATCAAGGCATACGACCGGCAAGCTGTCCAGACCTGGCCGAGGATTCTGGCGCAGGCAGGACTGCAAGTCCGGCGGCGTGGATGACTAAGAAATGCCCGTAGCGATATGCAAATTAACCTTGTTCCATCCGGCACAATTAACACGGCGGCCAAGCTTTTACGTGAGGCTGAAGCTTTGGTCGTCACGGCTGGAGCCGGCATGGGCGTGGATTCCGGCTTGCCGGATTTCCGAGGGTCGGAAGGTTTCTGGAATGCCTACCCACCGTTTCGCCAGATGGGGCTGAGCTTTGTGGATCTAGCCAATCCGGAATGGTTCGAGCGTGATCCTCGCTTGGCGTGGGGATTCTACGGGCATCGGCTCAACCTTTATCGCCGGACACGTCCTCATGCCGGTTTCACCTGGCTACGGATTTGGATGGAGCGTTGTCCGCATCGCGGATTCGTTTTCACCTCCAACGTGGACGGTCAGTTTCAATTGGCTGGTTTTCCAGAGGAACGCATGCTCGAATGTCACGGATCCATCCATCGCTTGCAGCAATGCGATGAAACGCGCGGCAAAATCTGGGATGCAACGCAAGTCGTCGTGACGGTTGACGAGACAACCATGCGTGCGGTGGGCGATCTGCCCACTGACCCGGCCAGCGGATTCCTGGCCCGGCCGAACATTCTCATGTTTAACGACGCGCTCTGGAACTCCGCCGTGGCAGAAGCGCAGCAGCAGCGTTATCGCGGATGGCTGGCGGGGATTCGTGGCGCAGGTTTGGTTGTTGTCGAACTCGGTGCCGGTAGTGCCATCCCGACCGTTCGGCAGCAGAGTGAGCATTTGATTTTCAGCCACGGGGCAAAATTGATCCGCATCAACCCGCGTGAGCCGGAGGTTCCGCCCGGACAACTGGGCTTGGCTTGCGGCGCACTTGCCGGATTGCAAATGATTGCTGAGGCCAGCGCTTAAATCGGACTGAATCATGAATGTGAATGTGACACCACAAAACGACCGCCAAATCCGCGTCTTCATCTCCTCGACGTTTCGGGATATGCAGGCCGAGCGCGATCATCTGGTGAAGTTCATCTTCCCGCAGTTGCGCAAGCTCTGCGAATCGCGCGGCGTCACTTGGGGCGAGGTGGATCTGCGCTGGGGCGTGACCGATGAACAAGCCGCCGAAGGTAAGGTGCTCCCGATTTGCTTGGAGGAAATCAAACGCTGCCGTCCTTACTTCATCGGCCTGCTCGGCGAACGCTACGGCTGGATTCCCGAAACACTTCCCGCTGATTTGGTCGAGCGCGAGGACTGGCTCAAAGAACATCTGCAAGGCAAAACCTCCGTCACCGAACTGGAAATTCTCCACGGAGTTCTCAACGAGCCGAAGATGGCCGGCCATACGTTCTTCTATTTTCGTGATCCGGCTTATGTGAACTCCATTTCTGAAAAGGACCGAAAGGATTTTACCGCAGAGAACGCAAAGGACGCAGAGAAACTTCGCACGTTGAAAGACAAAATTCGCCACAGCGAATTCCCGGTGCGCGAAGGCTATCGGAATCCCGAAGTGCTTGGGCGGGCGATTCGCCGGGATTTGACTCGCGTCATCAACCAAAACTGGCCCGAAGGTTCGCAGCCCGACCCGCTTGACCGCGAGGCGACGGATCACGAAGCCTACGCCCAAAGCCGCGAACGCGTTTACATCAGCCGTCAGGATTACTTTGCCGCACTGAATCGTCATGCGATGGGTGATGCTCCCACTTCGTTCGGAGTCCCGCCTTCAGGCGGTTCCCCGGACCGCGTGAACGCGGAACTCCAAACCAGCCCCCCCCTCTGCATCCTCGGCGAATCCGGTTCCGGAAAATCCGCGCTGCTCGCCAACTGGGTCGCGCGCTACCGGCAGGCGCATCCCGACGCCCTCGTGCTCCAGCACTACATCGGCGCGACGCCTTACAGCGCCGACTGGGCGGCGATGCTCCGGCGGCTCATGGGCGAGTTCAAGCGGCGGCTCGGTATCCAGCAGGATATCCCCGACCAGCCCGACGCCCTGCGCAGCGCCTTCCCCAACTGGCTTTACATGGCCGCCGCCAAGGTGGCTGCGACGCCCTCGTCACCCTCCTCAAAAATCATCATCGTGCTGGACGCCTTGAACCAGTTGGAAGACCGCGACGGCGCGCCCGACCTCGTGTGGCTGCCACCCGTCCTGCCGAAGAACGTGCGGCTCATCGTCTCCACACTACCGGGTCGGCCGCTGGATGAAATCCAGAAACGCCACTGGCCCACGCTCAAAGTCGAACTGCTTTCCGCCGACGAACGGCGAAAACTCATTGCCGAATACCTCGCGCAACATTCCAAGAGTCTCTCCGCCGCGCGCGTGGAACGTATCGCCGCCGCGCCGAGCTCGGCCAACCCGCTTTACCTACGCGTGCTGCTGGATGAACTGCGCCTGGTCCGCACGCATGAGGAATTGGAAGAACGCATCGGTGACTACCTGAAAGCGGAATCGCCCTACGCACTTTACGAAAAAGTCGTTGCCCGCTGGGAACAGGATTACGAAGGCAGTACGGATTTGGTGGGGGACACACTCTCATTGCTGTGGGCCGCGCGCCGTGGCCTGACTGAAACCGAATTAATCCAAGCGCTGGGCAAAGGCGGCGAACCGCTGCCACGCGCCCGCTTGTCGCCGTTTTTTCTGGCGATGGCTGGAGCGTTAATCAGCCAGAGTGGGTTATTTAACTTTGCGCATGACTTCTTGCGCTCGGCGGCACGCGAAATATATTTGCCAACGGAAGAAGATCAGGAAAAAGCTCACCGGCGATTAGCGGATTATTTTGAGCCAAAACCCACCTCTTCACGACGCGACGACGAACTGCCGTGGCAACTTTGCAAGGCCAAATCGTGGAGCAGGCTGAATGGTGTTTTGTCCGACCCGGAATACTTGCGACGCTCTTTTCACACCAAAGAATCGGAAGTGAAAAGCTTTTGGAGCCAGTTGGAGTCACAATCTAATTATACGATGGTAAGAGCCTATGAACCAATCTTCCAGACGGGCGACCGCCACGCCGATCTTGCGCCAGCGATCGCAGCGCTACTAGACAATGCCGGTCATCTCGGCGATTCTGTTGGTCTCTGGGAGTTGCTCTGGTCGTCGGTGCGAGAGATTAGTAATCTGGAAAGCGCGCAGAGTGTGTTGGGCATTGTGGGCCTTGCGTTGTTCGAAAGCGGAGACATCACAAGAGCGATGCAGGCCTACGAAGAACAGGAGCGGATCTGCCTAAGGATGCTGCAAAACGGGTCTGGTGGATTGTTTGGCTTGCAGGCCAGTTTTGGGAATCAAGGAGAGGTCTGCTCTCATTCAGGTGAGTCGGATCGCGCGTTGGAGCTCTTCATCAAGCAGGAAGCAATTTGTCGTAAGATCCATAATAATGACGGCCTGCAGCATTCTTTGGGCAATCAGGCTTCGGTTATGTGCACGATGGGGAGATATAACGATGCCAGGAAACTCTTAAAGCTGCAAGAGAGGATCTGTCGGGAGACGGGAGACACTTTGCATCTGCACGTGGCCAGATCGTCTCTGGCGCGGGTGGCCTTTTATGGCGGTTACTTCGATCGCGCGCTGGCCCAGTTGAAGGAGAGCGAAAACGCGTTTCGGGAGTTGGGGAACAAGCGGCATTTGGTCAACAATTTGACGATTCAGGGACTCATCCTCGCCAAGAATGGTGACAGCAATGGGTGCCTGGCGATCTATAAGGAAGCCGAAGCGATTTGCGCCCTCATCGGAGACAGGATCCGGCAGATTCATCTTCTGGAACTTAAGGGGAATCTTTTGCAGACGTCATTGAAAATGGCCGAGGCGCTCACGGCCTACAAGGAGGAGGAGCGGTTGTGCCGAAAGTTTGGAGAGAAATACGACCTGCAGAAAGCCTTGCGCAACCAGGCTGCAGTCCATATGAGCCTAGGCGAACTGGACCGGGCATTGGAACTCTGCGCGGAAACTGAAATAGTATGCCGGCAGATTGGCAATACACAGGGATTGGCGGATGCGCTCTTCTGTCGCGGACAGATATTTCAAGTGCAGGGTGATGTGCCTGGAGCGTTGGACAACCTCAAGGTAGCGGAGAAGAACTTTGCCAGCATTGGCCATGAATATGGTGTGACGACCGTCCGCTTGAGCCTAGCGTTGGTCGACCAAAGTCAAGGACGCCTCAACGAGGCGTTGAGCCTGCTTCGGGAAGCAAAGTCAGCCTTCGAGAAGTTTGGAAACAGAGCCGGCGTCGCACTGGCGCTGGGGCATCAAGGATTGATTCTGCGAGCGCAGGGAATGCTGCGGGAGGCCATGTCCCTGCATCAAGAGGAAATGCAGATCGTTCGGAAACTAAAAGACGAGGATGGCATCGCCCGGTCGCTGGGCAACCAAGCGGTGCTTCTGAAGGATTTTGGTGAGCTCGACGAGGCCTTGCGACTTCATGAGGAAGAGGAGCGCATTTCCCGCAAGTTGGAATCCAAGGATCGCATCCAGGTTTCGTTGGGTAATCAGGCTGTCATCCACACCATTCGCGGCGATTTCGAGCGGGCCTTGGTCCTGCAATCCGAAAAGGAAAAGATCTGTCGAGAACTAGGCAACAAACATAGTCTAGCTACCAGTTTAGGAGGTCAGGCGAATATACGTTACGCACAAGGCCAAATGGCCGAAGCGATCAGGCTTTATCGTGAAGAAGAGCGGCTTTGCAGGATGCTTGGGAATCCTGCGAAATTAGCCACATCACTTTACAATCAAGCGGTCGCCCGCAATAGAAATGGTCAGATCCGCGAAGCGCTGAGCCTCGCAGAGGAAGCTTATCTGTTCTCTACGCTGAATGAACTGCCCCTGAGTGACAGCATTATTCTGCTTTTGGAACGCCTGAGGGACAAGGAAGCAAGCCGTTCTGAGAATCGTATGAACCAGTATGACCAAAAGGAGCAATTATGAATGAGAATTCCGAATTTGACACTTTTATGCGCGCTGGCGTTGAGTTTGGACGTCAGGATCGGCACAAGGACGCCTTGGCATTTTTCGACCGGGCGTTGTCGATAAACCCAAGGGACCATCAGGCGTGGGCGAACAAAGGCCATGCCTTGCAAGGCCTGTCCAGGCATTCAGAAGCAAAGATATGCTACAAACGGGCATTGGAGTTGAATCCGAAGGACGAACATGCCCTGTTTGCGAAAGGATTACTCCATGAGCAATTGGGCGAGCTTGGGGAAGCCGCAACTTGCTATGGGCTGATCCTCGAAATGAATCCGGCAAACGACGGCATTTGGTTTAAGAAGGGCCAAGTGCTGATGAATTCCGGCAAAACGAAAGAGTCCATTGAGGCTTTTCGCCAATTCATCAGAGTGGCTTCCCCGGGGAGCGCCTCGGCCGTAACCCATATCAAGAGCATGATTGCCGATTTAGAAAAGACGCAGCATCCCAACCGTGCGATCGCACCGAATCGCGAATCTGATCGTTGGTTGCAGCAAGGCGTCGAGCTGGGCAGACAAGGCCAGGATGAAGAGGCACTGACCTGTTTTGACCGAGCCTTGGCGCTGAATCCTCGGGACGATGAAGCTTGGGGCGCCAAAGGCGTGGCCGCATATAGACTGAAGGAGTTCCACGATGCCATCGCGTATGTCGACAAGGCCATCGCGATCAATCCTAAGAATGAAAACGCCTGGTTCTCGAGGGGTATGATCCTCAGCAAGTTGGGCAAGGATGTGGAAGCAATTGATTCCTACACTAGGTTGCTTGCGATCAACCCTAAAAATGCCTCAGCTTGGTATAACAAAGGTGCCGCGTTGCTGGAGTCGGGAAGAGAGCAGGAGGCCGTGGAGGCTTACCGTAATTTCATTCTTTACTCAACTCCGGATCAAGTGGAGTTGGTGTTTAGGGCGACAGCCATAATTGAGAAATGCGCTCTAAAGTCAGAGCCTAGAGCCAGCTTTTGGAAGAAACTATTCAAGCGAGGCTAGGCGAACGGTGGTGGGTGAGCCCAGAAATCCCGATGGCGGGATTCGTTCCCGAACTTTGAGACTCGGCGGGGACAGCGTTCAAGCGTGGACTCTGGGAAGCCGCCGAGACCCATCTTGAAAAACTCCTCCAGCAAGGCGAGCCAGTTGACACCGTCGCGCCCGACCTCATCACCGCGCTGCTCAACGCCACGCCACCCTCACCGCCCCGCTACGCCCACAACTCCAAGCCAAACTCCCGCGCAAGAAGGGCTGGAAATTCTGGTGAGACTCCATCAGACTCCATCAACTACCAATTCGTATGAGCAATTCAAACCCAAAGTCCATCCTCGTCGCTGGCGACATCACCATGGACAACAACCTGTTCTGCCTGCCGGCTCCGCAATCTCAATACACCGACTGGAATGATGCCGATCAAGCCGGCATTTGCCGAGATCCTGGCAGCACCCATCTACTGGGCGAATTGATTGACTGCACGCTGAAAAACCTGGAGCCAAACCCTGCCGGGCAGATCTCTGTATTAAAGCCGGATATTTCAACCGATTCAGCGGTGTGCGAAGCCTTGGGACAAAACTTTGTAGTGTGGTCCCCGCACCGAACCGTGAACGATGCAAAATGCAAAGACAAGGTGTGGCGGGTGGAAAAGTTTCTGGGTATGAAGCCCCCGGTCTCGCCTGCGCCTTTGGTGCTGCCCCTGACCGCAGAAGCGCCAACGGTGGTGGTTTTGAACGATGGCCATCTGGGCTTTGCCGACAATGAGGCCAACTGGCCTGCATGTTTGCGCGGAGGAACACCACCTCAATGGATTCTTCTGAAAATATCGCGGCTGGATTTGTTGGAAAATCACCAAAAGTCGTCGGCGCTTTGGTTGCTCCTTCAGGAGAAACATTCCGAGCGCTTGGTCATCCAAGTCACTGCCAACAGTCTCCGGGAAAGCCAGATCCAAGTGAGCCGCGGCATCTCCTGGGAGCGCACCGCCCAGGATTTGTTGTGGGAACTGCGCTACCGGCTCTTTGGCCAGCCGCTCCTGGCCAAGCATACCAGTTGGAGATGCGCTCATGTGGTGGTCACGATGAACGCAGCCGGGGCCTTTATTTATTCGCCTGAATCCGGAAGCAAAAATCAGGGCCGGGCCAGCCTGGTCTTCAGCCCAAAAAACATGGAATCGGAGTGGGAAGAGGGATTTCCTGGCAAGGTGATCGGCAGTGCTTCATGCTATTGTGCCGCGCTGGCCCTTGCGCTGGTGGATGCGCCGGACAAGCCAAAGCTGGAGCAGGCCGTTCGCGCCGCTTTGCATGGCGTGCGGCTCCTGCACCGCAGCGGTTACGGGCCGGTTGGGAAACCCTCGACAGCCAGCCATTGCCGTCACTTCCCTTTCGCCGAAGTTTCCTCGGCAATCATCAACGGATGGAAAGGAAACGCGCCGGCACGGGAAGAGGATGTGTTCGTAACCGGTGAGATTTCTGACAACACCAGCCGCGTGAACACTGGTGCTGCAGGCGACCCGGGCTGGAGTTTCCTCAAGGAGGATCTGTTTGCCCTGGCAAGAAATGTGGTTCTGGAAGGGACGAAAAAAGCGCTGGCCCATGTTCCCATGGCTTCCATTGGGAATTTAGAAACGGCTGATCGCCGAGAAATTGAAGGCTTCCGCGGGGTGGGCAATCTGCTGCGTGAATATATTAGCAAAGCAGATAGCAAGCCGGTGTCATTCGCGGTGTTTGGTCCTCCGGGTTCGGGGAAATCCTTCGGGGTCAAGGAAATCGCACGGAGTCTCTCTCATAATGCAGAGATCAAAACCTTCAACCTTTCGCAGTTCAGGTCGCCGGAGGAACTGATCGGCGCTTTTCATCAGGTCCGGGACATCGGATTGGCGGGTAAATTACCGGTCGTTTTCTGGGACGAGTTTGACACCTCCTTGCAGCAAGCACCTTTGGGCTGGCTGCGCTACTTCCTTGAGCCGATGCAAGACGGCACATTTCTGGAAGGACAGATGTCGCACCCGATCGGCAGAGCGATCTTTGTGTTTGCCGGCGGCACCCGTTCCACCTTCCAGCAATTCAGTGAACCGGATGATGCGGGGAAATTCAAGGATGCCAAAGGGCCGGACTTCGTCAGTCGGCTTCGCGGTTTTTTGAACATCCTTGGACCGAATCCAATCAATGCCAACCCAGGGCTGGATGCAGGATTTGTCATCCGCCGCGCCATCCTGTTGCACTCCATGTTGTCCCGTGGCTATCCCGGATTGCTCCTGGGAAACCGGCTGCAAATGGACGAGGGCGTATTGATGGCGTTTCTGCAAGTCAGCACGTTCAAACATGGTGCCCGCTCCATGGAATCGCTGTTGGCTGCCAGTGCGCTGGGTAAAAAATCATATTTCGGACGCTCGTGCCTGCCGCCGTTAGCCCAGTTGAATCTGCACGTGGATGGCTTGGAATTTCAAGCCCTGGTCGAGCAGATGGACGGCATGGAAAACTTGGCCCAAGCCTTGCACCAGAATTATTTCAACAAGCTCACGGCACGGGGTTATCGCTACGGGAAACCTTCTGATGAAGAAAAGAAAATCAGCGAATCACTGGTTCCTTACGATCAGCTGCCGGAACATTTGAAAACGGACAACATCGCCGCCGCGCGGGCTTTGCCAGCCAAGCTGGCAGCGGTTGGATACGCGATTTTGCCTGCAAGGGAAGGATTGGCACCCACAGATTTTCCGCCTGAAGTCATTCAACGATTGGGGGAACTCGAACACGATCGCTGGTTGCGGAATAAATTGAACGGTGGCTGGCGTTACGGAAAAGAGAAAGTCGGAGACCCCATCAAAACCCATCCGGCAATGCTTCCCTGGAAGCAGTTAACCCAGGAAGAACGCGCCGCCTTATATCCAGAAGGGCCGGAACGTGTCGGTTTGGTTGAACTTCCTGAAAGTGAAAAGGAAAAAGACTTTGACCAGTTCGTCGGTTTAAGCGCAATGCTGGCGCGATTTGGGTGTGCGGTTGTTAAATTGGGACCCAAAGAACCGTATATCGGAACAAAATGAAGGGAATGTGAGTTGTCATTTGATTACTCAACTTATGGAAAAGCTCCCCCTTGACCAGCTGGTGCTCCGCTATTGCCGCCAGATCATCATGGAGACGATGGATCATGTGCGCAGGGATGCGTGAGGAAAACCTGCCAGCCATCAAGCGACGGGTGAAGAACACTCACCTTGAGAAGTCCGAGTTGAATGCCACCAAGGCCATTGATCTGGAGGCGGAGACCCTCATTCTGGAAACCTTGCAATTCAAGTTCGCCAAGCTGCCGGGCGTGAAGGCTTACACGGTGTTTTCCGAAGAACTGGGCATTCAGACGTTTCCCACTGGAGCCAGCGAAGCCGATGCGGACTTGGTGGTGTTCGTTGATCCGATCGACGGCACCGAGTTTGCCGAGACCCTGCAAGCTGGTTGGTCGCTGCTTGCCGTTTATGACCAAACAACCGCAGCCAAAATCAAGGCCATAAAAACACAGGCAGCGCACCCAAACGGCAATCATTGCCGCTGCGGTTGCCCAGTGAACTTTTTCCAATTTTTCCAAATTTCAGCACAGTGTTTTCAGTTCCTTGCCAGTACCTATATTCGTCATTTTGGGGGAAGAAGCGCGTTCAACGGGTCGCGTGGGTTCAGGTAGCCGGATTTTTTGTCCAAGCCCACTGATGACGCCGGTGGGTCCATGCCCCAATGAGACTTTCACAACGCGCGTGTGCGGGTCGTGAGTATAATTGCCTTCGCTAATCATTGCCATGGCTTTACTGTACCTCCATGGCATGAGGAGGCGGGACAGAGGTTCCGGATGGTGGCAGTCAGGCGGATCACCTCAGCTGGATCCTGCTCATGGAACCAGTTCAGAGCCCCTATAACGGCTGGG
>Ga0302321_100001885_pt1 | contig 17920 bp, 7 predicted proteins | sample Fen_T0_1_FD_202505 | JGI IMG/M metagenome (GOLD analysis project Ga0302321, IMG submission 202505) | Peat permafrost microbial communities from Stordalen Mire near Abisko, Sweden - Fen_T0_1 | ecosystem: Environmental > Terrestrial > Soil > Wetlands > Permafrost | place: Sweden: Abisko...
CCTTTGCCCCCTTGTCGTCGTAGCAATAAAAGCCGCGCTTGGTCTTGCGTCCGAGATATCCTGCGGCCACCAAGTTTTTCAGCAACACCGGGGGGCGGTATTTGGGATCCCCGAAGTCTTGCTCGAGCACGCGGGCGATCGCCAGCACCGTATCGAGCCCGATCAGATCCGCGAGCTCGAGTGGCCCGAGCGGGTGATTGAGACCGAGGCGCGCCCCTTGGTCGATGTCCTCGGCGCTGCCGACGCCCTCGTCGAGCGCGAAACAAGCCTCGTTCAAGAACGGGATCAGCATGCGATTGACCAAAAATCCCGGTCGATCCTGGCTGACGATCACGGTCTTGTGCAGCGCTTCGGCCAGGGCGACCACCGTAGCCAAGGTTTCAGCGCTGGTTTGCTGTCCCCGCACTAGTTCGACCAGCTTCATGACCGGCACCGGATTCATGAAATGCATGCCGACCACGCGTTCGGGGCGCCGGGTGCGACCTGCCAAGAGCGTGATTGAGACACTCGACGTATTCGACGCCAGGATGGCGGATGGCCTGCTCAACGAATCGGCTTGCTCGAACAGCGCGAGCTTGAGCTCGCGGTTCTCGGTCGCGGCTTCGATCACGATGTCCGCCTGCGGGTAGGCAAGCTCTGCAGTCGTCGCCTCGATCCGTGCGCTGGCCGCAGCGCATTCGGCGGGTGTGAGCTTGCCCTTGTCCGTCAGTCGTGCGAGCTGCTTGTCGATGCCTAATTTCGCGCTGTTTACGCGCTCCAGGGCCGCATCTGCGAGCAACACACGGTAACCCTGTTGGGCGCACACCTGGGCGATACCCGCGCCCATCTGTCCCGCGCCCACGACGGCGATCACGCCGATCTCCGAAAGCTGCATCAGCCGATCTTTGCTCAGTGCGCGGTGCACGTCGAGCACCATCCGAGGCAAAAGTGCTAGCGTGTCGCACTTCGATGCCAGCACGAGGCCGTTCATTCTCGCGTTTGCCCGGTTCTGCGGCGCTCGCGCTGCTGATTTCGGGCTGCGCGTTTTCCCACGCCGATCCCTCCAGCGAAGCGCGGATGTTAGTGCAAAAGGGGCGTTCGGCCGAGGCGGCTCAGGAGCTCGAGGCTTACTTGAAGCAGCACCCGGCGGCCGTCGCTGAGCGACGGCTATTGATCCGCGTGCACGCCAGCTCCGGCCAAATGGGGCGCGCTCAGGAACAAGCGCAGGTGTTGGCCCAGGTGCTCGGCCCGGCCAGCCCCGTCCCTTGGGTCGAGCTCGGCTACGCACTCGAGCTCAGTCATCGCTACGACGAGGCGCTCGAACAGTACGATCACGCTGCCGAGGTTGCGCCCAAAGATCCCCTGGGACCATTGACGGGCGGACTGCGTGCTGCTCGCTGGGGGGAGGCGGAGCTGGCCGAGCCGCGCCTGGTCGAAGCGCTGCGGCGTGACACGCGCAACGCGGAAGCGTGGCATGCGCTGGGGCTGACGCGGGCTCGTCTCGGTAACCTCGACGGAGCCGCCGAAGCGTATCGGTCCGGACTTCGGGCCGACCCGCGGGCCGTCGAAAATCACGTCGGTCTAGCGACGATTGCGCTGCTGCGCGGAGACGCCTCGGCGGCGCTCGGCGAATATGACGCAATCGTTTCGGTACGTCCCCGCTTTGCAGACGCGCAGCTCGGCCGGTCTTGGGCACTGCTGAGGCTCGGTCGGCTGGACGACGCGCAGCGCGCGCTCGATCGTGCACAGGAGCTGGGTGCAAGTAACCGCCCGCTCAGCGAGCAGCGGCGAGCGCTCGCGGCCCTGCGCTCGATGCATTGAAAGGTGCGCAAGCGGCGCGCTGCCAAGTGCCGGCGTGCCGCCGAGACACGGGCCGCGCGGGCCAGCGGGGGGGGACGACCGAGGCACGACCGAGGCACGACCGAGGCACGACCGAGGCACGACCGAGGTGCGACCGAGGTGCGACCGAGGCACGACCGAGGCGAGACCGAAGCGAGAGAAGCCAATTAGAATCGAGGCCTTGCAAGGCTTGTAAGGACCGGTTCTGCAGCGTACTGTCGGAGCCCCGCTCTTCGCCGAAACCGCGGTGATCGAGTGGGCAATGAACGGGTGAGGAATGGACTCCCAGACGATCCGCACGGCGCTCGGCACTCTCCAGGCGATACCAGATTCGAACGAGGCGTGGACGGCACTTCGGGATGCCGCAAAAGCGAGTGGCGGCGACCTGTCGACCGATGAGCTGCTGCGCCTGCTCGACGCGGCACGTGACAAGCACGAAAGCCGTGGTGAATGGGCGGCTGTCGCCGGCATCCTCGAGGTCGCGTCGCAAGCTACCGAAAATACCCCACGTGAAGCCGAAGCACTCGGCGCCCAAGCCCGAGTGCTGAGCGGTGAGATGTTCGACGACGACGGCGCAGGCGTTTGTTACTTGCGCTTGCTCGAGATCGACCCCGGCAATTCGGTGGCGCTTGCGGCAATCGCCGAGAGCGAGAGCAAGCGACAGCGGTTCGCGGAGCTGGCCGCGACCTACGCTACCGAAGCGGATCAGGCCTCGGATGACGTCTACAAGAGTTCGATGCTGATGCGCGCGGCCGAGATGGAAGTGCGCTACGGCGGGCAGAGCGTCAGCCTCGAGACTGCTATCGAGCGCCTCGAGCAAGCGGTGCGGCTCGACGCCACGAACGAGCGCGCGGGGCGGCTGCTCGAGCACATTTATCGCAGCGGTCACCGCTGGGAAGAGCTGGCCCGCGTTTTGGAGCGCTTGGCGGATCGCAGCGAGAAGCCCGCTTCACGCGTGGCCGCGGGCGTGCGCCTGGCCCGCCTGTACGCCCAGCACCTGTCGGACAACGAGCGCGCCGCGCGCGCCTACGATCGCGTGCTGCGCGTGGACGCTTCACACGCCGAAGCAAAGGCGTTTCTATCGGAATTCTACGGTAACGACGAGCGTTGGGCGGATCTCGTTTTGCTGTACGAGCGTGAACTCAAGGCCAAGGACTCCAACGACTCCGAGCGTCTCGGCGACATGCTGCAGATCGCAATGCTGCACTGGCGCAAGCTGACGCGGCCGCAAGATGCCGAGCCCTGGTTCGAGCGGATCCGCAAGGTCGAGCCGAACAACGAGGGGATGCTGAACTTTTACCGCGAGTACTACGGTTCGCTGCAGGACGACACGCGGCTGATCGACGTCTTGCAGAGCGCGCAGCGCTCGGTGCCGGACGGCTCGCAAGACCGCAAGAAGCTCGCATCCGAGATTGCCAAGCTGGCTGAAGGCACGGCCAACGCCCAGAAGGCGATCGAGCAATACAAGAGCATCCTGCGCCAAGATCCCGACAGCTCCGACGCCCGCGAATCGCTCAAGCGGCTGTACAAGCAGACCCAAGGCTACAATGCGTTGGTCGAGCTGCTGCGCCAACAGCTCGAGCGAACGCCCGCGGAACAATACCAAGAGCGCTTGGCGATCCTGCGTGAGGTAGCGACGGTCTATCGCCAATACGTGCGCAGCGACACCGCGCTGCTCTCGGTCCTCAATCAGATCGTCCAACTGGACGACAAGTTGGACGAGCACGATGCCGAAGAGATGCGCGAACTCGTCGGTTTGTACGACAAGCTCGGTCGCCACCGCGACCTGATCACGCATCAGCTCAAGCTGGCCGAGATCACGCCCGACCTGGAAGAGAAGAAGGAACTTTACCGAGCGGCCGCGCGGCGCTGGCTCGAGCAATTTTCCAATGCTCAGAACGCCACCGAAGCGTACGCGGCGCTGCTCAAGATCGCGCCCACGGACGTCGAGGCCCACGAACGCTTGGAGGACTTGTACCGGAAGCGCCGGGCCTGGGACAAACTGTTCGATCTGTACACCTCCGATCTCGAGACCGCGGAGGGCGGCGCCAAGCTTTCGTTGTTGAAAGAGCTCGCGCAGTTGGCGGCCGAGCGTTTGAACCGCGGCGCCGAGGCCGTGGAGCTGTACAAGCGCATCCTGGAGATTGATCCGACGCGCGCCGAGGTGTTGGATGCGCTCGAGAAGTACGCCGAACGCGCCAAGGATTGGCCGACTTTGGCCGAAGTCTTGGAGCGACGGGTGGCGTCGCTCGACGACGACGCGGCGCGCCTCGCTGCGCTGCAAAAGCTGGGCACGGTTTACGCGGAACACATCGCCGACCATCAGAAGGCTGCGCGTGCTTGGCAGCGCGTTCTGGAGCTGTCGCCCGGGCATTCGCGGGCCCTGCGGGTGCTGCGCGAAACGTACCTGCAAGGCGCGGACTACGACGGGCTCGAACGCTTGTACGCTTCGCAGAACGATTGGGACGGCTTGGCCGAGGTGCTCAGCACCGCTGCCGATCGCGCAAAAGAAACGGCGCAACGCATCGAGCTCAGCTACCGCGCGGCCGCGGTCTACGAGCAGAAGCTGAATCAACCCGAGCGCGCTTTCCGCTCGTACGATCGCATCTTGACCGCGGATCCGACCGATACCCGCGCGGCGGGTTCGCTCATCCCGCTGTACGAGCAAGACGAGAAGTGGTCACGCCTGCCGGCGCTGTACGAGCTATTGCTGGAGCGCGCCGAAGACCAAGCCGAAAAGAGCGCATTACTCGGCAAATTGGTCGAGGTATCGGGCAAACGACTGAACGATCGCAGAGCGGCCGCGCAGTACGCGCGCCGGGCCTACGAGCTCTCGCCCGAGAGCCCCGCGGCTCTCGACCTGCTCGAGGAATCGTCGCGCGCGGCCGGCTCTTGGGAAACCTTCGTGGAAGCCGTCGAGCTGAGGCTGGAGGGAACGGAAACCACCGCCGCACCGCCGCCGGTTGCATCGACCGATGCGGGCGCGCAACCGGCCAAAAAGAGCCGGAAGAAGAAGAAAGGCGAGCCCCAGCCCGAGCCGGATGCGGCGCGTGCCGCGACGGCTACGGGTACCATACCGGGCTCACTACCAGGGGGCGAGCGGCGCTTGCTGGAGCTGCGTTTGGCGCGTGTCTTCGCCGAGGAGCTCGGGCGCTCTGAGCAAGCCATCGCCACTTACAAGCAGATGCTCGAACGCGATCCGGCCGACGGCGAAGCCGCTGCGGCGTTGGAAGCGATTCTGCGGCGCGAAGATCGCCGCGATGACTTGCGCTGGCTGCTCGAGCTGCGCGTCGAACATGCTGCGGACGACGACACGCGGGCGCGCATCCTGAGTGACTGGGCAACGCTCGAAGAGGACGTATTCGAGGAGCCGGATCGCGCAATCGCAATCTACCGACGCATTCTCCAAGTACACGATTCGGACGCGGCGGCGTTGGGTACGTTACCGCGCCTGCTGCTCGCTCAGGGCAATCCGGCGGCTGCCGTCGAAATCATCGAACGGCATCGTGACAAGCTCTCTGGTGACGAGCGCGCCGAGCGCGAGGTCGAACTCGCCGAGCACTACCAGAATCTGCTCGCGCGACCGGAAGAAGCCTTCAAAAACGCGGTGTTTGCCGTCGACTCGGCGAAGGTCAAAGCGCGCGCGATGGCAGTGCTCGAGCGTTTGCTCGAGGTGCCCGCCGTGCGCGCCCGAGTGGCCGAGGTGTTGGCAACGCAGTACGCTGCTTCGGGCGAAGCACGCCGGGAAGCGCACGCACTGAACGTTCTGCTGACCGAGACCCAAGACCCGGCTCAGCGCTTGCCGCTGTACTTGCGCCTGGCGGACGCTCAGCAGCACAAGCTGAGCTCCTACGGCAGCGCGCTCGACGTGCTGCTCGAAGCGGTCCGCAAATATCCGAGCGAACTTGCGCTCTGGGACCGAGCCGATGAACTAGCGCAGCTGGCGGGGCGCCCGACGGATCTGGGGGAGGCGTTCCGCGAAGTGCTGCGCGGCAGTCTGCCCGAGGCGCTAGAGGTCGAGCTCAGCGAGCGCGCCGCACGTTTGCACGAAGATCGCTTGGGCGATCCCATCGGGGCGACGCCGTACCTCGAACGCGTGCTGATGCTCTCGCCCGGCAACGAGGCTGCCTTTCAGCGTCTGAAGGACATCCTGACCGCGGCCGAACGCTGGAGCGACCTGGAAGCTTTGTACGACCGCGCCTCGAGCGCGACCGACGATCTGGCGCGGCGCGCCGAAATGTTGGTCGAGGTCGCGTTGATCTGTGAAGAGATCATCGAAGATCCCGAGAAGGCCACGCGCTACTACGAGCGGATCCTGGAGGTCGACCCGCTGCACGATGTCTCGGTTCGCGCGCTGGACCGCCTGTACGTCCGCCAAGGTAAGGACCAGCAGCTCGCCGCGCTGCTGGAAAAGCGCCTGGAAACAGCCGCTGGCGATGAAGCCTTCGAGCTCAAGCTGCGCTTGGCGAAGCTGTCTCTGGATCTGCATCAACCCGACAAATCGATGCTCTTGGTCGAGGACGTGCTGGGCGAACGGATCAATGATTTTCAGGCGCGTGAGTTGACCGAGCGCATGTTGGAGATCGGCGGGCTGCGTCAGCGCGCGGCTCGTTTGCTCGAAACCGTGTACGTCGCACGGGACGAGATCCGAGATCTCGTGCGCGTGCTCGAGGTTCGCTTGGAGGGCCTCGGCACCGACCCGGCAAACGAGGAACGTCGCGAGTTGCTGCGTCGCATCGCGACCTTGCGCGACGACCGCCTGCACGACGACGAGAGCGCGCTTCGAACCCTGTCGCTGCTCGTTCCGGCGGACCCGTTGGACGTGGACGCGCGCAAGCGCCTGCTGGAAATTGGCCGCCGCTTGAACTTGAACGAGCAGGTGGCCGAGGTCCTGACGGCGGCCGCGGAGCGGGCCGATACGCAGTCACTGCGAGGCGAGATCTTGATGCAGGTCGCCAGTATCTGCGAAGAATTGCTGGGCGATCGCGCTCGCGCGGAGCGCGTCTATCGCCGCGTGCTCGTGCTGGACGAAGCCGATGCGGAGCTCGTCCTGCCCGCCGCTCGTGCGCTCGAACGCATCTACATTGCTGGCGCCGAGCACGCGAAGCTCGCTGAAATGTTGCGCATTCAGGTCAAGCTCGAGCAAGGCGGCGCGCTCCGGCGAGAGCTCTTCGGTCGGCTCGGGGAGCTGTGCCAGAACGTTCTGCGCGACAACGACGGCGCCATCGCGGCCTGGAAAGCGCGCGTGGAAGAGAATCCGGACGACGAGCAAGCGCTGGCCGCGCTCGATCGTCTGTACGAAATCACCGAGCGCTACCGCGACCTCGTGTCCGTGCTCGAGCGGCGTCGCGAAGCGACCGGCGACACGGACCTGCGTCGCGCTTTGATGACTCGCTCGGCCGAGACACTGTGGAAGAAGCTCGCCGCGGTGCCGGAGGCAATCGAAGCCTATCAAGCCTTGATCGCGGAGTTCGGGCCGAGCGGCACCTCGCTCAGCGCCCTCGAAGCACTGTTCGCCAGCGCTTCGCATTGGGATGACCTGAGTGCGACCCTGGAACGGCACTTGCAGGTCGCGGAAAGCGACACCGAGCGTCTCGAGCTATTCGCCAAGCTCGGTGACCTGAAGCAAGAGCACCTGATCGACGTCTCGGGCGCGCTCGAAGTTTATCGCCGGGCGTTGGCCCTAGATACTCGTCACGCGCCCAGCCGCTCGGCACTGGAGCGCTTGCTGGACGCGGACGAGCCCGCATCGCGTCGCGAAGCCGCGCAGATTCTCCATCCCATCTACGAATCCGAGTCGGACTACGAACGCCTGCTCCGCGTGCTTGAAATCAAGGTCGCGACCAGCGATGACGCGCTGGAAAAGATCGCCGGCTTGGAAGCGGCGATGCGCACCGCCGAGACGTCCTTGTCCGACCCGAAGCGGGCCTTCGGCTACGCCGAGCGCGCCGTGCGCGCCGCGGTCGGCCACGCTCCGATCGAACCTTGGTTCGATCATTTGGAGCGCCTAGCTTCGGCGACCGGCAAGCAAGCCGAGTACGTGAAGCTGCTGTGTGAAGTCGTACCGGAAATATTCGACGGCGAAGTGCAGCTGACCGTTACTCTGAAGATTGCCGATCTGGCCCGGCATCAGCTCGCAGATCGCGAGCTCGCTCGTCAGTACTACAAGAAAGCGCTCGAGCAACGTGCGGACGACAAGAAGGCTCTCGGTGCCCTCGAGTCGCTGTACGAAGAGACGGGCGATGCTCAAAATCTACTCGAGATTTTGGAGCGTCGCGCGGAAGTCGCGGAATCGGACCAGGAGCGCAAACAGCTGCTATTCCGGCGCGCCCGGCTGCTTTCGGACGTGCTCGACAACAAAAAGCGTGCGATCGAGGTGTACGAGAGCATCTTGGAGTTCGGGCTGGACCCGGCCGCCGTCAGTGCTCTCGAAGTGCTGTACGCAGCCGTGTCCTCGTGGGCCGAGCTGATTTCGCTATACGAGCGACAATTGGACGCGAAGGTTCGCAACCCAGCCGATCTGCGGGTCAGCATTGCGAAGGTCGCAGCTCACGAGCAGCACGACCTCGGGCGCGCGTTCGACGAGCTCGAGAGCGCGCTCTCGACCGACCGCCAGCACGCGGGAGTGATCAGCGAACTAGAAGGCATTCTCGCCGATGCTCCCGAACCGGAGCACCGCGCCCGGGCAGCGGCTTTGCTCGAACCCGTGTACCTCCTGCGCAGCGACTTTGGCCGAGTGATGGATGCGATTCGCGCTCGACTGTCGTACGCGACCGATCCGGACGAACGCCACGACCTCTTGGTCCGTCTGGCAAAGCTGTACGAAGAGCAAAAGGAAGACTACCGCGCGGCCCTCGACACGATTGCGGAGTTGCTGAAGGTCGACCTGTCGGAACCCACGACGATCTCGGAACTGGAACGGTTGGCGAAAGTGGCCGGCGCCGAGCGGCGTCTGGCGGAAATCTACGCCACCGAGCTGGAGAAGGTCACCGGCGACGATGGCTCGACCGCCAAGCTCGCCCGGCGCACCGGGGAACTCTTCACCACGCTGGGTGAGCTGGATCGAGCGCTGGTCTTTTACCGACGGGCACTGGCCTTCGCGCCAGAAAGCAAGGACCTATTCGCGGCAATCGACGCGATCTTGCTCCGGACCGCGCGTCATGAGGAGCGCGTGACGCTGTACCGAGAGGCCCTCGACCATCGCTTCGACCCGAATGAACGCTTGGCCGTTTTGCACACCATGGCCGGCTTGCAAAAGAACGAGCTTGGCCGGCCCGACGACGCGATCGAGACTTATCGCTCCGTGCTCGATGTCGACGACACGGACGCGCGCGCGCTCGACGCTTTGACCGAGCTTTATCGCGAGCGGGAGCGCTGGGATGATTTGGGAGAGCTGTATTTGCGTCGCGCAGAGGCGGCGCAGACGCCAGCGCAAGGTGCGATACATCGCTTGGCCTTGGCGCGCTTGTACATCAAGCGCGGCGAAACGGATCGGGCCGTCGATCAGCTGGAAGAGATCGTCGGCCAAGTTCCGGCGCACCCAGAAGCGATCGCCGAGCTGGAAGCGCTGCGCAAGACCGAAGGTCAGCGGCAGCGCGTGGTCGACATCTTGCGTCCGATCTACGAATCACTGGACGATTGGCGTCGTCAGATCAGCCTCAACGAAGATCGCTTTGCGTTGGCAGACTCGACGGAAAAGGTCGCCGTGCTGCGCGAAACCGCCGAGCTATGGGAGCGCCGCGGTGGAGATCTCGCTCGCGCACGACGGGCCTACGAGGCCGGGTTCATGCTCGACCCCGAAGATTCCGACGCTCGCGCCGACTACGAGCGCCTGACCGAAGCCACGAACGAGTGGGACAAGCTGGCCGAGACTTACGATTCGGTGCTGCGTGAGCACGCCAACCTGAATAGCAGACGCGAGTTGCTGAATACGCTGGCCCGCGTTCACAACGAGAAGCGCGATGATCCGCGCCGCGCACTAGCGGCGTACGGTTTGATCCACGAGAGTGACAACTCCGATCTGGAGCCGCTCGAGAAGATGGAGCAGTTGGCCACGCTGCTCAGTGATTGGCCGACCCTGGTTCGCGTGTTGACGGACAAGGCCGATTTGCTCCTGGACGATGGCGAGCGCGCCAGCGTGTGGCGGCGTGTCGGTGAAGCCAAACGAGACATGCTCGATGACTCGGAAGGTGCAATCGTGGCTTACGAGCGGGCACTCGAGCTCGACCCGGAGAGCGCGTTTACCGTCGACTGCTTGACCGAGCTGTACGAGGCAAAGCACGACGCCAAACGGCTCGTGGAACTCTACGTGCAGCGTGTCGAACTGTCAGGCGAAGACGACGCGGATCTCAAGTACACGTTGCTGATGAGTGCCGCTGCCGTCTACGAGCGGGACTTGTCGGATCGCTCGCGTGCGATCGAGGTGCTCGGTCAGGCGCTTTCCGTGCGGCCTTCTGATCCGGGCGTCCTTGCGACCTTGAATCGGCTCTACCGAATTCAGTCTATGTGGCCGGAATTATTGGATAATCTGCGGCTGGAGGCGACCGCTTCGGAGACCGCGGAAGAGCGCGCCCGGTTGCGTAAGGAAATCGGCTCGATCTTGGCTGGCAAGTTGGAGAGCTTCGACGACGCGCTGGAAGCACAGCGACTCGCGCTCGAAGACGTTCCGACCGACGCGGAGTCGGTGGCCGCGGTGCGTGCGATCGGCGAATCGCACGAAGATTTGCGGCAGACCGTGGCAGAAATCTTGGTCCCCGTGTTGCGGCGGACCGAGTCCTGGCAGGAGCTGGTGGGCATCCTGGAGATTCGTTTGACCGTCGAGACGGAGCCGATGCAGCGCATGCAGACGCTGCGCGAGATTGCCGAGACGTTGGAGACGAAGCTCGGCAATCAGCCGGGCGCGGAGGGCGCGCTGCTGCGTGCCTTGTCAGAACGCCCCGAGGCAGCGGAACTTCACCAGGAGATTGAGCGCCTGGCGCACGCTACCGGCGGCTGGGCTCGCTACGCCGACACGCTGGCTGAGCGCGCCCAATCGACCTTCGAGCCGGAAGTGGCTCAGGATTTGTTCGTGCGTCTCGGACGCGTCTCCGAAGAACACCTGAACAACGATCAGCGCGCGGTCGAGGCCTACTCACGGGCCGTCGAGCAAGCAGGCGACAAGCCGGAGTTGCTCGTGGCCTTGGACCGCTTGTACTCGCGTTTGGGCGACAAGGAGAAAGTCGCGGAAATCCTCGAGCGCCGCGTGGCAGCCGAGATCTCGGACCAGGTGCAAGCGGAGCTCTACTTCAGACTCGCGCTTTTGCAGATCGAGAGCTTCAAGGAGCCGGCGCGCGGCTTGTCGTCGCTGCGCATGGCGCTCGACCGCGCTCAAGATCACGAGGCGGCCGTCGACGAGCTGGAGAAGCTGACGGCACAGCACGACTTGTTCGAGGAAGCCGCGGAGGTGCTCGAATCGGTGTACCGCGCGCGCGGTCGTACCGATCGCCTAGCCAAGCTGTACGAGAAGCGCGTCGGGCACGCTGACTCGCTGGAAGAGCGCGTCGAAATGCGTCGCAATCTGGCGCGCGTGCTGGAAGACGAGTGCAAGGATCCGACGGCCGCTCAGCGCGTTCTCGAGCAAGGCTTGCTGGAGGTGCCGACGGACGGCGCGTTGCTCGACGAGCTCGAGCGCTTGGCGGTCGTCACGGGCGATTGGCAGGGTGCAGCCGGCGCCCTGAGCAAGGCGGTCGACGAGCACACCGATCTGCTGCCGGAGGCTGCCGTGGCTTTGTGCGTACGCCTCGCCAGCTGGCAGAAGGACCGCGTGGGGAGCGCGAGCGCAGCGGAGGCGGCTTTGAACCGGGCGCTCGGCTTCGAGCCCGACAGCGATGACGTGCTCGTGTTGATCGAGGAATTGCAGCGCGCACCCGGTCGTGAACGCGATCTGTGCGCAACGTTGCGCCGCCGCGCGAAGTTGCAGCTCGACGAAGAGCGCCGCGAGGAATTGTATCGCCAGGCGCAGGCGTTGGCGGTTGCTCTGGGCGATTCCGCGCTGGCGGAGAGTGTTTTGCGAGAGCTACTCGGACAAGACGATGCCAACCTGTGGGCGCTCGCGGAACTCACGAAGGTCAGTGAAGCCAACGGCAATTTCCTAGAAACCTTCGAACTCTTGGTCAAGCGCAGTGAGCTCGGGGCCGAAGCGTCCACCGTGCGCTCTCTCCGGCGTCAGGCCGCGGAAATTGCACGCGAAAAGTTGAACCTGCCCGCCAAGGCAATTGCCTTGTACGAGCAGTTGTTCGAGGACGAACCGAACGACGGCGACGCCTCGGGCGCGTTGCGCGCTCTGTACTCACGCGCAAGCCGTTTCGACGACCTCGGCCGTCTGCTCGAGCGACTGATCGACATGGCCGAATCGCCCGCCGCGCGCAGCGTTTTGCGCATGGAGTTGGCGAAGCTGAGCGAGGAGCGCTTCCAAGCCCTCGATACGGCGATCGATCTACTGCAAGCGGTGCTCGAAGATGAACCCGGGCGCGGGGACGCCGTGGTCGCGCTCAGCGAACTATACGAAAAAACCAAGCGGGACGAGGACCTCGCCGAGTTGCTTTCGACTCAGATCAGCGGTGCCCAAGCACGCGGGGACGTGGCGGCCGAGCTCAGCTTCCAGGTTCGCCTGGGTGAGGTCTACGATTCGCGCCTAGGCGCGCGCGAGCGGGCAATCGAAACTTATCGAGCCGTTTTGGCCCGCGATGCGAGGCACCCTGGAGCACTCGAAGCGTTGGCTCGACTTCTGCAGTCGGAGAACCGGCTGCCGGAAGCGGCGCAGGTCTTGGACCAACTGCTCAGCGCGAGCGCCGGTGAGGCGGCGGTCACTCGCGCGCTAGAACTAGCGTCGGTCCAACAAAAGCTCGGCTCGCCGGAAGATGCGGCGCTGGCGCTCGAACGCGGCCTGGTGCAAGACGAGCGCAGTTCCGAGCTGCGCTCTCGTTTGCGCTCGCTCTACGAATCGATGAAGGTGTGGGAGAAGCTGGCCGCGATGCTCACGCGTGATGCGGACTTCGCGGCCAACCCAGACGAGAGTGTGGCCTTGCTGCGCAAAGCTGCGACGATTCACGCGGAACAGCGCGGCGACCATGCGAGTGCCGCCGACGCCTTGGACCGCGCGAGCAAGTTGCGCCCGGACGATCGCGAGCTCTTGCTCGCGCTGTGCGACGAGTACAGCGCCTCGGGGCGCGGCAGGGCAGCTCAAGATGTCTTGCTCAAGATCGTCGAAAGCTATGGCTCGAAGCGCCCCAAGGAGCTCGGCGAAATCCACCGACGCCTGGCCAAGGCCTACCTGGCCGACGGCGAGAACCAGAAGGCGATGGACGAACTCGACAGGGCTTTCCGAATCGAGCCCGGCAACGTGAACGTGCTCACGCTCCTCGGCCAAGTCGCGTTGGACATCGGCGACTACAAAAAGGCGCAGCAAATGTTCCGCGCCTTGCTCTTGCAGAAGCTCGACGAATCGGGGCCGCTCAAGAAGTCCGAGGTATTCTTGCGCTTGGGAGAGGTGCACGAGAAGGTGGGTGAAGTGCCCAAGGCAATTCAAATGTACGAGCGTGCAATTCAGACCGACGGCCTGCAAGCGGCGAAGGATAGGCTGGCCGCGCTCAAGGCCAAGTAGGCCGCGTCGGGCCATTCATCGCCATGGCCCGGCTTCGCTCCACGCTGCCCTACGATCCGCGCACCGACCGTATCGCCGACGCGAGCTGGCTCGGCGCGGTGGGGCGCGGAACCATCCGCTGGGTGCTGGACGTCGACGAGCTATTGCACACCTTCAGTGATGCGATTGCCTCGCTGTGGACGCCGGGGATCGCCGCCCGCGCGACGGTGCGCCGCGTGATCACGACGCAGATCATGTATACGGGCGTGCAAGCATTGTCGCTCGTCAGCGTGATTGCGTTCCTACTCGGCGCCAGCATCATCATCCAAACCAACCTGATGGGCTCGGCCGATGGAGAACTGCTCGGTAAAGTGCTGGTCGCCGTCGTCTTGCGGGAGTTGGCGCCACTGGTGACGGCGATCGTGATCGCCGGGCGTTCGGGGACCGCGATGGCCACCGAGCTCGGCAACATGAAGGTCAACTCGGAGGTGCTGGCGCTCTCCTCGCTCGGCATCGATCCGCCACGCTTCATCGTGTTGCCTCGGCTGGTGGCCTCGATCGTGAGCGTGCTCGTGCTGATGATTTACTTCAGCGTGGTTGCGATTCTAGGCGCGTTCGTGATCGCGCAGCTCACCGCGGCCGCCACCTGGGGCAGTCTCTATTCGGGCGTTTCGCGCGGGGTGATGCCCTTCGATCTGGGGCTATTCTTGCTCAAAGGTATCGGGCTGGGTGCCATCGTCGGCTGGCTCTGTTGCCACTATGGGCTACAGGTAAAGAGCTCGCCGACCGAAGTTCCGCAGCAGGCGAGCCGCGCGGTCGTGATGAGTCTCTTGTGTGGCGTGGTTTACAGCACCTTCGTGACGGCCCTGTTCTACTGGTTGGTCGGACCGCCGATCCACTGAGCGCCTAGCTGCGGGACGCGCGAACGAGTCACTGGCAAATCTCCCGGCAAAAGAAGTTGACAGCAGGTGAGGACTTCTTCGATTCATTCGACCCGGAGCCCCAAGCGAAGGTATCTTTCGGTTCGGAATGGTCCGTTCGAACATGGAAGTGCCTCCGAAGAGCTAGCGGAGACGCTCGGCCCGCTTCATAATCTGCGGTTGGTGGAGCCCCCCGTTTCAGATGTCGACTCACCCGATCAGGGGTTGTGGCTCGAACGAGCGACGTTTGCTTACAATGAACTGTGGGTGTTGAGGGAGACCGATCTGCACGTGCCCCGTGGCGCGGATCTGCTCGTTACAGGTCACAACGGCGTCGGCAAGTCGACGTTTCTGTTCTTGTGCGCGGGGCTGCTGCCGGCAACCAGCGGCCGCGTGCTGTTGGATGGACGCGTGCCGCACGTCTCGACGCCCAGTGATTTGGTGCGAGGCGGCGTGCGACGGGGCGTGCTTTTCGACAGCGGCGGACTGCTCTCGAACTTGTCCGCGTTGAACAACGTCACCCTGGCATTGCGTTACCACGCGGACGTGTTCGGGATCGACGAGCAAGAGATCCACCGCCGCGCGCGCGACGCGCTGACCGAACTTCGCGTTGCGCCTACTGACTTTCACGCACTGCCCGCACACCTTTCGCTCGGCGTGCGAAAACGCGTCAGCCTGGCGCGTGCATTGGTCTTGGAGCCAAACTTCGTGTTCTTCGACGATCCGGACGCTGGCTTGGATGCACCGACCCGTGCACTGGTCTACAAATTGCTCGAACGCTTTCGAGATGATCCGAAGATCACCATGGTCGTCACCAGCAATAGTCGACCGCTCATCGAGCGCATGGCCGTGCCTATCGTCGAGCTTTCACACGGTCATTTACTCAAAAAATCGGGCAGCCAAAACCCGAATTCGCGCGGGCCCTCCTACTGAGAGCCCACGCCAGGAGCGTGCTCACTGGATGTTGAGCAACTCGATGTCGAACACCAGCATGCCGGAGGGCGCGCCTGGTCGCTGCGGCTTGTCACCGTAGGCGAGCGAGCCCGGGATCCAAAAACGCGTCTTCTCACCCACGACCATCAGCTGCACACCCTCCGTCCAACCTTTCACGACACCAGTGAGCGGGAAGGTCGCCGGCTCGCCGCGCGCGACAGAGCTATCGAACATCTTGCCGTCCGTGGTCCACCCGGAATAGTGGACCGTGACGCGGTTGTTGGCTGTCGGGTGGATCTTGCCCGTGCCGGGCTTGAGTACACGATAAGCCAAGCCGGATTCGGTCTTTTTGGCGGTTTTTGGCGGGGCCTTCACGTCCTCCGGCGTTGTCGGAGGCTTCACGATGTCGAGCAGTTCGACATCGAAGGTCAGATCGCCACTCGGCGCGCCACCCATCTGGGGCCGATCGCCATAGGCGAGCTTGCCCGGAATCCAGAGCCGGCTCTTTTCGCCGACCACCATCAACTTGAGAGCTTCCGTCCAACCCGGGATGACCTCATTGACCCCGAAGGTGGTGGGCGCGCCGCGGGCGACGGAGCTATCGAACATTTTGCCGTCTTTGGTCCAGCCCGAGTAGTGCACGGACACTCGGTCCCCGTCCTTCGGATGATCTTTGCCCGTGCCAGCCTTGAGCACTTTGACCTTTAGCCCGGAAGCCGTCGTTTTCGCGTCGGCGGGGGCCGCCGCTACGTCTGCCGGCGCAGGGATGGCGTTGGGTTGCGCCGCAGGCGGCGGCTCAGCAGGGGGTGGCTCAGCGCTCTTGGGTGGTTCAGGGGCGGGAGTGCTGGCGACTGCTGCCGCGGAGCTTTGCTTCTGGTCGCTTGGGCCAGCCTCGGGGGGGGTCTTGTTGCAGGCGAGCAACGAAGCGCAGGCGATGGCGAGCGATGAGCACAGAGCGAAGGAGTGTGGGCGCATGATGGCGGCGGCATCTTCGATCAAGAAAATCCCGCGTGCAACGCCAATCGCTCTTGAGAAACCTTTGCTTTTAGCCACTTTGGCGCACCGGCCCGTGGGCGACTGGTCTAGCGTGGCGGCGAAATGCTCGAGCAGGGAAGGTCAGCGGTACGCGGCGCTTCGCGCGCGGCCGGGCTGTTCGTTCTGCTCGGCGGGGCGGCCGCTTGCCAATGCTCGGGGGCCGCCCCTGAGCCAGCCGCCCATCGTTCAGAACGAACCTTCAATACGCTGTGTGGCCGCTGCCATGGTTCCGACGGCAAGGGAGGAGTCGCGCCCGAAGGTGTCAACGCGCCGCGCAACTTCTGTGACCGGACCTTTCAAGCGAGCCGCACGGATGACCAGCTGAAGCAGGTGATACGCATGGGCAAGGGGGCGATGCCTGGCTTCGGAAATAGGTTCTCCGACCTAGATCTGCAAGGACTCGTGGCTAAAATTAGAAGCTTCGATCCCGCCCCAGAGAAACCCTGAGCATGCCCGACAAGGTCACCCCGTCCGAGGCGCGCGGTACGGACGAGCGCGTCGACCAATGCCAGCTCGGTCCGCTCGGTGTTGCCCTCTACAACGCCGTTTATTGGCCCTATTTGCTGGCCAGCTGCGCGCTTTTGTTCTTCCCCGCGCTGCTCCTTTGGCTGGCCACGTTTTGGGATCCGAAGCGGCGCTGGCTCGCCCAATACACGAGCTATTGGGGCGCGCACTACTTGGCTTGGGCGCCGTTTGCGAATGTGCGCGTGGAAGGCCTCGAGCACGCAAACCCCGAGCGGCCTTGCGTGTACGTCGTGAACCATCAATCGATGGTCGACATCCTGGCCGTGTTCGCCACTCACCTCCCGTACTTGTGGGTGAGCAAGGTCGAGAACTTCTATGCGCCCTTCTTGGGTTGGAACATGTGGCTCAACGGCTACGTTCCGCTCAAGCGCGGCTACCTACCCAGCATCCTGCGCATGGTTCGTTCTTGCTTGAAGAAGCTCGGCGACGGACATAGCTTGTGTGTGTTCCCGGAAGGAACTCGCTCGCCCGACGGCAATCTGATCGAGTTCTATCGCGGCGCGTTCTGGGTCGCGACCAAGCGCGGCGTGCCGATCGTGCCCATCATCGTCGAGGGCACCGGCGCCATCTTACGCAAGAAGCACCTGCAGATCCGGCCGCAGGAAACGCTGGTGCGAGTTCTCCCCGCAATCGACCCCGCCGCGGCTGATTTCGATGATCGAAAGCTGAGGGATTTGGTTCGCGCGCGGATGGCCGAGGAGCTGACGCAGATTCGCCACAGGGGACGCTGAGCGCTTGCTCAGGGGGACTACGAGAAACCGCGAAAAAACCGCCTCGCTGGTGGCCGCGCGCTTTCGGGAAGTAGTGACGCCCCGTTTGCGCGCGGGGATGTGGTACCAATTCCCGTTGCGCACCAAGGCACGCCATGCGGAACCCGCTGTATCTACGGAACAATCCAAGCGAAATCCGCTACGTCAATACTTACGTCGAGAACCGCTTCGCGGAGGAAAACGCGTTCGTTCGCAAGCCTCGGCGAAACATCGAGCCCTGGCCGACATTCGAGGTGGCCAAGCGGGATCTACTGCCAGTCCCTAGCTGGCCGGGTCACGAAGCGGCGATCGAATGTTAC
>Ga0302321_100001888_pt1 | contig 17903 bp, 6 predicted proteins | sample Fen_T0_1_FD_202505 | JGI IMG/M metagenome (GOLD analysis project Ga0302321, IMG submission 202505) | Peat permafrost microbial communities from Stordalen Mire near Abisko, Sweden - Fen_T0_1 | ecosystem: Environmental > Terrestrial > Soil > Wetlands > Permafrost | place: Sweden: Abisko...
GCATCCTGTACTCCGGGTACTACGGGCTCGCGCTGCAGCAGTCCACGATCGCGGGGAACACCGCGGCAAAGATCGGCGGAGTCGACATGGAGGCGCCGCAGAGCACGGCAGCTGCGCTGGGCGTGAGTGCTCTGCGGACCGCCGGCGCCCGCGCGCACACGAAGACCGCCCGGTCCGCCGGCGCGCATCACAACGACGACAACGCCCGCATGCAGGGCGCGGGCACTCGGGCCGGTGTGCACGCGCAGGGCAACCTCCCCAATGTCGCCACCATCACGGGCACGATCCTCAGCCAGAACAGTGGCGGCGATCTCGGCGAATCGGGGACGGCGTCGGTGAGCCACTCGATCCTCGGCGTCGTCGCGACCACGGTGGTCACCGACCTCGGCGGGAACCTCAACGGCGTCGACCCGATGCTCGGGCCGTTGGCCGACAACGGTGGACCGACGCAGACGATGGAGCTGCTGTTGGGCAGCCCGGCGATCAACGCGGGTCCCGATCCGGTGCCGGCCTTCACCGGTAACGAGTTCGACCAGCGCGGCGCGGGCTTCCCCCGGGTCACCGGCGGCGCGGTCGACATCGGCGCGTTCGAGGTCCAGCCGGTGCAGATCGCACCGAAGTTCACCGGCTGAGCGTCCGGTTCCTCCCGATTCCGTACGATTCCCTGGCTGTGGCCCGGGAATCGTCAATTCGGGGTAGCGATGGCGATGGTGAACGGCGCGTGTCGGGGATCCCCGAGCGTGGATGCCGAAGCGCGATCGTGATAGACCGTCTCGATTCGCCGGAAGCACCAGTGAGGGCATCGCAGTGACGAACATCAACGAAGTTCCGCCGCAAAACCGCGCTGAGCGCCGATTTGCCGGGAAGAAGGCGCGCGCCGCGGGCGCCGCGCTCACGGCTGGAAGCGCCGCGCTGGCCATGGGCGCCGCGTGGATCGGCACCGGCATCGAGAGCGCGCACGCCGCCTCGACGTTCACCGTCACCCAGGCCACCGACGATGGCACCGGTGGCACGAGCGGCTCGCTGAGCTGGGCGATCACCCAGGCGAACGGCGACGCCGGTTCCACGATCGCGTTCACCGTGTCCGGACCCCAGATCTCGGTCACCGGCGATCTCCCGCAGGTCACGGCGCCCACGACGATCGCCGGTCCGGGCGCGTCGGCGCTCACGATCGAGGGGAACAGCCACAAGCTCTTCGACTTCAAGTCGGCCGGGACCTCGACGGTCTCGGGGCTGACGATCACCCACGGCAGCGCGCAGTTCGGTGGCGGGGTCAACGCCACCGGCACCGACCTCACGCTCGACGGCGACGTGATCACGGCCAACACGTCAGTACGCGACGGCGGCGGAGTCTCGGGCTACAACCACGGCAGCATCGACATCAAGGGCACCACGATTTCGGGGAACACGTCCCACGAAGACGGCGGTGGCGGCGCGTTCTACCACCTCAGCTCGGTGACGGTCACGGGTTCCTCCGTCACCAACAACACGGCGATCGGGAAGAACAGCGACGGCGGCGGGCTCTACGTCTACGGCGAGGACACGACTGGCGGGGCCGGTACCGTTTCGATCGATTCCACCACGATCAGCGGGAACACCGCAGACGACAACGGTGGCGGTGTCTACGTCTCGGAGACCTTGGGCGCCAGCATCTCGAACTCGAACATCACGAACAACACCGAGAAGTCACTGTCCGGTAGTCACGGCGGCGGCGGCGTCATGCTCGACGACCTCTACGGGGGGGTTTCGATCTCGGCTACGACGATCAGCGGGAACACTGCGCCCGCCGGTGGCGGTGTCTACGTCGAAGACCTCTTCGGCGACCTCACCGTGTCGGACTCGAACCTCTCGGCGAACCACGCAACGGCCTATTGGGGTGGCGGTCTCTACCTCAACGGACTGAACGGCGCGTTCTCGATGACGAACACCACGGTCGCGAACAACACTGCGGCTGAGGACGGCGGCGGTGTGTCGATCGACTCGAGCGGGTCGGCCACGTCCGTGACGGTCACCGACTCCACGATTTCCGGGAACGTGTCGTCCGCCGACGGCGGCGGTTGGGCGGAGTTCTACACCGGGGCCCCGACGAGCTTCTTCAACTCCACGATTTCTGGCAACACCGCCTCGGGCAGCGGCGGTGGCATCTTCTTCTACGGCAACTCCGGCCTCGCGCTCACACAGACGACGATCGCGGCCAACTCGGCGCCCGTCGGCGGTGGCGTCGAGATCCCGACTCCCGAGACCATCAAGTCGACCTCGGCGGTCCGGCACCACGAGGCGAAGGCTGCCGACACGGAAGTGAACTCGCACGCCGCGGCGAAGGGTGCGGCTGCGCGGGCGAGCCGGGCCACGGGCCAAGGTGTGCACGCGACGGCGTCGACGTTCGGAGCGGTGACCAGCTCCGGCACGATCCTCTCGCAGAACTCGGGAGGCGACGTCGCCGAGGCCGGGACGCTCGCGGTGAAGTCGTCGATTCTCGGAGCGATCTCGGGCACCGTGCTCACCGACCAGGGCGGCAACCAGATGGGCGTCGACCCGCTGCTCGGGCCGTTGGCGAGCAACGGCGGGCCCACCCAGACGATGGCGCTGCTGTTCGGCAGTCCGGCGATCGACGCCGGCCCGAACCCGCTGGCTCCGTTCACGGGCAGCGACTTCGACCAGCGAGGTCCGGGCTTCGCTCGTGTGGTGAACGGCCAGACCGATGTGGGTGCGTTCGAGGTCCAGCCGGCGCCGATCGAGATTGCGCCCAAGTTCACTGGCTGATCCCGGCCCGAATGTTGCCATCCGACGGAAGCCCGGCGTTCACGCGTCGGGCTTCTTCGTGCTCGGCGAGCGGGAACTAGCGTCCCCGCGACATCGACCAGCAAGAGGGCCCGCTCGTGCGACTCCCGACTGAATTCGTGAAGCTGCCGATCCGGGTCGACGCGGCAGCGCTCGCAGCCGAGGTCGCCGCGCTTCCGGAGGCGATCTGGCGCGACCATCCCGAAGGGGCGCGCGGCAACACTGCGGTTCCGCTGGTCGCCCGTGAGGGCGATCCCTTCGACGACACGGCGGCCGGACCGATGCTCCCGACGCCGTATCTCTCCCGCCTGCCGTACACCGCGAAGATCATGGCCTCGCTGGGTTCGGTCATCGGTCGGACGCGACTGATGCGAATCGAGGAGGAAGGTCACCTCGACGACCACGTCGACACCAACTATTACTGGCGCGACCACCTTCGGGTGCACGTGCCGGTCATGACCACTCCCGACGTGGAGTTCCTGTGCCACGGGCGGTCACAGCACATGGCTGCGGGCGAGGTGTGGGTGTTCGACACATGGAAGCGCCACGGTGTGCTGAATCCCGCCGGCACGAAGCGGATTCACCTCGTGATCGACACTGTGGGGAGCGCGGGGCTGTGGGAGCTCATCGACCATCCCGATCGCGACGTGGACGTGTCCGTGGTGGTCGAGGGTCCGTCGCCGCCACTCGTCACCGAGCTGATCAACGGCGCCGTCGTCATGACACCGTGGGAGTTCGAAGGCACCCTGGCCGAGTTCGTCGACGAGCTCGGCGTGACCGAGCCCGACGCGGCTCAGCGCCTCGCCGTCGACCTGCGCCCGTTCGTCCGCGCGTGGCGAGAGTGTTGGTCGCGCTACGGCGACTTCCCCGAGGGTCGGGGGACGTACGAGCGGCTCCGACAGCAGGTCGACGAGATGTTGAACCGTGACTACGCCACCGTGAAGCTGTTGAACGACGTCGAACTGGTCTGGGCCATCCGCCAGCAGGTACTGATTCCCGCGTTGCGCGAGGACGACGCGGTCTATGGCACCCTGCGCGCCGAGGTTGCCGCGGCGCCCGGCATCGAGCCCGCTCCCGCGTTGTCGCCGCGCCCCAACCCGCCGCGCATCGACCGTCCCGTGTTCGTCGTGTCGTCGCCGCGTTCGGGGAGCTCGTTGCTCTTCGAGACCCTGGCGCGCTCGCCGGGGCTCTGGACCATCGGTGGCGAGAGCCACCTGCTCATCGAATCGGTGCCCGGTCTGCACCCGGCGCAGCACAACTGGGACTCCAACCGGCTCGATGCCACCGATGCCACGCCCGACGCGGTTGCCGGTCTGCACCAGCGGTTTCTCGAGCAACTCCGCGACCGCAATGGCAACCCGGTGCCCGGCGGCGCGGTGCGCATGCTCGAGAAGACGCCGAAGAACTCGTTGCGCGTGCCGTTGCTCGCGGAGGCGTTCCCCGACGCGCGCTTCGTGTACCTCTACCGCGACCCGCGCGAGACCATCAGCTCGATGCTCGACGCGTGGAAGTCCGGGCGCTTCGTCACCTATCCCGATCTCCCGGCGTGGAACGGCCCGGCGTGGTCGTTGCTGCTCACGCCGGGTTGGCGTGACCTCGCCGGCGCGTCGCTGGGTGAGATCGTCACGACGCAATGGTCGACGGCCACGGCGTTGCTGCTCGACGACCTCGAGGCGCTCGACCCCGACCGTTGGTGCGTCACGAGTTACGACCGCATCCTCGACGATCCGCAGGCCGAGATGGAGCGGCTGTGCGAGTTCTGCGAGGTCGCGTGGGATGTCGAACTCGACGGCCCGCTCCCGCTGTCGCGACACACGCTCGATTCGCCGGCGCCGCAGAAGTGGTTGCGCAACGCCGACGAGCTCGAGGCCCACTGGGACACCGTGCGCGAGGTCGCGACGCGCGCCCACGACTTCTTCGCCCAACCACCGCGAGTGCAGCCCGTGCGCACCACGAGTACGGCCGATGTCGTGCGCCGGACACCCGCGGTTGCCGCCGCGCCGGCGCCCGTCGAGGAGAGCAAGCGCGCGGCGAGCGACGCGGCCGCGACTCCTGCGGAGGAGCTCACCTTCAACAGTGTGTTCTCGGCGAGCATGCCGCAACTCCTCGACGCGGTCGGCTCGTCGTTGTGCGTGTCGACCTACCAGAGCGGCCGGGTGATCCTGGTGCGCGCCGAGGGTCCGGAACAGCTCAACACGCACTTCCGCGGTTTCCAGACACCGATGGGTGTCGCGACCCGGCCGGGCGGCCTCGCCATCGGCACCAAGACCCAGGTGCACGTGTTCCAGAACCAGGCCGCGTTGTCGCCTCGCCTCGAGCCTGCGAACCAGCACGACGCGGTGTACGTGCCGCGCGAAGCGCACTCCACCGGCGACATCCGCATCCACGACCTCGCGTGGGTGGGCGACGAGCTGTGGGCGGTGAACACCCGCTTCTCGTGCCTCTCGACCTTCGACCAGACCTACTCGTTCGTCCCGCGGTGGCGCCCGCCCTTCATCAGCGCGCTCGCGCCCGAAGACCGCTGCCATCTCAACGGCATGGCGGTCGTCGACGACGAGATCCGTTATGTCACCGCGCTGGGCACGAGTGACGAAGCGGGCGGCTGGCGCGAACACAAGGTCGACGGTGGGGTGCTCCTGCACGTTCCGTCGGGCGAGGTGCTGACGTCCGGGTTGTGCATGCCGCACTCGCCGCGCTGGCACGACGGCCGGCTGTGGCTGCTCGAGTCGGGGCTGGGCGCGATCCACGAGATCGACCCCGAGACCGGCGACAAGACCGAGGTCACGCGCGTGCCCGGCTTTGCGCGTGGTATGTCGTTCGCGGGACCGTTCGCCTTCGTCGGGCTGTCCCAGGTGCGCGAATCACTCTTCGAGGGCATTCCGCTCAAAGCCGACGGTGTGGAGCGGTCGTGCGGTGTGTGGGCCATCGACCTGCGGACCGGCCAGACCGCGGCGTTCCTCCGCTTCGAGGGCATCGTGCAGGAGCTCTACGAGGTGGCGGTGCTCGCAAATCAGCGGTGGCCCGAGATCGTGGAGCCCGGGGCCGAGATCCTCGACACCGCCTACGTGCTGCCCGAGGCCGCGCTGGCCGAGGTGCCGGGCGCGATCCGCTCGTAGCGCGCCTTTCCCCACCGGGACCCGAGCTGCGAGTTCAGGGTCCCGTCAGCCCGTGTTCACCGGTTCGATCCTGGTGGGCTCGTCAATTCGTGCTAAACACGCGGCTTCGCCAGATGAAGAATCCATGAGTCGCCGCAGTACCTGGGAGAACACCACCGTGGAAGACCGTCTCGACACCCCCGTTGCCGGGAACCGCGAGCAGCGTCGCGCTGCGCAGCGGACGAAGAAGGTTGCCGCGCTCGGTTCGGGCATGGTGCTCGTCGCTGCGGGCGCCAGCACCGCGCTGACCCTCGCCTCGAGTGCGCCGGCCGGGGCGAACACCACGATCGTGGTGTCCACGACGGCGGACACCGGCGCCGGTTCCCTGCGCCAGGCGATCATCGACGCCAACGCGGCGGGCGGCCAGGACACGATCACCTTCTCGGTCACCGGCACGATCACGCTCGCGAGCGATCTGCCGCTCGTCACCGACGCGCTGAAGATCCAGGGGCCCGGCTCGGCGGCGCTCACGATCGACGGCGCCAACAACGCGATCTTCAACTTCTACAAGATCGATTCGGCTGCCGGTGTCGACGAGGTCTCGGGCCTGACCATCACCCACGGCACCGCCAACAACTTCGACGACTCGGGCGGCGGCATCGTGGTGCGCCTGGGCAGTGCCGACATGACGATCGCGAACGACGTCATCACCGACAACTACGCCGGCAACGACGGCGGTGGGGTCCAGTTCTACGACAACACCGGGCACATGACCGTCTCCGGCACGACGATCAGCAACAACACCGCCTTCTACGGCGGTGGCGGGCTCTACGCCGACGGCGACGGCAACGGCCCCGACAGCGGCCTCGTCGTCATGATCGAGAACTCGACGATCACCGGCAACACCGCCGGCGCCAACGGCGGCGGCCTCTACCTGTCGTCCGTCGATGCCACCGTCACGAACTCGACCATCAACTTCAACCAGGCGAAGGGCGACACCAAGCAGGGCGAAGGCTACGGCGGTGGCATCTTCGCGCACCGTTCGGTGCTCACGCTCTCCAGTTCCTTCGTCGGGAACAACACCTCGTACGTCGAGGGCGGCGGCATCCTCGGGTACGGCACCGACACGACGATCGAGTTCAGCACCATCACGGGGAACCAGGCCGTCCACGACGGCGGCGGCGGTGGTGGTGGCGGTGCCAAGTTCTACGACGACGGTGGAACGAGCACGTTCACGATGCGCAACTCGACCGTCTCCAACAACACGGCGCAGTACTACGGCGGTGGCCTCTACCTGCGCCTCGGCGGCGCCTCGGTGATCGAGAACTCCACGATCTCGGGCAACACCGGCAACCAGGCCGGTGGGGTGTACGGCTCGGCTGGTGGACTCACGCTCAACCAGGTCACGGTCACGAACAACACCGCGGCGGATCCCTCCAACGGTGAAGCGGTCGGCGGTATCCAGGCCACGGGCGTCTCCGCGCTCCCGGCCGGCGTCGAGGCTCATCGCGCGGCGCAGGCCGCCCACGCAACCGGGGCGCACGAGGGCAAGAACAAGCACGGGGCAAACGAGTCGGCCAAGAAGGATCGGGTCCGCGGCTCGGGCGTGCACGCCGCGGCCTCGGACGAGGAGCTCGACGTGATCGGCACGATCGTGTCGGGGAACGCCGGTGTGAACATCGGCTCCAACCACAAGGTCCTCACCGTCAGCTCCAACCACTCGCTGCTCGGCGCGACCGGTCTGGGCGTCACGGTGACCGATGTCGGCGGGTCGCTGCTCGGGGTCAACGACCCGGGTCTGCTCCCGCTGGCCGACAACGGCGGCCCCACGCAGACCCACGCGCTGGCCGTCGGCAGCCCGGCGAAGGATGCCGGACCCAACCCGCTGACGCCCTTCACCGGGAGCGACTTCGACCAGCGTGGTGCGGGCTTCGACCGTGTCGTCGACGGCGTGGTCGACATCGGCGCCTTCGAGGTCCAGGCGCCGCCGCCGATCGAAATCGCACCCAAGTTCACCGGCTGATCCCCACGGATCCCCACGGATCCCGACGCGAACTCACGAGGCCCGGGCTCCGGCCCGGGCCTCGTCGCGTCCCGACGGTCTCACCGGTTCGATCCTGGGTGGGCTCGTCAATTCGTGCTAAACACGCCGCTTCGCCAGATGAAAAATCCATGAGTCGCCGCGATACCTGGGAGAACACCACAGTGGAAGACCGTCTCGACACCCCCGTTGCCGGGAACCGCGCGCAGCGTCGTGCTGCGCAGCGCACGAAGAAGGTCGCCGCGCTCGGTTCGGGCATGGTCCTCGCGGCTGCGGGTGCGAGCACCGCGCTGACGTTGGCGTCGAGCGCGCCGGCAGGCGCGAACACCACGATCGTGGTGTCCACGACGGCGGACACCGGCGCCGGTTCCCTGCGCCAGGCGATCCTCGACGCCAACACGGCGTCGGGGCAGGACACGGTCACCTTCTCCGTCACGGGCACGATCACGTTGGCGAGCGACCTGCCGCACATCACCGACGCGCTGAAGATCCAGGGCCCCGGCCCGGCGGCGCTCACGGTCGACGGTGCGAGCACGTTCCAGATCTTCGAGTTCGAGAACGTCGCGGCGTCCTCTGGCGTGAACGAGGTGTCGGGGCTCACGATCACCCACGGCGTCGGGAAGGACCCCGACACCTCCGGCGGCGGCATCTCGATCTGGCAGGGCGACGCCCCCACGACCATCGCCAACGACGTCATCACCGCGAACCACGCCGGCAACGACGGCGGCGGCGTCCACGAGCAGAGTCACAGCGGCAGCGTCGTGGTCACGGGCACGACGATTTCGAACAACGTCGCGGACGCAGGAGGTGGCGGCCTCTACTTCGACTCGACCTCTCCCGCCACGCTCAGCATCAGTGACTCCACGATCACGGGCAACTCCTCCGGTGACAACGGTGGTGGCCTCTACGCGATCCACACCGACGTCACCATCACCAATTCGACGATCAACTTCAACGAGGCAGGGGGCAACGGTGGTGGCGTCGCCGCCGGCCAGGGGACGCTGCACGTCAGCGGCAGCTTCATCGGCAACAACACTGCGAGCGCCGGTGGTGGCCTTTCCCTCTACAACAACGAGTCCACGATCGAGTTCACGACGATCTCGGGGAACCAGTCGACGAACGATGGCGGCGGCGGTCTCTACGCCAACGACGACGCGACCGACTCGAACCTCACGGTCCGCAACACCACCATCTCGGGCAACACCTCGCAGTACTACGGCGGCGGCCTCTATCTCGACAACAGTGGTACGACGGACATCCAGAACTCGACCATCTCCGGCAACACCGCGGCACTCAACGGTGGCGGCGCCGCCGTCGGGTACCAGTCCACCGGCTTCTCCATGACCCAGACCACGGTGACGAACAACACCGCGACGAGCCCGGATTCCGGCCCCGCGGTGGGTGGCGTGCTCGTCGCCACCCCGCTCCCGACTGTGGCGGCAGCACGAAAGAGCGCCCGGGCGGCGAAGGCGGCGGACAAGGCGCCCGGCGAGCACACCAAGCCCGACCACGCAAAGGGACAGGGCGTCCGCGCCGCCGTGGTCGACTCGATCGCAGTGACCGGCACGATCGTCTCGGGCAATGCCGGTGAGGACATCGGAGCGTTCGACCCGCTGACGGTGAACTCCGACCACTCGATCATCGGTACCGTCGGGACCCACGTCACGGTCACGGACCTAGGTGGGTCGCAGCTCGGGTTGACCGACCCGGGACTTCTCCCGCTGGCCGACAACGGCGGTCCGACCCAGACGCACGCCCTGGCGGTCGGCAGCCCCGCGAAGGACAAGGGGCCGAGCCCGGTCCCCACGTTCCCCGGCAACGACTTCGACCAGCGCGGCGCGGGCTTCGCCCGGGTCGTCGACGGCACGGTCGACGTCGGCGCCTTCGAGGCGCAGGCCCCGGTGCCGATCGACATCGCGCCCAAGTTCACCGGCTGATCGTCGCCCCGCGTCCACAACACGACACTTCGGCCCCGGCTTCCTGGTCGGGGCCGAAGTACGTCCGTGGTGGTTCAGATGATCTCGCCGGTGACGACGCCCGGGTTGGCGACGTCGGCCATCGCGGTGTCGGGGAGCACGAACGCAGAGTCGCCGAGCGACGCGCCCGGTTCCACCAGTTCGGGGTAGCGCAGCCCGGGCAACAGTGCGACCTCGAAGATCTCCTGCACGAGCCCGTCGAACGCAAGGTGCGCGACCGTCTCGCCCGTGGTGGTGTCGACGACCCACACGCCGCACTCGAGTGGTTCCGTGCGGTTTTGGGTGAGCGGCAGACCGTCGAACGTGTGCTCGCGCACGCGCGACAGACCGATGATCGCGTACTGACCCACGAGTGTGAGCCCGCGCGCGAAACCCGGGACCTGGCCGATGCGCTCGACGGCGCCGGTCTCGGGGTCGACGACGCACAGCGCGCCGCGCCCCGACTCGAGTACGTAGAGCTTGCCGTCGTGCCAGCGCGGTGAGTGGGGCATCGACAAACCCACGGTGACGATGTCGCCGGTGTCGACGTCGACGATCGCGCCACCGTCGGCCTTGCGCTCGCGCCATCCGTTGGGTGTGTCGCTGGTGCCGAGCACGGTCACGTACTTCGGCTTCCCGTCGATCATGCACAGACCGTTGAGGTGGCAGCGGTCCTCGGCCGCGAGGGCGGTGATCCAGGGCGGGCGCCAGCGCGGCACGAAGGAGTGCTCGTCGTCGAGCGTTGCCAGGCACGAGAAGCGCGTGTTCACCACCCACAGTCCGTCGTCGCCCCACGCGAGGTCGTGCACGCGGATGTCGCCGGTGGTGTGCCGGTGGCGGATCACGAAGCAGCCGTCGTGGCGGTCGGGCGGGTCGAGCCGCGCGGTGAGCGCCGGCTGGTTCTGGAACACCATGATCTCGGCGCGGGTGCCGATCGCGAGCCGCCGTCCGTCGTACGCGACTCCCATCGGAGTGGGGAGCGAACGAAAGTGCGAGTTCAACCCCTCTTCGGCGTCACGCAGCATGATGAGGCGGCCGGCCTGGTACGTGGTCACGAGCAACGACGCGCCGAGAGCCTGCAACATCGCGCGGAACGAGCGCGTGTGGCGCGACGAGAACAGCTGGTCGGGTGCGGGCGCGCTGTCTTGCTCTGGTGTCGCGCGGCGCGTGGAGATGGTGTCGGGTGCTGCAGTGTCGACCGGCGCCGTGCGCGGCGCCGCTGCGAACACGGTACGGGCGCGCGCCGCGCTCGGCGCGATGAGCTCCGCGAACTCGTCGAGTTCGTCGGCGTTGCGTCGCCACTTGTCGGGGTGGGGTGAGTCGAGCGTGTGACGCGAGTCGGGCAGCGGTTCCGAGAGGTCGTCGTCCCACGCGAGGCCGAGGAACGCGCAGATCCGTGCGATCTCCTCACGGGGATCGGCGACGAGCTGGTCGTAGGCGGCGACGCACCAGCGGCTGGAGTCGAGCGCCTCGAGGTCGTCGAGCAGCGTGTCGATGGTGGTGGACCACTGCTTCGCGACGATCTCGCCCAGCGGCCGCCCCACGAGCTCGCGCCAACCCGGCGTGAGCAGCAACGACCAGGGTTGGCCCGCCCAGCCGGGCAGGTCCGGGTAGGTGACGAACTTCCCGGACCGCCACGCGTCGAGCATCGAGCTCACGGTCTCGCGCGGGTCACGATACAGGTACACGAACTTCGCCTCGGGAAAGGCCTGCGCGAGGAACGGCACGCGCAGCGCGTTCTTCGGCGTCTTCTCGAGCAGCCGGACGGGCCCGCGTGACTGCCTCCCGTTGCGGTCCCGCATGCGCGCCACGAACCGGTCCTTGAGGTGCGAGACCACGCCATCGGTCGCGTCGCTCGCGTCGAGGCGGTTCGAGTCCCAGTCGTGCGCCGCGGGCGCCAGTGACGCGATGCCCTCGAACACGAGGTGGCTCTCACCCCCGATGGTGTGGAGATCGGGGGAGCGCTGCAGCGTCTCGAACAAGAAGCTCGAGCCCGAGCGCGGCGGGCACACCACGAACACCGGGTCGACGATGCGCGGCGGCCCCGCGAGCAATTCGGCCGCCGCGGGGGTGGCGGGGGCCGCGGGGGTGGCGGGGACCGCGGGGGCCGCGGGCCGGGCCGGGATCGCGGGCGTGCCGGGGCCCTGCGCCAGCGAGGTGGTGAGTGCGGGGGCGGTGACGAGCTGGGCGAGTGCCTGGACGAGGCCGATGCCGTTGGGGAGGGTGAGATCGACGAACTGCTCGCGGGCCAGGCCGAGCGTGTCCTGCAGCAGCGCTTCGCGCGCCGGCCAGCCGTCGGGGAGAGTGCCGTGGCGCGCGGTGAGATCGCGCCACTCGTGGCGGAACGGCGACAGCGCGGCGCGTGCCCGTGCGGCCCCGTCGGCGTCGACGGTGGCGAGCTCGTCGAGCAGGGTGTCGATCGTGCGCTCCACCTCGGAAGGCGCCATGACCACCGGCCAGTTCGCGGTCTCCGTGGGGAACCGGTCGTCGCCGTCGGCGGCAATTGCGGTGCGCTCGCGCTCGGGATGCTCGATGAGGTCCCACAGGAACGCACCGCCGACGGTGTCGATCACGAGGTGGATACGGGGCTGCTGGGCAGGGTTGTCGACCGCGTGGCGGCGCCAGGTGTCGAACACCCAGACTTCGCCGGCATCCATGTGCACGGCGTCGTCGCCGGCGGTGAACATCACGTCGGGGGTGGTGATCACCGGTACGTGCACCCGGAGGTGGTGCCACCAGTAGTAGTTGGTGTCGACGTGGCTGCCGAGTTCGGTCTCGGTGGCGATCCGCATCAGGCGAGTGCGGCCGATGGTCGAGCCGAGCGCGGCGAGCACGCGGCGCGTGTAGGGCAGGCGCTCCAGATGGGGCGTGGGCGCCATCGGGCCCATGGTGCTGTCGCCGGAGGGGTCGCCGCCTGCGCCGACGAGCACGATGGCGGTGTTGCCGGGGGCTCCTTCGGGGTGGTCGCGCCAAGCCGCTTCCGGCAGCGCGGCGATCTCGGCCGCGAGCAGTTCGGTGTCGACCACGAACGGGAGCTGCACGAAGGTCTGATCGAGTCGCATCAACCGCTCAGGGTAGGCGGGTCGGTCTGATCGCCCGGTGCCCGGCGCAGAGTCCGGCAGCGCCCACCGGGCCCGCAGTATGCTCCCCCGATTCCTGGAAGGTGCGGTTCCGGGCAGGACGAGGGTGTGTTGGTGATGAGGCACGGACGTTTCGGACGGGTACTGGGCACCTTGGTGGTGGTCGCGATGGCAGCGGTGCCGATCGCCGTGGGCGCACTCTCCACGCCGGCGGGTGCCAGCGGCGCGGTCACGGTGTCCACCGCCGCGGGCCTCAAGACCGCCTGGGTCGACGTCTCGACCACGCACATCACCCTGACCGCCGACATCCAACTCGGGAACTCGTCGACCACGTGTGGGAGCGATGCGCCCACGCGCGGCAGCGGTGGCTCGGGCATCGTCGTCGACGGACAGGGTCTCTTCGGGATCACGACCACGTGTACGGATGGCCGCCTGCTCGCCGACCTGAGCGGCGAGACGGTGACCCTCACCGGACTCACGCACTTCGACGGCGGCACCAGCTGCGACGTGGGTGGCGGGCTCGCGGCGGAGGGTCCCGTCGTCGCGACGAACGCTTCGTTCTCGAACAACTTCGTCGGGGGTGAGTGTTTCCCGTGTAGCGCGGCCCTCACCGCCTGTGGCGCGAGCAGCGCCGGCTTCGTGCACGCAGATCCGGTGTTGGTTTCCTGGATCGGTGGTGCGATCTACTCGGGGAGCGACGTCACCCTGACCAACTCGACGTTCTCGGGGAATCACGCCGACACCGCGGGTGGCGCGGTCTACGCCGTCGGCAATGTGGTGAGCACCGGCAGCACGTTCACCGGCAACAGCGCCGGGAGGAGCGGTGAGCTCGAGACCGAGCTGTGGGGCGGCGCCATCGCGGGTGAGCAGGCGATCACGGTCGACGCCAGCACGTTCACCGGCAACTTCATCGGCGACTCCAACGGCACCTGCGCGGTGTGCATCATCGCCGGCGGTGCCATCGCACAGAGTCAGAGCATCCTGAACTCGGTGCCGGCTTCGGCGTCGGCGCCGGCGCCGGTGACCGTCACGGACGCGAGGTTCGAGGACAACCACGCCGACTGCGGCTACTACTGCATCACGCAGGGCGGTGCGGTCGCAGCATCGTCCCTCACCTCCGCGACGTCCGCCTTCATCGCCAACAGCGCCAACCTCGGGAACTGCAACCTCTCGAAGGGCAACTTCTGCGACTCCGCGGGCGGCGCGGTCGCCAGCCCGACCGTGTCGGACACGGGGTCCACCTTCACCGCCAACCAGGCCGAGGCCGCCGGCTGCAGCGATTTCCAGGGCTGCTACAACCAGGGCGGGGCGATCGCGGTGTTCGATCTCGCGCTGGCCGGCACCGCGGTCACGGGGAACGACGCGAACTGCGACACGAACTGCGCGGCCTATGGCGGCGGGATCAGCGCCGGTGAGTTCCTCTTCGGTGCCGGCGCCAAGGCGGCTGCCGCGGGGTTCAACGGCCCCGGTTCGGGTCCGGGCGGCGTGTTCGCGCAGGCCTCGGGCGGGACCGTCTCGATCACGCAGTCGAACATCGCCGACAACTCGGCGCTGTGCGACACCGGTGACTGCGGCGTGTCGGGTGGTGGCCTCCTTGCCATCGGCTCCGACTCGGTCGACGTCACCGCGTCGACGTTCTCGGGCAACACGGCCGGCTTCGGCGGTGCGATGGCCGTGTACCAGGAGGGCACCACGCCCGTGACCATCAAGAACTCCACGGTCACCGGCAACTCCACCTGGTACTTCGGCGCACTCGACCTGACCGATTCCGACACGACCCTTGCCTACGACACGATCGTCGACAACATCGTGAGCGCCGCGCCGGTCGCACTGCCCACGAGTGCCGCCGCCGGTGGGTGGAACGCGGCCCACGGGGCGGCGGTGCACGCGCAGGGATCCGTGATCCCGGTCGCGAACCTGACCACGAACACGCTCACCAGCTTCGGCACGATCGTGGCCCTGCCCCAGGGCGCCCCGAACTGCCTGCTCCCGAGCGACACCCCCGGTTCCACCACGTCGCAGGGTTACAACTGGTCCGACGACACCTCGTGTGGGTTCACCAACGCGACCGACAAGGTGGCGACGCCGAACGACCCGGAGCTCAACGCGCTCGGTGACTGGGGCGGCCCCACGCCGACGATGTTGCCGTTCACGTTGAAGTCGGGCGGCACGCTGAGCCCGGTGATCGACGCGATCCCGGCGGCGGCCTGCCAGACCGGGGCTGCGGCGGGGATCACCACCGATCAGCGGGGCGTGGTCCGCCCGCAGCTGAACGGTTGTGACATCGGTGCGGTGGAGGTCACGTTGGCCGACATCCTGGTGGAGTCGCTGGCGGTCCAGCCCAAGTTCACCGGCTAGCGCCGTCACCTTCGCGGGAATAAAGTTGACAACGAGGTTGTCAACTTTGGGGAACTTCCCGAACCCGGCGGGCCGACCAGGCCGCCCGGATCCCACGAAGGTGACTGCATGGCGCTCGACCCGAACAAGCTGACCCGCAAGACCGGAGAGGCCCTCAACGCGGCCCAGGCCCTGGCGCGCGAGGCGAACCACTCCCAGGTCACCCCCGAGCACCTGCTCGCCGCGCTGGTGAGCCAGCCCGAGAGCGTGGTGCTGCCGGTCCTCGAGCGGATCGGCGTCGGGGCGAAGACCGTCCGCGACCGCGTCGACGAGGCACTGGCCCGCCTGCCCAAGGTGTACGGCCAGACCGCGCAGAACGCGTCGCTCAGCCCCGACTCCTACCAGGTGCTCGAGGCGGCCGACGCCCAGCGCGCGGAGCTCGGCGACGACTACCTCTCCACCGAGCACCTCCTGCTCGCGATGTCGCAGGGGACCGCCAACACGGGTGGAGCCGGCGTGGGCGATCTGCTCCGAGCCGCGGGGGTCACCCACGAACTGCTGCTCGGCGCGCTCCAGCAGGTGCGGGGGAGCCACCGCGTCACCAGCGAGAACCCCGAGGAGCAGTACCAGGCGCTCGAGCGCTTCGGGCGCGACCTCACCGAGGACGCCCGGAAGGGCAAGCTCGACCCGGTGATCGGGCGCGACGAGGAGATCCGCCGTGTCATCCAGGTGCTCTCGCGCCGCACGAAGAACAACCCGGTGCTCATCGGTGAGCCCGGCGTCGGCAAGACCGCCATCGCCGAGGGCCTCGCCCGCCGCATCATCGAGGGTGACGTGCCCGAGGGGCTCCGCAACAAGCGGCTCATCTCGCTCGACATCAGCGCGATGGTCGCGGGCGCCAAGTACCGCGGCGAGTTCGAGGACCGTCTCAAGTCCGTGCTCAAGGAGATCGTCGACAGCAACGGCGAGGTCATCACCTTCGTCGACGAGCTGCACACGATCGTCGGCGCCGGTGGCGCCGAGGGCGCGGTCGATGCCGGCAACATGATCAAGCCGATGCTGGCGCGCGGTGAGCTGCGCATGATCGGCGCGACGACACTGGACGAGTACCGCAAGTACGTCGAGAAGGACCCCGCGCTCGAGCGCCGCTTCCAGCAGGTCTATGTGGGCGAGCCGTCGGTCGACGACACCATCGCGATCCTGCGCGGCCTCAAGGAGCGGTACGAGGTGCACCACGGTGTGCGCATCCAGGACGCCGCGCTCGTCGCCGCGTCGGTGCTGTCGAACCGCTACATCACCGCCCGTCAGCTCCCCGACAAGGCCATCGACCTCATCGACGAAGCCGCGTCGCGCCTGCGTATCGAGATCGACTCCATGCCGTTGGAGATCGACGTCGTCGAGCGCCAGATCCGGCGCATCGAGATCGAGAAGGCCGCGCTCGCCAAGGAGACCGACGACGCGTCGAAGCACCGGCTCGCCGCGCTCGAGGAGGAGGTCGCCACGCTCGCCGAGTCGCGCGACGCGATGGTGGCGCATTGGCAGAACGAGAAGGACGCGATCACCGAGATCCGCGCGCTCAAGGAGCAGCTCGAGAACTCGCGTACCGAGGCCGAGAAGGCCGAGCGCGTGGGTGACCTCGAGTCCGCCGCGCAGTTGCGTTACGGCACGATGCGCGACCTCGAGACCGAGATCGAGCAGAAGACCGCGCGCCTGAACGACCTCCAGCGCGAGCAGCAGATGCTGAAGGAGGAGGTCGACGAGGAAGACGTCGCCGAGATCGTCGCGAAGTGGACCGGCATCCCCGTGAGCCGGCTCATGGAGGGCGAGATGAGCAAGCTCGTCCGCATGGAGGACGTGCTCCACGACCGCGTCATCGGCCAGGAGCAGGCGGTCGCCGCGGTGGCCAACGCGATCCGCCGTTCGCGTGCCGGTCTCTCCGACCCGAACCGGCCCATCGGCTCGTTCCTGTTCCTCGGCCCCACGGGCGTGGGCAAGACCGAGCTCGCCCGGTCCCTTGCCGACTTCCTCTTCGACGACGAGCGCGCCATGGTGCGCATCGACATGTCGGAGTACATGGAGAAGCACTCGGTGTCGCGCCTCGTCGGTGCGCCCCCGGGCTACATCGGGTACGAGGAGGGCGGCCAGCTCACCGAAGCAGTACGCCGCCGGCCGTACGCGGTGGTGCTGCTCGACGAGATGGAGAAGGCCCACCCCGACGTCTTCAACGTGCTGTTGCAGCTGCTCGACGACGGCCGGCTCACCGACGGCCAGGGCCGCACGGTCGACTTCACCAACACGGTGCTCATCATGACGAGCAACCTGGGTGGCGGCGCCGCGGAGTCCGTGGTGATGGACGTGGTGCGCAACCACTTCAAGCCGGAGTTCCTGAACCGCATCGACGACATCGTGGTGTTCGACCGGCTCGGCGAGGCGCACATCGAGCGCATCGTGGAGCTGCAGGTCGACCTGCTGCGTCACCGCCTGGAGGAGCGGGGCCTCGGCCTCGAACTGACCGACGCGGCGCTGGCCCACATCGCCAAGGTGGGCTACGACCCCGACTTCGGGGCCCGGCCGCTGAAGCGGGTGATCCAGCGCGAGGTGAGCGACCCCGTCG
>Ga0302321_100001889_pt1 | contig 17891 bp, 12 predicted proteins | sample Fen_T0_1_FD_202505 | JGI IMG/M metagenome (GOLD analysis project Ga0302321, IMG submission 202505) | Peat permafrost microbial communities from Stordalen Mire near Abisko, Sweden - Fen_T0_1 | ecosystem: Environmental > Terrestrial > Soil > Wetlands > Permafrost | place: Sweden: Abisko...
TGGTAACTTTTATGGCTCACAAAAGATGCGTAGTTCATGTTGCCAAAGCAAGCGGTGAAAAGATGAATGAGTTTTTTTCTTCGGATCTTCCGGTGAATATGGATGTTCTTATATCAGGAGCAATCCTTGCAGATGTTGGCAAATTGCTGGAGTATGAGCTTGATAATGAAGGCAAGGCAGTTCAGGGCAAATACGGACAGTACCTGAGACATCCTTTTTCAGGAGTATCGCTTGCAGAAGAGTGCGGTATACCTCCGGAGGTTTGTCATATAATTGCAGCTCATGCACATGAAGGTGACCTTGTGAAAAGAACCACTGAGGCATACATTGTTCATCATGCTGACTTTATGACATTTCTTCCATTTAAAAGCAGACTAATTGTTTAGGAATACCTTCTGCGCAGATCTGCGAAATCTGCAGGAAACATCTTTTTTATATCCCGCAGATAAAGCTGATTAACGCAGATAGTTTCCTTGAATATCCATGTTAAAGAACAAATACGGTTTTTAATTATCCGGATTTGGCGTTGGCATTTCACTTTTCTTCTCAATCAGGTAAGTATTAATCCGGCTCCTGGCGTCATTCCATTTTGTAAAGGCCTTTACTGAAGCAGTTTCCGTGATTACAAACGGTGCTGTGTATGGGTAGGAGTTTTCAGTTGGTTCACTTCCGTCTGTAGTGTAGAATATCCTTCCACCTTCCCTGTTGTTCTTAAACTCTATTGTAAATGAGCCTTTGAATATTCTAAATGGAGAAACTATGGATGGAGGCAATATGTCATTATTTGCATTGAACACATTTTTAACTCCCATCTTCACAATTTTCCTGTCATAAGTCATCAGTCCATTGGTCTCAGTTTCAACATCGGTAGTCTGAGTATAAATCGTTGCACTTAGCCCGTTTTCCTTAACAAATCTATGAATGATGTCGAAGTATGATTCATACTTTGACAAAAGTTGAAGTGTGTCAGTCATATTCCTGTAACCCCAGTTCTTCTGTTCCCATGTGTGTCCCTCAAGTGGTAATCCGAGCCCGCCAAATTCACCGAGGACAATTGCTCTTTTTTCTTCAGCCTCCTGAACGATTGGGTCGGGATAATGATGAATATCATTTATATTTCCTGTACCACGGTCAGTCCATCCGGAGGAACTGTTGACAAGTCTTGTTGTATCATAATCAGCAATAAGTTTTGTTATCCGTCCTGTTTCGAACTGACCCCAACCCTCGTTAAATGGCACCCACATGATTATTGCAGGATGATTATATTTTGTTTCGATCATTCGTTTAAGTTCGAGTTCATACTGTTCCGTTGACTCTTTAGATTTATCTATGTCGGGAAGATTGCCCGAGATATACTGGTCGCCGCTCGGCATATCCTGCCAGACCAGAATGCCAAGTTTATCGCACCAATAATAGAAAATCCGGTTTTCAACCTTCACATGTTTTCTCAACATATTAAATCCCATCTTTTTTGTCATAATCAGATCGGAAACCATCGCAAAAACAGTAGGAGGAGTGTAGATACCATCAGGCCAGAATCCCTGATCTAGAGGTCCGTTCTGATAAACAAATTCGTTGTTAAGCAATATCCTTGTGAAGCCGTCAGCTGTTTTTCCAAGAGATATTTTCCTGATTCCTGTATAGGATTTAACCCTGTCAACTGTTTTGTTTTTATTTTTTAATTCAATAATGACATCGTATAAAAACGGTTTATCAGGAGTCCATAAAACAGGATCTTTTATCTGTATTGTAATCTCAGCTCCCGAAATACCTGTAGCCTCAGCTACAGTCTTTCCTTCCTTTATAATCTTGAATAAAAGTGATCCCTGATCCGCATTTTTTACTTCGGTTTTAAATGATACAGTCCCTTTATCAGCATTTGTCACAGTTCTGAAAGAACCTATATATGACTCATTAACGGGTTCAATCCATACAGTCTGCCAGATCCCTGTAGTTGGAGTATACCAGATACTTCCTGGTGTCGATACCTGCTTACCACGCGGCTGTGTTCCTTTGTCAGTGGGATCCCAGATACAAACTATAAGTTCATGGAGTTTTTTGTGATCAAGTGATGAGGTAATGTCAAAAGCAAAGGGATCATAACCACCACGGTGTTTACCTATTTCTTTCCCGTCAACCCAGACAGTTGTTTCCCAATCACTGGCTTCAAAATTAAGAAGTATATGTTTCTTTTTCCAGACATTAGGTACAATGAATGTTCTTTTGTACCAGAGGTTTTCATTTTCCGATACTCTTTTTTTTACTCCTGAAAGTGCCGATTCAACCGGGTAAGGTACCAGAATTGAGCCATCCCACTTTTCAGGCTTTGAATTTATTGATGTAATCGCATAATCCCACAATCCATTAAGACTTATCCATGAATCCCTTACCATATCAGGTCGGGGATATACCAGCCATGGCTTTAAAGGATCAACATCAGCTGCCCATTTTGTAAGAATTGGATTATCAGCAATTTTCCAGCTGATTTCTTTTTTATGTGTACATGATACACTTAAAATAAGCAGGGATAGCAGAGTTATGATATGAGGTCTTTTCATTGATATTGAAATATTAGTGTTTAAGCCAAAGTCCGAAGCCTTTATTGTTACCCCAGCTTCATCTTTTCAACCTCTTCTATATTCCTTTCGTTCGTAACTGCCTTGGCATCAGGAGTATAAAGATAATCTATCAGGTCCTGGTATTTATCCATTATTTTTCCTCTCACAATTTTCATCGTGGAATTCATAAGTCCATTGTCCTCGGTAAAGCTCTGTTCAAGAATTCCGATGGCTACAGGAAGCCATCTTTGAGGGAACATTTTACCATATTTCCCGTTAGTTCTGTATTCATTCACTTCACTTTCTATCAAGGTAATAGCGGCGCGTTTTCCCTCGTCGGAATCGGCTGTGAGCAATTTTTCTTCGAGGTATAATTTAAGTGCATGCTGATTAGGAACGACCAGAGCAACTGTGTACGGTTTTTGATTGTTATAGAGCATGCATTGTTCAATATATTTTGATTGTTCTGAGATTGCCTCTTCAATGCCTTCAGGACTGAACTTTTCACCATCATCAGCAATAAGCAGGCTTTTGAATCGTCCAAGCACATATAGGAAGCCGTCTTCCGACATATATCCCATGTCTCCTGTATATAACCATCCATCCTTGATTGTCTCTCTGGTTGCTGCTTCATTTTTCCAGTAACCATACATTACATTGCCGCCCCTGATAACTATTTCCCCTTTGTCTCCGACAGGTACTTCAGTTCCATTGTCATCACAAATTTTAAGATCCATATTATTCACAAGTGCTCCTGAGGATCCGAGTTTATGACGACTGGTGGAGTTTGTAGAAATCACCGGTGAAGCTTCACTTAATCCGTACCCCTGATACATAGGGATACCCAGAGCATAGAAAAAACGCTGCAGTTCTATTTCGAGTAGTGCCCCTCCACCAATGAAGTAATCTAATTCTCCGCCATATGCCTCCCTTATCTTGCTGAACAGTAAACGGTCATAAAACCTGAGAAGAGGTCGTTTCAGCCTTTGAGCACCAGTTCCTCTATTCCAGCCCTCTTTATTATACGCATAGGAAATTTTAAGAGCATGATTAAAGAGAAGCTCTATAACAGGCCCCTTTTCCTTAATGCCTTTTTCTATATTTTTTCTGAAGTTTTTCGCAATTGCCGGAACGCTCATAAGAAGGTTTGGCTTAATCTCTTTCAGGCAGGCCGGAAGGTTTCTCAGAGTCTCAATCGGGGTCTTCCCGGTCTTTACTGAAGCAATGCTGGCTCCTTTGCCCATAAATGAAAATATTCCGCCAGTATGTCCGAATGAATGATCCCATGGAAGTATGAGAAGGGTTTTGTAAAATGAAGGTAAATCAATGAGACTATAAGACTGATAAACATTAGTCACATAATTGCCATGAGTAAGGATGATACCTTTAGGATCGGCTGTAGTTCCTGAAGTATAACATATATTTGCAAAGTTGTCAGGTGTAATACCCCTGTAAATCTCAGTGAACTTTTTAAGGTTTTCCGATGACTCCATCCATTCTCTTCCGAGTTTTCGTACCTCGTTAAAATGGATTTCATTTTCAGCATACTCTTCCTGAGTGTCGAAATGTATTATTTTTTCAATTGCCGGACAATCTTTTAGAATTCCTCCTAATTTCTGAGCCTGAATTGACGATACCAGTATCATTCTTGAACCAGAGTGATTAATCCTGAATTTTATTTCATCCGGATTTAACTTCACCGAAAGTGGAACATTCACGGCACCTGTATAGAGAATACCCATTTCACCAATTACCCAATTGTTACGACCTTCAGAAATCAGACTCAGCCTGTCATCCTTTTTTATACCGAGTTTTATTAATCCTGCTGCAAATTCATAGACTTGTTTTCTCGTTTCTCCATAGGTAGTACCTTCATATTTATCGTTAGGTTTTTCCCACAGGTAGACATTATTACTATATTTTTCAACGCTTTCCTCGAAGAATTGTATTAAAGATTTCATCAGGCGGGTTTTAATTATGTAAGGTGTATATTATATGCCGAATATACAAAATCCGTAATACTTTAAGTATATGGCTTTATATCAAAAAATATGTAAGGAAGTTGAACATTTATATCTGTTCAACAATATTAATTTTAATTTCTGAAAATAGTTTCTTCCCTGTCGGGACCAACGGAGACCATTGTTACAGGCACACCGGTCACGTTTTCGATAAATTCTATGTATTTTTTAAGTGCCACAGGTAATTCCTTAAATTGCCTGTAACCTGTAATCTTCTCTTCCCATCCTGCAAATTCAGTATAAACCGGTTCAACCACTGAATCGTTATTAAATGGGATCTCGGTGCAGAGTTTGCCATCGATTTTATATGCGGTACATATTTTTATTGTTTTGAATCCGGACATTACATCAGCCTTAGTCATGAAGAGTTTGGTTATGCCGTTTACCATTATTGAATACTTCATAGCCGGAAGATCGATCCATCCACAGCGTCTGGGTCTTCCTGTTGTAGCGCCATATTCATGTCCGAGGTTTCTTAAGTTTGTTCCGGTTTCGTCGAATAGTTCGGTAGGGAAGGGGCCGCAGCCAACTCTGGTGCAATAGGCTTTAAAAATTCCGAATATATCTCCTATCATCTTTGGAGAAATGCCCAGTCCGGTACATGCCCCGGCACTGACAGTATTGGATGAAGTAACGAAAGGGTATGAGCCAAAGTCGATATCGAGCATGGTACCCTGTGCACCTTCAGCCAGAACCCGTTTCCCTTTGCCTGCAAGGTCATTCACAAGATATTCAGTACTGGTTATAGTAAATTTCTTCAGCATTTCAATACCTTCAAACCACTCCTTCTCATACTCTTTCAGGTCGAATTTGAAATCATAGTTTTTCAATATCATAAGATGATTGGCGACATGCTCATCATAAAGCTCTCTGAAATTAGCTCTTATGATATCACCTACCCTTAGTCCGTTACGGCTTGTTTTGTCGGTATAGGCTGGCCCTATACCTTTTAAGGTCGAACCTATTTTTGCGTTTCCTTTTTGTATTTCATATGCAGCATCCAGTATTCTGTGACTCGGCAGAATTAAATTTGCTTTATTTGAGATAATAAGTCGTTTTGTTAGTTCATCAACCGTTGGTCCAAGCTCCCCGATCTCCTTCTTAAAGACAGCAGGATCAATTACAACACCGTTTCCTATAATGTTTAACTTATCGGTGTGAAATATCCCCGATGGTATGAGATGAAGTACATGTTTGACATTATTAAACTCGAGAGAATGGCCTGCATTTGGTCCGCCCTGAAAACGGGCAATAACATCATAATCCGGACTCAGAGCGTCTACAATTTTACCCTTTCCTTCATCACCCCACTGAAGCCCTAACAGTATATCAATGTTCATATTATATAATATATAAATAAATTTTTAAAGCTTTACAAGGTACGAATAAAATCAACTAAACGACCACAGGGTTATATATTGTTAATAAATGGCAGGATTATCTGAAATGTTACATATGACAGAATTCCTGATCTCAAATCTTATTGATTTTAAAGGTATTTGCAGTTGGTTGTCATTCATCAAAAGCGTGACAGTATATTAGGTTTTTAAAAAACCTTTAAATAAGTTTGTGATTAGAGATCATATTTCCCAATGTAATTATAATCAAACTTAACATTATCCAAATGAAAAAATCTTTAGTTTTAATTCTTGCTGTAATTTTTACCTTACCTTCTTTTTCGCAGGAAAAAGTTTCAAAAATCTCCACTGAGAAAAATGTACTTAAAGTTAACACCTTAAGTCTCTTTTTAGCTACCGGGTCAATCTTCTATGAGCACAAATTTTCAGATTTGACCTCCGGTCAGTTAGGTCTTGCTTACATGGGTGTTAAAATACAGAACACAAAATTCACAGGTTTGATTTTAACACCGGAAGTAAGATTCTATCCAAAGAAAAATGCTATAGATGGATTTTACATAGCCCCTTATCTGCGTTATCAGAATTATACACTTCAGGATGCGACAAGCAAGGGCACCCTTAGCTCAATGGGAGGTGGACTTTTATTTGGACGACAATGGATAACAAATTCAGGTTTCACAATGGACCTGTTTTTCGGAGGTCATTATGGAAGCAGCAGTATTAAAGTAGATAATAATGGAGTAAACAACTTCGATACAAACCTGATAACCGGATTTGGAATGAGAATTGGGTTTGCTCTTGGTTTTGCTTTTTAGACTTATCCATTTTCAAATACATTGAAGGGATGTTGAATTCAATATCCCTTCTTTCAATTTATTTCTCTTCCTGATCTTTTCCTTTGTAATTTCCGTAGATATACATTGAGTGATAAAGAGGTTCAAAGCTATGCAGTTCGCTTGCCGTATTTATTATCTCATTAATTCTAGGATCACAAAATTCAATAACTTTCCCAGTCTCAATGTCAATCAGATGATCGTGCTGACCACACTGATAAGCTCTTTCAAACTGGGCTATGTTTTTTCCAAACTGGTGTTTGATTACCAGATTACAGTCGAGCAGAAGTTCAATTGTATTATATAAAGTGGCTCTGCTTACACGGTAGTTTTTATTTTTCATATAGATATAGAGAGTTTCTATATCGAAGTGACCTGTACGTGAATATATCTCATCCAGAATTGCGTATCTCTCAGGTGTTTTCCTGTGTCCTTTCTTCTCGAGATATTCGGTAAATATCTTCTTTACTGTTAACTTGGTATCGTCGTTAATCATATCTGGACTAATTTAAAATAATAACAAAAATAAGTATTTTCCATGAATATAAGAGCTGGAAAATATGTAATTTAATTAATGAAATCTTCAACCCTTCTTACATTTTCGATACCATTGATATTAGATATCTTAAGAATCAGATTGTTCAGGTCTTTTGTATGGTGTACGTACAGATCGATAGTACCTTCAAAAATGCCGTTATTGACTGAGATATTAATTTTAGTCATATTTACTTTGAGCTCTGCCGATATGATATTAGTGATATCATTTACAAGTCCAATTCTGTCAATGCCCGTCATGCTGATTCTTGCCAGGAAGGATACAAGTTTATGAATTGCCCATTTGACTGCGATTATCCTGTTGCCTTCATTGGACATTATTCTTATGGCTACAGGGCATTTGGGCTTATGGATAATAATCGTTCCTTCAGGAGAATGGTAACCGGTTACCTCATCACCCGGAATCGGATTGCAGCATTTTGCTATCTCATATGACTGTTCAGCATTTTCAACATTTTCCCTCAGAAGGAAAGGAACACTCTTATCTATGTTTCCAGCTATTACTTCAGTGTCTTTTTTCTCACGCTTTGATCCTATAAGCTTTAATTCCCAGTACTTTATAACATTTTTGGTAGGATTCCTTTTTATTGTTTTTTTAAGATTATCCAGATTAATTCTTCCCAATGCTATGCCTGAATATAAATCTTCTTTATTCAATGCTTCTTTCGCCTGGATTAGAGATTTTATTATTTCGTTGTTCAGTGTAACACCTATTTCCTTAAGCTTTGATTCAAGGATTTCCATTCCCTTCTGTATGCTGTCTTTTGAGTCAATTTTGAGCGCATTTTTAATTGCTTCCTTTGCCTTTGAGGTTCTGACAAATGAGAGCCATTCCATATCAGGTTTTGCTATATCAGACGTGATTATTTCAACCTGATCACCGCTCATTAATATTGAGTTTATCGGGTTAAGCTTGTAATTTATTTTTGCGCCTATCGCTTTATTCCCTATTTCAGTATGTATTTCATAAGCGAAATCGAGCGCTGATGCGCCTTTTGGAAGGCTTACCAGGAATCCTTTAGGAGTAAAGACCATTATTTCTGAAGAGAAGAGATTCATTTTGAACTCATCAAGAAACTCGATAGGATCTTCATGAGGATTCTCGAGCATTATACGGATCTTTTTTATCCATTTATCTAACTCACTCTCCTGGGTATCATCTCCTTTATATTTCCAGTGAGCTGCGTATCCTCTTTCAGCAATCTCATCCATTCGCTTGCTCCTTATCTGCACTTCAACCCATTGACCTTCAGGACCCATTACGGTCAAATGTAAAGCCTCGTATCCATTAGGTTTAGGGCGACTTACCCAGTCGCGAAGACGATCAGGTTTAGGCAGATATGAATCAGTGATTATTGAGTAGATATTCCAGCATTGTGTCTTCTCCGGGATGCCCGGTGCAGGTTCAAATACAATCCGTATGGCGAGTACATCATAAATTTCTTCAAATGGAACATTCTTTGCCTGCATTTTTTTCCAGATCGAAAAGATGGATTTCGGACGCCCGCTTATATCGAACTGAAGACCTGCTTCCGTGAGTTTCTCAATTATTGGAAGAGAAAATTTATTGATAACAGAGAGATTTTTCTTTTCGCTGTGTTTCAGTTTTGAGGCAATCTCTTCATAAATTTGAGGTTGTCTGAATTTAAAGCTCAGATCTTCGAGTTCACTTTTAATTGCATATAATCCAAGACGGTGAGCGAGAGGGGCATAAAGGAATATTGTCTCGCCGGCAACTTTCATTTTTTTATGTTCCGGCATCGAATCAAGGGTTCTCATATTGTGCAGACGGTCTGCAATTTTTATAAGAATAACTCTCAAATCGTCGGATAAAGTAAGCAACATCTTCCTGAAGTTCTCAGCCTGCAGAGAAGAAGAATTTTCTTTATTATAGGTACCTGAAATTTTAGTTAGTCCATCAATCAATGAGGCTATTTTAGGATCAAAATCCCTTGCGACATCTTCAAGTGAATAGTCAGTGTCTTCAACAACATCGTGAAGCAAAGCTACAGCGATAGATTTTGCCCCCAGACCAATCTCCCGGTTTACGATTTTAGCAACTGATATGGGATGAATTATATAAGGCTCACCTGATTTTCTGCGCATATTCCAGTGAGCTTCGTTGGCAATCCTGAATGCCTTGTCAATAAGCTCCCTGTCCCCTGGTTTACCGCACCTAAGGAGATTGTTTACCAAACTGTCATATTCAGACTGAATACGGTCCCTGTCCTCATCATCAAAAATATCCTTGTTCCCCATAAAATAAATACACGGCAAATTCTTATCCTAGATACAAATATAGTGATTTTTTGCCTCTGATATACCGGCCGTTAAACAGTATGAGTAACCGTCAGGAAATATCTTATTTATTGCTGATTATAGTTATAGTTCCTGTCCTTTTTATGATTTTACCTGAGGGAGTGGTCAATTTCAGGAACCAAAGATAGACTCCCTGTGGCTCCGGACTGCCATTAGAAGTTCCATTCCATGTTTCCTGGAAATCCCTGGAGTCAAATAAAACTTTGCTGTGACCATCAGTAATGATAAGCTGGTAATCACGTGGAGTAAATGACAGAACCGGTTTGAACTGATCATTCTTTAGATCATTATTTGGAGTGAACACATTTGGTACTGTTATTATCTCAGCAGGATTTGTGCAAATTTCGGATGAGATGCTTTCTCCAGATATATTATAAGGATTCGAAGATTCGGATGCACTTATGTAGAAGCAAACCTCATTTCCGGAAACCTGATACATAATTTGCTGATAACCAAGAGTAAATGTAGTGTCAGACGATGAGATATCAGCTTTCTCCTCAAACCCTTTACCAGTATTTGCAAATAGTTTGTATGACGATACTGTTCCCAGCCATTTTTCGTATGGATTCCATGAAAGAATAATATTGTCTCCCGTTTTTACAAGATTAAGTATCATATCTGAAGCTATATTGGATGATATGACAGGAAGATTGCAGTTATTGACTGCAGAAAGCCGATAGTAATAAATAGTTTTTAAATCTATTTGATTATCAATATATTGAACAAATCCATTTGTTGAGAGAGGCTGAGCTATTTCCTTGAAATCCCCTGATTTTCCATTTCTCCTTTCAAGGCTGAAATGCTTTATTTCTGAGAAAGGATCAATAGTAAACGACAAGGCTATTTTACCATCGGGGTTAAATGTTGCTTCATCAGCGTTGATCCAAAGCGGCAGTCTCTGCATTTTTGTAGACAGGCAGGTTTTATTAGATGTGGAAAATCTTCCGTCCTCCAGATTTGCCCTCACCACATAGCAATAATCCGAATTAATTGTAAAATCAGTGAATATTGCACTTGTTTCCGCGGTTCCGGCATTAGCTGTTTCAATAAAAGTTCCTCCGGCCACGGATGACAGAATGGTATAGCCTGTAACTTTTATGGGATATGAAGGATAACTATTCCAGGATACTGTAATCTTCTTAAGACAAGTATCAACCGAAGTCTTCTCGAAGATAGAATTAATTACATTGGAAAATATGCTTGTACATGTTGGAAGCCTCATTGCGGATATCACATAAGAGACACTTAAATATTTTGTTGCGGTGCTTGAGAGGGTATAGCTTGTTGCTGCAGGATTCCAGATAGTGTCCAGAGCTAATCCGTCACCATTATTATACGAATAGACTATATAGGCAGCAATATCCTGCGATGGACTTAGAGTCCAGGTAAAATTGGTGTTACCTGTCTCTGGCTGGACCGAAACTGTTGTAAGTACTGGTGGTAATGGAGGATCTGTAACGCAATTAATCTTCTGGGAGTAACTTTCGGCCGGCCAAAAGGAGAAAAAAAGAATGATAATATAAAAATATCTGGATTTCATTCAGAGCCTGCAGTTATCTCAAAGAGTTCTTCAATTTTATAATAAGTATTTGCGAGAGCAGTGATTTCATCAGGGTCAATAGCTCTTATTTTTTCTGACAATCTGTAATAATATGAATTATCGAGTCCGAATTCCCACGCTGATCTGAAGCTCTCCGCCAGTGCAAACGGACCATCAAACATTCTTACCATCTCGCCCGACATATAGTTTCGTACAACTTCCATCTCTTCCTTTGCAACCGGAACATTCTGCAAAAGCCTGATTTCCTTGTAAATCTCATCAATTGTTTTTTGCATGTACTGTTGCCCGACCTCAGTCGAAATTACTTTAAAACCTGCCAGGTCAAGAGATGACAAAGATGAATTTATTCCATATGTATAACCCTTTTCTTCACGTATATTTTTCATTAGCCTTGACCCGAAATAGCCGCCAAGAATTGAATCCAAAACCTTAAGACCAGGATAATCCGGATGTCTCTTGTTTATTGTGGTCGAACCTATCCTGATTGCAGTCTGCACCATTCCGGGTTTTTCAATATGAACTTTTTTCAGTTCTTCACCATGATAAGAATTAACAGAATTGTAATTGTTAACCGCTTTAGCGACCATCCCTCCGAAACATGAATTCAGAAGCTCAGTTGTTCTATCATGAATCTTGCCTGAAATTATGATTGCCATGTTCTCAGGTGTGTAAAATTTATTGTGAAAGTCAGAAAGAACCTTTTGAGTGATCTTCTCAAAATCGTCTTCAACAATCTGGTATCCATAGGGGTGGTTTCTGCCGAACAAGGATTCGAAGTATTTATCCATTGCAAGGTTCTGGACTTTTTCCCGGTTTACCAGATACCATCGAAGCCTTTTTTTCATCAATGAAGATAATTCATGTTCCGGAAATGAAGGCCGGAATAGTATCTCATAACTGAAATTTATTACTTTTTCAATGTGCTTATTCAGGCAAAAAAGAACTATCCCGGCTCTGTCTTTCTCGGCTGTCAGATTAATGAAGATTCCATAGAAATCGAGTAATCTGCTAAGTTCTTCAGAAGTATAATTTTGCGATCCCTCTGTGAGCATCATATTACAGGTAGAGGCAAGCATCGGCATGTTTTCTTTAATCTGACCTGCCCTGAAAGTAAATTCAAGCCTCATTATGTCCTCAGTACCAGCGTCAATCATGTAAACAGGTATCCCGTTATTAAGTCTGAACATCTTCGCTTCAGGAATAATCACCTTTTCAACAGGGAAGACCGGTGGCTGTATTCTCAGGAGTTTATTCATTGTTACACTTTTCGTGTTGATATATAATTTAATGTGCTGCAGTTTGTTGCTTTGAAATATTTTCCGACTGCTTCTGTTACCATTTCGGGCGAAACATTATTGTAGGCTTCAATTTCCTTGTTTATTAAATCAGCATCGCCCAGGAGTTCAAAAAAAGACAGATTTGCAGCTTTATTAAGAATACTGGTATTTGAAAATACAGTTGATGACTCGAATTTATTCTTGACTTTTGTTATCTCGTCATGGAGGCTATTTTTGTCAAGCAAAGTACTTATAACCTCATTTACAGCTCCATTAGCCAATTGAATATCTATTCCTTTCATTAGTTTCCCCTGAACAAATATCAGTCCGGGGTCGATATCAGCGGTTATATATGCATTAATTTCACTGAAAAGTTTCTTTTCCCTTACCAGCTTGGTATAGAGCCTTCCTGATTCACCACCGGCAAGTAAGTCAGTAATAAGATCAAGAGTATAAAAATCATTACTCTTTCTGCCGCCGATGTGCCATACTTTATAAAGTGAATCAGATGGGACGTCACTGTCGATTCTAAGAATTCTTTCCTCAGTTTGCACAGGTTCCTCGGGAAGGGTTCTGATTTGCACCTGTCTTTTTTCAATTGGGCCAAACCATTTCTGAGTCAAATCGAATGCATGATCATAGTCTATGTTACCTGTTAGCGCAAGAATTGCATTATTTGGAGCATAATGTGAGAAAAAAAACTTTTTGACTTGTTCGAGATCTGTATTTTTAATGTGGGACATATCCATTCCAATCGTAGGCCATCTATATGGATGAACCTTATATGCCATTGGTCTGATTTTTAGGAGGGCATCCCCGTAAGGCTGGTTCAGATAACGCTGATTGAATTCTTCTGTGACGACACTTCTTTGCGTATCGAGATTCTTCTGTGAAAAATCGAGCTCCAGCATTCTGTCAGATTCAAGCCAAAAGCCGGTTTCGATATTCTCTGAGGGGATGGTGAGATAATAATTCGTAATATCATTGTTGGTGAAGGCATTATTTTCACCTCCTACCAGCTGAAGCGGAGTGTCGAAATCCGGAATATTCACCGATCCTCCAAACATCAGATGCTCAAATAAATGAGCAAGTCCGGTCATTGTGGGATCTTCGTCGCGCGATCCGACATCATAGAGAATATTCATCGCGACCAACGGAGTGGATTTATCATTGTGCACCAGAACCCTTAATCCATTTTCAAGTGTAAACCTTTTATAGTCAATCATACTGTCTTACTTTCAATTTTCATAAATGGATAAGCACATTCCGAAATAATACCTTGTGACAAACTTAATTAAAAATCAGGGAAGGTTTAGTATTGTTTTTATATTTGCATAATTATGCTCAGAAATCGTTTTTTAAGAAGCGTCTTACAACAGAATCTATTAAAAATTGACCAGGTTAAATTAGTCTACTTCCTTAGCCTGGTGGTCGGTTTGTTAAGTGCATTAGCTGCGGCTGCCCTTAAGTATTCGATTCATTATATTCATCTCCTTCTTACAAACGGAATTACATCTGAATCAGGCAGTTATCTCTACCTTGCCTACCCGCTTATTGGTATGTTTCTTACCTATCTGTTTGTCAGGTTTATTGTTAAGGATAACATAGGTCATGGAATTAGCAGGATTCTCTTTTCCATATCCAGGAGGAAGAGCCATCTTAAGACACATAATACCTGGACTTCAATAGTTGCAAGTACACTTACAATCGGATTCGGTGGTTCTGTTGGGGCAGAAGCTCCAATAGTACTTACCGGGTCTTCAATTGGCTCTGCAATTGGGCGATTCTTTAAACTTAATTACAAAAATATAACACTCCTTATTGGATGTGGTGCAGCAGGAGCTGTCTCGGGGATATTTAAAGCTCCTGTTGCAGGCATTGTCTTCACTCTCGAGATCCTGATGCTGGACCTTACAATATCATCCATTGTACCTCTTCTGATATCTTCAGTGACGGCTGCAACTGTTGCATATTTTCTGATGGGAGATAAAGTCCTGCTTAACTTTAACATAGTTGGTGCTTTTAATATATCCAATATTCCTTGGTATCTTATTCTTGGAGTAATTTCCGGATTGATTTCACTTTATTTTTCAAAGATGACCCTGTTCCTGGAAGGAAGTTATTCCAAAATTAAGAATTCGTACCTGAGGCTTATTCTTGGAGGAATAGTCCTGGGAGGTATGATTTATCTATTCCCGCCATTTTTTGGAGAAGGTTATGATACATTAATGAATCTCCTGCAGGGAAATACAGACTCAATTTACGGTTCAAGCATATTTAGTCAATATTCGGACAGCTTTTTAGCCATAATATTATTTATGTCTGGCCTTGTCATTCTGAAAGTTGTTGCAAGCAGTTCAACCAATGGGGCAGGAGGAGTAGGGGGAATATTTGCACCAACTTTATTTATTGGAGGAATAAATGGTTTCGTTGTTGCAAGTCTTCTGAAAAAATTTACTGATGTTGATCTGCCGGATAACAGGTTTGTTCTGGTAGGTATGGCCGGAATGATGGCCGGAGTAATGCATGCACCGCTAACTGCTATTTTCCTTATTGCAGAAATGACCGGAGGCTATAATCTTCTGATCCCCCTTATCTTAACATCCACAGTGGCTTTTATCACCACCAGAAGTTTTGAAAAACATTCAATATATCATGTTCAGCTGGCTAAAAGCGGCGATCTGATAACGCATGATAAGGACAAGGCTATCCTTACCAGGATGAATTGGAAAAGAGAAATTGAAAAAGATCTTATAAAGATTAAACCGACTGAAACACTCGGTGACCTGGTAAAAATAATTGCAAAATCTAAAAGGAACCTGTTTCCGGTGGTGGATGAATTCAATATCCTGGAGGGTGTTGTATTGCTTGATGATGTTCGTGAAATAATGTTTCGGAACGAATTGTATAATACAACTATTGTAAGGGATCTCATGACAATACCACCTTCTTATATCGATACTAAAGAGAATATTGATTCGGTTATGGAGGCGTTCAGAAAAACAGTTGCATGGAATCTTCCTGTTCTGGACAATGGCTATTATGTCGGATTTATCTCCAAATCAAGGATTTATTCCACATACCGCGAATTGCTTAAAGAATTTTCAGATGAATAAATTTAGTTAAATCACATACTATGAAAAGAGATACTTTAATTTTTGATCTTATTGAGAATGAGCGTCAGCGCCAGATAAACGGTATTGAATTGATAGCTTCTGAAAACTTTGTAAGTCCGCAGGTACTTGAAGCTATGGGATCGGTTATGACCAATAAATATGCAGAAGGTTACCCAGGACATCGTTATTATGGAGGATGCGAGATAGTCGACCAGAGTGAATTGGTTGCTATCGAGAGACTAAAAAAGCTTTTTGATGCCGAGTATGCAAATGTTCAACCCCACTCAGGGGCTCAGGCTAATATGGCGGTATTCATGACGCTTCTTAATCCCGGGGATACTTTTATGGGATTAAACCTGGCACATGGAGGACATCTTTCTCACGGATCTCCTGTCAATTCATCGGGATTATTCTACCGGCCGGTGGCATACAGTGTCAGAGAGGATGACGGAGTGATTGATTATGATATGATGGAGAAGATAGCGCTGAAAGAAAAACCTAAAGTTATTGTAGGTGGAGCGTCTGCTTATTCCCGTGAATGGGATTACGAGCGAATGAGGAAGATTGCTGACATGATTGGAGCAATACTTATGATCGATATGGCTCATCCTGCAGGATTAATAGCTGCAGGTCTTTTAAAGAACCCATTGAAATATGCACATATTGTAACATCAACGACACATAAAACACTTCGGGGACCAAGAGGTGGAATAATTCTTATGGGTAAGGACTTTGTCAATCCATGGGGGCTTACCACGCCAAAAGGTGAAGTAAAAATGATGTCAGCCTTGCTCAATTCGGCTGTTTTTCCCGGAATACAGGGCGGCCCGCTTGAACATGTTATTGCTTCAAAAGCTGTTTCCTTTGGGGAAGCACTTACACCTGAGTTCAATGAATATCAGAAAATGGTTCAAAAGAATGCACAGGTTATGGCAAAAGCTTTCATGGACAAAGGCTATAAAGTTGTTTCTGACGGTACTGATAATCATCTTATGTTAATTGATCTAAGGAGCAAGTTTCCGGATATATCCGGCAAGAAAGTTGAAAATACTCTTGTCCTTTCACATATTACCGTAAATAAAAATATGGTTCCATTTGATAGCCGGTCACCATTCCTGACATCTGGGCTGAGAGTCGGAACTCCTGCTATAACTACAAGAGGTCTTAAAGAAGAACATATGGGGATTATTGTTGATATGATCGATGAGGTTATATCAAATATTGAAAATCAGGCTGTTATTGCCAGGGTAGGTGAGAAGGTTGTACAAATGATGAAATCTTATCCTCTTTTCTCAATGTAAACAAATCGGCAAACACAGGTCTATTTTAAATTACTTGATATAAATATTTATTTTAACTTTGTATATACCCATTATCCAGATTCTATAAATGAATAGCCAAAGACTTATTTTTGTTGTTGATGATGATCCATTCATAAACATGTTAGTAGTAAAAAGATTCACCTCCGAAGGTTACCGTCTTGAAGCTTTCACATATGGAGAGGAGTGCATCAGTTCGTTAAATAAGAACCCCGACCTTATCATACTTGATTACTATTTTGTTAATAATGATCACCTGGTTATGAATGGGATGGAAGTATTTGACAAAATAAAGGAGTTGAAACCTGAAACCCCGGTGATTATGTTATCGGGACAGGAAAAAGGGGAAATTGTTCTTGAACTCGCACGTAAAGGTATCGATGATTATATTATTAAAGACAACAACCTCATTGATAATCTTAATGTTGCAATAACGGAATTATTCTCACGTAAATAACAGTATATTCCTCATTTGGGGGACTAAATTATGCAGGGAATGGTCGCTACAATTCCTTTCATAATTTATTTCAGAATAAAATTATATGTGATTGTCCCCTTCTGAATAGCCGGGGCATCCTGTTTTACTTCGAATCTTGCACCCAGTGCTGCCTCCTTCGCTACTTTAAGAAGATATTCATCGAGTGTTGTTGATCCTTTAGTGCCCGGGGTTGCCTGAACTACTTTCCCTGACCTGTCGACACTTACTTCAACAACAACTCTTCCCTCCCCCTGATAATCATATCTTGGAGGTGGAAGCGCCTGAAAGCCTCTTCCCTGTAGACTATATGATATGCCTTTGCCTGTACCACCAGGACCGCCAGTACCTGTTCCCTTGGTACCAAGACCATTTCCAACGCCTCTGACTTTTGAACTGATTGAACCGTTCGGATCTCCCTGGTTTCCTGTTCCCCCGGCAATTCCTTCACTAGTGGAACTGGTTCCACGGTTCTGTGAATTAGCCAGAGCATTTTTTG
>Ga0302321_100001890_pt1 | contig 17884 bp, 10 predicted proteins | sample Fen_T0_1_FD_202505 | JGI IMG/M metagenome (GOLD analysis project Ga0302321, IMG submission 202505) | Peat permafrost microbial communities from Stordalen Mire near Abisko, Sweden - Fen_T0_1 | ecosystem: Environmental > Terrestrial > Soil > Wetlands > Permafrost | place: Sweden: Abisko...
CGCCCCACCCACAATTACCGTCATCGCTCTGGATTTCATGCGGTTTCTCCTCGAACCGGCCAAAATCAGCCGGTCACGAGCCAGAACATGCATCTTGCGTTAGCGCACGTCCACGCGCATGTTTTCAGATAGTCGTTGCAAAAACGCACGACCGTTGGGTCGCGCGCGCGGGTCACCTAGGTCACCCGCGGCACGGTTCCGTTCCTGGCAAGCGTGAGGGTTGGCAGCGGTCAGAGACTGCTGCGAAAGAACTCCCAGACCGCATCGCTCGTGTCGATGTCTTGGTTCCGGAGCCCAAATTCAGCGATATCCTGCTCCCGGTCAGATGGGACCGGGACTGGCCACAGGTGCCCTGCGTGGTCGAAGCGCAGCACTCGAACCTGGGCTGCGGCGGGGTCATTGCCGTAGTCGAGCTCTTCAACTTGGCTGTCCCGCGTGAGCAGGGCATTCGGAAGGGTGCCTTGATAGTCAGCGCCTTCCTTGACCAGGTCGGGGAGGGCGCTGATCCGAGGAGCATTTGGCTCTTCTGGGTTCAACCCGAGTGCCACTGCCCAGGCCAGCCCCAGGGGGGCAAGCTGTTGTGCCGCGTAGCCAGCCGACATGGCCGGATCGGTGAGGGAATAGCCGAGCAAGACACGCCGGAGCGCGAAGCCTCCGCTGGCAGCTGGAAGAGCAACTGTGGAGCCCGGGTACGGCATCAGCTCCGCGATGCCCCGATAGCGGCTCGGATCATGAAGGGCGGCGAGGTGGGTCAAGCCGCCGCCATCGGAAAGCCCCGCCAAGAAGACAGGGTTCTTCCCGCTGATCGTTCCGTGCGAGGCCAAATCGTCGATGATATTTTGCAAGTAGGCGAAGTCGTCGACTTGGCTTTGCCCGCTCGAGTCTTTGCGGAACCCACCGCCGTTCGGACGTTCTGGCACCGTCCCATTTCCGGGAGCGGCGTTGCCGTACACGACGATGAACCCATCGCGCTCGGCCAAGGTTTCGAATCGTCCCTGCGTGACGTAGGTACGCATGCTCTCTGCGTCAGCCCCGAGGCCGTGCAGCACGATGACCACTGGGGCACTACTGCCCGGCGCAAGCGACTTGGGAATGTAGCTCAGGTAACGACGGGTCACCGGACCACAGTCCTTCGTGGGCTGGTCGAAGGTGGACAAGCGAACGTTCGTCGCTTCCTGATCGAGCCAGGTGTCGCCTGGGTGAGGACTGATCCCGAGGGGGAGCTCATCCATCGGGCACACCGCGCGACAGTCGCGCGTTTGTCCGTCCCGCCACGGCACGAACTCGATATCGTCGAGCGACAGATCGAAGTTGCCCTTGGTCTGGACGAGAAAATTCAGATTGGTGATCTGGGTTCGGTCCAACGGCCCCAAGGGGGACCCGAAACCCGCCTGAGCCAGCGAGCAAAAAGGGATCTCGAATTCTTGGAAGTCCGCTGAAAGGGTGATGTTGCGACCTTGCTCGTCGAAGCAACCTTCGGAGTCGGGGCAGTCCCCGCCGGCGCTTTTGAAGATAGATTCTCGACTGGGAACAATCATGCGCAAAGTCGCGTTGCCCCGAGCGCGAAAGCGAACTCCCGAGTACGCGGACACGTCGTAGGTGCATAGGCCGCTTTGGGCGAGGGACCACGCCAGGGAAACGCCGAAGCCCGCTCCCCACTTGGTGAAGCCGCCGCCCGTGAAGTGGAGCGCGGGTGACGAATCGGCCTTCTCAACGCGAAGCTGGGCGCAGCCCGTGCTCTCGTCCGTAAAGCTGTACCAACTGCCGACCCGCTGCTCGAGGGGAGAGAGCAGGAGGTCCCCGTCGTTGAAGTCGTCCAAGCCGGGCGCCGTGCCGGCCGCAGCAGCCGAGCAGCTGAGCAGCCGGGCTGGCGGGTCACTCGCGATCGCTGGACAGCTGGGAAGCGCGTCGCTACCGGCCGTGCCGGCCGAGCCGGCCGTACCCGCCGCACCCGCCGCACCCGCCGCCATTGGGCCGGGCGGGCGCGCACCGCCGCCACAGCTGACGAGCAGAAAGGTCGCTCCACAGGCCAAGATACTCAGCAGGGGTCGCGTCGGGGTGGGTGTCATCGAATTCATGGCTGGGGAATTTTCTCGTCGGAATTTCGGCCAAACGGGGGGCGCTGCCGTTCGTCGCGAACCATACCGGGCTACCCGAGCGTTGCTGTGCCGAGCTTGCTAATTTGTCGGCCCTATCCAGGGGCATTGCCTCTAAGCTGGACCGGTCACAGGAAATCCAGGCAAAGGTGAGCTCGCGTGGAAGTGAATCCAGAGGGGCCGGTGAAATCTGTCTCTCCGTTTGGGGTCCAGGACAGCCCTTCAATCACCGCCCTGCATCGGGTGCAGGTGGTGAATCGGGCCGCTGACTACATCGCAGAGAACCTCGGTGAATCCATCGACCTCGACGATGTGTCTCGAGCGGCGGGCATGTCCAAATTTCATTTGCATCGGGTGTTCAAAGAAAACGTGGGCACCACCTTGGGGCGCTATCTCGCCGAGGCTCGGCTCAAGGCGGCCCTGCACCTCTTGTCGGCCCCGGAAACGGCCAGCATGAGTACGCTCGACGTGGCCTTGCAGGTGGGATTCGAGGACGCTTCGGCGTTTTCGCGCAGCTTCCAGCGGCGCTACGGCCTGACCCCAAGCTCCCTTCGCCAGGGAAATCACCCCCGCGAGTTTCCCGTGTCGTCCCCGGTCAGCCCCCCGCTCCTGCCTGGGGTGACGGTCGTTTCGTTGCCGGAGTTCTGGATCTACGGGTACGAAGTCGGAGGGCTGAAGAACAGAACTTTCACGAATGAAGCGCCTGCCGGATTCCGTCTGGCTTGGGACACGATCCAGCGCCACGGCGTCGAGGGGATTGCGGGGGACTTGGCGCTTCCGACCTACTCTTGGGTGTTGCCAGACGAAGCCTGGAAGCTGCTGTGTGGATTCCGCTCGAGCGAGCGACTGGACCACCGAGGCATGACGAAACGCTTGGTCCGGTCTGGGAAGTGGCTCCGGGCGCGCCATACGGGACCAATCCCAACGCGCTGGCAAACCTGGACTCGACTTCAGGATCAACAGCTTCGCTGGGGGCGCCCCGAAGACGGTCGTGAGCCCTTCGAAGAGGAGGCACCGCCCGACCCCCATCGCCCCGAGCGGATGGCCTGCGATGTCTATTTCCCGTGTTGAGCCGCTACGGCGACGCTGGTTGGGAACGCTCGAGTTCGGGAGATACCCGATCGAGCAACTGCAGGGTGCGTTCGTGAGCCTCCTGATCGATTGGATAGCGCGCCAACAAAAGTACCGAGATGATTCCGAGCGCCGTAACCAGCGGCACGTAAATCAGGACTAGGTCTTGCAGCAGCACTGGGTCCACGGAGCCGGGTCGAGCGTTGCGTGGAAAGTGGACGACGGTGAGGATCAGTCCGGAAGCAAGGACGCCGACACCGGACAGCGTCTTTTGGATCAACGTTGGGCCAGCGGTCAGGAGCCCCTCCGAGCGCCGGTGTGTGCGAAGCTCGTGCTCCTCGACGACATCCGTGAGCATCGAAACACTGAGGATGCCAGTCGTCACTCGGAGCAGCACCCCGACGCCGCAGAACGCCAGCAAGAGCGGGAAGAACGCAGCGCTGCCCCTTTCGGGGAACGCGCCTACGAGGGCCGCAAGCACTGGCAAGGGACCGACGAGGAGGCCCCCCATGCCCATCATGATTGCGGCCGTTCGCTTGCCAAGCTTTCGTGATACCGGGGCGGCCAGCAGAAAGGCGAGCGCGACCCCCACCAGATAGACGACCGGAAATGTCGCCAATTGCCGCGAGGACAAGCGCCAGAAGAAGACCCCCACGTACATGTCGAGCCCGCTGACGATGCCCGCAGCCATCGCGCCAAATACGCCCGACAGCAGCATGATTCGCAGCGCTGGACTGCCCAAGGTCGCGCGAATCTCGGACAGCCGGGAGCCTCTTTTGACGGCGCGCACCGGCCGCTTCAAGTGGGGAATGAGGTGGTGTGTTCCAAAGGCGGCCATCAGCGTAGAGCTGGCGATGAAGACCCCCGCCAGCTTCCCGTAGGTTTGATAGCCCGAGGCGCGCAGAACCCCGGGTGCAGCTCCGGGGGAGTCAGCGAGCAGCACGCTGAAGGTGAACGTGTTGAGAAGGAGAGAGCCGCACCAGCTCGAAAGTGTGCGCTGCGAGATGAGCGCAGTCCTGTGATGATAGTCGCGTGTGAGCTCTGCCGTGAGCGCGGCCCCGGGGATCTCCACGAAGGTGAGTAAAACCCGAACCAGAACTAGGCAGCCGAAGAAGTAGCCGAACAGCGCGAGGCGCGAGAGACCCGAGGGAGGGTGCCATAAGCAAGCGTAGGCGATTCCGGCCGGAAGCGCGGCGGCGTAGAGCAGCGGGTGGCGGCGTCCCCAGCGGCTCCGCAAGTCATCGGAAAATTGACCGACCAACGGATCGATCAGCGCATCGATGGTGAGAGCGACCAAAATCCCAGTGGCCACCCAGGCCTCGGGCAGTCCGAGGACCTGCCCATAAAACAGCATCAGGAAGAGCTGGAGGCCGCTGTCTTTCACGCCGAACGCGACGGCCCCCAGCGCATAGGTGGCGGTGGTCAGGCGCGTGAGTCGCGTCCGGTTCTCGTGCGCGTCCACCGTCATCCCGAGCCAGCGTCGCACGCGGCGCGCGGTAGGTTCAAGCCCAAGCCGGACGCACGCGATCCGCCTGGGTAAAGCACGGCCGGGTCGAGCTTGCGCTTCCGACGCGGGCGCGTCACATAGCGGCGATGTCCCTGCCGAGTCGGGAATTCGAAGCCCTGGTTGCGCCGCATCGCCGTGAGCTGCACGCCTATTGCTACCGCATGCTCGGCTCCCTGCAGGACGCGGAGGACGCAGTGCAGGAGACGTTGCTCGGCGCTTGGAAGGGCATGGCTGGCTTCCAAGGGCGCAGTGCCCTCAAATCTTGGCTCTATCGCATCGCGACGAATGCCTGCCTACGCGTGATCGACCAGCGTCCCGCGCGCCTCTTGCCGTATGATCGCGCGCCCGCGAGCCAGAGGTCGGTGGTGGAACCGGTGATCGAAGGGGTGCCCTGGCTGGAGCCATATCCGGTCACGCTCGACGCCAGCTTCGAACAGCGAGAGAGCCTGGAGCTTGCCTTCGTGGCCGCGTTACAGCACTTGCCCGCCGCGCAGCGCGCGGCGTTGATCTTGCGGGAAGTGCTGGAGTTCTCCGCGGCTGAGGTAGCCGAGCTGCTGGCCACGAGCGTTCCGGCGGTAAACAGCGCATTGCAACGCGCAAAGAGCGCAGTCAGCGCGCGCGTTCCACCGCTCAGCCAGCAAGCGACCCTCGCCCAGCTCGGCGACGCAGCTCGACAAGCCCTGGTGCAGGCCTACGTGAATGCTTGGGCGCAGCAAGACTCACACGCCTTGGTCGCGCTGCTCGCGGAGGACGCACGCTTTACGATGCCGCCCATCCCCAGCTGGTTTGACGGTCGCGAGGCCGTGGTGCGCTTCTTCTCGGAGCCGGTGTTTCGTTCACCGTGGCGGCTGGAGCCGACATGGGCGAGCGGCCAATTGGCGTTCGCTGCTTATCAGGGGCCGGACTTTAGGCTCGGCGCCTTGAACGTGGTCAGCCTGCGCGCCGGAAAGATTTCGGAAATCACGGGTTTCTTGGATCCGGCCGTGCACGCGTTTTTTTCTCTGCCCAGGCGATGAGTTTTCGTGGCTCGGGCGCTCTTACTGGTATGAAAAAGACCTACCGAGGGAGCTGTCATTGTGGAGCCGTTCAATTCGAGTGTGAGCTCGACCTGGTAGCGGGCACGACCCGCTGCAATTGCAGCTTCTGCCGCAAAGCGCGGTTCTGGATGGCGTTCGCGAAGGCCGCGGAATTCCGCATGCTGAAAGGCGAAGACGCCCTGAGTAACTACCAGTACACCCCCGTAGGTAGGCCGGAGCCCTTCCTGCACCTCACGTTCTGCAAACACTGTGGCGTGCGTCCCTTCAGCAAAGGCGGTGAAATGGCGCGGTTCGGCGGCAAATTCTTCGCGGTCAACGTCGCCTGCTTGGACGACGCAACCGACCAAGAGCTCGCCGCAGCGCCGATTCACCACGCAGATGGTCGTAAGAACGACTGGGAGAAGGAAGCCGCGGAGACCTCCTATTTGTGAGCGCGGCTTCACTGGCTAGGCGCGTTCGCCGAATGCGCTTGGACAATGTGGTCAGTCCGCGCCGTTGCTGCGCAACCAGCCGGTAAGCTAGCGTTCGAGGGATGTTGGCCATGCGTTCTGTCGTGCTCGCAGTCGTACTCGACATTTCGGGCAGCTTGCTCGAGAACAATTTGGCGAACGAAGGCGGCAGCGCGGTGTTCTTCGTCAGCAACGACAAGAGCGGCTCGCTCACCGTCAAAGACTCGCTCACGCGGAACAACCCGCGCGGAACCTTCGAGACGCCGGATCTGCCTGGGTTCTACGTGATCGCGAAGGCGCCCGCACAGATCGTCAACTCGCAGATCTTGCGTTGAGCACAGGCGGGGCTCCTTGCGGACAAGCGGCTCGTCGAAGAATTGCTCGGCGATGCGCCTCGAGCGCGACCCATACGCGCGCTGCGGCAGGCGACTCAATTCATCCAAGTCACGGAATCGGTTTGGCTGCCCGCGCGCGCCTCGACCGTGTTCGCGCCGTTGGCCCAACTCAGGTCGTTCCACACGAAGATGTGATTGGCGGCCGCCCGCGGCCCGAGTGAGGAGCCGTTGAGCTTCATTTCGACCGTGTCGGCGTTCGAGTACACTCGGATGCTCGTGCTCGATTGGGGCAGCGTGGTGAAGCGCCGGCTCGTGATGTACACGAATGGGTCCGAAGACCAATTGGCTTTGTACAAATAAAAGGCGTCCTTCTTCGTCTGACGGTCGAAGGTGACGAGGCCTTTGTCGTTCAGGCCGGGCGTGTTGCCTTCGTTGCGCGCGTCGCTCGCGAAGTCGAACGCGTTCCAGATGAATTTGCCCCAAATGAACGGGCGGGCGGCCAAGGCCGACCAATACCCTTCGTGATAGTAGGCTTGGTATTCCTCGCTGTGTTGCGCGGTCGTATGATCGTCGCCCGTGTCTTGGACCGCAGGGTTCGCAGCGTGTTCGGTGATGCTCGCGCCCGCGCCGTACTCGGTAAGACCGATGGCGCCGGTCGGGCGATCTCGATGCGTTTGATCGGCCCAGGCGGCAAAGTCGGCGACTTTGCCGCTGTACCATCCTTGGTATTCGTTGAAGCCATGCGCCGTGCCATACCAATTGACGGGGTTGTACGTATCGCCCGGGTTGGCCGCGTAGGCCGCGATGCGCGCCGGATCTTCGCGGCCGACCACGTCCGCCAAATGACTGATCAGCGTATCCGGGTTCGGCCCGGCTTTGAGCAGTGTTTCGTTGCCCACGCTCCAAAAAACTATCGACGGATGATTGTAGTTTTGACGAATCAGCTCGGTCAGCTGCTGCTCCGCATTGGCCGAAAATGCAGGCGTATCGTTGATGCGATCCACGATCGCCGTTTCCGCCCAAACCACGATGCCGGTCTGGTCCGTGACATCGTACGTGTGTTGCGCGTGCTGGTAGTGCGCGAGGCGAACCGCCGTTGCGCCGAGCTCTTCGACGAACGCAAAATCCGCATCCGTGTCGCTGTCGGCGATGGCCCAGCCTTTGTCCTTTCGATCTTGGTGTTTGTCGACGCCGTGCAAATCCAGATATCTACCGTTCAACGTGAAACCGGTGTTCGAATCCAAGCTGAACGAGCGCAAGCCGAGCGGCACGGTGATCGAATCGGAGACGGTACCGCCGTCGAGCAAATCGACCCGTACGGCATACAGGTACGGATCCGCGAGGCCGTTCCAAAGATGCGGATTTTGCACTCTGCAGTTGCCCGTCGCATCCGCGTTGCCTTTACCGGGCACCGATTGCCCGAAGCTCGCCGAGGCCACTTGGGCGCCCGTCGCGTCGAGCACGGTCGCTTGGAGGTTGGCCGTGGACATCTCTGCATTCGCATTCGCGAGCTTCACTTTTACCGACAGCTCCGCGGACGCCGCGCTGACATTCGATTGCGTGACGTATACGCCGGAGGAGCCGAAATCGAGCGGGCTGATCGCCACGGAGGGGGTGCTGAGCAGATGTACTCCACGGTAGATGCCGCCGAAAAAGGTGAAGTCCGCGAGCAGTGGCGGCACGTTCGCGGTTGGGCTGGGGGTGATCACGTTGCGCGCGTCTACCCCGGCCGAGTTGTCGACCCTCACGGCGATCAGGTTGTCCTCGCCCAGCATCACGAGATCCGTCACGTCGAAACGGAAGGCGCTATAGCCGCCGGCGTGCGAGCCCGCGAGTCTTCCGTTCACGTATACGTCGCTGATGATGTTCGAGCCGTCGAATTGCAGGTAGATGCGCTGACCCGTCAGCGAGCTTGCGACCGTATAATGCTTCCGGTACCAGCCGATGCCGCGGTAATACGGCGTGGTCGGGCCGTCTTGGCCGTCTATCGCATTCCAGGTGTGCGGCAGATCGAGCTTGGTCCACGCGCCATCGTCAAATCCCGGCGCTTCGGCGAAAGCTACGTCCGAACGCTGGAACGTCCAGCCCGCGTTCAGGCTGGAATCGATGCGCGAGCCGGCCTGCATCGTGCGACTGCCGCCGCCGGAGGAGCCGCAGCCGGGCGCGAAGGAGAGCGATAGATAACCCGTCAGTGTTGCCAGCGTAAAGGAGGCGAACGAGCGGCGAGCGCACTCGTAGGCAACCCGGGTCATCGGGCGCATGAAGCCCTCATTCGTCTGTCGCAGTCAACTCCGGCTCGCACACAGGCCAGCCAGCACTGACCGCGGCAGGGCAGGCCCGCGATCCGGCGTCTGAGCGTTACCCCGTGCCTGTCCGGCTCGATGATGGCGTGGACGCCGGCCGGGCCGGCAGTAACTTGCCGAGCGCGGCCGTGATCGTGTTTGGGTCGTACGGCTTTTCCAGGTAGGCGACGGTCGGGCGCGCGCTCAGCAAAGCATCGACCCTGTCCGCTTCTGGGGTGTATCCAGAGACCAGCAAGATCGGAGTTTGGGGAGCGAGCTCGAGCATCTCGTTCAAGGTCGCCACGCCGTCGGTGCCGGGCATGACCAGGTCGACGACTACGAGCGAAACGGAATCGCGATGGGCTCTGAAGGTCTCTACTCCTTCGCGACCGTTGTTGGCCGAGAGCACCTCGCAGCCCATCGCCCGCAACATGCGAACGGCTGCCCTCAGTACCAGAGGTTCGTCATCGACGACCAGAATGGTCAAGCCTACGAGTGAGCACGGCTCAGCGGCGACCGCTTGCGGCACGCTGGGAACAGGCGCTGGCGGAGCGGCCCGTGGGAATGCGAGCGCGATGGTCGTGCCCAGGCCCAACCGGGTAGAAAGGGTGATCTTGCCGTGCATGGCCTGAACCGTCCCGTACACCATGGAGAGTCCCAAGCCGGTGCCTTTGCCGATTGGCTTCGTGGTAAAGAACGGCTCGAAAGCGCGCTCTCGGACTTGCGGGTCCATCCCAGCGCCGGTGTCCGATACGCTGACTACGACGGTGTCGTCGTGGGTTTCTGTGGCGATGGTCAATGTGCCCTGGTCGCCCATGGCGTCCAGCGCGTTCAAGCAGAGGTTCAGGACGGCGTGCTCGACTTGGGCTTCGTCTCCACGCATCGACGCGGCTGGCTCGGCTAGCCGTGTTTCGACGCGAATGCTCTTGGTTCCGGTGCGAGTGATCAACACCTGCACCTCGCGCACCACCCTGTTGAGAGAAAAGGATTCACTCCGCGAGCAACTCTTTCGGGCGAAGCCGAGCAGGTTACGCGTCAATTGGGCTCCGCGATCGCAAGCAAGGGCAATGTTCTCGAGATCCTGAAACGAGCGACCGTAGCTCAGCAATTCATGGCGCAAAGCGAAGGCGGAGCCCATGATCGCGTTGAGCGTGTTGTTGATGTCGTGAGCGACACCCGCTGCGAGCCTGCCGATCGCCTCGAGCTTTTGCGCTTGCTGCAGGGCCTCCTCCATCGCTTTGCGTTGTTCGATGAAATGCCGCAGTCGGTCAGCCCCCCAGCAGACGGTGACGGTCACGACGATCGATACCACCGCTTTGGGGAGCCCTTCTGCACCCGACATCCCGAAACGAGTGAATAAGAAACCACTGACGACCGTGTTGATGAAGATGAAGAACACGCCAACGCGAAGGCTGAGCAGCAGCGTGGCGGCTACGGGGCCAGCCAACAAAAGTGAATTGCTGGCCTCTCCCACGATCGGACGAAGGGCGACGAGCAGCGCGGGGTGAGCCGCGGTGAATGCGGCAACGATGCTCCACTTCACTCGTCGCGAAAGCGGATTTCTCCGTCGCTCCGCCTTGGGGCTAGTACTCGGATCCAAGACGGCTTCGAAATGATCGGAGCTCACTTGCACCTCGGCTCCACCGATTCGCCCTGAAGAGAGCGCGGAACGCGCTTCCGGCGAGGTCCGCGGTTCGGGGGTCGAGTTGAAAGGCACTTCGGTTGCTCCGTACCTCGACTTTGCGGACGAGGCGCCTCACTAGGCATAGCCTTTCGCTGAAGCAGGTGCCGCAGGCGGTAGGTAGACATTTTTCTCGCTGGCGCCGTGAGCTTCGGTAGGCCCCACCAATCGCGCACCAACTTCGTGAGCGGCCGAAACCGACGTGAGGTTAACGCGGAAGAACTCTAACCACATTCGCACACCTCGAGCGCGGGCGGGTCGCGCAAAGTCAGAGGCCCAAGCACCGCTGAATCTCATCTCGTGGCGGTGGGACCTCACCGTACATATCGCGACCGTATCCGGCACCCAAGAGCCTGCCTGAGAACGGCTGGTGATGGGACGGGCAGGAGGTGTCGCCATGCAGACGCGGAAGGCCCGCGCGGGACGGGCTACTTTCGTGAGCGAGGAGCGCACCGATCGGCGTTGGGGGCGCGCGAACGGCCTGCTCGCCGCGTTTCAGGGTACTCGGGCGCGTGCGTGAGTCAGTGTCGATATGCGCACAGGAATCCATTGCTCGCGGTCGCAATGTCGATCCGAATTGCGGTGTTCAGACCCTAGGGTGGACACCACGGTTGCACGAGGCGAGCGCGCTCGCGTACGCGTCCAGTTGAGCGAGAGTATCGCGGCAGCCAGGGAAATTGAGCTGGGCGAGCGACGCTGTGCCGCGTGTACGGGGAGCCGTCACTGAGTGCGATTCACCCTCAGGAGTAACTACTGAATTGCGAATGCAACTGTTCTGTAGCGAATCAATGGTTCGATTCTGAGCTAGATTGGCGCAATGGGACAATTCAAGGGCTGCTTGTGGGCAATTTTGGGGACTATGGTCGTTGGCTGTGCTGGCGCGGACGTTCGCGACGAGCCGACGAGCAGCACTTCGCTCGCCGTCAAACAATGTCACGGCGACGACGACGACGACGGACGGCCGCCGACGCCGTGTGCGGCGCACCGGGATCCGGCGTTCGCGCTCGGGCGCTCGGCGTGCGAAAGCGGACGGCTCGTCGGTGCGGCCTCGAACAACAGCGCGCTCGCGAACGACCCGACTTACGTGACGACACTCGCGAACGAGTTCACGTACGTTACGCCAGAAAATGCGATGAAGTGGGGGGCGCTGCAACCGGTCGACGCGACTCACTGGGACTTTACCCAGGCCGACGCGGTTGTGGCCGCAGCGCAGGCGGCGCACCAGTCGATCAAGGGCCACACGCTCATCTGGCATCAGCAGCTGCCGCCCTTCATCACGGACGCGCTCGCGCCCGCCGCTCTCCAAGGCGCCATCAACGCCAACATCGATACCGTCGTCGGCCGCTACCGCGGGAAGCTTCGCGCTTGGGACGTGGTGAACGAGGCCATCGACGACAGCGCGCACTTGCGCGACTCCGTATTTTCACGCGTGTTCGGCGCGGACTTCATTGCGTCGGCGTTCAGGCGCGCGCACAAAGCCGATCCGAAGGCAAAGCTCTTTTACAACGACTACGGCATCGAGGTGCAGAACGCGAAGTCGGACGCTGTGTACGCGTTGGTGCAAGGACTCGTGAACAGCCGGGTGCCGATCGATGGCGTTGGGTTCCAATTCCACATCGACGCGCGCTTCCCGCCGTCGGAGCAGGCGATCAGCGACAACTTCGCGCGCTTCACCGCGCTCGGACTCCGGGTAAACATCAGCGAGCTCGACGTGCGGGTGCAGAATGTCGTCGGGCCTCGCGCGGATAAGCTCGCACTCCAAAAGCAAATCTACCACCGGGTCGTCGCGGCCTGCGCGGCGACGCCGCTGTGCGAGGCGGTGACGACGTGGGGCTACACTGATAAGTATTCCTGGATCGACACGACGTTCGGCGCGGACGACCCGCTCGAGCTCGACGACGACTACGGGCGCAAGCCGGCATACTACGCGATGGTCGATGGCTTCGAAGGCGTTCCGACGGATCCCGAGGGCACGCCGCCGAACCTGATCGCCAACGGTAGCTTCGAGGCTGGCAGTGACGGCTGGTCCGGCTTCGGTATTCCCTCCGTGACGATCGCGAGGCGAGCGCACACCGGCGACAATGCCCTGCTCGCGGGCGGCCGCACCAACGCCTCACAAGGCCCCGCCATCGACGTCACTTCCGTCGTGCGCTCCGGCTTCATCTACGACGCCTCCGCGTTCGTCTCGATCGAGCGTGACCAGCACGACAGGTTCGACGACTTCGACGACTTCGACAGGCGCGTCAAAGGCGACAAGGGCGACAAGGGGCAACCGGTGGAACTCACGGCGAAGGTGACCTGCGAGGGCGCCGCCCCGACGTTCATCTCCATCGCTTCTGGCACGGCGTTGCGGCACGAGTACACGGCCCTCGACGGCAAACTCACGCTGCCGCTCTGCAACATTACGCAGGCCGTCCTTTACGCCCAGGGGCCGGCCGCAAAGGTGGATCTTTTGCTCGACGATGCGGCGCTCCGCACGATTGGCGAGCCGCTCGCTGCCAACGTCGTCACGAACGGCACGTTCGAAAGCGGGGTTTCCGGCTGGTTCCCGTTCGGCAGTCCGACGCTCTCACCGAGCAACGTCGCCCACACCGGCGGCGGCAGCCTGCTGATCGCGAACCGCACGGCGACGTTCATGGGCCCGGGCTACAACCTCTTGCCGCCGGTCACGACGGACGGCGCTACGTACCTGATGAGCGGGTGGGTCCGCGTCAGCGGCGCTGCGAGCGCGCCCGTGTCGCTCACGGTCGTCTCCGTTTGCGACGGTACACAGTCCTTCACGAGTGTCGCGAGCGGCACGGCGAACGACCAAGGTTTCGTCAAGCTCAGCGGTAGCTATGTCGTCCCGCCGTGCAACAACCTGTCGCAGCTGATCGTGTACTTCGAGGGCCCAGCGTCCGGCGTCGACGAAATCGTGGACGATGTGTCCATACAGCAGAGGCTCTCGATCCCGGTCTTGCCGCCGCCCCCACCGCCCCAGCGCACGAACCTGGCTGGCAACGGCGATTGGGAACTCGGCGTGAACGGTTGGGCTCCCTTCGGCGGCAACGTGTCGCAGACGGCCGCGTTCGTTCACGGCGGCAGCTTCGCCGGTGTGGACACGAATCGCACGGCGAACTTCATGGGCCCATCGTACCGCCTGCCGTCCGGTCCGGCGAGCTATGACGTGAGCACCTTCGCCCGACAAAACTCGGGCAGCGCGATCACGCTCGCGCTCTCGGCGAAGCTCACCTGCAACGGCGTCGATTCATTCCCCTTCCTCGGCTCCGCAAGCAACGCCTCGGGCACGTGGTCGAAGCTCTCGGGCTCGTTCACAATCCCGGCCGATTGCAGCTCGGCGCAAATCTTCGTACAGCAGCTCGACGGCACGACGAACCCGGACCTCTACGTGGACGACCTCGTCGTCAACGCCAGCAGCGTGACGAACTTCTCGGGCAATCCGGGCTTCGAGACCGGCACGAGCGGTTGGTTCACATTTGGCGGCGGGCTCGCGCAGACCTCCGCCTTCGCACACTCGGGCGGCTTCTCAGGACTCAACAGCGGGCGCACTGCGAGCTTCAACGGCCCGGCATTCTCGTTCCCGACCGGCGCGGGCAAGTACACGGCGTCGCTCTGGGCACTCCAAAACTCTGGCTCGAGCCTGCCATTCGTTCTATCTGTCAAGACGCACTGCGACGGCGTGGACAACTTCCCGTTTCTGGGACTGGTAAACGCGCCTTCGGGAACCTGGGTCCAGCTCTCGGGTGCGTTCACGGTCCCGGCGAACTGCACGGAAGTGACGTTGTTCTTGAACCAGAATGGCGGCTCGACCTTTCCGGACATGTATGTCGACGACCTCCTGGCGCTGCCGATCTTGCCCTGACTAGCGGCGCCGCGAGGCGTGGACCCGGCTGCCGCGCTCCTGGCGGAGGGGCGCGGCGGTTTGACTTCGAAACCCGTTTGGCTCGTTCTCCTTTGATTGAGCCACGCCCGGACACTGCTCGGCGCACCGACTTGGTTCGCTAAGGGCTCGCCCGGAAATAACTGAGTCGCGAGCCCGCCGAGACCGAAGCGAGGCGGGCGCCCGAGGAGCGAGCACCGGAGGCCTACTGAAGTAGGTCGAGGAGCGCAGCGACGAGGCCGCCCGCCGCAGCGAGAGTATCGGCGGGCGCAGTATCAGTTATTTCTGGGCGAGCCCTAAGGGCCCAGTAGCGCTCCGCGCAATCTGTTCGAGAGTCGTGTGATGCAGCGCAGGGCCGCGCGGATGTCGTCGGACAGCTGCGCAGCGCTGCGACCGTCGTCGCGCTGGTTTCGAGCTCGCTCGCAGACTGCTTCGACGTGCTCGAGACACGAGCTGGCTACTCGCCGCTCGCCGGCCAGCAGCGCGACTTGGGCCGAGCCGAGATGCAAGAAGGCGCGGTGAATGCGCACCGCCTCGCGCAAGAGGTCGTCGCCTGCCATTGCCAAGCGCTCGGCTTGCTCCAGATACTCTTCGGCGGCTGCGAGTAGCCCGAGCCCCGCAAGGGCGGCCCCAAGGCGCGCCTGACACAATGCCAGCGAGCGAGGGTCGTCGAGTGGGCGCAGTAGCGCAAGCGCCAATTCGTGACAGCCCCGAGCCGCCTGCCAGTCGGCGAGCTCGGCCTCCAGGCTACCGAGATTGCCGACGATGATGGCTCGCAGACGAGCGTCGCCGACGCTCAGCACTAGGTCGAGCGCCTTCTGGTAGCGGCGCCGCGCCGAGTCCAGCGCTCCCAACTCTTGCTCGAGCAGCGCCAAGTTGCCCAAAAAATTGGCCAACATGCGCGCGTCGCCGACCTCTTTCAGCGCGTGAATGGCCTTCCAATAGTACGCGGCCGCCTCGATTAACTTACCAGCGTCGTGAAAGACCGCGCCCAGGTTGCCGTAGCAGCGACCGAGTGAAAGCGTGTCACCCACCGGTCGCAAGAGAACGATTGCGCGCTCATAGCAGCCGCGGGCGCGCGGTAATTCACGTTGGAAATGCTGAAGGAGGCCCTCTTCTAGACAAATGTAGCCCGCGAGTTCCGAATTGGCCGTCGCTCGTGCGACTTGTTCTGCGGCTCGCAAATCGGCGCTTGCTTCCGAGAAGCGCCCGCTCGTCGCCCGCAGCCGCGCGCGCAGCACGAGCAGTCGAGCGAAGGGCGTGAATGGCACGCGCTCCGAGAGCTCCTCGCTCGCCGCCAGCGTCCGGTCGAGCAAGTCCAGAAACGCGGGCAACGGACCGCGGGCGACGATCACGGGTTCCAGCGCGCACAGGATCATCACCGACAGGGCCAGATCGCGCGTTGCCGGAGCCAGCGCGTACTCCACGGCGGCGATCAGGTCGTTGGACTCGGCTTCCACTCGCTTGCTGAACGCGAGCTCTCGCTCGCCGGGCAGGCGCTCGAGCCCCGAAGCGCGCCGGCCGGCATACGCGGCGTGTCGCGCCCGGACGCGCTCGAGCTCGCCGCGTTCGGCCAGCTCGGACAGCGCGAATTCACGTACCAACGCAAATAGCGAAAATCCTGCTGTGCTAGCGCGTAACATCGACTTCTCGCGCAACGATTGGAGAGCTCGATGGAGCTCGGCCCCGGGTACTGCTGAAACGACCGAAGCTGCAGACTGCACGCTGAAGCTGCCACAGAACACGGCGCAGGCGCCGAGTACCTCTCGCTCGGTGTGGCTCAGGGAGTCCCACCCGGCACGCAGCGTAGCGTGCAGGGCACTCGGTTCGACGCTCGCGTGCTCATTCGAGCCGACCAACAGCGCGAGCGGGCGTGCGCACAGTGACAGCACTCCCTCGAGCCCGAGTGAAGGCACGCGCGCCGCCGCCAACTCGATGGCCAGCGGTATGCCCTCCAACTCGCGGACGATTCGTTCCACGACATCCCTGGACGGCCCTTCCGCGAAGGCCGCCCCGACCAAAGTAGCGTGCCTGATGAATAGCTGCGCCGAGGGAGAGGTGAGCCGAGGAGCCCGCTCCTCGAGCTCGCGTTCGCTGAGCGTCGCGAGTGGGGTGAGCTCGAGCGGCAGCGTGCCGGAAATGGGCGGGCGCGCGCGGGAGGTGGTGACCAAGGCCAGCTGCGGGGCCAGCTTTCGCCACTCTGCGACCAGGTTGGAAAGCTCGGGAAGCCACGCATCGACGCCATCGAGCACCGCCAGCAGCGGGCCTGCAGCGCCGAGCGCCCGTCCCACCGCGGCGGCCGCCGTTTCGGCCCCCCAAACACGGGCACCGACGGCTCCCGCGAGCAGCCGCAGGGCCGAAGCTTGATCTTGCGCAAGCGACAGATCGACGTAAACGCGCCGCTCGAATTTAGCGACGACCGGCGAGCCGTGCCGCGAGACCTCCAGCGCCAGGCGCGTTTTGCCGATTCCGGGCGGACCCCACAGTGCAACGACCGCGGTCCCCTGGGCGAAGGCATCGAAGATCCGTGCGAGCTCTGCGTCGCGACCAATCAAGGGCTCGCTCGGCGCCTCGAAAACGAGCGACTCCTCGGTTTCGGCGTAACCCAGGGACGAGCCCGAGGCGTCGCTCGGCGCCTCGGTTTTCGTGGCTAGCGTTTCGCGATCGCCTTGCGCTCGGTCGGTGGCCTGCGCGAGTGACCCAAGATCTGCGCTCGATGCGCCGAGAGGCAGTACTTGGTAGTCCCCGAGCAGCCTCGACACGCGCTCCAGCAGCGCGGCGTCCGCGAAAGGTCGCTGCTGCCGATCACTGGCCAATAGATCCATCGCCCAGCGTGTGATTGCCGGGGGGAGGTCGGGGCGCACTTCGCTCAGATCCGGCGCGCCGTCGAGCAAGACATGTGCGATGACTCCCATCGGGTCATCGCCCTGGAAGGCGCGTGCTCCCGTCAAACATTCGAACACGATGCAGCCGAGCGCAAATACGTCCGCTCGGCCATCCACTGCCCGCGGGTCACGGATTTGTTCGGGCGACATGTAGCAAGGCGTTCCGAGCTGTGCCCCGCGGCCCGTAAGGACGACCCCTTCGCCACCGCGCGCAATGCCGAAGTCCACGAGCACGGCCCGCCGCGCTTCGCCGCCCTCGAGCATCACATTCGCCGGCTTCAGATCGCGATGAACGAGGCCGTGTGCATGCAGGGCAGTCAGCGCGCCCAGCATTCGGTGCGCAAGCTGCAAAGTCTCTGTGACGGGGAGTCTGGAAGAGCGCAATGTCGTTGCGAGGTCGTGCCCCTCGATCCAGTGCATGACCAGGAAGGGCTCCCCGGTGGGCGTCGAGCCGTGGGTGATGTAGCGCACGACGGCCGGATGCGTCACGGCGGCCAGCGCCGCTGCTTCGCGCTCGAAGCGCCGCAGCGCGCGTTCCCGCGTGTGCGCGGCTCGGCTGGCGTCTCCTGGAACGAAGGTGAGCGGCCAGCTCTTCACTGCCACGGGCGTACCCGAGGTCAGATCCACGGCGCGAAAAATGCTTCCCATGCCGCCTGCGGCG
>Ga0302321_100001891_pt1 | contig 17884 bp, 14 predicted proteins | sample Fen_T0_1_FD_202505 | JGI IMG/M metagenome (GOLD analysis project Ga0302321, IMG submission 202505) | Peat permafrost microbial communities from Stordalen Mire near Abisko, Sweden - Fen_T0_1 | ecosystem: Environmental > Terrestrial > Soil > Wetlands > Permafrost | place: Sweden: Abisko...
GGCGTGCGCTCCGAGCGCGGCGACCGCGTCGACACCGCCGGTGCGGCGGGCGATGTCGACGCGGCGGGGCGCGTGGTGCGCTGCACGCGCCCCGACGTCGTGCTGCTCGACGTCCACCTCCCTGGGGGTGGCGGGCGCGCGGTGCTCGACGCCTGCGTCGACGAGCTGCCCGAGGTGCGGTTCCTCGCGCTCTCGGTGTCGGACGCGGCCGACGACGTGATCGACGTCGTGCGCGGCGGCGCCCGCGGCTACGTGACGAAGACGATCTCGGGCGAGGACCTCGTCGACGCCGTACGTCGCGTGGCCGATGGCGACGCCGTGTTCTCCCCGCGTCTCGCGGGCTTCGTGCTCGACGCGTTCGCCTCGGGCGAGGTCGTCGACGACGCCGAGGACGCCCTCGACGTGCTCTCGCCCCGCGAGCGCGAGGTGATGCGCCTCATCGCTCGCGGCTACACCTACCGCGAGGTGGCGCGCGACCTCGTGCTGTCGGTGCGCACCGTGGAGACCCACGTGTCGTCGGTGCTGCGCAAGCTGCAGCTGTCCAACCGCCACGAGCTCGCGAAGTGGGCCAAGGCGCACCGCGTCGTCTGACCTGCCTCGGGCGCCCAGCGCCGGGCACGCTGCACCGGCTGGATCATCGGAGAACGGCCCGGTATCCGATGACCTGGGGCGGTGAAGCAAGCCCCTGGAGCCGCATTGCCCACTGCCGGAACTCGCGCTGGTTGGGCACGCTCGATCGGTCGTTGCTGTCGTGTCGGTCGAGCAGCGGGTGAGGGGTCGTGCGCCCTTCCTCAGGGCTGACGTCGGGGTGGTGCCAGGCTCCAGCAGCCGGTCGTGTGAGGGTGCACGTTCGGGCCGCCGGTGATCGTCCAGCCGCCTTCATGAACAGCGTGGTGGTGGCGCACGCACAGCAGGGCGAGGTTGTCGAGATTGGTCCGGCCGCCGATCTCCCACTCGTCGACGTGGTGCGCCTGACACCGTCGTGGGTGGCGCCGGGCCCGGTGGAGGCGGCGACGTGGCCGGCCAGGACGGTCGCCGCGCGCGGTGGCGCGGTCGGCGACGGCCAGCAGGCGGTGGTCAGCCCTGCGGCGAGGTCGGCGGGCAACGCACCCAGGTCGGCACCGTCCGCCGTGGGCTCACCCTCTGCAGAACCCCCGACGCGCGGGTCGCGCAGCAGTGCGGCGATCAGGTCGCCGACCTCGCCCTGGTGCGCGATCAGCGCGCCCAGCGCGACGGAGCGCACGGGCGCCGCGGCGGCGTGGTCGGTGATCGAGCACATGCCAGCACCCGACGAAAGGGGTCTGACAGTGCATCATCTCCGGGAGCCGTTGAGCCACAACCGATTCCGGCGCTATGTCCACTGGTGATGTGATGCGGCGTGTCGTCCACAGCCCACCTGCGGCGGTCGGCGCGTCGGGGTCGTTCGTGATCGTGCGACCACCGTCGACGTGCCGAAGACCGGCCCGGTGCGGCCGTCCGCGCGCCCATCTGGCGGCGGGCGAGGGCCGGGGGCGTTAGCGTCTCCCCCCGGAGCCGTCGTCCGCGAGCACCGGTCGCGGACGCCGGCAGGCAGCGGGGGTCACAACGCAGGGAGAGGTACGTCGTGGCGGTGCAGGTGCAGGGAGTGGTGGCGCGGGCGAAGGGCGCCCCGGTGACCCTCGAGACGATCGTGGTGCCCGACCCCGGCCCGGGCGAGGCGCGCGTGACGGTGCTGGCGTGCGGGGTGTGCCACACCGACCTGCACTACCGCGAGGGCGCGATCAACGACGAGTTCCCGTTCCTGCTCGGGCACGAGGCAGCCGGCATCGTCGAGTCGGTCGGCCCTGACGTCACCGAGGTGGCGCCCGGCGACCACGTGATCCTCAACTGGCGCGCGGTGTGCGGCTCGTGCCGCGCCTGCCTGCGCGGCCGCCCGCAGTACTGCTTCTCGACGTTCAACGCGACGCAGAAGATGACGCTGCTCGACGGCACCGAGCTCTCCCCGGCGTTGGGCATCGGCGCGTTCGCGGAGATGACGCTCGTGGCCGCCGGGCAGTGCACGAAGGTCGACCCGGCCGCGCCGCCGGAGGTCGCGGGCCTGCTCGGCTGCGGCGTGATGGCCGGACTCGGCGCGGCGATCAACACCGGCAACGTGAGCCGCGGCGACACCGTCGCCGTGATCGGCTGCGGCGGCGTGGGCGATGCCGCGATCGCGGGTGCGCGCCTCGCCGGCGCGCGCACGATCGTGGCCGTCGACATCGACGACCGCAAGCTCGAGAAGGCCAAGCACTTCGGCGCCACGCACACCGTGAACTCGCGCGAGGTCGACGCCGTCGAGGCGATCCGCGAGGCCACCGGCGGCTTCGGCGCCGACGTGGTCATCGAGGCGATCGGCCGTCCGGAGACCTACGAGCAGGCGTTCTTCGCGCGCGACCTCGCCGGCACCGTCGTCCTCGTCGGGGTGCCCAGCCCCGACATGCGCATCGAGCTGCCGCTCATCGAGTTCTTCGGCCGCGGTGGTGCGCTCAAGTCGAGCTGGTACGGCGACTGCCTGCCCACGCGCGACTTCCCGATGCTCATCGACCTCTACCTGCAGGGCCGACTTCCCTTGCAGGACTTCGTGTCCGAGACGATCGGCATCGGCGACGTCGAGGCCGCGTTCGAGAAGATGCACCACGGCGAGGTGCTGCGCAGCGTCGTGGTGCTCGGCTCGTGAGCGCACGGGTCGAGCACGTCGTCACGAGCGGCGTGTTCAGCCTCGACGGCCAGGACTTCGACGTCGACAACAACGTGTGGCTCGTCGGTGACGACTCCGAGGTCGTCATCGTCGACGCCGCCCACGACGCGGCGAAGATCCTCGCCGCGGTCGGCGACCGCAGCGTCGTCGCGATCGTGTGCACGCACGCGCACAACGACCACGTGAACGCCGTGCGCGAGCTCGTGGCAGCCACGGGTGCGCCCGTGCGGCTGCATGCCGACGACGCGATGCTGTGGGACGTCGTCAACGCCGGGATCGCCTTCGAGCCGCTGGCCGACGGCGACGTGATCGCGGTGGCGGGGTCCGACCTCCACGTGCTGCACACGCCGGGGCACTCGCCGGGCGGCGTCTGCCTGCACGCGCCCGACCTCGGCGTGGTGCTCAGCGGCGACACGCTGTTCCACGGCGGGCCAGGCGCCACCGGCCGCTCGTTCAGCGACTTCCCGACGATCCTCGACTCGATCCGCGAGCGACTGCTCACGCTGCCCTCGGGCACGCGCGTGCTGACCGGCCACGGCGACGAGACGACGGTCGGTGCCGAGGCGTCGGCCTACGACGAGTGGGTCGCGCGCGGCCACTGACCGGTCGTTGGACGCCGGTGCGCGCCCGGTTAGGGTGCGCTCATGGACATCGTCTACAAGCTCATCCTGGTGCTGCACTTCATCGGCGTGGCCATGCTCGTCGGCGGATTCCTGTCCCAGATCGGCGCGAAGCCTCCGCTGGTCACGCACTGGATGCGCGACGGCGTGCTGCTGCAGCTCGTCACCGGGTTCGCGCTGGTGGGCATCGCCCCGAACCTCGAGGGTGGGGAGCCGTTCGACAACGCGGCCGTGGGCACGAAGCTGCTCATCGCCGTGATCGTCACGGTGCTGACCCTGCTCGGCATGCGCCAGGAGCCCGAGAAGCAGAAGCCCTACTGGGCCGCAGCCGGTGCCCTCGCGATCGTCAACATCCTGGTCGCAGTGTTCTGGGTCGCGGCCTGACGCGCCCCGCCCGGTCGGCTCAGACCGGGATCGACACGACGAAGAACCCCTCGGCGAGCCGACCGGTCTCCAGACCGGCCAACTCGCCGGTGCGTACGGCCCAGCCGCGGATGAACCCCTCGAGGTCGGGCATGTGGGCCGTCTGCGACTCGTGCGCGGTCAGCGCGGCGACCTTGCGCGGGAACGTGTCGGTGATGTCGACGTAGTGCGAGAGCGTGTGGTGGGCCATGAGCCACACCTCGGGCACCGACCACGCCTCGAGCCCCTCGTCCTGCGCCAGCGACGGGTGCGCGAACGGGTTGCGGGCGTCGGGGTAGACGGCCTGGATGGCGGCGTCGCCGGCGGCCATGTGGTCGGGGTGGCTGGCCGGGATCCGCTCCCAGTTGCGCTCGGGCGACTGGATGAGCATCCGCTGCGGGCGCACCTGGCGGATGACCCGGCTGATGTCGCGCCGCAGGCTGTGCGTGACGGCGAGCTCGCCGTCGCGGTAGCCCAGGAACCGCACGTCCGTGACCCCCACCGCCGCGGCCGCCTCGACCTGCTCGCGGCGTCGGATCGTCGGGATCTCGCTGCGGGGGACGTCGGGGTCGAAGCCGCCGGCGTCGCCGTCGGTGACGATGCAGTAGGTCACGGCGACCCCGCCGTCGGTCCAGGTGGCGATCGTGGCGGAGGCCCCGAAGTCGACGTCGTCGGGATGCGCCGTCACCACCAGCACGCGCTCCACAGCGGCGTCGTCGAGCATGAAGATCCTCCAGGGTGCGGGGTCGCTGTCCAGATTTCGGACAGTAGATCATCCGAGGACCCCGAAGGGCCCGGGCCATCGTAGGAACCCGCGCAAGCGCGCGCCTGTTCCTGCCGATGATCACGGGAGAGCCACGACCTCGACGGCGGTGGCCCACCGCCCGTCCCCGCGAGGAGCCCGCATGCCCCACGACGCCCGCCGAGCCCGCCGAGCCCGCCGAGCCCGCCGGACTCCGGTGGCCGCCCTCGCGGCCGCCGCCCTCGTCGCCGCGCTGGCTCCGGTGGTGGGCGCGCCTGCGGCCCAGGCCGCGGCTCCCGCGACCCCGACGTTCACCGCCGCCATCGAGGCGCCCGCGGGCTACGACGGGCAGACGACCTGCTCGCCCAAGGCCAAGCCGGGCACCGCCACGCTGGCCAGGCTGCTCATCGCGACGTACGGGACGGCGTCGATCGGGATCTCGCGCGCCTGCTCGGACGGCGGGACGAGCGAGCACAAGGAGGGGCGCGCCCTCGACTGGATGCTCAGCTACAAGAACAAGACCCAGCGCCACAAGGTGCAGGCGTTCCTCGCCTGGCTGCTCGCGCCCGACCAGTACGGCAACCAGGCGGCCATGGCCCGCCGCCTCGGCGTGATGTACATGGGCTGGAACAACCAGATGTGGCGCTCCTACGGGACCATGGGCTGGGGCGACCTCAAGGGCTGCACGACGAACCCCGCGATGAAGGCGTCGTCGTACGACACGACCTGTCACCGCAACCACCTGCACATCTCGCTGTCGTGGGACGGCGCCGCCGGGCTCACGTCGTTCTGGACCGGCAAGGCGCTCGCCGCCCCGTGCCAGGCTCCCTGGTCGTCGCCCGCCACCGCGGTCGGCGCGGGCTCCGACCTCGTCGCCGTGACGCCGGTACGCGTGCTCGACACGCAGAAGGGCACCGGGATCGACGCGCCGTGCCGCCTGGCCGCGCCCGAGACCTGGAACCTCTCGCACCACGACCTCGTGCTCACCGTCGCCGGTGTCGGTGGCGTGCCCGCGACCGGGGTGGCTGCCGTCGCGCTGCGGGTCACGGCGTCGCGCCCGAGCACGCCCCCGGAGACCGTCTACGCCCGCACCACCGAGTCGTCGGCGTCCCTCCCGGTCGTGACGCTCACGTCGGGTCTGTCGGCGGCGGCGACCGTCGTCGTCCCGGTCGCGTCCGACGGCACCGTGCGGCTGTGGGTCGACCGCGGCGGCGCCGACCTGCGCGCCGAGGTGCTCGCCTACGCGCCGGTGGCCGCCCCCGAGCCGCCTCCGGCGCTCCGCACGGGCACCGTCCACCCGCTCTCGTCCACCCTGCTGTACGACGGCACCGGGTCGCCGCTCGCGCCGGGGGAGGCGCGCGTCGTGCACCTCGCCGGGGTCGGCCCCGTGCCGGCCGACGGCGTCGCTGCGGTGGCGCTGACGCTCACGGCGTCGGCCACCACGACGTCCGACCTCGTCGCCGTGCTGCCTCCCGACCGCGCCACCGCGCCCGGGTCTGTGCGCACGTCGACCACGCGCGCCCGCGCCGCGCAGGCGTTCGTGCCCACCAGCGGCGACGTCGTGGTGAGCAACGCCGGTACGTCGCCGGTGACCGTCAGGCTGTCGACGTCGGGCTTCGTCACCACGGCACCCACCGCCGGCGGCGGGACGCTGCGCACGCTGGCGTCGGCGGCCGTCGTCGCCGACTCGGCCAAGGCCGTAGGCATCAGCGCCGTCACGACCACGGCGGCGCAGACCTTCGCCGTGATGCCGTCGGCCGTCCCGGCCGGGACGACCGGCGTCCTGGTGTCGGTGAGCGTCCGCGGAGGATCGCGCGACGGCGCGCTCGCGATCGGCGCCGTCGGCAGCCGTCGCTGGACCGCGGCGGTGTCGTTCGGCGCGCGCAGCTGGGCCTACGACACGGTGCTGCTCCCGCTGGGCTCCAACGGCCGGCTCGGCGTGTCGACGTCGTCGCTCGGCGCCCAGGTGCGCGTCCGCGTCCTCGGCTACGTCGCCTGACCCACCCGTCCTCGAGCAGCACCCCCAGAGCGCGCGTTCGGGCCTCGAACGCGCGCTTGCGGGCACGCTGCTCGAGGCCTCGGCGGGGGCCGATGTGCGGCTCGGACCGGGGGCGGGGGTGCGGGTGCCCGCGCCTAGGATGAGCGCGCGATGACCTCCCTCTTCGACGACCTCGGGCTGCCCACGCCGGAGCCCGAGCCGGCTGCGGCGTCAGCGCACGCCACCGCGCCCGCCGAGCTCGTGGCCGACCTCAACCCCGAGCAGCGCCAGGCCGTCGAGCACCGCGGCGGGCCGCTGCTCATCGTCGCGGGCGCCGGGTCGGGCAAGACCCGCGTGCTCACCCGCCGCATCGCCCACCTCCTCGCCACCGGCGACGCGCGCCCCGGCGAGATCCTCGCGATCACGTTCACCAACAAGGCCGCGGGCGAGATGCGCGAGCGCGTCGTCGACCTCGTGGGCGGTCGCGCCCGGTCGATGTGGGTCTCGACGTTCCACTCGGCCTGCGTACGGATCCTGCGTCGCGAGGCGCCGCGCCTGGGGATGTCGACGTCGTTCTCGATCTACGACGCGCAGGACTCGCAGCGGCTGATGACCCTCGTGTGCCGCGACCTCGACCTCGATCCCAAGCGCTACCCGCCCCGCGCGTTCAGCGCCCAGGTGTCCAACCTCAAGAACGAGCTCATCGACCACGAGACGTTCGGGCAGCGCGCGATCAACCACCAGGAGAAGACCCTCGCCGAGGCCTACCGCGACTACCAGGCGCGGCTGCGCCGGGCCAACGCGTTCGACTTCGACGACCTCATCTCCTCCACCGTCGCGGTGATGCAGCTGTTCCCCGACGTCGCCGAGCACTACCACCGGCGCTTCCGGCACGTGCTCGTCGACGAGTACCAGGACACGAACCACGCGCAGTACGTGCTGGTCAACGAGCTCGTGGGCCGAGGCGACGACGGCGTCCCGCCGGCGCAGCTGTGCGTCGTGGGCGACGCCGACCAGAGCATCTACGCCTTCCGCGGCGCGACCATCCGCAACATCGAGGAGTTCGAGCGCGACTACCCCGACGCCACCACCGTGATGCTCGAGCAGAACTACCGCTCCACGCAGACCATCCTCACGGCGGCCAACAGCGTCATCACGCGCAACACCTCGCGGCGTCCCAAGCGGCTGTGGACCGACGCCGGCGACGGCCACCAGATCGTCGGCTACGTCGCCGACAACGAGCACGACGAGGCGGCGTTCGTCGCGCAGGAGATCGACCGGCTCTCCGACCAGGACGGCGTCCCCGCCCGCGACGTCGCGGTGTTCTACCGCACCAACGCGCAGTCGCGATCGCTCGAGGAGGTGTTCATCCGGGTCGGCCTGCCCTACAAGGTCGTCGGGGGCGTGCGCTTCTACGAGCGCAAGGAGATCCGCGACGCCGTGGCCTATCTGCGATCGCTCGCGAACCCCGACGACGACGTGTCGCTGCGCCGCATCCTCAACGTCCCCAAGCGCGGCATCGGCGATCGCGCAGAGGCGTGCGTCGAAGTGCTCGCGCAGCGCGAGCGCATCCCGTTCGGTGCGGCGCTGCACCGTGCGGAGGAGGCGCCGATGATCGCGACGCGCTCGCTCACGCAGATCCAGTCGTTCGTGCAGATGATGGACGACCTCCGCACCCTCGTCGAGGCGGGCACCGGGCCGGCCACCGTGCTGCAGGCGGTGCTCGAGCAGACCGGCTACGTCGCCGAGCTCGTGGCAAGCCGCGACCCTCAGGACGAGACCCGCGTCGAGAACCTCGCCGAGCTCGAGTCGGTCGCGCGCGAGTTCGAGACCGACACCCCCGACGGCACGCTCGCCGACTTCCTCGAGCGGGTGTCGCTCGTGGCCGACAGCGACGAGATCCCCGACGCCGACGAGCACGGCGGCGTCGTCACCCTCATGACGCTGCACACCGCGAAGGGCCTCGAGTTCCCCGTGGTGTTCCTCACCGGCATGGAGGACGGCGTCTTCCCGCACATGCGCTCGCTGGGCGACATGAAGGAGCTCGAGGAGGAGCGCCGGCTGGCCTACGTCGGCATCACGCGCGCCCGCGAGCGGCTCTACGTCTCGCGCGCCGTCGTGCGCTCGGCGTGGGGCGCCCCGTCGTACAACCCGCCGAGCCGGTTCCTCGAGGAGGTGCCCGCCGAGCTCGTGCACTGGAACCGCACCGACCCGATCGTGGGCGGCTCGAGCCCGTCGTCGGGCGGCTTCGGCGCTGCGCCGTCGCTCGTGTCCGCGGCCGCGCTGCGCAGCTCGCGCAGCCCGGGCAACCGCGAGGTCGTCTCGCTGTCGGCCGGCGACCGCGTCACTCACGACAAGTTCGGCCTCGGCACCGTGGTGTCGACGTCGGGCGCGGGGGAGAAGGCCGAGGCCACGATCGACTTCGGCGGCGAGGGCACCAAGCGTCTGCTGCTGCGCTACGCGCCGGTGGAGAAGCTCTGACCCGTCGTCGTGGTCACTCCCCTGCTGGCGCTGCGCGCCGGCAGGGGCCCACCGCTAGGTCTACCTCGCGGAGAGATGAACACAACGGGGAATCAGTGGCCGTGCAGGGGCTGGAGCATCGCGAGGGTGAGGCCCGGGTGCGGGTACCAGCTCGCGGTGGGCCCGGGGTGGCCCGGCTCCGGGCCGAAGAGGTAGGTCTCAGGGTCGGTCGGCCGGTCGTCGACGCGCACCTCGAGGTGCAGGTGCGGGCCGGTGGAGTTCCCTGTGCTGCCCACGCGCCCGATCATCTGGCCGACCTTCACCGGCCCGGGCTTCACGAGGATCGACGAGAGGTGGCAGTACCAGACCGTGATCCCCGGGGCCACCTGCAGGATGATCATCTTCCCGTAGGCGTTGTTCCACGCCAGCTTGATGACCGTGCCGTTCTGGATGGCGCGCACCGGCGTACCCGTGGGCGCGACGAAGTCGAAGCCGGTGTGCCGCGTGACCCAGTGCGGTCCGTGCTGACCGAAGCGCGCGCCCACGTGGTAGTAGGCGACCGGGGTCAGCAGGCTCGCCAGCACCGCGGTGTCGTCGACCTGCTGGGGTGGCGGCGGCGCCAGCAGGGCCGCCTCGTCGTGGGCGTCGAGGGTCGTGGCGTAGGCCAGCTGACGGTGCTGCCAGGCGACGGTCACGGCGATCGAGACGAGGACGAACGCCACCACGGCCGCGAGCGCGGCGACAGGGACGCGGACATCGCGTCCGCGGAGGCGGATCGGCACCGGACTATCTCAGCGGCGAGAGCGCCGGCGCGCAATGCCGGGGTCCTGGTCGAGGGGCGACGTCGGGGCCGCCCGTCCGGTGCTGCTCTGGATCGAGGTGGCGCCCGGGGCCACCGTGGAGCCGTCGACGTCGAGGTGGGCGAGGGTGGTGCAGATCTCGTGGACGACGCGTCCGTCGACCGGCAGCGACATGTGCCCGACGCCGCGGACGTAGACGTTGCGGGCCGAGAGGTCGGGGTGGACGATCTTGGCCCGCTGCTTGGGGACGATCAGCTGGTCGAGGTCGCTCCACACCGCCACGAACCGCGTGCGGCACCCGGGCGCCGGCTGGCGCAGGTCGGTGATGACGTCGCTGTCGGGCCGCAGCTGGCGCACGAGGTTGTGCGGCAGCGTGAAGGCCATCGCGGTTCCCTCGTGCGGCGTACCGAGGGTGACGAGCGTGTGCACGCGCTCGTCACCGCCGAGCCGCTGCACGTAGTAGCGCGCGATGAGCCCGCCCATCGAGTGCCCGACGACGTGCACGCGCTCGTAGCCGGTGTCCTCGCACACCTGCTCGACGACCTCGCCGAAGTTCTGCGCGAGCCGCCGGATGTCGCCGACGAGCGAGGAGTAGTTCACCGTGACGACGCGGCCGAACCCGCGGCGCCGCAGCCCGCGGCGCAGCAGGTGGAAGACCGTGTGGTTGTCGACGATGCCGTGCACGAGCACGATCGGGGTTCCCGCGGCCTCGACGTCGCCGACGAGCAGCCCGCGCTGCACAGGCGGCAGGTCCGACAGGTGCGTCACGTGGCGGACGTCCTGCGTGCGCTCCTCGAGCATCCCGAACGGGTACATGGCGAGGTGCGCGGCGACCCAGGCGACCTCGGTGACCGTCCCCTTGATGCCGCTCGGCGACAGGACGGCGCGCCGCGCGCGATCGGCGAAGGCGCGGGTGTCGTCGATCGCGCGGGCCGCGCGTTCGAAGCGGCCCGGACGACGCTCGTCGTCGGGCTCGGCTCCTGTGTCCTGCGCCACGTGCCGAGAGTAGGGCCCGGGCCGGTTCGCCGTCGCGCCCGGTGGTCGATCGGAGCGCGCCGTCCTCTCCGCCGGACGTCGGCGTCCGCTGACCGGGCGCCGCCGCTGGGTCTCCCGAGGCGGCTCCGCCACGGTCGCCGCGTCTCGCGCCGGCGGGCCTCGCTAGGCTCGACGTCGAGGTCGCAACCCTCCGCACGAGGAGACGCCATGAGCACGAGCACCACCACGACCGCCCCCCGCACCGCCTCGGGGTCGCCGATCCGCGTCGTCGTCGCCAAGCCGGGCCTCGACGGGCACGACCGCGGCGCGAAGGTCGTGGCGCGAGCGCTGCGCGACGCCGGCATCGAGGTCGTCTACACCGGGCTGCACCAGACGCCCGACCAGATCGTCGAGACCGCGATCCAGGAGGACGCCGACCTCATCGGCCTCTCGGTGCTCTCCGGCGCGCACATGACGCTGTTCGCCGCCGTCCTCGACCAGCTCAAGGCCCGCGACGCCCAGGACATCGTCGTCTTCGGCGGCGGGATCATCCCGGACGCCGACATCCCCGAGCTCGAGGCCCTCGGCGTCGCGAAGATCTTCACCCCCGGCACCACGATGGAGTCCATCGTCACCTGGGTCGTAGCCAGAGCCGGCGCCCCCGCCTGACCGTCACCCCCGTCGGTATGTGCGCCGAGGGGAAGCCGCTCGTGCGCATCCCGGCGTACGCGGTCCGGCACGATGCGTTCGCCGAGGTGGCACGCCTGCGTCGGATCGCTGACGCCGCCCGCCGCCGGGCCGCCTGACCCCCGTGGTGCGTGGTGAGCGCGGGCGATACCCCGCGTTCAGCACACATCGACGGGTGGGGTGGGTGTGACGCAGGTCGCAGGGGTTCCGTGATCCGGTACCGGGGGCCGGGGGCGCGCCAGGCCCGGGCTACGCTCGGCCACGGCCAAGCCGGTACGACGCCGCCAGGGTCTCGAGGCGTGCACCGACCGGACCTCTCCCTACACCCCAGGACGGGCCCGTGGACCTGTACGAGTACCAGGCGAAGGAGCTCTTCGCCCTGCATGGCGTGCCGACTCAGGCCGGCGACGTCGTGCACACCCCCCAGGCGGCGAAAGAGGCCGCGGAGCGCATCGGCGGCCTCGTGGTCGTCAAGGCGCAGGTGAAGACCGGCGGTCGCGGCAAGGCCGGCGGCGTGAAGCTGGCGAGGACCCCGGCCGAGGCCTACGACGTGGCCAAGGACATCCTCGGCCTCGACATCAAGGGCCACGTCGTGCACAAGGTCCTGGTGAACCCGGCGGCCGACATCGCCGAGGAGTACTACGTCTCCTACCTGCTCGACCGCGCCAACCGCACCTTCCTCGCGATGGCGAGCAAGGAGGGCGGCATGGAGATCGAGCAGCTCGCGGTGGAGCGTCCCGACGCGCTGGCCAAGGTGCCCGTCGACGCGCTGCGCGGGGTCGACCGCGCCAAGGCCGAGGAGATCGCCGACGCCGCGGGCTTCGACGCCAGCGTGCGCGACCAGGTCGTCAACGTGCTCGAGAAGCTGTGGGACGTCTTCGTCAAGGAGGACGCCACGCTGGTCGAGGTGAACCCGCTCGTGAAGACGCCGACCGGCGAGGTCGTGGCGCTCGACGGCAAGGTGAGCCTCGACGAGAACGCCGGCTTCCGGCACCCCGAGCACGAGGCGCTCGAGGACCCGACGCAGACCGACCCGCTCGAGCTGCGCGCGCAGGAGAAGGACCTCAACTACGTCAAGCTCGACGGCTCGGTCGGGATCATCGGCAACGGAGCGGGCCTCGTGATGTCGACGCTCGACGTCGTCGCCTACGCCGGCGAGGAGTTCGGCGGGGTGCTCCCGGCCAACTTCCTCGACATCGGCGGCGGCGCGAGCGCCCAGGTGATGGCCGACGGCCTCGAGATCATCCTGTCCGACCCCGCGGTGCGCTCGGTGCTCGTCAACGTGTTCGGCGGCATCACCGCGTGCGACGCGGTGGCCAACGGCATCGTGCAGGCACTCGCTCTGCTCGAGGAGAAGGGCGAGGCCGTCAGCCTCCCGCTCGTCGTGCGCCTCGACGGCAACAACGCCGACCTCGGCCGGCAGATCCTGCGCGACGCAGCCAACCCGCTCGTCGAGCTGGTCGAGACCATGGACGGTGCCGCACGTCGCGTCGCCGAGCTCGCGGCCCAGGGAGCCTGAACGATGGCCATCTTCCTCACCGAGAACAGCAAGATCCTCGTCCAGGGCATCACCGGGTCGGAGGGCACCAAGCACACGATCCGCATGCTCGGGTCGCACGGCGACATCGTGGCGGGCGTGACCCCCGGCAAGGGCGGTCAGACCGTCACCGCCGAGGGCCGCGACATCCCGGTGTTCAACTCCTGTCAGGAGGCCGTGGCCGCCACCGGCGCCGACGTGTCGGTCGTGTTCGTGCCGCCGCGCTTCGCCAAGGCCGCCGTCATCGAGGCGATCGACGCGCAGATCCCGCTGGTCGTCGTGATCACCGAGGGCATCGCGATCCACGACACCGCCGAGTTCTACGCCTACGCCGAGAGCAAGGGCACCACGCGCCTCATCGGCCCGAACTGCCCCGGCCTGATCAGCCCCGGGAAGTCGAACGCGGGCATCATCCCCGGCACCATCGCGAAGGCCGGGCGGATCGGTCTGGTGAGCAAGTCGGGCACGCTGACCTACCAGATGATGTACGAGCTGCGCGATCTCGGCTTCTCCACCGCGGTCGGCATCGGCGGCGACCCGGTGATCGGCACCACGCACATCGACTGCCTCGCGGCGTTCGAGGCCGACCCCGAGACCGACGCGATCGTGATGATCGGCGAGATCGGCGGCGACGCCGAGGAGCGGGCAGCCGCCTTCATCAAGGACAACGTCACCAAGCCGGTCGTCGGCTACGTCGCCGGCTTCACCGCGCCCGAGGGCAAGACCATGGGCCACGCCGGCGCCATCGTGTCGGGCTCGTCGGGCACCGCGCAGGCCAAGAAGGAAGCCCTCGAGGCCGTGGGCGTCAAGGTCGGCAAGACGCCGTCGGAGACGGCGCGGCTCATGCGCGAGATCATCGAGGCCCGCTGAGCCCGAGCGAAGCGAGGGTCAGCCGGCCCCCAGAAGCACGAGGCCCGCTGAGCCCGAGCGAAGCGAGGGTCAGCCGGCCTCCAGAAGCACGAGGCCGCGGGCTGACCGTGGCCCGCACGGCTTGACCGAAGCCTGACCGACGAGGGCTCGCCCGGACGGGCGGGCCCTCGTCGGCGTTCACAGGTTCGCGGCGTAGGGTCGCGGCCGTGCACCGCAGCCGCGTGATCGTCGCCGCAGGGGTCGTCGTCATGGCCCTCGCGCTGCCGGCGTGCGCGTCGTCGGCCCCCGCGGGCGCGGCGTCGATGGCCGGCCCTGCCGGCCTCGAGTCGTCGTCCCTGTCGTCACCGTCGCTGTCGTCGTCGCCGCTCCCGTCAGCATCGGCCAGCGCCACCATCGGCTCGCTGGCGGCGTCGTCCCCCGTCTCGACTCCGACGGCTCCGACACCGCGCGGGTCGGCGTCCACCTCGACGGGGCCCGCCAAGGGGCCGGTGCCGCTGAAGACCGAGGGCGGGCTGCCCGTGCTCGTGGCGCCGACGTGGCAGATGGCGAAGAACGGCCCCTACGTGGCCTGGCCGAACGCCTGGCCCAGGCCCGTGCGCTTCCTCCCGACCGGTAGCGGCAAGCTCAACGGGATGGTCATCGCCCTCGACCCGGGTCACGACGTCGGCAACGGCGCGCACACGTCGCAGGTCAACAAGAACTACTGGGTCGGCTTCACCAAGATCTGCAACACCACCGGCACGGCGACCAACAGCGGCTACGCCGAGGCGTCGTACACGTTCGACGTCGCTGCGCGCCTGCGGCGTCTGCTCACGAAGGCCGGCGCGACGGTGGTGCTCACGCGGGACCGCAACACGCTCGACAGCTACGGCCCGTGCATCGGGGCGCGCGGCGCGTTCGGCAAGCAGCAGCACGCGAAGTTCATGGTGCAGATCCACGCCGACGGCGGCCCCGCGGCCGGGCACGGCTTCCACACGATCGTGCCCGCCAACTCCGGCCGCGGGAACACGGCGCTCACGTGGCGCCAGGACCAGGTGCTGGCCAAGGCCATGATCGCGGGCATGAAGAGCGGCGGCTTCACGCCGGCGACCTACCTCTCGTCGCCGATGCAGGTGCGCAGCGACCAGGGCGCGATGACCGTGTCGCAGGTGCCGATCGTCACGGTGGAGACGCTCAACATGCGCAACTCCGGCGACGCGTCGGTCGCGACGTCGAGCACGGGCCGTCAGCGCGTCGCCAACGCGCTCTACCTCGGCATCCTCCGGTACGCCGCCGGCATCTGAGCACGCGCGGACGCGGTTCGGCGTCCGATGGCCGGGTCCACCCGTGTCGCTTCCCTGTGACGGGTGTGACGGGTGCGAGCATCGCAGGGTGACGTCGACGCTCGAGCGCCCTGCGGCGCGCCCGGAGCCGCGTCGCCCCCGTCCTCGCCGCTCGGGCTCCGACCTGCTCGCCACCCTTCCCGTCGCCGCGGTGACCGCTGCCGCGTGGGCGGCGGGAGTCGGCCTGCTCCTCGTGGCCGCCCTCGTCACGGTGTCGTGGGCCGTCACGGGTCGGGGTGACGACGGCATCGCCAGCCCGGTTCAGGCCGCCGGTGTCGTCTGGCTCGCGGGGCACCACGCCCCGGTCGACACGGTGGTCGCTGGCGCACCCGGCCCGGCGGTGACCCTGCTCCCGCTCCTCGTGCTCGCCCTGCTGCTCGGCCTGCTGGTGCTCGCCGGCCGCTGGGCGGTGCGCATCGCGCCGGTGCGCTCCTACGGCGACGTCGCCCTGCTGGTCGGGCTCGGGAGCGCGGCCTACGCGGCCATCGGCGTCCTCGTCGCGCAGTTCGGATCGCTGGGCGGCGCCACGGTCGCGTGGACCCCCGCGGCGCTCGCCACCGGTCTGCTCGCCGTGGTGGGCCTGGGCAGCGGCGTCCTCGCCTTCGGCGACCTCGGGCGCGGGCTGGTGGCCGACCTGCCCGCCGTCGTACGCCGCGGGGCGCTCGCCGGCGCAGCGGCGGGATCGGCGCTGGTCGCGTTCGCGGGCCTGGCCGCGCTCGGAGCCCTGGCCGCGCACTGGTCGCAGGTGCGGGCGATGACCCACCAGGTGGCGCCGGGCGCCGGCGACCTGCTCGGCCTCACGCTCACCACCCTCGCCTACCTGCCCAACCTGCTGGTGTGGGCGCTGTCGTACGTGTGCGGGCCCGGGTTCGCGGTGGGCGACGGCACCCTGATCGACCCGTTCTCGGCCACCGGCGGGCTGCTGCCGGCGATCCCCGTGCTCGCCGCGATCCCGTCGCCCGCGCCCACGCTGGGTCCGCTGCTGCTGCTCCTGCCGGTGCTCGCGGGGGTCGTCGGCGCCGTCGTCCTGCGGCGCCGGCACCCCGACCTCGCCACGCTCGACGAGACGTTCGCGCTGCTGGCCGGTGCGCTCGGCGTCGGGATCGTCGTCGAGGTGCTGTCCGCGCTGTCGGGCGGGTCGCTCGGCGGTGCTCGGCTCGCCGACCTGGGCCCGCCGCCGTTCGTCACCGGCCTGGCCGCCGGTGCCCTGGTCGGCGCGGGGGCCCTGCTCTACGCGTTCGGCGCCCGCCTCATGCCCACCGTCTGGGTCACCGACGACGACCCGACCTCGTCCTCGAGAGCGTGATCGCGGTCAGATGCGGCCTTCCCGCCCCGGTGGGTGACCACTGACCACGTCACGAGGGGGTGCGCGGCCGGGGATGGCGAGGGAGCGACGTGGCGCGGCCCCTAGGATTGCCGTGTGCCCCTGGAGCCCCGTGATCGCGCTCGGCTCGTCGTCCTGGTCTCGGGCTCGGGCACCAACCTCCAGGCGCTGCTCGACGCCGCCGACGACCCGCACTACCCGGCCCACGTCGCGGCCGTCGGAGCCGACGTCGCCGACGCGTTCGGGCTCGTGCGCGCGTCCGACGCCGGCATCCCCACGGCGGTCGTCGCTCCGGCGTCCTACGCCGACCGCGGGGCGTGGGACATCGCACTGGCCGACGCCGTGGCCGCGCACGATCCCGACTGGGTCGTGTGCGCCGGCTTCATGCGGATCCTCGGGCCCGCGTTCGTGAGCCGCTTCGCCGGCCGCATCGTCAACACGCATCCGGCGCTGCTGCCTTCGTTCCCCGGCGCGCACGGCGTTCGCGACGCTCTCGCCTACGGCGTGAAGGTCACCGGCTGCACGGTGCACCTCGTCGACGACGGCGTCGACACCGGGCCCGTTCTCGCGCAGGCCGCCGTCAGCGTCGAGCCCGACGACGACGAGGCGACGCTGCACGAGCGGATCAAGACCGTCGAGCGCGGCCTCCTCGTGGAGACCGTGTCCGCGCTCGCCGAGCACGGCTGCACCCTCAACGGCAGGAAGGCGACCATCCCGTGACCACCCGCCCCGTACGCCGCGCCCTGGTGTCGGTCTACGACAAGACCGGCCTCGACGAGCTCGCCCGCGGGCTGTCGGCCGCCGGCGTCGAGATCGTGTCGACCGGGTCGACCGCTGCGCGCATCGCGGCGCTCGGCATCGCCGTCACGCAGGTGTCGGAGGTGACCGGCTTCCCCGAGACGCTCGGCGGCCGGGTGAAGACGCTGCACCCCGCAGTGCACGCCGGCATCCTCGCCGACCTGCGCCTCGAGGAGCACCAGCAGCAGATCGACGAGCTCGGCATCGCCGCGTTCGAGCTGGTGGTCGTCAACCTCTACCCGTTCGTGGAGACCGTCGCGTCGGGCGCGACTCCCGACGAGTGCATCGAGCAGATCGACATCGGCGGCCCCACGATGGTGCGCGCCGCCGCCAAGAACCACCCGAGCGTCGCCGTGGTCACGGCACCCGCGCAGTACGCCGAGGTCCTCGCCGCGGTCGCCGCCGGCGGCTTCACCCTCGAGCAGCGCCAGCGTCTCGCCGCTGCGGCCTTCGTGCACACCGCCAACTACGACGTCGCCGTCGCGTCGTGGCTCGGCAACGTCGTGGCCCCGAGCGACGAGGGCACCGGCTTCCCCGCGTGGATCGGTGCCACGTGGGAGCGCGCGGAGGTGCTGCGCTACGGCGAGAACCCGCACCAGCGCGCGGCGCTCTACGTCACGAACCACACGCCGAACCCCGGCCTGGCGCAGGCC
>Ga0302321_100001892_pt1 | contig 17883 bp, 17 predicted proteins | sample Fen_T0_1_FD_202505 | JGI IMG/M metagenome (GOLD analysis project Ga0302321, IMG submission 202505) | Peat permafrost microbial communities from Stordalen Mire near Abisko, Sweden - Fen_T0_1 | ecosystem: Environmental > Terrestrial > Soil > Wetlands > Permafrost | place: Sweden: Abisko...
GGGGTCCTCAAGTATGGTCCTGCGGGGGGAAGGCTCGACAGCCACCTAGATCCTCCTGTTCGCCGGGAACTGTCACACTGCCTGTTCGCCGGGAACTGTCACACTGCGAGACGAACGCCGATCCGGCGCTCAAACGACAGCCTGCCGGGTCCCCGGCCAAGATATGGGCTTGACTCGCTAGTTGAGTCAGGACTTGACTTATGGCGGTGCTACCGAATGCTGCAATCCTGGCTCAGGCCATGAAACCGCCCAGTCTCTTGACTGAGTTCGCATGCGTATGCTACATAGGTATGCATCGCACGCAACCCGGTAGTTCGGCGTTGCGTGCGGACGTATGTGCCTGTTGCCAGCTGCCGCTGCCCAGCTACTGGTCCAAGTAGTTAGGGTCAAACAACAGGGAGGATGCATCCGGATCATGGCTCTTGCCGTCGCATCGGCCCAGAGTTGCAACCGACGTTCGGAAAGCCCGAAATCGGAACGACGAGAGGAGGCCTGGTCGCCAACGACAATCGGTCACGCGAGGACTGAATAACCGCAATCTCAGGAGGAAGGGATAATGACAACCGTTCGCAGGATGTCCGTCCTGCTTTCAGTAGCGGCGATCGTCGCTGCTGCCTGCTCCGGTTCGGCCACACCGGCACCAACTCAGGCCACGGTCACCCAGGCCCCGGTCACTCAGGCGCCCGTCGTGACGCCTGCTGCAAAGGCCTGCACCGTCGGCGTCTCCTGGAACAACTTCCAGCAGCCGCGTTGGGCGGCCCACGACAAGCCGGGCATTCAGAAGACCGTTGAGGCGGCCGGCGGCAAGTACATCGACGCCGACGCCAACCTCAGCAATGAGCAGCAGCTGACAGACGTCGATACCCTCATTTCGAAGGGCGCCAATGTCCTGATCCTGCTCGCTCAGGACAACAAGGCCATCCTGCCGGCCCTCAAGAAGGCGTCGGACGCCGGGATCCCGGTCATCGCCTATGACCGGCTGATCGAGGACCCGAGCGTCCTGTACATCACATTCGACAACGTCCTTGTTGGCAAGGCCCAGGCGGACGCCATCATCAAGAAGGTGCCGAAGGGCAATTACGTCCTGATCAAGGGCGACCCGGGCGACCCGAACGCCTCGACATTCCTGCCCCAAGGCTGGGATCAGGCGGGCCTCAAGGACAAGATCGCTTCCGGTGACATCAAGATCATCGGCCCGGCGGCCGGGACGTTCACCGACGCTTGGAAGACCGAGAATGCCCAGGCGAACATGGAAACGATCATCGACAAGGCCAACTCGTCCGGACAGAAGATCGATGCCATCCTCGACGAGAACGACAGCACGGCGCTCGGCGTCGTCGCCGCTCTCACCGCCAAGAACTACGGTTTCCCGCCGCTCAGCGGCCAGGACGGCGACCCGGCCAACCTGAACAACGTAGCCCTCGGCAAGCAGTACGTTGACGTGTTCAAGAACGCCAATGAGCTCGGCAAGGCCGCCGGAGCCGCCGCGTTGGCGCTCTGCGCCGGCACCAAGATGGCCAGCTTGTCGCTTCCGTCTGGCCTCATCGACCCGACCGTCGCCCCGGCGGCCGGTCTCGCTGCTAAGGCCTTCGTGACCCCAGGCGGCACCACTGTCAGTTCCTTCATCCTCCAGCCGACCCCGCTGACCGCGGACACCCTCCAGGTCGCGATCGATGCCGGCCAGATCACCAAGGCCGACCTCTGCAAGGGAGTGGTCGCAGCTTCTGCGCCAGCTGCCTGCAAGTAACGAGCTAGTCAAGCACTAACTCGACAGCCTGACCTGCGTCCCCGGGGCAACACCCCGTGGACGCAGGTCCTTTTCGTGGAACAGGAGCGCAACCGTGACGAACGTGGCCGATGCGCCACCGGTAAAAGTTCAGATGCAGCCGCAGTCGCGGCGATCCATGTCTGGGCTCATTGCGCAGACCGAAGTCGATCTCCGGCTGTTCGGGATGCTCGTCGCACTTGCGGTAATCCTGCTCGCCTTCGACATCCTGAGCGGCGGGCAGATGATCAGCCCGACGAACATGGTTACGCTGTCCGTGCAGGCGACGGGCATTGCCATCATCGCGACCGGTATGGTCCTGGTCATCGTGTCCCGAAACATCGACCTCTCAGTCGGGTCCTTGGTCGGTTTCGTAGCCATGAGCTACGCACTGCTGATGACCGACTGGTTCCCCAACATCCTGCATCTGCCTGCTGACTTCCCACTCACGTGGGCGGTCGCCCTCGCCATCGGGATCGGGATAGGCGCTGGATTCGGTGCGGTGCAGGGCTTCATCATCGCCTACGTCGGCGTGCCCTCGTTCATCGTCACCCTCGGTGGCCTGCTGACCATCCGCGGACTCGTCTGGTACCTATCGCAGGGCGCCGCCGTGTCCGGCCTTGACCCAACGTTCCAGCTGATCGGCGGAGGGGCTGCCGGCTCGATGGGAGCGACGCTGACGTGGGGCGTCGGCGTTGTCGGCTGCCTCGCAGTCGTCTGGTTCCTAGTCACTGCGCGCCGGCAGCGCCGCCGGTTTGCGTTCCCGGTCCGACCCATGTGGGCCGAGGCCGTGATCGGGGCGGTCGGCTGTCTCGCGATTCTCGGTCTGGCCGCCTTTGCGAACGCCAATTACTGGCCGAAGGGCCTGGCGGATCGGTACGCCGCGGAACACGGCCTCCCTGCAGGCCTGCAGATCTCCACCGGGTTCCCGTACCCGATCATGTTGCTCATCGGCGTGACGATCGTGATGAGCTGGATCGCAAAGCGTCGCCGGTTCGGCCGGTATGTGTACGCCTACGGCGGCAACCCCGACGCGGCCCTGCTGGGTGGTATCAATACTCGCTGGACGATCCTGAAGACCTACGTCGTGATGGGGATCTTGTGCGCCATCGCGGCGGCCATCGCGGCGGCCCGACTCAATGGGTCGACCCTCGACGTCGGCCAGAGCTACGAGCTGTACGTCATCGCGGCCGCCGTGGTCGGCGGCACATCTTTCGCTGGCGGCACCGGATCGATCGCGGGTGCCGTCGTCGGCGCCTTCGTCATGCAGTCGATTGCGTACGGCCTCAGCTTCAACGGGGTCAACTCACCAGGCCAGAACGTCGTTGCAGGCATCGTCCTGATCCTCGCGGTCGGCTTCGACGCGTGGAACCGACGCCGCTCTCGCAGCTCTTGACGGAGGGACCACTTTGACGATTGCAGATGGCGCTCCGCTCGTGGAGTTGCAGCACATCAACGTCGCCTTCGGAGGCGTTCACGCGGTCCAGAACGTAACAGTCGACCTTCGGCCCGGCGAGGTCGTCGGTCTGGTCGGTGGCAACGGAGCCGGCAAGACTACGTTGATCCGATGCCTGTCCGGCGCGCATCCGGCCGACTCGGGCCAGATCCTCATCGACGGCCTGCCCGTGTCGATCAGCAACCCGCGTGATGCCAAGGCGCGCGGGATCGAGACGATCTACCAGACTCTGGCGCTGGCCGAAAACATCGATGCCTCGGCCAACGTCTTCCTCGGCCGGGAACTGACTAGCCGGTTCGGCGATCTCGACGACGCGGCAATGGAGTCCGCCACGCGGAAGGTCATGGGCCGGCTAAACCCCAACTTCAGGAACTTCAAGACGCCGGTTGTGTCGCTCTCCGGTGGCCAGCGCCAGGCGATCGCAATCGGCCGGGCGGTCCATTTCAACGCTCGAATTCTGATCATGGACGAGCCCACTGCCGCCCTCGGGCCGGCCGAGACTGCCCAGGTCCGCGACCTCATCAAGCAGCTCAAGTCGGAAGGCATCGGTATCTTCCTGATCAGCCACGACATCCACGACGTCTTCGACCTTGCGGACCGGATAAGCGTCATGCTCCACGGCAAGCTGGTCGGAACGGTCAGCAAGGCCGACGTGACCACGGACGAAGTCCTGGCCATGATCATCATGGGCAAGCTCCCGACCGAAGTGACACAGCGCGATCTGGCGGCGCTGCACGGCTGACCGCCCGTAGCCATCCACGCGATGACACGTTCGACCCCCGCGACTGCGGGGGTCGAACTTTCTTTCAGGGAGTTGGGCGCGGGGCGCCGAGCCGCCTCATAGGCTCTATCTCGACCGTGCGGCCTCCCCGGCCCCAGTCCGTTCCCCACTGAGCCGACCCTGCCGTCCGCGCGCGGCCGCTGACTCCCGGCCCGCCCGATGGCCCGATTCTGCCTAGTTGCCGGAACTGTTTGCGGCGGAGCCCGCACGTCATTAGAATTGGAAAAACCCCCGGAGGAGAAGCGCGCGATGGCGAAGTATGTCTTTGTGACCGGAGGGGTTACCTCCTCACTGGGGAAGGGAATCACCGCCGCGAGCGTCGGCCGGCTCCTCAAGGCTCGTGGCCTTGCCGTCTCCGTCCTGAAGCTCGATCCGTACATCAACGTCGACCCGGGGACGATGTCGCCCTACCAGCACGGTGAGGTCTTCGTCACCGACGACGGCGCCGAGACGGACCTGGATCTGGGCCACTACGAGCGGTTCATCGACGAGAACCTCTCGCAGCTCTCGAACGTCACGACCGGCCGCATCTACCAGGCCGTCATCGGCAAGGAGCGCCGCGGCGACTACCTGGGCGGCACCGTCCAGGTTATCCCCCACATCACGAACGAGATCAAGGAACGGATCCAGCGCCTGGCCCGAGACGGCCGCGCGGACGTAGTCATCGTCGAGGTGGGCGGCACGGTCGGAGACATCGAGTCGCTGCCGTTCCTCGAGGCCATCCGCCAGATGCGCAAGGACGTCGGCCGGCGGAACGTGATGTACATCCACGTCACGCTGTTGCCCGCCCTCATGGCCACGGGCGAGCTCAAGACCAAGCCCACGCAGCACTCCGTCAAGGAGCTGCGCGGCATCGGCATCCAGCCCGATGTCATCGTCCTGCGGTCGGACCACCCCGTCAGCCAGGAGATCCGCGACAAGATCGCCCTGTTCACGGACGTGGCCAGCGAGGCGGTCATTCCCGCCGAGACGGCTTCGACTATCTACGAAGTCCCGCTCCTGTTCGAGGAATCCGGCCTCGGCACGCTCCTCGTCCGCGAGCTGGGCCTCGAGGAGTCTGCGCAAGAGCCGGATCTCGAATCCTGGCGTGCCCTTGTCGAGCTGATCAAGCGGCCCAAACCTGTTCTCGAGGTCGCGCTCGTAGGCAAGTACATCGAGCTGCCGGACGCCTATTTGTCGGTCACGGAATCGCTCAAGCACGCGGCCTGGGCTCACGAGGTTGACGTCAAGGTCCGCTGGATCGACTCGGAGCTTCTCACCAAGGAAACCGTCGACGAAATGCTTGCGGGAATCCGCGGCGTCGTCGTCCCCGGCGGTTTCGGCCACCGCGGCATCGAGGGCAAGATCCTCGCCTCGCGATATGCCCGAGAGCGCCGGCTGCCGTACCTGGGCCTGTGTCTCGGCCTGCAGTGCGCCGTCATCGAGTTCGCGCGCGACGTGCTCGGCACCGAAGATGCCAACTCGACCGAGTTCGACATGTTCACCGAGAACCCGGTCATCGACTTCATGCCCGACCAGCGGACGATGGAGGAGAAGGGCGGCACGATGCGGCTGGGCCTCTACCCGGCTCGCCTGACGCCCGGATCCAAGGCGCATGCGGTCTACGGCACCGAGCTCATCTACGAGCGCCACCGCCACCGTTTCGAGGTCAACAACCGCTACCGTCCGCTTCTCGAGGCGGCCGGGATGGTGCTCTCCGGCCAGTCGCCGGACGGACGTCTGGTCGAGATCGTCGAGTTGCGCGACCACCCCTGGTTCGTGGCCAGCCAGTTCCATCCGGAGTTCCGCAGCCGGCCCGACAGACCGCACCCGCTCTTCGACGGCTTCATCGGCGCCGCGGTCGCCATCTCGGAGGGACGCGAGCCGGAGTTCAGTGCCCGCGCTCCCCAGGCGCCGCCGAGCGCCGAGCTCCTGGCCAAGGTTTCCACCGAGTCGTAGGCCGTCCTCGCCCCCGGAGCGCCGGTCCGCCCGTCGCCTCAACTCGCCCGTCTCACCGGGAGCGCCGAGCTGCGGTGATACGATTCCGGACACGTCGAACTTACGCGAGGGCTCCGCGACGGCTGGATTCCCGCAGGTCCGCCGCCACGAGATTTGGAGTTGCTCGATGAAGATCTTCCTTGACACAGCCGACATCGAAGAGATCAAGATCGCTGCCCGCTGGGGCGTCCTGGACGGAGTCACGACGAACCCGTCGCTATATGCCAAGGTCGGCGGGTCGTACGACGCCATCCTCGCCCAGATCTGCAAGATCACTTCCGGCCCGGTCTCGGCTGAAGTCATCGCCGAGGACGTCGAGGGAATGCTCACCGAAGGGCGCCATTTCGCCAAGATCGCTCCGAACATCGTGGTCAAGGTCCCGATGAGCGAGACCGGTCTCGAGGCCATCTCGCGCTTCGCCGACGAAGGCATCAAGACGAACTGCACGCTGGTCTTCTCGACCAATCAGGGCCTCCTCGCGGCCAAAGCGGGAGCCAGCCTGATTTCGCCGTTCGTCGGCCGCCTGGACGACATCAACCAGGACGGAATGATCGTGATCCGCGAGCTGGCCGAGATGTTCGCCATCCACGAGATCCGGTCCGAAGTCCTGGCCGCCTCGATCCGCAACCCTCTCCACGTGACGCAAGCCGCGCTCGCGGGTGCCCACGTGGCCACGATTCCATTCAAGATCCTGCAGCAGATGGTTCACCATCCGCTCACGGACAAGGGCATCGTCCAGTTCCGCAAGGATTGGGACGAGGCGCGCAAGAACGCGGCCAAGTAGGTTCCGGCCCACCACCGCGCCCGGCTCACCACCACTTCCTCGATGGCTTCGACGGACGCGGCCGAAACGGCAGCCGCCCAGGTTCCGGGCCGCCTCGACGCGGTTCCGCCCGAACTCCTGATCCTTCTCGGATCCGTATCGGTCCAGTGCGGCGGCGGGCTCGCCACGATTCTGATCCGCGACTACGGTCCATTGCCGGCCGCCTCGATGCGGATCGTCTTCGGCGCCATGATGCTGCTGGCCCTTCGACCGGCCCGCATCCGAGGCGTTTCGCGGTCGGCGCTGCTCAGCTGCGTCGGACTCGGGATCGTTCTGGCGGCGATGAATTCGCTCTTCTTCGTCTCCTTGTCGAGGATTCCGATCGGCGTGGCCGTGACCATCGAGTTCTGGGGTCCGCTTGCGGTCGCCGTCCTGGGCTCCCGCCGCGCCCTCGACCTGGTCTGGGTGGCCCTGGCCGCGGCCGGGATATTCGTGCTTGCCGGCGGCCGGCTCGCGGCCGACGACGCCGTCGGGGTGATCGCCGCCGCGGCGTCGGGGTTGTGCTGGGCGATCTACATCGGCGTGGCGGGAAAGGTGGCGCGCGCCTGGCCGGACGGCCGCGGCCTGACCCTGGCGATGGTCGTGGCGGCGGCCCTCGTCGTGCCGGTGACGCTGACGCTCTCCGACGTGCGCCCGCTGTTAGTGGCGCCGCTCGCGCTGGCCGGTGGTGCGGCGATCGGACTCTTCAACAGCGCCATTCCATACTCGATCGAGTTGGCCGCGCTGCGGCGTATGTCGGCGGCGACCTTCGGCGTCCTGATGAGCCTCGAGCCGGCGGTGGCGGCCGCGGTTGGGTTCCTGATGCTCGGACAGGTGCTTCGCGCTCCGGACCTCGGGGCGATCGCATGCGTCGCGCTCGCCAGCGCCGGCGCAAGCGTCTCGGCTCGCCGGGTCGTCACCGCCCCCGGAGCGCTGGAGTCTGCGTAGAGGCGGCGCCGGTCGGCCGGCGCACGCTCCCGACCCTTCGCCGGTCGTAGTACCGATGGGTCGGTCTTGCCAGATTGACGGCACTCGCCGGGCCGGGTATTCTCCATTGGTCCCCGACCGTGCACCCGCTGCGGAAATGATTCCGCGCGAACAGTTTGCACGGCACCCTTCCCAACTGAGCCCTGCCCTCATGCCTGTCAACGGTCCCGATCAGCGTTCCCGAAACCGCCGCCCCCGACGCCGCCCTGCCGGCCGCACCCCGATGGGCGATTACGACGAGTTCCAGGAAAGCGACACTCGCGAGCTCGACATCACCGAGCTGAGCGAGATGAACGTCAACGAGCTCCAGACCATCGGCCGCGACCTCGAGATGGAGGCCGACGGATCCGCCAAGGAAGAGCTCGTCGACCGCATCCTGGTTCGCCAGAGTGAGCTCGCCGGCCACGCCTACGCCACCGGGATCCTCGATGTCGTCGACGAGGGCTTCGGCTTCATGCGCCGCCACGGCCTGATGCCGAGCCAGGAAGACGTCTACGTCTCGTCCAGCCAGATCCGCCGCTTCGGCCTTCGAATCGGCGACCGCATCAGCGGTTCCGTCCGCGCCCCGCGCGAGGGTGAGAAGTACTGGGGCATGATCCGGGTCGACCGCGTGAACGGCATCGATCCCGAGTCTGCTCGTCGCCGGCCTGTGTTCGGCGACCTAACGCCGGTTCACCCCGACGTTCTCATCAACCTCGAGACGGACGCGAAGAACCTTTCGCAGCGGCTGATCAACCTGGTCAACCCGATCGGCAAGGGCCAGCGCGCCCTGATCGTCAGCCCGCCGAAGGCCGGCAAGACGATGCTGCTCAAGCAGATCGCCAACGGCATCAGCACCAACTACCCCGAAATGCTGCTCATGGTCGCCCTCATCGGCGAGCGGCCTGAGGAAGTGACGGACATGCGGCGCTCGGTCAAAGGCGAGGTCATCAGCTCCACCTTCGACGAGCCGACCGAGAACCACACCCACGTCGCCGAGATGGCACTCGAGATCGCCAAGCGGCAGGTCGAGACCGGCCGCGACGTGGTCATCCTGCTCGACTCGATCACGCGCCTCGCCCGCGCATACAACCTGGCGCTCCCGCCCTCAGGTCGAACGCTGTCCGGCGGACTCGACCCGATCGCCCTGTATCCGCCCAAGCGCTTCTTCGGCGCCGCCCGAAATATCGAGGAGGGCGGCTCGCTGACCATCATCGGCACCTGCCTGGTCGACACCGGATCGCGCATGGACGACGTCATCTACGAAGAGTTCAAGGGCACCGGCAACAGCGAGCTCATCCTCGACCGCAAGCTGGCCGAGAAGCGCATCTTCCCCGCCATCGACGTCCAGCGCTCCGGCACTCGCCGCGAGGAACTCCTCCTCGAGGAGCCGGTGCTGAAGATGGTCTGGACGATGCGCCGGATGCTTTCCGCCGTCGGCACGAACGAGGGCATCGAGCTGCTGCTCAACCGCCTGTCCAAGACCGAGAACAACGTCCAGTTCCTGGCGACGCTCAACAAGAGCCTCGACTCCTGACCGAAGCGGACGCCCGATCGAGCGGTCGAGCGCCGACCCGCCCGATTGCAGCGTTCCAACCCGTCTGATACGGTTGCCCGAATGGGCGCCCGTCCCGCGCCGCAGGAGTTCTGTATTGCCTTCACCCGCAAGCCCAACGCTTCGAGCTCTGCGCAGGCTGGTCGGGCGCGATCCTGAGACGCCGATCCGCCTGGAGTTCGGCGGTACCCGGGCCTCGCTCGCTGGCACGCTGCGTTCTGCCGTCCGCCCGCTCGCGGGCTCGGTAGCCGAGCTCCTGGGCGGCGATCGGACGGCCCGCACCGCCGCCGCCGCCGGCGCCGACTCCGCGCCTCGCGTCACCGGCTCGGGCCGCGCACTCGAAGGGCCGCTCGTCCTCATCAGACGGCACCGCCGCCTTGTTCCGCTGACCGCCTGTCTTCTCCTCGTCGCCGTGGCCGCCGTCGGCGCCATCCCGCCGGTATCGGCAGCCGGCGGCGCAGCCCCGACAACGGCAGATGCCCCCGCGGTCGACGGTGTCGACACAAACATCACGAACCAGCAGGTCGACCAGTCGCCGGCGAACCCGGGCGTCGACCCCAACGCCGACCCGAACCTGGACGACGGCACGGTCTACAACGTCATCCAGACGGTCGACATCCCGCCGGGCTCCAGCGACTTCCAGACCTACGTCGTCAAGGGCGGAGACAGCCTCAACAAGATCGCGGTGAAGTTCGGACTCGTCCGCAACACCGTTTACTGGGCCAACACGACCCGCCTGCCCAATCCGGCGTCGATCCGGGTCGGACTCAAGCTCCTCATTCCGCCGGTCGATGGGATCACCGTGACGGTGAAGTCGAGCAACACGCTTAGCGGTCTCGCCTCCAAGTACAGGGTGACCGTCCAGAAGATCATCGCCGCCAACGGCCTCCCCGATGCCACAGTGACGGTCGGTCAGCTGCTGGTCATCCCCGTCTCCCAGGTCCCCGCAATTCCGACGCCCAAGCCGGCTGCCGGCGGGGGAGGCGGAGGGGGCGGCACGGCGTGGACCGGCGCGAAGCTTCGATGGCCGGTGCCGTCCAGCAGCGACATCACCCAGTACTTCAGCGCGTCACGCCACCCCGCGATCGACATCGGCGCGCCGACGGGCGCGCCCGTAATCGCAGCCGTCCGCGGGACGGTCATCTTCGCCGGCTGGAAATACTCCGGTTCGGCCGGATACGGCGGCGGCCTCGTCGTCTGGGTCTCGAGCGGCGGGAAGCTGTACACGACCTACAACCACCTTTCCCGCGAATACGTGCACGTCGGCCAGGTCGTGTCCGCCGGCCAGCAAATCGGGAACGTCGGAATGACCGGCAACGCGACCGGACCGCACCTCCACTTCGAGGTTTGGGCCTGCTACCCCTGGTCGGGCGGCGGGACGGCCTGCGCCCGAAACCCGCTCAAGTACTTCTGAACGAGAGCGACCCGACCAGCCGACCCGAGCCCCTTGCCGCGACCTCTTTCGGTCGCGCCCTAGCCGCATGCGAGAATTGACCACATGTTCTTCGACGTTGTCCGAGTCTGGATCCGTGGCGGCGACGGCGGCGATGGCGCCGCGACGTTCCGGCACGAAGCCCACGTGCCTCGCGGCGGCCCCGACGGCGGCGACGGCGGTCGCGGCGGCTCGATCTACCTGACCGTTGATCCGGGCGAGACGAGCTTGCGCGACTACCGCCACAAGCATCACTTCAAGGCACCCCCCGGCGGACGCGGCAGCGGCCAGAAGAAGCACGGCAAGGCCGGCGACGATCTCGTCCTGAAGGTGCCGCCGGGGACGGGCGTGTTTGACGATGTGACCGGCGACCTGCTCGGCGATCTCGTCGCATCCGACCAGACCCTCATGATCGGCCGCGGCGGGCGCGGCGGCCTCGGCAACGTCCACTTTGCGACTTCCACACACCAGGCACCCAGGCATGCCCAGAACGGCGAGCCGGGCGAGGAGCGCCAGGTCCGCCTGGAACTGCGACTTCTGGCCGACGTCGGCCTCGTGGGTCTGCCCAATGCCGGCAAGTCGACGCTGCTTGCGGCGTTGACCGCGGCCCGCCCCAAGATCGCCGACTATCCGTTCACCACTCTCGAGCCGAACCTGGGCGTGCTGGATCTGGGCGACGAGGACACCCGTCGCCCTACGATCGCGGACGTCCCCGGCCTGATCGAGGGCGCGAGTTCCGGGGCCGGACTCGGCCACGCATTCCTGCGCCACGTCGAACGGACGCGCGTGATGGTCCAGGTCGTCGATGGCTCCGATCGCGACCCGGAGTGGAGCTACAACGTCATCCGCGACGAGCTGGGCGCACACGATCCGGCGCTCCTGACCAAGCCGATGCTCGTGGCCTTCAACAAGATGGATCGCCCCGCCGCGGCCGAAGCCTGGCCGGCCTTCCGCGACGCCCGCATCGCCGAAGAGGTCGCGGCCGTCGCCATATCGGCGGAAACTGGCGCCAACCTGACGGAACTGCGCGAGCGTCTCTCGAAGCTGCTGCCCTCGGCCGAGGATTTGTCGGAACCGCCCGAACCGGCCGGCATCGTCATCCACCGGCTCGAGTCGGCGGGCAATACCTTCACCGTGTCCCGCGAGGACGGCGTGCTGGTGGTCCGCGGCCGACGGATCGAGCGCATGGCCGCCCAGACCAACTTCGACAACGAGGAGTCGGCCGAGCGGTTCCAGGAAGATCTGATCCATCTCGGCATCGACCACGAGCTGCGACGCCAGGGAGTGGCGCCGGGCGACACCGTACGGATCGGCGGCAGCGAGCTCGAATGGGAGTCCGACGCGTGGGACGACCGTTGACCGGACAGGCGGACGGCACCGGGCCCGCAGGCTCCACATTCGCTCCGGGCGATCGGCGAGTCGGGATCCTGGGCGGCACATTCGACCCGATCCATTACGGCCACCTCGTCATCGCCGAAGAGGTTTGCGAGGCTCTGTCGCTGGATCGCGTCCTGTTCGTCCCGGCGGCGGTTCCCCCGCACAAGATCGGCCTATCGATCACGCCTGCGGATCACCGCGCGGCCATGGTGGAGCTGGCCATCGCCGGCAACCCCGGGTTCGCGGTCAGCCGGATCGAGCTCGAGCGCGAAGGCCCTTCGTACACCGCCGACACTATCGGGACCCTCGCCGGCGAGGCGGCTCGACAGGGAGTGGCCCGGGACCTTTTCTTCATTCTCTCGACCGAGGCCCTGGCCGGACTGTCGGGCTGGCACGACCCGGACCGCATTCTGTCGATGTGCCGGTTGGCGGTTGTGCAGCGCCCGGGGACTCAGCTCCCCACCAAGCCGGAGCTCGAGGCCCGCTTCGGAGACCGAGCCGACCGGATCATGCTCGTGGAGACCGTGCCGCTCGCCCACTCGGCGTCGGCAGTGCGCGCCCGCGCCGCCACCGGTCGCTCGATTCGCTATCTCGTCCCGCCGGCCGTGGAGGCGTATATCTGCGACCATCGGCTGTATCGTTCGGACAATTCCTCGGAGGACTGCACCAAGTGACCGACAACACGCCCTCGACCGACGAGACACCGAGCCCGGACGGCCTGCCGCGGCGCCGCAAGCCGGCCGCCCGCGCCGCTGCGCCCGTTCCGTCCGAGGAAGCGCTCGCCGACCTGGAGGCCGCCGCCTACGAGGCTGAAGAGGCCGCCGCCGAAGCCGCGGCCCCGTCCGAACCGGAGATCGAAGAGAGCCTTCGCCAGCGCGGACTCCGGCTGAGCGCGCTCGAGATCGCCCACATGATCGTCGAGGCCGCCGAGGACAAGAAGGCCGCCGACATCGTCCTGCTCGACGTCTCCGAGCTGACGTCGATGGCCGACTACTTCGTCATCTGCTCGGGCGGTTCGGAGCGCCAGCTGGGCGCCATCGGCGACGGCATCTCCGAGAAGCTGCGGGCGGAGGGTGTGCGCCCGATCGGTCGCGAGGGCGGCTCGAACTCCCACTGGACGCTCGTCGACTTCGGCGCCGTCATCGTCCATATCTTCGCCCCGGCCGAGCGCGACTACTACCAGCTCGAGCGTCACTGGGCGAAGGCGAAGACGGTCCTGCGCGTCCAGTAGCCGGCGCGGGACAGGCGGGCCGCACCTCAAGAATCGGCGTCGGCCGGTCCCACGCGGGCGCCCGAATGAGCGCCCAGACGCGTGATGTGCACCTGATTGATCAACTTTCTGCGTACGGGCGCTCGATTCCGTAAACTTCACGAGCCGGCATCGCCTGTCCGACGTCGCAGAGTCTCGGGAGATCCAGCCACGACTACGCCGTACACCGCCGAACGACGACCTCACCTTGCCCCGACAATCGTCGACTACGTCAACATCCGATGGGTCGATGAGTGGTGCAAGCGCTGCAATATCTGCGTCGAGATCTGTCCCAAGGACAGCCTCCTTCTGACGCATGACGCAATCATCGAAGCCACGGACTGCATCCGCTGCGGTCTGTGCGAGCGCTACTGCCCGGATCTCGCAATCGAGGTCCTGCCCAAGCGCGACGAAAACGGCAGGCTTCCCGAGGCGGTCGAGGCCGAAGAGGCCGCCTCCGCGCTCAAGCCTTCGCCGCAGCACGCACCAGACGTTGCCCGAGGACCGGCCGTCGCCGGCACCGATCCACATCGCGGCATGACCGACACGGAGAGCGCTCCGCGGGTCGACCGCGACAACCAGACCTGATCGGACAGGACATACGATGACCAAGCGACTCGTCCAGGGAAACGAGGCCGTTCTGCTCGGCGCAATAAAGGCCGGAGCGACGTACTTCGCCGGCTACCCGATCAGCCCTTCGTCCGAGATCCTGGCCCAGGCCTCGGTGTACGCGGCCAGCCACCCCGAGTTCCGCTTCCTGCAAGAAGAGGATGAGATCGCGAGCGCGAACGCGATCCTGGGCGGAAGCCTGGCGGGCGCGAAGTCGTTCACTGCGACCTCCGGCCCCGGCTTCAGTCTCATGCAGGAAGCGATCGGCTACGGGCACAAGGTCGGGATCCCGTGCGTGATCATCAACGTTATGCGCGTCGGTCCCGGGACCGGCATGCCGACGATGCCCGGCCAGGGCGACCTGAACCAGACCCGCTACGGATCCACCGGCGACTACACCAGCATCGTCTTCTACCCCTCGACTGTCGCCGAGTGCTACGAGTACACGATCCACGCCTTCAACGCGGCGGAGGAGAGCCTGAGCCCGGTCATCATCCTGTCCGACGCGTTCCTCGGCCATCTGAACGAAGTCGCGGACCTGGACGCGATCGACGTGCCGGTCGTCCCGCGGACGCTCGAGCCTCTCGCCAAGGGCAGCACCCGGCTCTTCTCGGGCGTGGCCACGTACGCCGACGGCGAGCCGGCCACCGCCGACGCCGACGAGTACATCCGCCAGTACCACGAGTCCCGCGACCACCGCATCAAGGTGGCGGAGAAGTACGCCTTCCACGAATACGGCTGGAACAAGGACGCGGAGACTCTCGTGATCGCCTTCGGCATCACCCGCCGCGTCGCCCAGCCGCTGGCCCCTCATTTCGCGCTCTTCCGACCGATCCGGATCTGGCCCACCCTGGACAAGGAGCTGACCGAGGTCGCCGCACGCTACAAGAAGATCATCGTCATCGAAGGCAGCGACGGGCAGTACGCCAACGTCGTGGAGCGGATGCTTCTGCGACGTGTCGAACGCGTACCGCTGCTGGGCGGCCGAATGAGCCTGGAGGCCATCCGCGAAGGCCTCGATGCCATCGGCATGCTTCCCGCAGAGTCCGAGCCGTCCGGCTCGCCGGCCCCGGCCGGCAGCCACCGGGTCGGCTGACCCGCGTCCCCGAAGAGGTTCAGCACATGGCAGTCAAGGACAAGCTCAAGACCGATCTCTTCCCAACGATCTGGTGCCCCGGCTGCGGCATCGGACTGATCATGCAGCAGCTTGCAACGGTCATGGACGATCTCGGCCTCGACAAGCTCAACACCGTCCTGATCACCGGCATCGGCTGCACCGGTCGAATGGGCGCCTACATGAACTTCGAGTCCGTGTACACGCTCCACGGCCGAACACTGCCGGTGGCCGAGGCCATCAAGATGGTCCGGCCGGAACTGAATGTCATCGTCGTCTCGGGCGACGGCGACACGGCCTCGATCGGCGGGAATCATCTGCTCCACTCGATCCGCCGCAATCCGAACATCACCGTTATCTGCAACAACAACGAGATCTACGGCCTGACCGGCGGACAGACCGGGCCGACGACGCCCCAGGGCACGAACACGATCTCGTCGCCCGCCGGAGCCGCGTACTCGCCGATCAACCTGCAGGGCCTTGTCAACACGAACCCCAACTCGTACTACGCCAAGACGACGGTCTACCACCAGGGCCCGATGCGCAAGGCAATCAAGGAAGCGATCGAGTGGCCGGGCTTCGCGTTCGTCGACGTCGCCAGCCAGTGCATCGAGAACAACGGCCGCCGGATCGGGTTCTCGAGCGCCAACGACATGCTCCAGAGCTACCGCACCGAGTACAAGGCGGCGCCTCCCGGCTCGACGCACCTGGAACCGCATCAAACCGGTATCGTCAAGGGCCAACCCTTGCCCGTGGCGGGTTCGGCCGGATCCGGCAACGGGTCCGCAGAGTAGCCCGAGCAAGGCGGAGGAGGATCGGATGGCGGCAAAGTCCATCGTCATCGACGGCGTGGGCGGTCAGGGAGTGCGGGTCATCGGCAACACCATGGCCAGTCTGCTGACGGTCATGGGTTACGAGGTTACGCTCCTGTTCGACTACGACTCGTCTGTCCGGGGCGGCATGAGCGAGGCCTTCCTCGAATACGACCGCGAGCCGATCTCCAACTTCGTCGTCGAATGTGCGGACGTCGTGCTCCGGCTCGCCGACCGCGGCCCGATCCATCTGGTCGCCGACTACGTGATCGCCGACTGCGATCTCGTCAAACCCGGAGAGCGCGGCGAGGAGATCCCGTTCCTGCAGCTCGGCGTCGATAAGTTCGGGCGCGACCTCTTCGGCAACATGATTGCCCTGGGCCGGCTGCTGTGCATTTGCGACGTCGACTTCACCGACGACCACCTGCGCGAGGCCCTGCCCAAGAAGTACGTCGAAGACAACATCGCCGCAATCAAGTACGGCTACGGGCTGGACGCGGACTCGATCAAGGCAATCGTGCCCGAGCAGGCCGCGAGCAACTTCGCCGAGCGTTACGCCGAGCGCGTCCTGGCGGGAACAGCCCCGGCCGAGGCCCTCGAGCAGGCCGCGAACCTCACCTGATGAGCCCGAGGCGGAGGGGACGAGGTCGACACGGAGGCGCCAACGGCGCCGGAGGCCCCGCTGAGGTAGGGTCACCCGCCGGCCAGGTCGCCGCTGCCGACTCCGGCGCCGCGCCGGTCGAAGTGCCGGTCCACGAAAGCGCCGCCACTCCGCAGAGCCCGGTCGTCTATCCGAACGGCTATCGACCCAACGGAGGCGGTGCCGCCCGAGCCGGCGGCCCGGCGACCGGTCGGCCCGGCGGGCAGAGACGGCAGCCGAGAAGCCGCCCGGCCGGTCCCGCGCCCGCCATCGCATCCGGACCAGCCATCGCTGCGGCAGTGGCTCCGGCGCTGGCGACCGAAGAGGCGCCCGCGACTGAGCCCGGCGCTGAGCCGGCTCCTTTCCGGCACCCCTCCTGCACGCTCGCGCAGATGCGCCGCTTCATCAAGAGCCGTCCATACGTGCCCGTCCACGAGCTTCGCCGCCGTTTCGAGATCATGGGGATCGAGGACGAGGTCAGCCCGGTGGCCACCGGCCGCGGCACGATCTACGTCGGCCTCCCGCCGGAGCAGGCCCGCTACCTGGGCGAACTGATCAAATCCGGCGACGTCGGCTGCGAGATGCTCCTGGACCCCGTCAGCCCCGGCGTGATCGGCGTCTTCCCGATGAGGCCAGTGGCCCGGCAGTAGGGGATCGGTCGGCGGGGCAAGTCCTCTCGCCCCGACCATTCGAGTAGTTTGTGCCTACCCACTCCCCCATTGACCTGGCTCCACTTCCGACGGCTTGCTCCCCAGCATCATGATGCTATGATGCTGGCATGGCGAAAGTGCGGACAACACTGACGGTTGATGCGGACCTGCTGCGCGCCGTCAAGGTGCGCGCGGCGCGCACGGGAAAGGGCGACAGCGAGGTCATCGAGGAGGCCCTACGGCGCGACCTCGGCCTGGAGCTGCTCGATCGCATCTGGGCAGCGAACAGGCTCGCCGAAGATGAGGCGCTCGCCCTGGGCGTCGAGGCGCAGCATTCGACTCGTCCGCCGCGGCCGTAGCCCGTTGCGCGCCATTCTCGATGTCAACGTCCTGATCTCGGCTCTGATCTCCCCGTCCGGCAGCCCGGCTCGGCTCCTGCTCGCCTGGCAGGAGGGTCGGTTCGAACTGATCGTGTCGCCGGCGCTTCTCGCTGAGCTTCGACGGGCACTCGCGTACCCGAAGCTCGAGCGCCTCGTCCCGCCTGCGGATGCCGACGCCTTCGTGGCCTGGCTGTCTCGATCCGCTCTCCTCGCGCGCGACGCGACCGACCCTCCGCCGATTCACGCCGCCGACCCCAACGACGACTACCTGCTCGCGCTGGCAGCCGAGCAACGAGCGGAACTCGTCAGCGGGGATGG
>Ga0302321_100001894_pt1 | contig 17873 bp, 17 predicted proteins | sample Fen_T0_1_FD_202505 | JGI IMG/M metagenome (GOLD analysis project Ga0302321, IMG submission 202505) | Peat permafrost microbial communities from Stordalen Mire near Abisko, Sweden - Fen_T0_1 | ecosystem: Environmental > Terrestrial > Soil > Wetlands > Permafrost | place: Sweden: Abisko...
CGCGGGGTGAGGTGACTGGACTCGACCCGCCCTGACCAGACGCGCGGATCGCGGTCTTGTTGACTCATAGAGAACAGGAGCGGCAGCGCGCGGCCTGGTTTTCACCGAGGGAGTAGCAGGTGCGACGGGTGGGTCGGCCTCATGTGGTCCCGGGTGCGGGATGGGCGAGCGACGACCACCTCGGCGCCGCGCGGAGTGCCGGGAAAACGCCAGCTTGGGGGATCGCCGTCGCACGCCGACCCGCGGGTTGGAGGTCACCCTTTCCGGACCGAGGAACGGCCCTGGTATAGTTCACCTGCGGTTGGCTCGTCGCCGGGCTGATCGACGGGAGGCGCCGTGCGGATTCAAGTCCTCGGAACGGGCAGCAGCAGGAACCGTGAGTTCGTCGCCAACGTCGAGAGCGCGCTCGAGGAGCTCGGCCTGGCGGCGGCCGTCGAGGCGGTCGAGAGCATCCACCAGATGGTTCAACTGGGCGTGATGTCCATGCCGGCGCTGGCCATCGACGGAGAGATCAAGTCCACCGGCCGGCTGCTGACGACCGAGGAGATCAAGGAAGTCCTCCGCCCCGTCGGTTGAGCCCCGGATCCAGCCTGGGACCTCTGCGATGGTCCCGCTGCTCTTCTTGGCGCGCCGGGTCCGGCCGGGCCAGGCCGCCGGCGCCCACTGAATTCGCCGCCGCTTTCGAGGGGCTGGGTGCGCCTACGCTGCGGCGCGCCGGCGCTGGATGGGTTACGTTCTGGTTCGATGCCGAACCAGCAAGCCGCCACTGGCCGTGCAATCCTGGCGGGGCTCCGCGCCATGGGGCTCGACGCGGACGCGGTGCGAGAGGCGGCCGGGATCTCCGCCAGCGACCTGGTCGCGATCGACGGGGTCATCCCGCGCGACGGCCTGACCCGGCTCTGGCAGGAGATCCTGCGCCGCGCCCCGCGCCCCGAGATCGCCACCGAGGTGGGGCTGGCCATCCCCTACGGCGCGTTTGGCGCGCTCGACTACCTGGCCGGCAGCTCGAACGACGTCGAGGCCGCCTTTCACTCGCTGGCGAGCTACTTCCGATCCGTGGCCGCAGGCATGGCGCTGGAGGTGCTCGAGGACCATGGCGGCGGGGAGGTCAGGGCGCTCCACCTGGAAGCCCAGGAGGATCGGGCGCGGTGGATCAACGATGAGTTCACCCTGGCGGTCCTGGTGGCGCGCTTCGCCTCGCGGCTCCCGACCTTCACCGCGGCGGAGGTGCGCCTCACCTGCCCCGCGCCCGCCGCGCCGACCCGTCACGCGGCGCTGCTCCGGGCGCCGGTGGTGTTCGGCTGCTCCACCGGGGCGCTCCGGATCGCCGCCCCCTCGTGGAAGGCCGCGCTGCCCGACGCCGATCCGATGCTCCAGGAGACGCTGCGGGTGCTGGCGCAGCGGCTGGAGCTGGGCGGCGGCGACGGGCTCGAGCCGGCCATCCGGGCGCGGCTCCGATCGCTGCTGCCGGAGGGGACCAGCGAGGCCGCCGCGGTGGCCAAGGCCCTGGGGATGTCGGAGCGGACGCTCCACCGGCGGCTCCAGGAGCTGGGCAGGACGTACCGTGAAGTGCTCGACGGCTTCCGCGAGGCGGAGGCGGAGCGGCTGCTCGCCAGGGGGCGGACGCCGCTGTCGGAGGTGGCGCTCCGGCTCGGGTTCGCCGACCAGAGCGCCTGGAACCGGGCCTTCAGGCGATGGAAGGGGATGTCGCCGAGGCAGTGGGCGGCTGGGCTGCGCTGAGCTTCCGCGCCTCGGCCGAAACGTGACGGAAGGTGGAGAGACCGGCGACCGCCGCCGCGCAGACGACGCCCCCCATCATGGCGCCGAAGATGCCGAGCATGAGCGCGTCGGCCCCGGTGAGGAACAGGCCGCGGACGGGGGTGCGCGCGTTGGCCCAGCGCTGGTGGTACCGGTCGGGCGTCGCCGGCAGGCCGTAGATCTCGCCGGCCGGGTGGCCGGAGAAATGGCTGGTGCTGAGGGGGGTGGAGAGCTCGCGGTAGGCGATCCGCGCGCCGAAGCCCGGGAGCCGGCGCTCCACCGCGGCCACGAGGCCGTCGGCGATCCGGTCCTTGAGCGCCTGGTACTCCGGGCCGCGCTTCATCCAGCGGCTCCCCGCCCAGCGGGCGAAGAGGGCGCCGTCGATGGGGGCGATGATCTCGGCCGTGTGGTGGCGCGCCTCCGGGTCCTTCATCGACGGGAAGAAGAGCGAGAACGACGGGGGCGATCCGTCGAGCAGCTCGCCGCGCCGGGCCCAGAGCTGGTCGTGGTCGAGGCCGCCGTAGAACCAGTGGTTCTCGCCCTGCACGCCCAGGTCGGCCGGGGAGCTGGACAGCCCGACGTAGAGGCAGGCGTGGGCCATGCTTGGCGGGATGCGGGCCAGCTCGTCGCGGAACGGGATGGGGGCCTCCGGCGCCAGCAGCCGGAGGTAGGTGTTGCGGGCCCCGGCGTCGGAGATGACGAGGGGTGAACGGAGCTCCTCGCCGCCAGCGAGGCGCACCCCGACGGCGCGGCCGTCCTCCACCAGGATCCGCTCGACCTCGGCGCGCACCCGGACCTTGCCGCCGGCGGCCTCGATGGCCGGGATGATGGTCTCTGCGATCCGGGAGGCGGAGCCGGAGGGGTAGAAGGCGCCGTCCATGTAATGGGAGGTGATCACTGCGTGGGGGTGGAAGGCGCTCTGGCCCGGGGGCAGGCCCCAGTCGCCCCAGCGTGAACCGAGCACGGCGCGCAGGCGCGGGTCGTGGAACCGGGAGGAGAGGTAGTCACCCACGGTCGTGGTCGCCAGGCGGGTGGTGCGCTTCGCCAGGACGGAGGCGGCCCAGCCGATCGGCGCCGGGGCCAGGGTCCGGATCACCGGGAGTTGCCAGCGCGTCACCCGCTCCACGTCGGCGAAATAGCTGCGGATGGCCGGGGCCTCGGCCGGGAAGGTCTCGATCAGGTCGCCCTCGAACCGCTCCTTGCTGGCGCGGATGGAGAAGTCGAAGTCGGGGAACCAGAGCCGATCGTAGGGGTCGGGCATGCGCGACCAGGCGAGCTTTCCGCCGGTGACCAGGGTCAGCGCGTCGCGGGTGATGCCCGGCTCGTCGACCTGGCCCACGTAGTGGACGCCCACGTCCCAGGTGAACCCGCCCGGGCGGGAGAAGGTGTGGGTGAAGCCGCCGGCCAGGTAGTGGCGCTCCAGGACCAGGACCTTCATCCCGTGGATCCGGGCCAGGACGGCGGCGGTGGTGAGGCCGCCCATGCCCGAGCCGATGACGATGGCGTCGAAGTCGTTGGCGGCGCGAGGGGCTTTCGAGGTCATGGAGTGCTCCCGTTCTGGGTGAGGAACCGGCGCGGTCCCTTCACGTCCGTCATCATGTGCTGTACCCGGTCCGCCTTCTTTGCGGGGCCCGCCGATGTTTTGGCCGGGTGCGCCAGGGGTGCGCAACCGTCGGTCAGAGGGATGGTCGAGGGAGGGCCGCTGGCCTCAGCAGGGCCGGAGCAGCTCGATGGCAAGTCCGGGCAGGCGGAGAAAATCCTCGTCCGCGGTGACCAGAATGGCGCCCACCGAGGAGGCGGCGGCCGCGATGAGGGCGTCGGGAGCCCGGAGCGGGGTGCGAAGCGTCCGGTTCACCTCGGCAGCGGCGAGGGCGATCTCCTCGGTGATGGGCAAGACTTCACAAGAGGCGAACAGCTCGCGATAGAACTCCCGCCAGGTCTTCGGCGCAGAGCCCTTGCAGAGGACCTCGTACAACGTCACGGCGGCCACGCCCCACGAGGCGTCGCCCGCGACGAGGCGCTCCAGGCGATCGAGCGCCTGCGCATCGCCGTTCTCGGCGCGGAGCAGGACGGAGGTGTCGACGACCGCGCTCAGCGCTTCCACTCGTCGTCCCTCGCCAGCGCGATGGCCTCGGCGTGTTCCTTTGCGGGGGCGACCTCACCCGACCGGGCGCGCTGGATGAAGTCGAGGAGCCGCGCGCGCCGCTCCTCCGTTCCGGCCTCGCGCTCCGCAGCCCGTAGACAGGTCTGCCGCATCCACGTCCCAAGCTGGAGGTGAGCGCGCTCGGCGGCTCGTTCGCAGAGCTGTCGCTCGCTCTTGGCGAGCCGCAGGTTCACCGTCGCATCCTTCGTCGCCTTGGTCGTGTGCCGAGCCATGCACCGCATTGTACTACGAATGCGGTGCATGGCTAGCGAAGCTCGGATGCGGGACCCAGCCTCAACCAGCCCGGCTCGCGCCCTGCCTCCGCGCCGCCTCGACGCGGGTCTCCTCGAGGAACAGCTCCGCCGCGCGGGTGAGCGGCAGGTCCCGCCGCCAGGCTACGGCGATCTCCCGAAGCGACGCACCGGCGATGGGGCGCGCCGCCAGCCGATCCCGCTCCTCCAGAGCGTACTCCGGGAGAATGCCGATCCCCAGCCCGCAGCGGACCAGCTCCTTCTGCAGCGAGACCGAGCTCACCTCGAGCACCTGCGCCGGGACGATCCCCTTGGCCCGGAACGCCTCGTCCACCAGGTGACGCGTCTGCGTGCCGCGCGCCAGGAGCACCAGCGTCTCCCGCGCCAGCTCGGAGGGCTGCACGGGAGACCGGGCCCGCGCGCCCCGCCCAGCCGGCTGCACCGCCACGTGCCGGTACCGGAGCACCGTCTCCAGCGCCAGCCCGGGATCGGCCACCGGCCGGAGCAGGAAGGCCACCTCGGCCTCGCCGCGGGCCAGCCGGTTCAGCGACTCGGGGGTCGCCGACTGCGCCAGGTGAAGGCGGAGCTTCGGTTGGCGCCGGACCAGCCGGCGCAGGACGGGCGGGAGGAGGTGGCGCGCCACGGTGTCACTGCAGGCGACGTGGAGCTCGCCGCCCGCGTCCTCGCCGGCCCAGGCCTCGCGCAGTCGATCGTGCGCTCGGAAGAGCTCGGCCGCGCAGGCGAGCAGTCGTCGCCCAGCGGGGGTGGGCGTGACGCCGCGGCGGCCCCGGTCCAGCAGGCGGGCCCCAGCCTCGCCTTCGAGCGCGGCGAGCTGCATCGAGATGGCCGGCTGGGTCCGGAACAGCCGGACCGCGGCGCGGCTCACGCTGCCCTCCTGGCAGACCACCTGGAACATGCGGAGGCGATCGAGATCCATCAGAGTTGATGATACCAGAACAAAGTAGAATTGATTGGTCTGATATCATGGGCTGAGGCAGCATCGGATGGAACTCGATGCCGGACGCGAGGCGCGCCGGCCAGGTTGTGAAGGAGAGCCCATGTCCGAGCAGACCGCCACCCCGGTGAGCTGGAACGCCACTGAGTACCACGCCCACTCCTCCGCCCAGACCGAGTGGGGGCGCCAGGTGCACGCCAAGCTGGCCCTGCGCGGCACCGAGCGGATCATCGACCTGGGCTGTGGGGACGGCCGACTCAGCGCCGAGCTGGCCGCCCTGGTCCCGGATGGGCGCGTCCGCGGGCTCGACGCCGACCCGAGCATGGTCGCCTTCGCCCAGCGCTCGTTCGTGCGGCCCAACCTGACCTTCACCCAGGGCGACGTTCGGACCTTCGCGCTGTCCGGCCGGACCGACCTGATCGTCTCGACCGCCGCCCTCCACTGGGTGTCCGAGCATGAGGAGGTGCTCCGCCGCTGCCGGGAGCACCTGGCCTCGGGGGGCCGGATCTTCTTGCAGATGGGCGGGCGCGGCTGCGTGGAGGGGGTGCTGGAGGTCGCGCGGGAGCTGGTGCAAGAGCCGGAGTGGTCCGGGTTCTTCGATCGCTTCGTCAGCCCGTGGAGCTTCTACGGCACGGAGCAATACGAGCACTGGCTGCCGCGCAACGGGTTCCGGATGGTGCGCGCCGAGCTCATCCCCAAGGACATGACCCACCCCAACCCCGAGGGGATGGCCGGCTGGATGCGGACCACCTGGATGCCGGTGCTGGCGCGCGTCCCGGAGGACCGGCGCGAAGAGCTGGTGGCCGCGCTGGTGAAGCGCTACTTGGCGCGCTACCCGGTCGACGCAGAGGGGCGGACCCATGTGCAGATGTTCCGGCTGGAGGTGGAGGCGGTGGCGAGCTGAAGGTCTCGAGGCGAGGCTGCGCGGCAGGTATACTGCGGGTCGGCTAACACTCATCGAGGACCCGAACGCATGGACCTGAGACGATCCAGTCCCCTCTCGACCCCTGCTCCCTGGAACCTGGTCGCCGCCGACTACGCCGAGGAGCTCGTCCCGGTCTTCTCGAACTTCGCGGCCGACGCCCTGCGCCTGGCCCAGCTCGCGCCCGGCGCGCGGGTGCTCGACGTGGCGGCCGGGCCGGGAACGCTCGCCTGCCTCGCGGCGCGAGCGGGCGCGCGCACCACCGCCATCGACTTCTCCCGGGCCATGGCGGACCGGCTCGCGGCCCGGACCGCGGCGGAGGGGCTCACGATCGACGTCCGCGTCGGCGACGGCCAGGCGCTGCCCTTCGGCGAGGGCGCGTTCGAGGCCGCCTTCTCGATGTTTGGCCTCATCTTCTTCCCCGATCGCGCGCGCGGCTTTCGCGAGCTCCTGCGCGTGCTGGTCCCATCGGGCGTGGCGGTGGTCTCGAGCTGGGTGCCGGTGAGCCGCGTCCCGATCATGGAGGCGATGTTCACCGCCATCGCGGAGCTTCAGCAGCCTGGGCAGGCAAAGGGACCCTCGAAGGGGCCGCTGGCCACGCCAGACGATTGTCGCGAGGAGATGGGGGCCGCCGGCTTCACGGCGGTCCAGGTCAAGGAGGTCACCTACGGCTCGCGCCACTCCTCCATGGCCGCGCTCTGGGACTTCAGCGTCCGGACCGCCGCGCCCTTGGCGCTGCTGCGGGAGTCGCTCGGCGGCTCGGCCTGGGCGGAGCTCTCGGCAGGGGTGATGGAGCGGCTCGTCGCGCGGTTCGGCGAAGGGCCTCAGGACATGGCGCTGCCCGCCAACCTCCTCTGCGGGCGAAGGCCGTAAGGGATGCCCCAGCTCACTCCCCGAGATACGCCTTGCGGACCTCGGGCGAGGCGAGCAGCTCCTTGCCGGTGCCCTGCATCACCACCTCGCCGGTCTCCAGCACGTAGGCCCGGTGGGCGATCTGCAGCGCTTTGTGCGCGTTCTGCTCCACCAGCAGGAGCGCCACGCCGGCCGCGGAGATCTCGCGCAGCACCTGGAAGATCCGCTCCACCACCTGCGGGGCCAGGCCCAGGGAGGGCTCGTCCAGCAGGAGCAGCTTGGGCCGGCTCATGAGCGCACGCGCCACGGCCAGCATCTGCTGCTCGCCGCCGGAGAGGGTCCCGCACACCTGGTCGACCCGCTCCTTCAAGATGGGGAAGAGTCCGAACATCTTCTCCATGTCCTGCTCGATCCCGGCCGCGTCCCGCCGCAGGAACGCGCCCAGCTCCAGGTTTTCACGGACCGTCAGGTTGAGGAAGATGCCCCGCCCCTCGGGCGCGTGCGCCATCCCCCGCGCCACGATCTCGTGCGAGCGGAGGCGGGTGATCTCCTCTCCCAAGAACCGGATGGATCCGCTGGAGGGACGGAGCATGAGGGAGGCCGCGCGCAGGGTGGTGGTCTTGCCCGCGCCGTTGGCGCCGATGAGCGCCACCACCTGCCGCTCCGGGACCTCCAGTGAGACGCCGCGCAGTGCCTGGATGGCGCCGTAGCTCACCCGGAGGTCCTTCACGACCAGGACGGGCTCGCTCACTGGAGCACCTCGAGCGGCCTGGAGGATGTCTCCGTCCGACGCTTCACGACACGGCTCCCGGGACCGCGATCTGGTGCTCGGCCAGGTACGCGTCGCCGAGGTAGGCCTCGATCACCCTGGGGTCGCGCCGTACCGCGTCCGGCAACCCGCTGGCGATGGTCACGCCGTGGTCCAGCACCACCAGCCGCTCGGAGACGCCCATCACCACCCGCATGTCGTGCTCGATCACCAGGATGGCCAGCCGGAAGTCGTCGCGGATCTTCCGGATCAGCTCCATGAGCGCCACCTTCTCCGAGGCGTTCATGCCCGCGGCCGGCTCGTCGAGGCAGAGCAGCTTGGGGCCGGTCGCGAGGGCCCGGGCGATCTCGAGCCGCCGCTGCTCGCCGTAGGGGAGGTTCCGCGCCAGCTCGTTCCGCCGGTGCACCAGCCCCATCACCTCCAGGAACCCCTCGGCACGCTGGGTGATGCGCGCCTCGTCGGCCAGGAAGGAGGCGCTGCGCAGGAAGGCGGCCAGGAACCCGGCGGCGTGGCCGTGGTGGCAGGCGACCCGCACGTTGTCGAGCGCGGAGAGCTCCCGGAAGAGCCGGATGTTCTGGAAGGTGCGGGCCACGCCGCGCTGGCAGATCTGGAACGGACGCTGCCCATTCACCCGCTCTCCTGCCACCCGCACCTCGCCCGCGGTGGGCGCGTAGACCCCGGTGATGGCGTTGAAGGCGGTGGTCTTGCCGGCGCCGTTCGGGCCGATCATCCCCACCAGCTCGCCCGCCTGGAGCCGCAGGTCGAAGTCGGCCAGCGCCTTGAGGCCGCCGAACTGGACGGTCACCTTGCTGGCCTCGAGCACCGGCGCGCTGGGGGCAGGGCCGGTCATGGGACCTCCTCGGAGGTGGGAGAGGACGGCGGCTGGGGCTCCTTGCGCCGCGCCCGCCAGGCCGGGAAGAGGTCCCAGAGCTCGCGCGACCCGAACAGCCCGGACGGCCGCGTCAGCATCAGCACGATCAGGAGCAGCGCGTAGACCACCATCCGGTACTGCTGGAACTCGGTGAACACTTGAAGTGAGATGGTGAGCAGCAGGGCCGCCAGCACCGACCCGGTCACCGAGCCCAGGCCGCCCAGCACCACCATGGTCACGACCTCGAACGACTTGATGAAGCTGAAGTCGGCCGGGTTGCAGAGCTGGAGCATGTGGACGAGCAGGCCACCGGCCAGCCCGGCGAAGGCCGAGGAGATGACGAAGGCCCGCACCTTGTAGCTGGTGGTGTCCACCCCCATGGCCTCGGCCGCGACCTCGTCCTCCCGGATGGCCAGCAGGGCGCGACCGTGGGTGGATCCGACCAGCCGCCGCGCCATGAGGATGGTGGCGACCGCTCCCAGACCGACCCAGACCAGCGTGGTCCGCCGCGGCAGGCCCGAGAGGCCGGTGGCGCCGCCCAGGAACGGGGTGTTCTCGATCACCACCCGGATGATCTCGTTGAAACCGAGGGTGACGATGGCCAGGTAGTCGCCGCGCAGGCGGAGCGAGGGCATGCCGGCCGCGAGCCCGGCCAGCGCCGCCATCCCCATGCCGGCCGCCAGCGCCAGCAGGAAGATGATCTGTTGAGAGGCGCCCAGCGGGAGGTGGAAGAGCTGGGCCTCCTGGAGCGCGAAGGTGATCTTGGCGGCGGTGTAAGCGCCCACGGCCATGAAGCCGGCGTGACCGATGGAGAACTGGCCGGTGAAGCCGTTCACCACGTTGAGCGAGACCGCCAGGACCACGTTGATCCCGGCGTACATCAGGATCACGCCCCAGGCCTGGCCGAGCTGGGCTTGGAGCAGCCAGGCGGCCACGCCGGCCAGGACCAGCGGCGCCGCCGAGCGCGCTGCGAGGCCGAAGAGCTTCACGCTAAACCTTCTCCATGCGGGTCTTGCCCAGCAGGCCGGCTGGCCGGACCAGCAGGACCAGGATCAACACCGCGAAGGCGATGGCGTCCCGGTACTCCGAGACCGCGTACCCGGCCACGTACTCCTCGGCCAGGCCGAGCACCAGCCCGCCCACCATGGCCCCGGGCACGCTGCCGATCCCGCCCACCACCGCGGCCACGAAGGCCTTGATGCCCGGCATGAGCCCCATGAGCGGATTGATGCTGGGACGCGAGGAGGCGATGAGCAGCGCCGCGACCGCGGCCAGCGCCGAGCCGAGCGCGAAGGTGCCGGCGATGACCCTGTTGACGTTGATGCCCATCAGGCCGGCCACCTGGGAGTCGAACGAGACCGCCCGCATGGCCGTCCCGAACTTGGTCCGGTAGACCACCCACTGGAGCCCGAGCATGAACCCGAAGGCCACCAGGAGCGAGATGACGTCGTAGTTGGAGACCGTCACGCCGGCCAGGTCCCACCCGACGTACTTGAAGGGAGGCGGGAAGAAGGCCGGCGTGGGGCCCGGCGGAAAGCGGGCGTTCCCGGTCCCGATGAGCGGGGGCAGCTGGAACCCGTACTCGAGGAGGAACGAGACCCCGATGGCGGTGATCAGGGCCGTGAGGCGCGGGCGGTGGCGCAGCGGCCGGTACGCCAGCCGCTCGATCAGCATGCCCAGCCCGGCGCAGAGGACCATCGCGCCGACGAACACGGCGACGGTCTTCAGGAAGCTGGGGTGCTCCTCGCTGAGCCCGATCGCGTTGCTCAGGTACATCCCCGAGAACGCGCCCACCATGTAGATGTCACCGTGGGCGAAGTTGATCAGCTTGAGGACGCCGTAGACCATCGTGTAGCCCAGGGCGATGAGGGCGTAGATCGTCCCCACCGACAGGCCACTCACGAGATGCTGGAAAAACTCGGTCACGGGGGGGCTCGGGCTGCGCCAGCGCCCCCGGGCTACGGACTGACGGTGGCCGCGAACTTGGCGGCGTTGTTCTCGACCTTGAGCACCACCGCCGACTTGTTGGCGTTGTGGTCGGCGTCGAGGGTGATCACGCCGGTCACGCCCTTGAACCCCTTGGTCTGCTCGATGGCGTCGCGCAGCGGCTGCCCCGGCCCCTTGGCGCGGATCATGGCGTCGAAGGCCACCCGCGCCGCGTCGTAGCCGAGCGCGGCCATGGTGTCCGGGACCTCGTGGTAGGCCGCCTTGTACTTGGCCACGAACTCCTGGATCACCGGCGAGGGGTCCTCGTACGTGTAGTGATTGGAGAAGTAGCTGCCGTCGAGCGCGCCCTTGGCGATCTCGTAGAGCTTGGCGGAATCCCAGCCGTCGCCGCCCATGAGCGGCACCTTCAGCCCGAGCTCGCGCGCCTGCCTGGCGATGAGCGCCACCTCCTGGTAGTAGCCCGGCACGTAGATCGCTTCGGGGGCCTTGGACTTGATCTTGATGAGCTGGGCCTTGAAGTCGGGGTCGCCCGCCTTGAAGCTCTGGTCGGTCACGATGGTCCCGCCGAGCTCGGTGAACTTGGCGGAGAAGTACTGCGCCAGGCCGACGGAGTAGTCGTTCCCTACGTCTCGCAGCACCGCCACCTTGGTGACCTTCAGCGTGTCGTGGGCGAACTTGGCCATCACCGTGCCCTGGAACGGGTCGATGAAGCAGACGCGGAACACGTAGGGACGGGTCTTGTCGCCGTCCTTGGTCACCTTCGGGTTGGTCGAGGCGCTCGAGATCATCGGGACCTTGTTGGAGTCCGCGATGGGCGCCATGGCCAGCGAACGGCTGGAGGCGACCTCGCCGATCAGCACCGCCACCTTGTCCTGGCTGATGAGCCGGGTGGCAGCCACCGCCGCCTCCACGGGCTTGCCCTGATCGTCGAGGGTCTTCAGCTCGACCTGCGCGCCGTCGATGCCGCCCTTCTTGGCCTGCTCGTCGATGGCGAGCCGGATGCCCTTGTCCGTCGAGTCACCGAAGGTCGCCTGACCTCCCGTCATCGACCCGACGTGGCCGATGAGGATCTTGTCCTTCTTGTCCCAACCGCCGACGGAGAGGGCCAGGAGCAGGAGCGCCAACGCACGTGCGAATCGCATCGCAACCTCCACCGAAAAGGGGTGTCAATCCTCGATTTCGAGGTGAATCCTTAGCACGCCACCGACGCTTCTGTAACTACTCGGCTGGCGTTCTGGAAGCGAGAGAGGACGCGATCCGGCCGCTGCCCGGCGGGCGAGCACCCGGATGCCTCGGCTCAATGCAATTGGGCGCGGCGGTTCGGCTCCCGGTGGAGGGGGTGCCGCGCCCCGGTCAGGCCGGCGGCGGCCGAACCTCAGCGCCAGTCCTCAGCTCCGGTAGTCGGCGTTCTCGGTGATGTACTCGTGGCTGCGGTCGGTGCCGAGCACCTCGCAGGACGCGCTCCCGGCCTCCAGGGAGACCTCGATCTCCACGCACCGCTCGTGCTTGGGGTAGTCGATGCCTGGCTTGAAGGTCATCCCGTCCGGCGGCGGGACGCTGGCGTAGAGCTCGGCGCCCTTGAGGTGCGCCACCAGCCGCTCCTCGACCGCGGGCGAGAGGCGCATGGTGCACTGCGAGAAGATACACTCACCGGCGATGGACATGGAGATCTTGCTCGGGTCCACCGGCGTGCCGCGGATGCCGATCTCCTTGCCGAGCGCGCAGACCAGCCGTCCCACGTTCGGGTCGTTCCCGTTCACGGCGCACTGGAAGAGGGGCGAGTTGACCACAGCCTTGCCCAGCTCGCGGGCGATCTGGCGGCTGGGCGCCCCCTTCACCAGCACCCGGATCACGTGGTGAACCCCCTCGCCGTTGCGGACCACGTCCCCGGCCAGCGCGCGGCAGACCTGTCGCACGCCGGCGCGGAAGGCGGCCAGGTCGGGCGTGGCCACGACGTTGGAGGACGCCAGGAGCACGGTGTCCGACACGCTGGTGTCGCTGTCGATGCTGATGTCCTGGAAGCTTCCGTCCACCGCTTCGTCGAGCGTGGCCCGGAGCTCGGCCCGGCTCACCTGCACGTCGGTGAGGATGAAGACCAGCATGGTCGCCAGGTTCGGCTCGATCATGCCCGCGCCCTTGGCGATGCCGACGATCGACCCGCCGCCGGGCAGCTCCACGCGCCGGATCTTCGGGTAGAGGTCGGTGGTCATGATCGCCTCCGCCACCGGGAGGATGCTCTGGCTCTGGAAGGAGGCGACGGCCGCCGGGAGCGCGGCCACCATGGCGTCGGCCGGCAGGCGCCAGCCGATCACGCCGGTGGAGGACGGAAAGACCTCGGCGCCGGGCCGGCCCAGGAGGCGCCCCACCTCTCCGCAGATCTGCTCCGCGGTCTCGACTCCACCCGGGGCGCAGACGTTGGAGATCTTGTTGTTCACCAGCACCGCGCTCAGCGCCGCGCCCTGGAGCCGCTGGCGACCGATCAGGATCGGCGCGCCCGGGAAGGCGTTGCGGGTGAACTTGGCCGCAAACGCGTCGGTGGGCCGGTCGAGCGCGATGAGCGAGAGGTTCATCCGGCCCGGCTTGGGCGCCTCGACCGGGACGAAGGTGAGCGACGAGGTGCCGACGCGGAACCCGCGGGGGAGCGCGGCGTTGCGGGACAGCCAGTCGCGGTGCTCCGCGCGGCTCTGGAACGAGAGCTGGGTCGTCGGCATGGCCGGTTCTGTACCCCTCGCGTTGGGGAGCGTCAACTGCGTCCGCTCGCCAGGACCGGGCGGGTTGGGGCGCCCTCGCCTCCCCGGCGGATCGGCTCGATCGCGGCGCTCCGACGCGCTATCCTCGAAGGACCGAATGCAAGAAGTCTACGGCAACACCGTCGGCCTCAAGCCGAGCCAAGTCCAAGCCCTCCGCCGTACCTACCGCCGCCGCGTCGACGCGGACGCGATCATCTCGCCCGAGCTGGCGCGCCACCTCACCGAGATCTCCCGCGAGACCAACCGCCAGATCGGCGTCTTCCTGGATCGCAAGGGGGGCGTGGAGGCGGTGATCGTGGGCGACGCCCGCAAGCTCGAGCTCCCGGACGTGGGGCGCGCCCGCGCCGGCGAGAGCCGTCTGCGCGGCCTCCGCCTGGTCCACACCCACCTGAACGGCGAGCCGCTCACCCGCGACGACCACACCGACCTGGCGCTGCTCCGGCTCGACCTGGTGGCGGCCCTCGAGGTGCTCGAGACCGGCCTGCCCGGCAAGCTGCACTACGCCCACCTGCTCCCGGAGAACCCGAGCCGGACGCTCTGGAAGGACGAGGTCGCACCTTCCGTGTACGACGTGCAGTACGACGCCCTCCACGGCGCGCTGGCGCTGGAGGGTGAGTTCGCCCGGGCCTCGGCGCTGCGCCACACCGGCGGGCGCGAACGAGCCATCCTGGTGGGGTTCGGCGACGGAAAGACCCGCGGCCGGGCCGCGGCCGAGTCGTCGCTCGAGGAGCTCTCCGAGCTGGCCCGCTCCGCCGGGGTGGAGGTGCTCGACGCCACTCTCCAGATGCGGCGCGAGATCGACCCCCGCTATCTCATCGGCGAGGGGAAGCTCGAGGACATCCTGCTCCGCTCCATGCAGCTCATGGCGGACCTGATCATCTTCGACGCCAACCTCTCGCCCAGCCAGGCGCGCCACATCGCCGAGGCGACCAGCCTCAAGATCCTCGACCGAACCCAGCTCATCCTCGACATCTTCGCCCAGCGGGCCCAGAGCTCCGACGGAAAGCTCCAGGTGGAGCTGGCCCAGCTCAAGTACCTCTATCCGCGCCTGGTGGGGCGCGACGACTCGCTCTCGCGCCTGGCCGGCGGGATCGGCGGCCGCGGCCCGGGCGAGACCAAGCTCGAGATCGATCGCCGCCGGGTGCGCGACCGGATCACGGCGCTGGAGCGGCGCATCGAGAACCTCTGCGCCAATCGCGCGGTGCGGCGCAAGAAGCGCAACGAGCGCGGACTGCCGGTGATCTCGATCGTCGGCTACACCAACGCCGGGAAGTCGACGCTCCTCAACGCCCTCACCGACTCCGCGGTGGTGGCCGAGGACATCCTCTTCGCGACCCTCGATCCGACCAGCCGGCGCCTCCGCTTCCCGCGCGATCGCGAGGTGATCATCACCGACACCGTGGGTTTCATCCGCGATCTGCCGGCCGACCTGGTGAACGCCTTCCGCGCCACGCTGGAGGAGCTGGGCGACGCCGACCTCTTGCTGCACGTGGTCGATGCGTCGGACGCGCGGCTGGAGGAGCAGGTGAAGGCGGTGGAGGCGATCCTCACCTCGCTGGGGCTGGGCGACAAGCCGCGGCTCCTGGCGGCCAACAAGATCGACCGGCTGACGCCGGGGGAGATCTCGCCCCTGACCCGCTTCGCCGAGGCGGTGCCCATCTCGGCCCAGAGCCGCGAGGGGCTGCCCGAGCTGCTCCGCCGCTGCGATCGCGCCCTCTGGGCCGACGGCAAGTCGATCCCGGGCGCCAGCGGCCCCGAGCACGGTGCGCCGGATGGGGCCGAGCCCGGGGAGGAGCAGCCCCCGCCCACCTTCGTGCGCACTGCTTCCTGAAGGCGAAGTGTCCCAGTGACCGACGGCGGAATTGAGCGGGGTGCGAGGCGTCGAGCCACACGATCGGTCGTGGCACGCCGCGGGGCTTCGGGCTAGAGTGCTCCGCGTGCACCGGTCCCGGTACGCGATGGCGCTGCTCCTGGCCCTGACGGCCTGCACCTCCCCGCAAGATCGGGAGGCGCGGGCGCGCATCATGGCGCACGAGCAGCCTGCGCAGCAGCCGGCACCGTTCGACTGGGCCCGTCCCGAGGCGGCACTCTCGATGGACGCCGACGAGGCCGCGGCCCGGATCGGGTCCTTCGACTGGACCGCGGGCGTAATCTGGAGTTTGACCCGGGGCGGGCAGCAGCCGGTGCGCGTGACCGAGCGTCATCGCGTGCGGCAGCTCGCCAGCGGCGAGTTCGTGGTCGAGAGCGATCTCGATCCCGAGGGGCAGCTCCACCGCGCCGATGGCGGCAAGCGGATCGTCTACGCCGGCAAGACCACCTACGCGCGCAGCCGCTACGCCCCCTTCGAAGGCTACCGGGAGCGCCCCACCGATCGCGGGCGCGACGCGCGGCGCTACCGCGAGGAGAGCTTCGGGCTGGCCGGCGACCTGGCGCGACTCGTCGGGCCCGGGCTGACCCTCACGGCGGACGGCGAGGGCGACGTGGCGTCGCGCAAGGTGAAGAAGTTTCGGCTCTCCTTGGCCGACTCGGCCGCGCCTCCGGGGCCGTTCGCCTCCAGGGGCCGCCCGGCTCCTGGGGAGCGCGCTCCGGACGAGGAGACCAAGCGGCACCTCGCCTTCCTCGACGGCCGTGTCCCGGCCAAGGTGGAGGGCGAGCTCTCGGCCGACGCCGAGACGGGTGCTCCGCTCTCCGTCAAGCTACACGCGTCGTTCACGGTCCGAGATGACCCCGACGCGCAGATCGACGTGGCGCTGGACGCGCACGTGACCACGCTCGGTGCGGCGGTGGCGCAGGTGGTGGCACCGAAGGAGGTGCTCCCCGACGATCGCAAGCCGCGCGGTGTGGCCCGCGCCCTGGAGGCCGCCGGCCTCAAGAAGAAGGCCGGCGAGGCCATGGGGCGCGAGGAGCCCGACGAAGAGGGCGAGTAGCGAGGCCCGCGCGGGGCTCGCTCGCGAGGTGGCCCGATGATGGCGCTCGGGGGCACGCCTGTGCCGCCCGGTCACGCTCCTCCCGGCTGGTCTGACGGGATACTCCTGCGAGTTCGCGGTCTGCGGCGAAGGCACGCGCTTCGCAAGGGACCTCCGGGGACACCAACGGAGGTCGATATGCTCTTCACGTCGCTGCTGCTCGCTGGAACCCTCGGTCAGGCCTACCCGGCGCCGTCCCGCAATGATCCGCCACCGTGCGCCGCCGCCCGCGTCCCTGGATGCAGGGAGGGGTACCGGATGCGCCGCGACGTGTACGGCCGGCCGGTCTACGTCTACGACCCGAACCTCGACCCCAACGCGCCGCGCGAGCCGCCGCCCGCCCCTCCGCCGGCCGAGGCCGCGCCCTATCCGCCAGCGGTGAACCCTCCGCCGCCCTATCCCCCGCCGCCCGCTTATCCGCCACAGGCCGAGGCGCCGCCGGTCGAGCCGCGCGGTCAGTTCGGGCTGGTCTGGATGCCGTTCGGCGCGACGTCGCTCGAAGACGCCTCCCAGCACGCCCGCTGGACCGACAAGTACGCTGGTCTGGTGGGACTGGAGCTGCGCGGGGAGTCGGGCGGCGGCCGCCTCCGGCTGTCCGGAGAGTATGGACCCGCGGTGCGGATCTACGAGGTCGGGCTCAAGTATGACTTCCTCGATCGGACCCCCCTCCACCCGTTCCTGGGGCTGGGGCTCGGTGCCGCCAGTCTCGACTCGCACCTCGGGTTCGCCACTGCGTGGAGGCCGCAGCTCAGCGGTGTCGTCGGGGTGGACCTGTACCTGAAATCCGACTTCTTCTTGACCGCCGAGCTCAAGGTGCGCGGCTTCGGCCAGCTCGACGAGGACCCGGTCCGCGTGTCGCGGCTGGGCCAGGTGAGCGGCTTCATCGGCGCCGGCATTTACTTGTAGGCGATCAGCGGATCGGCCGGGGAGGGGAGGTTGGGCGGGCGGCCTGCCGGGTCGCCCGCTCGTCGCATCGCCGGAGCGGTGGCGACCCGAGGCCGCAGACGCCGAGCGAGGCGGGTATTAGCTTGTGGGTGGTCTCGCTCTTCGAGGGGAGGTCTCGACCAACGTGAGGTACGTGGGAATCGCGGTGCTCGCCGTCAGCGTGGTGGCGTGCTCGTCGGTGAAGAAGGAGCTGTCGGGAAGCGGCGGCGCGCAGGTGTCCGACGCAGATCTGGGCCGGCTGGGACCCGAGCAGCTCGGCCCGGTCAACCAGGCCCGCACCAAGATCGCCCAGGCGCAGGATATGGTGGCCCGCGCCAAGCTGGCGGAGCAGGACGCGGAGCACCAGAAGGAGCTGGCCAAGGCGGACGAGGCCACGGCCAAGGCCGACCAGCAGAACGCGGAGGCGCAGCAGAAGATCGCCAACGACACCCGCGGTCCGGATCAGGAGCGGCGGGCGCAGACCCTCACTCAGAACGCACAGATCCGCAAGCAGGTGGCCCAAGCCCACGGCGAGTTCGCCGACAAGCTCGGTGACGCGCGCAAGGCCGAGGTGGAGGTGGCCAACAAGCAGCTCGACCTGGCCAACGCCCAGCTCGAGCAGGCGAGGCTGCAGGCGCTCCAGCAGGCGAAGGTCCCGGCCGCCACCAAGTACAACCAGGGGGAGATCCTGGACCGGGTCTCCAAGGCGCAGCAGGACGTGCAGCAGGCTCAGGAGAAGGCGACCCAGGCCTCCACGCAGGCGCA
>Ga0302321_100001896_pt1 | contig 17869 bp, 12 predicted proteins | sample Fen_T0_1_FD_202505 | JGI IMG/M metagenome (GOLD analysis project Ga0302321, IMG submission 202505) | Peat permafrost microbial communities from Stordalen Mire near Abisko, Sweden - Fen_T0_1 | ecosystem: Environmental > Terrestrial > Soil > Wetlands > Permafrost | place: Sweden: Abisko...
CATGACGGCCAATGGGGTCACTCCCAAGGTATTTGCGCACAAATGCCTGGTTCACCAGCGCAACATGCGCCCCTCGCATCAGCTCCGACTGAGTAATGTTTCGGCCTTGCACCAGGGGGATGCCGAGAGTCTCGAAAATCTCAGGACTGACCAGCACCAGCTGCGTCTGGATACCCGTCAACTCCTGCTTGCCTTCTATCGCAACCGGAGCCGTGTAGGCCTGCATCGGTGGAGTCCAAGTGGTCGATACGCTCACTTTCTCGACTCCCGGCGCCGAAGCCACGGCCTGCACGATGGCGTCATACTTATTGGCTCGTTCCGTCCAGCCGGGATACGACTTCTTCGGGAAAGCCAGATTCAGCAGCGTCACGCGGTCCACATCGAAACCAAGAGGCAGGCGGTAGGCGTTCAAGAATGCTCGTGTTGCCGCACCTGCAATGGTGAGCAGCACCAGCGTCAGGGCCACCTGTCCGGTGATCAGCAGCCGGTGCGTCCTTCTGCTCGCGCCTCCACCCGAATGCCGTCCCGAGCCCGACTGGATTAACTCGCTCAAGTTCGGTCGGGACAACTGCAAGGCCGGTGAGATGCCGAACAGAATTCCCGTCAGCATTGCGACGAATACCGAGAACAGCAAAACCGGCATGCTCACGTGGATTGCCGCTTCGTGCGGGAACGAGTAGTACGGCAGCGCAGCTGTGATCCACTTCACGGCGCCGAATGCCAGCAGAACACCAACCGCCGCGCCCATCAGCGATAGCAGTACCGACTCGGTCAGCATCTGCCTGATGATCCGCCCGCGTGTAGCTCCCATCGACGAGCGCAACGCTAGCTCATGCATTCTCGCCGTACCCCGCGCCAGCATTAGGATCGAAACGTTGGCACAGCCAATCACCAACAGCAGCGTCACCGCGCCGAACAACAGCATCAGCGTCCCCGAGAACTGTCCTAGTATCTGCTCGTTGAGCGTCACAACTTTCAAGTGCGTGACTGGCGGGGTGCCTGTAGGATCGCGCTCATGCCACCTCAAGACCAGCGGCTCTAGTTCAGCCCGCGCCGCTTCCAGCGAGTATCCCGCCTTCAGCTTGATGAAGCTATTGCGATAGTCCTTGGGATCGGCATTTGGAGTGAACGGGATATATACGTCGGAATCGCCCCAGGTAAACCGCGGAGCCGCAACGCCAATCACGGTGTACAGTTTATGGTCCACCTCGATCGACTTCCCCAGCACGTCCCTGCTGGCGTTGAACTGCTTCTTCCAGAATAGGTAACTCAGCACAGCCACTGGCGACGCTTTGCCGTCGCTAATATCCCCCGAATTGAACTGTCGCCCCAGTAGCGGCGCCACTCCCATGTACTCAAACAGGTTCGGCGTGAACTCGCCCAACTGCACCGAAACGGGAATCTGGTCGCCCGTCATGGTCACCGTACTCCCGCCCTGCATAAAGACCTCGTCGACGCACTTGGCCTGCTTCAGCTCCTGCAGTTCAGGCCCAGTGTTGAATATCAATCCCATCACGCGAGCATCTTTATCCATTAGCTGCACATGCACCATGCGCTTGGCGTCTTTATACGGATAGGGATCCAGCAAAACACCATAGACCACGCTGAACACGGCAGTCGTAGCGCCAATTCCCAGCGCCAGGGACAGCAACGCTGTTAGCGTGAAACTCTTGTTCTTCAGCAACTGGCGAACTGAAAACTTGACGTCCTGCCGTAATGATTCCATCTGGGTACTCCTACTCGCTGAAATCTACTAAGGTCTATGCACTCTACGCGCCAATTCCGAACTTACAATTCTGCGCTTCGAGCGACGATTTCCGCTGTACTTCTGCCCACTCCGTCCACAATGCAAATCGAGTGTCCATCGATGGACAACCTCTACTCACGTCCGCCCTCTCTGCCGATAAATCGGTTTTGGCCGAAACGCGACAGCTCCCAACGCCGCCACCTTTCGGCCAGCGTAGTAATCTAGTGGTACGCAATGCCCTCGGAAAAGGTTCTCATCGTCGACGACGAGAAACTGGTCCGTTGGACGCTCCGGCAGAAGTGCGAAGAGTGGGGATTTCGCGTCCTGGAAGCTGACAACGGAACGGCTGCGCTCCGTATAGCGCACAACGAGTCTCCTGATCTCGTGCTCCTCGACGTGCGCCTGCCCGATGCCAGCGGCATCGACATACTTGAACAGATCAAGAAGGCCGGCGACGCCCGTGCGGTCATCATGATCACGGCCGACCCCCAGTTGGAAGACGTAAAGACCGCTCTCAAGCTGGGCGCTTACGACTTCGTCGGCAAGCCGCTCGATTTCGACGAGCTTCAAGTCGCCGTCAGGAACGCATTGGAAACCACCCGCCTCCGAACCGAGGTGGAGTCCCTCCGCGGCGAGGTGCGACGCAGGGCCGGTTACCACAATGTTGTTGGCGTATCGGCCAAAATGGCTGACCTGCTGGGCTTTGTCAGCAAGATTGCGGTCAGCGAGGCCACCACCATCCTGATTCAAGGTGAGAGCGGCACCGGCAAAGACCTGATCGCCAAGGCGATTCACTACCAGAGCCGCCGGCAAGACAAACCATTCGTCGCCATCAACTGCTCAGCCATTCCTGAGACTCTGATGGAAGCCGAACTCTTCGGCCACGAGCGCGGCGCATTCACTGACGCCAAGACCATGAAGAAGGGCCTATTTGAAACCGCCGACGGCGGTACGCTCTTCCTCGATGAAATCGGCGAACTGTCGCCTCTTCTGCAGGCGAAATTACTGCGCGTTCTCGAAGACCAGATTATCCGCCGGGTTGGTGGCGTGCGCGACATGCAGGTGGATGTTCGCGTCATCGCTGCATCCAACCGCGATCTCGAGCGCGCGGTCAAGGAAAGCACCTTCCGCCAGGACCTTTACTACCGCCTGGCCATCATTTCGCTGTTCCTGCCGCCCCTGCGCGAACGCAAAGACGACATTCTGCCGCTGGTCGAGTACTTCATCGACCGCTACAACCGCAAGTTCCGCAAGTCGGTCGAAGGCATCACCGACGACACTCGCAAGCTGCTCATGAAGTACGACTGGCCGGGCAATGTGCGCGAGCTGAAGAACGCCGTTGAGCGCGCCATGATCCTCGAAGACGCCAATGTGCTCAGGCCTGATTACCTACCCTTTGCGGTAGCGCAACAGCAAGCCGCCTATACCGCGTTCGAGATGTCCTCGGGCAGCAGCAGCAACAATGGCGGCAGCGCCGAAACTCAACTTCCCGATGGCCGCAGCCTGCCTAAGCTGACGATCCCTGAGGGCGGCACTTCGCTGGAAGAAGTCGAGCGCGCGCTCGTCGAAATGGCGATGGCGCAGGCGAGCAGCAATCAGACTCATGCCGCCCGTCTGCTCGATATCAGCCGCGACGCCCTGCGTTACAAGTTGAAGAAATTCGGCCTGTTACATGCCGAAGAAGACGAGCCCAGCGCCGCCAACTCCTGACTCGGAATTCCTGCGCTCGTAATTGCGCTCTGCGTGTAAGATTCTCCTCAGTGCTAGTTGTTTTGGTTGCCGCTGTTATGGCAGGTGGCAATGAGCTGCGAGGCCCGTCCCCCCGATTGCGCCAAAGCCGGCGCGTGTTGCCACTCCGTCGAATTGCAGGAGGCCCTGTATGCGAAAGATCGTCATCGCCGCTGTAGCCGTCGTCGTCCTCGTTGTCGTGACGATGTTGCTGCTGCCGCACTTCATTGACGTCAACCAGTACCGCGGCGAGATTCAGGCCCAGTTGCAGGACCGTCTGCACCGTCCGGTAAAGTTGGGCGCCATGTCGCTGGCGGTCTTTCCCTTGCGAGTGGAAGTGAAGGATGTCAGCATCGCCGAAGACACTCGATTCCCCAGCAAGCTTCCCTTCGCCCAGGTCGGAGAAATGGATATCAGCGTCAAGCTGTTTCCGTTGCTCACAAATACGGTCGCCATCGACAGCCTCACGCTAAAGCGCCCGCAAATCGAGATGATTAAAGACGCGGCCGGCGTATGGAACTTCGCCAGCCTCGGGCAAGGCCCGACTCCCGTTGCGCCACCGGCGGCTGCTCCACAAGGCAAACAATCTCCGCCCTCGTCCAGTTCCGGCAGCTTCTCGCTCGACAAACTCAAAATCACCGATGGCCAGATCGCGGTCACGGACCTTCAAAAGAAGCAGCCGCGTGAGCTCTACGACCACATTGATCTAACCTTGGAGGACTTCGCCGCCGACAAGCAGTTCACCATGGACCTGGCCGCCCACGTTCCCGGAGCCGGTGCGGAAACGATCGCCCTCAGCGGCAAGGCCGGCCCCGTCAACCAGTCGATTTTGCTAAGTACGCCCTTTGACGGCAAGCTCAAGCTCAACGAAGTCTCCCTTGCTGGCGCTCGCAAGTTCCTCAACAATGCTGCCCTCGAAGGCGCCGACGCCATGATTTCCGGCTCCACCGACCTCGTAAACGCCGGCGGAAAAATGTCCGCCAACGGTTCCCTGAAAATCACGGATGCCGTGGTGCAAAACGTCAAGGTCGGCTATCCCATCTCCGCCGACTTCGATATAGCTGACGACTTAGATAGCGATCTCCTCACTATTAAGAAGGGTGACCTCAAGCTGGGCGCCACCCCGCTCTCGATCAGTGGCTCACTGAACACCCACAACACGCCCAGCATCGCAGATCTGAATATTTCCGCGAAAGACGCATCCATCGAAGACGCGGCTCGACTGGCTGCCGCCTTCGGCGTCGCGTTCAATCCCAACACGAAAATCACCGGAAAGCTCTCGGCCAACATTCACGCCACCGGCGCGACCAACAATCTCGCCCTGAATGGAACCGTGAACGGTCGCGACCTCGAGGTCACCGGCAAAGACATTCCGCAGGCGGTCAAGGTTCCGGCGCTCAACCTGACAATGACCCCGCAGGACATCCGCTCTGGTCCATTCACAGCAACCTCCGGCGCCACCACGCTCGCCGGACAGATGAGCATCGCCCAGTACACCTCAGCGTCACCCACCGTCGACGCCACGCTCAAGACGGTCAACGGCAAGGTCGATGAGTTGCTCAACATCGCCAAGGCCTACGGCGTCACCGCAGTCGAAGGGATGAGCGGCAGTGGAGCCATCACGCTTGACCTGCACGCCGCCGGACCAATCAAGAATACCGACGCCATGAACTTCAGCGGCACCGGAGCAGTCCAGAATGCAACTCTAAGAACTCCTTCGCTAACCCAGCCGGTCAATGTTCGCAACGTGAATTTGCAGTTCACCCAGAACTCACTCAACCTGACGAACCTCAACGCCGCGATCGGTTCGACCAACGCCACCGGAAACCTCAGCATCGCCAACTTCCAGGCTCCACGGCTTACCTTTGCGCTGGCGGCCGACAAAATCAACGTAACGGAGCTGCAAAAGCTGTTCGCATCGAGCCAGCCCGCGCCCGTCAAGAAATCCCAGGCGTCATGGAGCCTCGTTCCCACGGCCGAGGCTGCTCCTGCTCCCAAGCCCAGTCTGCTCGACGAAGCCACCGGCAGCGGAACCATCAGCATCGGCACGCTGACCTACGACCGCACTGTGATGTCCACCGTAAAGTCTGGCGTCAACCTGAATCATGGCGTGATCCAGTTGAACCCACTCACCGGACAGGTCTTCGGCGGTCAGATCAACGGCAGCATCACCGCCGATCTGCGCCACGAGCCGTCCAGCTTCGCCGTCAACGCCAAGCTCAACGGAGCGGACGCGAACCAGTTGCTCACCGCCGTCGGCAACATGAAAGACACGCTCTACGGCACGCTGAATGCGAACATCAACCAGGCCTTCTCCACTCCAGCTTCGGGCGACGTCACTCAAACCTTGAACGGGCCCTTTGCGTTCACACTCAGCAATGGCAAACTGACCAAGCTCGATCTCGTTAGCGAGTTGGGCAAGATCGCCAAGTTCACCGGCGGTGGAGCAGGCGCCTCCAAGGGTTACACCTCCATCTCCAGCATGGGTGGAACGTTCGACGTTCGGAGTGGTGTGGCCAACACGAACGACCTCAAGGCCACGCTCGACGTGGGCTCGATGGCAGCAGCCGGTACGATCAACCTGGTGAATGAAGCCGTGGCCATGCATCTCACCGCAGTTCTAAGCAAAGGGTACAGTCAATCGGTGGGCGGTACGGGCGTCGGCGGATACTTAAACACGGCGCTAGGCAACAAGAATGGCGAATTGGTTCTGCCCGTCATCATTACCGGAACCATGAGCCATCCCACGGTTGCTCCTGACGTGCAGAAACTCGCCGAGATGAAACTCAACAACATCATCCCCAATGCCGCAGGTATGATCGGCGGCAAGGCCGGAGCCGGTGGGATCGTCGGCGCCTTGTTGGGCGGCGGTAATCAGCAGCAGGCACAGCCCCCGCAACCCGGCGGCAAGCAAGCCCAACCGACCCAGCAGCAACAATTGCAGGATGCGCTCGGCGGTCTGTTCGGCGGCAAGAAGAAGAACCCAAAACAATAATCCGCTGAAGCCCTTAATTGTTATCCCTCGCCTCTTTGTAGGGATTGTCATCCCTCGGCGTCCCGCCTTGCGGGAGGGCGGGGGATCTGCTTTTTCGACCGTTTCTGCCACGTCTGCAGAGCCTGTTACGAAACTGCGATTGGGATCCGAACGTGGCACCAAGTATAGGATCGAGCGTACTCGATTCAGCCGCGAAGCGGCGACGTGCTGTTAGCCCCGGCCGTCAGGCCGGGGTAAAATCGGAAATTGTCCTGAGCCGCGGAGCGGCGTTCTTCGTTTGGTAACAGCCTCTTCAACGGTGTGGGTCCCTGCGGAGCATTGCCCCACGGCCCTTGAGGAACGGCAGACCAAGGTTTCGCCACGGAAACGGTTCACCAAACAGAAAGCCGCCCCACGAGGCGGCTTGTGCATTACCACGAAGACGCTAGGTACCCGCTGCTTCCAGCAAACCCTGTTCCAGCTTTTCTTGGCACCCGATGCAGTGGCGCGTCCACGGGACCGCCTCCAGACGCTTGGGATTAATCTCCTCGCCGCACGAGATGCACTCGCCGAAGCTGCCGTCTCGAATCCGCACCAGCGCGCCATCCACCATTTGCAGGATCTGGCGTTCACTGCTGCTTTGGCTGAAGAGAAATTCCTTTGTATAAGAGTTCGCCGCCCGGTCAGCAACATCTTGGGCCGTTTCCAAGTCGGCCTCACGGCCGTCCTGGGCAGTGCGGCTCACAGTCTGCCGCAACTCCCGTTGACGCTCTTCTAGCCGCTTCTTAAATCCGTCTAGTTTCTTCTTGTCCATACGTCACCCCCATGCCTTTCACCTTGGCACTCGCTCTGAGTGCCATTTTTCGGCATGGCGAATGAAAGATAATATGCCGCTCGCCCATACAGGTCAACTTGCGATCCGAACCAATCAAAGATTTATTCCCGAGTTGGGAACCGCCTGAACTCGGTTAATTTCGGGCGGAGCGTAACATCTGACTCGCCTCGCCCAGAGGCGTGACTTGGCCCGATGCGTAATAGAAAAAGGCGGCTCTCAGGCCGCCTTTCCTACCTTAATTGTTATCCCTCGGCGTCCTGCCCCGCGGGACGCCGAGGGAATCTGCTTTTCTACCTTTTCCAGCCTAGGGCGACTAATTCCCGCCCGATACCGTCCGCAGTTTGCCGGGCATGAAGTGATAGGGGGGCCACGGCCCGGAAATCGTCACCTGGCAGTCCTTGAAGTGCCGAGTGGCTGCCGAGTAGCGGTTCTGGTATTTGGCTACGGTATTGGTGTCGATCAAGTGGGCAAAGTCGATGAGCATGTTGCCCGAGTCGATCCGCTTACATGACACATCCTCTTCCAGCGGGCAGAAGAGCTTATGTACTTGCATCGAAAGCGCCCGCGCCTTGGTCTGGCGCTCACGCTCGCGGCTGGCACGGTCGCGAAGCTTACGCAGATATTCCCCGCCGACGCCGGCAGGAATGTCCGCCACGGCTTCTTCAATCGTCCCGTCTTTCACCACAATCTTGACATGCATTTCTGACTTGCCGCGCAAGCGCGCCAGGCTTTCCAGGAATGCCTTGCGATTGGCACGAACAGCGCGACGAAGCGCTTCGTCTGACTCAAAAATGGTTCCGAAGCGGAATGGCAGCACGGTCATGGTGCGAAAACAGTCGCTGATAATCCGGGCGTGCTCGACGATGGCTTGTTGAGTAAGGGGTTTAGAGGGGAGGTGTTCGCTGACGATGACTGCGAATTCACCGCTGGGATAACCAAGAACCGGGGCACCGTTCACCCCATTAAGGTTCTCTAGCGCAAAGGGGCGCCGGGCGCGAATCGTTCCTTGCAGGCCTGCTTGCTCGGTAATACAGTACGCGTACCACGCCATCTTCGTCTCCTGGGATGTTCTCGCTCCGCTCTACCGGACGGCGCAAGAAGGGAATCTGCGACTTGGAACGTGGGCTTGTTCTGAATTGTTGTTTGGAAGCGGGAAGAACGCCTCCTAACCTCATCCTAAGCCCTCCCACAGCGAAACTGCAACTAAGAAGTGACGCGATAGGCTTCTTTTTTCGCAGTTCAGCTCCCTGAAAGCCCCATTGGATGGCCGTTTCGGGCGTCGTGTCCTACATTGTCAGGCTTCAGGAGTCGTAATCCCTCGCCGTCCCGCCATGCGGGACGGGGTCTCCGTGTCGGATTTTTTGCAGTCTCTTACCGCTTCGATGTCTTCTTCGCGGCTTTTTTAGCGGGTTTCGCGGCTGGTGCTTTCGCCTTTTTTTTGCCAACCGGAGGCGCGGCCTTTGGTGCGACCGGCTCGGTCGCGGGTTTCGTGCTGGACCGCGTGGCACCGTTCGAACCCGACGACCCCCCGTCCCCGTTCTGGGCCGCGATCCTCTCCAACGCCTTGCTCACGACAAACCCCATATCGGCCACCGGAGCGGGCTTCCCGGCCCAGATCTCGAACTGCCGGGCGCCCTGCTGCACGAACATCTCCAGCCCAGGAATGATCTGGATGTTCTTGGCCTTAGCCATCTTCACCAGATTGGTCTCCGCAGGCGTGTACACCAAATCGAACAGGTACTTGGTATTCAGTTCCTTGTCTTCCAAGGGCGTCTGCTTGTTTGTTCCCATTCCCAGCGGCGTGGCGTTGATGATCACATCGAAGCTTGCCTTGGCTACGTCCACGCGCTTCATGTACTTCGTCTTCGACTGCCGCGCCAGCGCCTGGCCCTTCTCCGCCGTCCGGTTAGTAATGAATACTTCCGCGCCTTTGTTCTTCAGGCCAAATGCGGCCGCCCGGGCCACACCACCGGCCCCCACGATCAGGATTTTGGCACCCTGCAACGACATCCGCTGTTCCAGAGGAACCACAATGCCGGCCACGTCAGTGTTGAATCCGTAGAGCTTTCCATCCTGGGCGCGTACTACTGTGTTACAAGCGCCAATCTGCTTGGTCAGCTCGTCGGAATTCGCCAGCGCGTCCACGATCTGCTGCTTGTACGGCATGGTGATGCTCAGCCCGCGAATGGGAATATCGTGCACGCAGGTCAGCAGGTCCTTGAGTGTCTTAGCATGGAGCGCGAGGTACACCGCGTTCACCGTTTCCCGGCGGAAGGCAGTATTCATCATGATCGGCGACATCGAGTGCGCCACCGGATCGCCCGCCACGCCGTAAACCTGGGTCGCGGCATCCACCATCTCAATGCGATACGTGTCGCGAAGTTCGCTCGCCATCACCTGCCCGGGAGCGGTTTCTTCGCCTTTGAGGGCAGCTCCGAAGGTGAATATGGTGCCCGCTCGAACGCCCAGCACCCGACTGATAATCCCCTGCTCGCCCATACACAGTCCGACCATCTCGTACTGCGCCGAGTGGGCTTGGACGAACTTCATCATCTGTACGTTGTCATGCAACGTGGTGGCTGTCGAAACCACTTTGTAGAAATCCGCCGGATAGCGCTTCATTTCGCCGAAGCTATCTTCGAGTTTCTTAGTTGACTTAAAATCATGAAACGAAAGGATTACGCCGACCTTGTCTTTTAGCGCAGCCAGCTCTCCGGCCTTCAGGATTTCGGCGCTTTGCAGCTCGATATCCACTAATTGGAACCCAACCACGGCGGCCTTGGTCAGAACCTCAAGTTGGGACGCCGCACTTCCCTTGAATCTTCCGCCATTCACGGCGCGACGGCAGGTCGCAATTACCGTCGCTTCAGGGTGCATATCGAGGAAATGCTTGAGCTTCGGCAACCCTGCCAAAGGGTTGGCCATGTAGTCTAACCTGAACTCCATAAAGGAGTTATCGCGGACTAACGACTCGGCTTTGTCGATGATTTTGTTCGGATCCTCGCCTACTACGGCGACACAGACCCGAGGCAAGCGGAAGCGCTGTATACGAGAAGCGTAAGGAGTTGGCGTTGTATGCATAAGGGCGTCCCGATAGTACAGATGCACAACGGCGGTTGCAACTCCCATTCTCAATCACTCGCGAATTTTAGTGCAGATTTGGGACAAAATACGATCCAAAGTGGCCAGATACATTGGTCTTTGATGAAGGAACGAGCTCGATCCGGAGCTCGAAAGTGGTAAAAATATATATTATTGTACGCGAAAGTCTGCCCCGGACGTGTCAACATGCCATGATATGTCCCGAAACGACTGGTGAAGTGGGAAAACACTCTACTTCCTGCTGCGTGCCGTCAAGCCGGTTCCTCCGGGTGCGCCTCGCTAAAAACCTCTGCCGTAAACGCTTGAATTTCAGCACCCTGCTCCCACGCGTCCAGCGGCAATCCAGCCTTCTTACAGGTCTGGGACAGAAACGTCTCCCGGTTCCATCCCCACTCCACCGGAACTTGCGGCAGGAGCAATCCCCGGTGGAGTCCCTTACGAATCACCAATCCATGTCGGCCAACGATGACCTCTTCCGGTCTGATAGGCCGCAGCGGCGACAGGACGCTGATCTCGATCTCCAGGCCTGCTGCCTCCGCGGCGGTCACGGGCGTAAACCGCGAATCGTCGAATGCCGCCGACTGTGCCGTCTCGGCCACTGTACGGTACAGCGAATGGGATGGCACCACATACCCGATGCACCCACGCAGCTTGCCATTCAAATGCAGCGTGGTGAACGCACCGCGCATTTCCGCCAAATGTTCGCTGGGAGGCGTCAGGTCGAGGGGTTCGCCGTCGAAGGCCGAGCCAATCGCCCCGTGTGCAAGCCGCAACAGAATTCCGCGTTCTTCCGAAGAGTATTCGGGTGGGGCGACAAGTTCAGCGGATTCCACTTCAGACTGCGGGGACATCGTTGCGCTTCCTGCGCCGGCTTAGCACAAACGACCGCCGCTTGCGACGCTTCTCGGAACGGCGATCGATCTTGTTCCAGAACGCAACGAAGTAATCGATGGCCGACACCAGCGACAGCACCACCATAATCCAGATGGACGCCAGCGCAATAGGATGTACGGGCAGGTACAGGAAATACCACGGCAGGTGCGCCCAGTGATGATCGACAATCGCTGCCACCACCGAAACGATCTGCACCAGCATCTTCATCTTGCCCAGATCGCTGGCCTCGATGGTGAAGCCTTCCGACGCCGCAATCGACCGCAAGCCGCTCACCAGGAATTCCCGCCCGATGATAATCACCGCCATCCACGCGGGCACGATGCGTGGATTAAACTGCACCAGCGTAATGAACGCCGCCGCAATCAGCAGCTTGTCGGCCACCGGATCGAGCAGCATCCCCATCGTCGTAACCTGCGCTCGCTTGCGCGCCAGGTAGCCGTCGATCGCATCAGTAATGGAGGCCGCAATGAAGACGGCAGACGCCAGCAGTTCGCGATTGCCATTCGTGTTACTGAAATAGCTGCTCGATAGGATCCAGATCAGCACCGGGATGCTGAGGATCCGCGTGAGCGTGATGTAGGTCGGAAGATTCACGAGAGCGGGCTGCCGCGCGGCGCCGCCGTGTCGCCGCTACCAAGCTGATTATCGTTCACGCATCAAGAGGAAAGCAACCACGCGAATTCGAGGCTTTACTCGTCATGATGTACCGCAATCTCATCCAGCATTGCGGGCGCCTGGTATTGCACCCAATAGGTGTAGCCAATGGGGATACTCTTCGTCCAGTCCAGCACGCTCATCCAGAGGCGTAGTGTTGTGTGGAATTTGCCTCTCACCGAGGCGAGAGGATGGTACAGAGTTGCGCAGAGGATGACCAGCGCGATTACTGGGAACATCACAACTACGGCAATCATGCGGAGGGCAAATCTGAGGCGATACGAGATGGGCTTGAATCGAGCGATCCCCACGGCTACTTCCTTGGGAAATATTATGCTCCCGTTTCGTGCCACGGCGGCAAGTTTGCAGAAAATTTATTCGTCATTTTTTCCGCAACTTTTCAAATCACCGCACCCATGCCAACCAAGCCCAACCCACCAAGAGTGTCACTAGCGTCACCGGAATCCCCACCCGCGAATAGTCCCAAAAACCAACGTGAACATCCGCCTCTGCCTGGGCCCGCTCAACCACAATCAAATTAGCAACCGATCCGGTAATCGTCAGGTTTCCCGCCAGCGTGCTGGCCATGGCCAGCACCAGCCAGCCGGTGTGCGGATCGCGGAACGACGGCACCAGCGACTTAAGCAGCATCACCACCGGTACATTGCTAACAACGTTTGACAGCGCCGCGGTCACCACCGTGAAGATGGCCGGATTCTCCAGATTCGTCCGTTCAGCGAACCCCAGCAGACGACCAGTCAGTCCCGCATTTTCGGCGCCGCCCACAATCACGAACAACCCAACAAAAAACACCAGCAGTCCCCAATCGACTTCGTCATACACCTGCCGCGGATTCCGCGTCCGCGTAATCAGCATCAGCGCCGCGCCCACGGCAGCCACCATCGCCGGTGGCGCCCCAGCGAGAAAGCCCAGCAGCACCAACGCAATCACGATCGCGGGCTTGCGCAACGCGCTTGTCGGAACGTGCAACGTCGCAGCCGCCACGCGCTCCACTTCCCGAGGCGCACAGTCGTTGCCACACATCCGGTGGATGATCAGCCAATCCAGCACCAGCCCGATGATCGCTACCGGCCCCAGGTGCCATAGAAAGTTGCGGTATCCTATTCCGGAAAACGAGCCGATCAGCATGTTCTGCGGGTTCCCCGTGATGGTGGCGACGCTCCCGATGTTGGCCGAAGTTGCAACCGCCAGCAGGTACGGCAGCGGCTTCAGTCCCATGCGACGGGTCGCCGCCAGTGCGAACGGAACCATCACCAGGCAGATAATGTCGTTCACAAAAAATGCCGACAGCACTCCCGTAATACAGATGATGGTGGGCAGCAGTTGCCGCGGCTTCAAGCGCGTGATGATCTGTTCGGCCACCCACTCGAAAAAGCCGGTCAGGCGCAGATAGCCAACCACCAGCATCATCGAGAACAGCAGCACCAGCGTGCCGAAATCGATGAACCGTAGCGCCTCGCTCGCCGGCACAATGCGGAACGCGACCATCAGCACCGCGCCGATGATGGCCATGCCCGGGCGATCGATCTTCATCCCCGGCAGCTTGCCCAGCGCGAACACCAGGTAGCTGACGGCAAATACCGCGTACGCCGCCGCCACCTGCCACTCGGCCAGCAGAATCGATTGGCCCGGTAAGGCCGCCAGCAACAGCACCGCCGAATACATCACCCATGCAGTCTATCCGAGCTTGCAGGGGTACCCTCCCCCTCCCCCCTCAAAATTCCTCGTTTTCATGGGGATAGCGGGAATTTTTGCGCAAAATCATCTTTCTAAATGACTTATACGTAAAATCCTGAGCCGTAAGGGGTTGCGTGGTCATTTTCGGCCCTTAGGCGACCTCAGCCTGCTGGACGAAGCCGTCTTCGTCGACGGAGAGACCGGCGGCGCGGGCTTCGGCGTCGGGTGGCCGGGTATTGCCGCAGAGGGCCTCCATGCGGCTGAGCTGGTAGGAGAGCTCGTCGAAGGTGATCTCCTTGCCCGGCTCTTTGGGAATTATGAAATATTTGTCGCGAATGCTTTCGCCGTCACTTTCTGCAGGCACGGGAACGCGTGCCAGGCGGACCCGTTGCGGTGGTTTCTTGGCTGCCTCGGCTGGCTGCTCGGCAGCCTCCAAGGCAACTTCCGGCGGGAGGTCGAGGTCGACGCCCTGCGGCAAGTCGTATTGGGCGGCGACGTCGGGCGCTTCGAGGGCGCGCAGGGGCTTGTCGGCGGCGACCTGCTTGCGCTTGCCCTTCCAGCCGGGCGTGCCCATCAGGCTGGTGGAAGCCAGTTGCAGGGTGTAGAGCATGAGTCCGGCACGCTTGGGGTCGATGCGGTCGTCGGCCAGGGCGTCGAGTACCAGGGTGAGCGAAAGCTGCACGGCGTGCATGTCTTCGAGCACGGGAAACTGAAGACGGCAGGCTTCGCCGCGACGGCGGGCTTGCGCTGCCTGCATACGGCGGGCGCGGAGGTTGAGGTGGAAGTGGCAGAAGTTCTGGCCGCGCAGGGCGGGCGAATCACAGTAGACGCCATCTTCTTTGAGATGGTCACAGGTAGCGTAGGGCATATTTGCCTCCTGAAAACGGCTGGGCCGCTGGCCTTCAGCTCTCAGTTATCAGCTGTCAGCCATCAGTCAGTTGATACAGGCTGCGGGTATTCCCGAAGCAAAGTCGAACAGCGTCCGAGCGGTGGATAGTAACCACCACATGGTTACCGTGCACTTGTGGAAAAGGGGATGTCAAGAGAAATCGCGAGAAAACGTGAGAGGCGTTCCCGAAATGGGAAAGAACATTCACCACGGGAAGCACAGAGGCACCGAGAAGAACCAATTCACCAGGGAAGGCACTGGACGCACGGAGAAGGAATTTGGCGAAGGCGCAACAAAGAGAACGCCAGTGGGGCGACGGATAAAGGGCGCTCCGGGCTCGGGTGACTTCCTCGCGGGAGTATGCCGTCCCTGGGGGACTGGGGACATTTTTTTCACGCTTTCCCACCGTTGAAACGGTGGGCTTTCTTCTGCCATCCCGCGGGGCGGGACTGGAGTCTAGCATCCCAGGCTAGCGCCCAATGAAGAGGGCGCGGACCTGGGGCACCGGGCTGTTTTTGTTCGATGACACAAAAATCCGGCGGGTCGTCGAACCCGCCGGATGAGTTGCGCTCGGTCGCTCTGTTCCGAAAAAACTACTCACCCGCCATTTGGACCGTTATGGCAGTCGTAGCACGTCACTTTGTCTCCTGATTTGTACGTTTTCGTACCGTAATCGTCTGCCTTGAACGAGCGTGCCATTGAGGTCTGCGACAGGAAGGATCCACGGTAGTTACTTCCGTGGCAGTACGCACAAGCAGCGACACCGGTATGTTCGACTCGGTCTCCATGTCCATTCACCCACGACTGCCCGATGTTGTGCATCTTATGCGGGCCGCCATTCGCAGTGGTTGGTACGCTCGTATGACAAACCGAACACTCCGCTATCTTGCCTGTGTGTCCTTGCAGCGACTGGCTGTAAAGATTGTCGTTGGCTTGTAACGTGGGGTACTCAGCATGCGGCGAGCCATGGCAGGCGGCGCAGTAAACCGAGCCGTGCCCCGCGCTATAGCGGTAGAGTTGCTTTCCGGCAACCGGCTTATTGGGGTTGGTGGCAAACGTGGCATCGGTGGTTGTGCGGTAATTCCCATTACTGAGGAACGTAGTCGTATAACGCTGGCTGTTGTTGTGGCACATCTGGCACGACGGCTCATCCAGCCACCCCGTGCGGGTCGATGCGCCTACTTTGCTCAAATTGCCATGACAATCGGCGCAGAGTTGTGTGTTCATCGCTCCGCGTTTGCATTGGGTGACGGGGCCCGGGTGGCACAGTGAGCAGGAATTGAGGTCGCTGGTCTTGCTGTTCGCATCCAGGGTGCTACCGGTTGAAATCAGAACTTGCGGGCCGTGCAGCAAGTGCATGTCCGCCGTTAAGGACTTTATCGGGCTGATACCCGGCAGCGCCAGCGCATTGTCAGAGTGGCAAGCGGCACAAAGGACCGGCGTTCCCGATACTGCGGTGTCGTAGAGCTTGGGCTGGTAGTTGTATCCGGCCTTCTGCAACTGTGTGAGATACGACGTGATCGGCCAGCGATCATCATGCTTCTTGAGGATGTTCAGCTTCCCGTCTTTGTTGGGATCGCTGTTGTTCACCCATCCGCCGGCAGGTTTTGCATAAGGATCGCTGTTGGATGCGTGGCACTTGTTGCAACTCATCTCATCGCTCACCGCCAGTACAACGGGTGCTGTGGCAAGAATCGTTCCCTTGGAGTCCCGGGCCACAATCTTCGCCATCGGATAGGGCTTGGCGCGTCCCTGATCGTCATAAGGGATGGTAGGAATACCGTCGGCCGTCCAGTATGCGTTGGCGCCATCGTACTTCAAGCCGCGGGGCGTGAGGCTCTGCGTGCGGTTGCCCGTCAGGCCTACATCGGGTGGGTTGTTATTGCGGAACAGGATGTAGATGTAGCTCCAGAAGTTCGTTTTGGTGGAGCTGATGGTGTTGATCGACCCGGAAGGGTCGGCCATGGACTCATACGTGATCGTGACGCCGCTCGTAATGGGTACAGGCGGCTCGCCCGTCTTGATCAATTGCGCATGCACCACGTTGTAGGGAGGCAGTACCGAGAATACTGAGTAGTCCTTGCCGTCCATACAGTGCATTCCGAGTTCGCTCCACGCCACCAAACGGTATTTCGCGGTCTGTGCCTGCGCCGTGGTGCCGGTCGAAGTGCCCGAGATCCAGCCGAAGGTCACAATGGCAAACCATGCCACCATCACCCAAAACGCCTTACCTTTTTGCATACAGTCCTCCATGTGCCCAATGGGCCGGTTTCGACGGAATGCGGCGCGGCATTGCGGACGAGTAAAGCGCGATCTATCAAAAGAGTGGCGAACTGCGTGTGTGGCAGGGAAACCGAAAGGCCATCCAGAGTGGAACTACCTTAGCGGCATGACTACCGGTCATGCGGTGACGGTCGTCACAGGTACGAGTGACATCCAGAAACCGCCGCCGCCATCAGCACTTTCTCGCAACGATCTTAACGATGACGAACGCAGCCCGGAATAGAGAGAGGACTTTCCCCCTTCCATCCCTAGAGGACTTGTCATTCCTCGCGCCCGTTTAGAAATTGTCATCCTCGCACCTGGCGCGGGGATATGCTCTCGCTGGGTCGGTCCGGTGCTCGGAATACGCCCTTGGCTTTTCGAACACTTGACGTCCCTTGCCCGCTGCGCGGGCCTCCGGGACTCGGATATCCCCGCACGGCCACCCAGCGCTGAAGCGCTGGGCTTTGATGTCGCGGCCCTCCGGGCCTCGCCGAGAGTCACAGGCAATTAGAAACGGCTCCCGCGCGGGGAACCGTTTACTGTTTCCCGGTTAGGATTACGCGTAAATGCCGCGCTGGCGAATTGTGAAGGCCACGCGATCGATGGCGAGCATGTAAGCGGCGATGCGGTTGTTCACGTGGTGCTTCTCGGCGTAGCTTACGACCGACTCGAACGACTCCACCATGATGTCTTTCAGTTGCTCGTTGACCACCGACTCCTTCCAGAAGTAGCCCTGGCGATCTTGCACCCACTCGAAGTAGGAAGCAGTCACGCCACCTGCGTTGGCAAGGATATCTGGCATCACGAACACGCCCTTGTCGGCGAGGATGTCGTCGGCAGCGGCAGTGGTTGGGCCGTTGGCGCCCTCGACGAGAATTTTCGCCTTCACCTTGTCGGCGTTGAGGGAGGTGATGACATTCTCCGTCGCGGCGGGCACGAGCACGTCGCAGTCGGTGATGAGCAGTTCTTCCGTAATGGCCCGCTCCGCACCCGGGAAGCCATGGATGGTGCCTTCCTTCTGACGGTATTCGACCAGTGCGTTGATATCGATACCGTTGGAGTTGTACAGCCCGCCGTCCCACT
>Ga0302321_100001898_pt1 | contig 17853 bp, 9 predicted proteins | sample Fen_T0_1_FD_202505 | JGI IMG/M metagenome (GOLD analysis project Ga0302321, IMG submission 202505) | Peat permafrost microbial communities from Stordalen Mire near Abisko, Sweden - Fen_T0_1 | ecosystem: Environmental > Terrestrial > Soil > Wetlands > Permafrost | place: Sweden: Abisko...
AACCAATGGCGCACACATAATCGAACGGATGCCATATGCCATGATGCTCTCTTGCCCTTTTAAAGCATCATCAGATTGCGCGTCGTCAGTAAGTATAGGTTCCCGTGTGCTTATAACTCGTTTCACCGTGTTGCGGCTGATTTGGGCCGTAGCAAATACACTTTCAGAAACAGCCTGTGCATCTTTATCACGTGCAATCTTAAACTCAAGCTCACCCGTTGTAGGATTAACGAGCATCAAAAAGCCTCGTTCAGCCTTTACAAAATCGATCACGCGATCCATCACCAGACGCAATACCTCATCAAACTCCAACGTAGAATTCAGCGTGCGACCAATCTCATACAATGTCTCCAGCTCATTCCGTTCTTGTTTCAGGTAATGGATGCTTTTTGTCAGATCTTCACGCTCACGCTCAAAAACTCTCGCCTTCGCAGGAGGTAGCGCACCACTTACCTGCTCTTGTAGTGCCTGAAAAGTACGCTGTACCGACTGGCGAATTCGCCCTAGCTCCATATCAGCTGCCTGGCTGACATGTAAAGCATCACTCAATAAGCGAACACGAGGATCGCTACCTTCATTGACATATTTCCCTTCTACCGCAACTTCTAATTTACGTGTATGTTCATGTAGTGAGCGTGAGACACGCAGTAACGCTTCGCTAATTGCGCGAATATCATCATTTGGATTCTTTATTGAGACCACGCGGTTCCCTCCATCTATGCTATGGCAGAGAATAGAAATTCAGGCCAGTTACCTGGCATTAAGTATTAGAGCAAAGATACTCACTAACCATTATGAGGCAAACAAACATATATGGTACTTCCCTGCATCCAGATAAAAATAAGCCGTAGCACATTTTTCGCAACATTTCTTTCTATACACCTGAGCCGTGCTCACCCCAAGAAGAGCGTTGGCGATCTGAATAGCAAGAGTTTGGCTTGTATCAAGAAAAGAGTTGCGTTTCTGAACGCCTCTAAGTACGATGTGAGAAACATACAGAAGCAAGTTGAGCTTGCTACTAACACATAAACGGGCTAACTATCCCATTATAGCATAGCAACTTGTTGGAGTTATCGTCATGAGATAGCAGAAAAAGCAGTGGTTAGACGATGAGCAAAAATGCATTTCCCATTCATAGGTAGCAATTCTGACTTTTCAATACGTTATGAGAACCCATGAAAAAGCCTGCGCAAGCTTCTACACAGGCTTTTCATAGGTAATAGGAAAATCAGCATGCGAAATCGCTATATTTACATATATCTATTTACATTCCTCTTAAGCGTGGAGAATGCTGCTTTTCTGATACATTGAGTATTTTTAAACTCCATGTGCTTCGAGGTACTTATGAAGCGATGTTGGCTGAAATCCAAAGTCGCGTTCAATGCTATTTAGATCAGTTATGTTGTTAAAGGAGAAAAGGGCCATAGCGGCCTTCGTCAATGGGGGCTTCGGCAAAACTAACTCCATTACAGCTGCTCCTATGGCAACCAGAGGAGTGGGAGCATAGACCTTTAAACGCTTTGCATGCAAGACCTTCAATATTTCGTTGAAGATCTGCGTAAATGAGTAGTATTCCGGTCCTCCAATTGTATAGATCTTCCCATTTGTCTGTGCAGGATCTTCAAGAATTTTCACAATCACGGTGACAACATCCTCAACATAGATAGGCTGAAACATCATCGTCCCTCCACCAATCAGAGGCAGAACAGGGGAGGCGTGAATCAGGTCAACAAGCCCTTTAATAAATGATGCATCCTTTCCAAACAATACTGAAGGGCGGATAATAGTCCAATTCAGACCACTCTCCATCAACATCTTTTCCGATAGATAGCGTCCCTGCATATAGCTACCAGGTTTATCAGGCTTGGTGCCCAGGCCACTCAGTTCAACAATACGTCGCACGCCCGCAGCTTTAGCCGCCAGAATTAAATTAGAGGTTCCGCCTACGTTCGTTTCTTCATAGTGATCTGTTGGCGATTCCTTTTTTTCTGCAGTCAGAAACGCAGTATGCACAACCGTCTCTACATCCTGTAGAGCTAGATCCAGGGTTGCTGGCTGCGTTGTCGCTCCTTGTACTAGCTCAACTTTATTTGCAGGCAAGATACTCGCAGCTCGCTTCACATCACGTACCAGACAGCGCGGTCTTTCCCCCTGAGCAACGAGCCGAGATACCAGATGTCGGCCAACATAGCCAGTTGCACCTGTGATTAGTATCATGACTAATTTCCCTCCCTATGAAATAGCTATATGACGTTGCTATTACACTCTAATACATCGTCACTTGAAATATTTTCTTTCATGAGCCTGCGTCCCTCCAAGGAAGGTTAGAACCCATGACTTTCCTGGTTCACGTGAGACGAATAGAAAAAGATGCCGAAACAGATATACTGTCTACACGCCTCTCAGGTAACTTCAGCTTTCAACGCTAATTTTCTAGCACGTTCTCCCAGTTAGGCAAGCAGAGGCAATATTTCACGATTACTATAGCAAAGGAGCAAAATTGTTGCCAGTGATCAAAGACATCAATCAGCCTATGAGCACACTCACTAAAATCAAAACATGATCTCAGCGTACGGCCTCAATGGGCAAAAAGATGTGGACAGCAACCCCTTCACCTGGGGCCGTTTTGACCGTGAGATTTCCACCGGCAATCGCAAGCAAGGCGCTATGCGTCAACAGGCCTCCCCCTGTTCCAGTTGTAGAGTTATTCGCAGAGATAATCCCAACACCATCATCAGCAACAATAACCTCCAAATGAGGATTACATGAGGCATCCAGCGCTACATTCAGACGACGATGAATATCTGCTCCACGAGCATGGCGAGCGGCGTTACGCAATGCTTCCTGTACAGCCGCAAAGATTAATTCGGCAATTGCTGGTGGTACCAGATCATCAATGTGGGATGCCACTTCCTCAGAGACGCGCCACTCAACCGTATCAAATGCATGCTGAAAATCCTGCTCCAGCATGGTATGAATCGCATGCATCATCCCATCGCGCTCAAGGCGATGGGGAGCGCCCGTTGCCATCGCACGCATCATCGCCGCCAGTTGACGATGGGCAGTGCTGATCGACCCAATCGCATCACTGAGTGCCGGCTCACCATGGTCGCTTGCCATAGCTTCTTGCCCACTCAAAAAGCGTACCGTTTCCAGACGTAAGAGAGCCAGATGCAGCAAGGGGAGAATCTCGTCGTGTAGCACGCGCCGCTGCTGAGCACCCAGTAGCTTGACATCGACGATACGCCGGCGCAGTAAGCCAGCGACAGCCAGCATCGCTTCATGATCGCGCAATGTGTCCAGTATGCGTTGGCCACATGCCTGTGCTAGATCCATATCCTCGTTCGTGAAAACTCCACCATCCTGGCGCGGCCCCAGATAGAGTCTCGCAACTAGCCCTAGCTCATCATAAATAGGCAAGACCCAACAGATTACTGGTGCACCTCGCAAAGACAAACGGATGCGGTATGCGTAGATATCAGATCGTTTCTGACCATTCGTCTTATATGAAAAGACGGTATGAGCATGCTGCTCTTGCCAGGAATAGGGCTCAAGCACCCCTCTTTTCTCCTGTTCTTCAGCTGCATCCGACGAATCAAGGATCGACCAACGATAATTGAAATCTCGTCTTATTGGACCTGCAAGTATGAGCAGGCGTGCACATTGGACCTCCAGGACATCTTTACAAAGATGAGAAAAAAGTGCCTCCATGTTTTGCTCGGTCTTTTGTAAGTCTGTATTGAGCCAGTGGCGCAGGTTTGTGCTAGGCATATGTCCCGGTCGCAATCGAGGTAATGATTAAGAGTGCTCCCAGAGAACTTCGTGTGAGCAAGACAAGCACAGCAATAAAAATAGCAATCGTAGTCGCGACGATGACGATCCCGCGCCACTGCTCAAAGAAGCCACGCCGTGCCAACGGACGTTCGATCAGGATGCCATGACGCACAATCGAATAACCAATAAGCAAGACAATCAAAGCCACTGAACCAGTCGCAAGGATATCAAGCAAGATCAGATTGAGAGGGATAGTAACAAGTGTCACGGGGAAAACGACAACACGATGGCTATTTGCTTGCAGATGTAACCAGCTAAACATGGACCAGACCCCCAGTCCACCCAGACTGATGGTCAGGCACACCATAAGCAGCGCTGCCAGAAGCAAAATAGGGCGTGCCAGATGCCATGAAAGAATTGGTTCCTTGAGTTGATCAACATCGACAGGGTCATTCCAAAAAGCATCGGCAAGGTTTCTACGCAGAGATCGATAGCGTTGATGCCTGATGACAAAATTCCAGAGGGTGCTTATGAGGCGACCAATGCGGACCGGCGTAAACCATGGTCCAATTGCACAGAATGTAACATAGCAAAGAAAGAGAATAGGTAAAAGAATAAGGGGCGAGAAGAGATCCACATGCAGGTCCTTATGCACAGCACCATACGCCAGCAACAACAACGTATCTCTAAATGTAAATGTCGATTGGTTTGCAATGAGCAATGCCAGCACGCTACAGCCTAAAAGCGCGCTACATGCCAGCAAAAATGGACGCCGACTGCGCCATTTCGCGTTGATAAGCGCCGCATAGTGCAATCCAATGACAAACCAGATATAGGGCACGCCAACAGCAGGAAACCAGATGAGGTGCCACAAAAAATCTATCAGATCAAGGCCTGAATTTCTTAAAGGCATTCCCGAAATCAGCAGCGCATGAATAAAGAAAAATAACGCTGATAGACTAAGACCTACGACGCCGACACGCGCAATCATACTACGTCGGTCTCCATTCAACCATACGGTGCAGGCAAGCCACAGAAACGCGATTAAATTAAAGATAGAGATAGCCAGCAAAAACGTCAGCAGCGTAAGTGCAGGATTCAGAGGTAAAAGTGATAGCATGTTATTCTTCTTTGTAGAGTGGCACCCACTCGCCACGACGGTCCTGAACTAACGCAACACCATTTTCATTCCAGATAACCATACGATTGAGCATATAGATTAAGGTCGCACGAGCCCGCGCCACTTTGTCATCCACCGCATTTTCACTTAACCCCCAGGCCGCATAGATACGCCCATTTGTACGGCTAACTGCACGCTTATCATGTAAACTGAGCCTTGCCGCTATCTGTTCATTCGTCATGCCCTGCGCCATCAATTCCGCTACCCGCAATTCATTGGGTTCAAGCAGCCCTCGTGGGGATTGCTCGTCGAGATCGCGCACCTCCTGCACACGATCCTCAATCTCCGGGTCGACCAGGCTGCGTCCATTCACCGCATCACGCAAGAGAGGCACCAGCATACGAGGGAGCAAATAATTACTTTTCCGCACATAGGCATAGTGAGTGAGGATACCCGACGCACGAAACTCACGGTAATATTCATCGTCATCCTGAATGGAATAGAAAACAACCGGCATGCGTGGACGTTCCCGCCGAATGGCGACCGCAGCCCCCACACCGCTGAGAGCGCGCCGCCCCGCTTGTGGGTCTTGCAACTGTACATCCATCAAAATCACGTCCATATCTAATTCTAGAGCCCGTGCCACCGCCTCACGCCCGGTAGCCGCCTCTCCCACTACCTGGATCGCTCCCGTCGCCTCTAAGCCTTCATATAAAGCCTTACGCAATGGCCCGTGATCATCAACGAGCAGTACTTTTATTATTCCCATAGCAAGTATGCCTTTTCGTTCTACTACCAAAACAATCGGCGCTCCTCGAAAAAGCGCACAGTATAGAACTCGCATGCCATTCTACACATGAGATTGTAACAACTTTAGCCCACAGAGTACAGTTTCCACGGCAAAAACAGACGCACACGAGGCAGATATATCGATAAACTCGGAGTTATAAACATTTCATATGTGTAATATTATAACAGAACTGGTTAAAAGCGAGTGCGACGAGCATACCTTCCTCACAGCTATCACGGTATCGTCCTCTCGACGAGATTCTCTACCTGATCATAATTCTCTACAATTTATACAGAAAATAGATGGCGGTTATGATATAGTAAAAACAGAGCGTGTGTGGTTTTGCATAAAATCACACTACCTCACACTTTTATATTGTTAGGGGCTGGAGAAATGACAATAGAAGTAGACAACGGGCAGAGCAGTATACATCTGGGACTACTGCTCCACAATCACCAACCTGTGGGTAATTTCCCATGGGTTTTTCAAGAGGTCTATGTAGCATCCTATCTGCCAATGCTTGAAGCATTAGAGCGACATCCACAGGTACAGCTATCTCTTCACTATACAGGATCACTTCTTGATTGGCTGGGAGAGGCTCACCCTGAGTTTCTCGCACGCGTTGCAAAGCTGGTCAAGCGTGGACAGGTCGAGATCGTTGGCGGTGGTTACTACGAGCCAATTCTCCCTTCGATTCCCGATACCGACAAAGTGACACAGATACGTCGCCTGGCAAAACGGGTTCAAGATGAATTTGGTGTTAAACCCACTGGTATGTGGATTGCAGAGCGCGTATGGGAGCCAGGCTTACCACGCGTCTTACGCGAGGCCGACGTTGACTGGACGATCCTGGACGACATTCACTTTCAAAGCGCTGGCCTGGAAGATAGTGACCTCTACGGCTACTATGCAACCGAAGATCAGAGTAGCGTTTTGAAGGTTTTTGCAACAAGTCATACGATGCGCTACACTATTCCCTGGCGACCCGTACACGAGAGTATAGAGGCTCTACGCGCTCTTGCAACGCCTGCAGGCAATCGTATCGCCGTAATGGGTGATGACGGGGAAAAGTTCGGCAGTTGGCCCGATACACATGAGTATTGCTGGGGGTCGCATGGAAACCCTGGCTGGGTCGAAGAGTTTTTTACGGCTCTTGAGCAGAATAGTTCATGGCTACACACCACTCAATTGGGAGCATACGCAAGTTCACAGCCCGCACTTGGACGTATTTATATCCCAACATCATCTTATATAGAGATGACAGAGTGGGCGTTGCCGGCACAGAAATCCTACCAGTTTGGCCAACTCATCCATCAATTAGAGCATGAGAAGCGCTCTGATGTCCTCCAATTTATGCGCGGCGGTTTCTGGCGCAATTTTCTGGTTCGCTATCCAGAGATCAATAATCAGCATAAGAAGATGCTACGCGTCCACGACGCCGTCTACGCCGCCGGGGCAACGGACGAGGCAGGACTGCCAAATCTCTTACAAGCTCAGGCGAATGACACCTACTGGCATGGCCTCTTTGGCGGTATCTATATGGCCCATGTCCGCACCGCTATCTATCAACATCTTATCCAGGCTGAAAACGCTGCCGGCCGGATTCTATACGGCTCAGAGCCATGGCAACGCTATGAGATCACCGACTTTAATCGCGACACGCTGGAAAAAATCATCGTCGAGAGCGATCAGCAAAATCTGTATATCGATCCTCAACACGGTGGAACACTCTTCGAATGGGATCTACGGCGCAGCGCCCATAATATGCTTTCCGTTATGACAAGACGACAGGAGAGCTATCATCAGACACTACGTCTTCACGAGCAGGAACGTCGCCACCACAGCGCTCAGGCAGAATCTCAATCTACGGGGAGCGGACCAGGCTCACCGCACACGACCGTTCGCACAAAAGAAGACGACCTTGATCAATATCTTGTCGTGGACCGCTACCGCCGCAACAGCCTCATTGATCACTTTTTCCCTCAAGGCTTACCCCTGGCAGGTTACGCGCAGGGATACTACGAGGAACAAGGCGATTTTGCCGACAAACCATACACAGCCACCGTTGAACAAGATGCCACCGGCATTACGATCATGATGGCACGAGATGGGCAGATAAAGCGTGTAGGAGCACTTAACCCACTTCCCATACGATTAACAAAAACGCTCATCATTCCATCTGGCGAGGAAAAACTCATCATTCGCTACCAGATCGAAAACAAAGGAGAGGCACGCCTGGAAACTAGCTTTGCATCAGAGTGGAATATAAACCTGCTCGGCGGTGGACATAATTCACAGGCTTACTATCAGGTTGAGGGTCACCAATTAGCAGACAGCCACTTTGACAGTACGGGAGAGGTTACGAATGTAGCCAATTTCCATATTGGCAATATCTGGCTGCAACAAGATATCGGGTTTTCCTGCAGTGAAGCTGCAACGTTATGGCGCTTCTCAATCGAGACCGTTACAGGGTCCGAAGCTGGCTTTGAACGAACACATCAGGGAAGCTGCATCACATTCCTGTGGCCCTTAATGCTCGAAGCGGACGATATATGGAGCGTTGAAATCGTAGCACAGGGTCATAAACCAACAGAACACGATCATCTTATCAGCTAATTTCAACGGGATACGAGAAATGTTGTACCTATCAGCGTTCTGTCTATAAATTCATGTTGTGAGATTTCTTCGCGATTACTGTGAATATTGGTTGATTTCTATGCGCGCGCAAGGAGCTATGTCTGGTGCAGAAAGTACTAATACTGCAACACATGCAGGAAAATCCAAAAGGTTTCGTCGGTAATCTCTTAGATGAATACCATATCACACATGAAGTTATTGATGTCGAAAAAGAAGCGCTGCCAGATCCAACAAATTATACAGCCATCATCGCCTTTGGTGGCGATCAACACGTCTATGACGAACATCTTTACCCCTATTTCACCGCAGAAAAAGTGCTGCTCCAGCAGATCATCAAACAAAACATTCCTTTTCTGGGTATCTGCCTTGGTGGTCAACTACTGGCAGCCGCACTAGGGGGTCAGGTGAAGCTACATACAATGACTGAGCTTGGTTTCTTTGATGTCCAGCTCACTGAAGAAGGAAAACGTGACCCACTCTTCGCAGGCATGCCAGGCTATCAAAAAGTCTTTCACTGGCACGAAGATACCTTTGATTTGCCTGCAGCAGCCGTGTTATTAGCAACCAGCGAGAATACACAAAATCAGGCATTTCGTTATGGACAACATGCCTATGGATTACAATACCATATTGAAGTTGATGATACTATGCTCAATACCTGGCTTTACACCCCTGCTATGCAGGAAAGCATGCTTGAAACCCTGGGACGGGATGCCTATCAGGCACTTGAAAAAGAACGCTTAAGTCAGATGCCTCTTTATCAAGAGCATACCAGGCTAATGGTCAAAAATTTTCTACGGGCTAGCAGTTTGATTCATTGAAAAATTTACACTGAGATAGTATAAACTCTTTTCTTTTTATGCCATAATCTGCTATACTTGCACTCAATAGTTTATTCTGTCAAGTCTGAGGATTCGTAATATATTATCAAGTATCCGAATCTCAAGTAAGTAGCGGGAATGAAGACTAGTGGCAAAGTATTGCGAGCGATCATCAACATACAATTTACTGATATTCCTTGACCGCACGGTCTGTTCTATGAACAAATGGTATACGCATGCAAATTCAAGTAATAACAAACAGTTCGACAAATTTTATCGTAAATCCTATTGAAAGGCAGTGCTCAACGAAGATGCCACAGCATAAAACAAGACCCTATATGCATTCTTCCAGTTATTCTTATCAACACTCGCCTTTCATTATCTCACGTCGCAGTGCTGCCAACGAACGCCACCCCACCCGCAACGAAGACAATATTCTCATAGATGAAGTCAGCGGCCTCTTTGCCGTCTTTGATGGCGTAGGGGGAAGCGCAGCCGCAGAAATTGCATCTCAAACGGCTGCCAACGCAACAATCAACGCGTGGAAACGTATTCTGACAAAAGAACAAAATAAGCGCAAAATCTATAATTGGCTTGAAGATTGCCAGGAGCGCGATCTTTGCCAGATTCTGGAAAGCCTGATCCTGGAATCAGATGAGCAGGTACGCACAAACGGCGCTGATAGAGCCGGTACTGATGATCTGGCAACAACTGTCGCGCTAGCCGCGTTCTGCCGCCAGCCACAGACCAGAGACTATACCATGGTTCACGCACATGTGGGCGATAGTCGCATCTACTTACTCCACGCTGAAGAAAACATCAAACGCCTGACTAGCGATGATGGGCTACTCACCAAGCTTGTCGAGAATCAAATCGTCGATGAACACCACGCGTTACGTATCGATCAGGCGATGCGAGCGGATCAGTTATCTGATATCGAGTATAGCTACTTCCGCCTTCGTGGCGGTATCACACAAGCACTTGGCGGCCCTTTACCCCCAACCATACATACCGCGCAAACAACAGTTCATCCAGGCGACCGCATTCTTCTATGTACAGACGGTATACACGATAACCTGACAGACGAAGAGATCGAAAATATTATACGTACCAGCCCACGCACAGCCGCCGCCCGCATCCTCGTTGAACATGCACGCCAACGATCACATGAGGATCGTAGCCAGACTATTCGCTCGAAGCCCGATGACATGAGCGCTATCGTTATGACGTGTCGCATCTGAAGGCAAACACCGCTTATAGCATGAAGACAGCACAAATCTTCTAAGCACATTCATATTGAGGCATCAGAGGTTGATCTGATGCTCTTTTCTTTGGAATGGGCGCGATTTTCTTCTGCATAGCAAAACGCGAGGCCTGACCTTGCTGAGCAAGGCAAAGTTTTTTGCCTGGGCTTAAAATTTCTGTTTATGCTCCATACGCGTCACATCAATACAAAACAGATAGAGCATAGAAATTGTTGGCATACACAATTTCTATGGCCTTGCTCCACGATTCCGTGTTTTATCGTGGAGCAAGGCCATAAGAAACACCATTGTTAAATATGCTTATGCATAGCTAAAGTGGAACCAGCCTCTGGATTCCCACTTTTGTTCTGCGTGGGAAAGGGCGCTTGAGTATACAGCAATGTCTTTCCCTGCAAAGCTACGATAAGTGGATCGATGGCGGTATGCGTGAAGGTAAGACAGGGCAGTTGTTGTTGCTGCTCGGCTTGTTGAACGACACTTACAGTGAAGCGCACAGCTTGTTCTGCCCGTTGGAGTTCTTTTTCCGCTACAGCTGCTCGCTGGTAACGGGTCAGCAGCGTGTTCAACGCGCGCGCAATTTGCCAGAGCGCGTTATCCTGAGAAAGGGGCGCACGAGCATTGAGGTCTCCATTCGCAATCGTTACATGGGTCTGTAGGATTTGCTGGATGCCCCATTCAAGATCACGTTTTTGCTCCAGGAGTTCATGTTCGAGGGCCGCAACCGTCTCAGCACGGTCCGCACGCACAATCGCGTCTGCCATACTATAGACCCAGACATATGCCACACCTGCGACAATAAACTGTAATGCAATTGGGCGTATCATAACAGGAATGAATTGTGTCTGTAAATCATTTGCCAGCACGAGAGTGTGGGGCTCATAGACCAGACTTCCCAGGATAACACATGAGTTCGCGATGGCAACAAGAAAAACGCTGGAGGAGGGAAGTAGCGAGACCGCCAACAGTTCTGTCATGATGAACAGATCGTAGATTTGAATACTCGTCTCGTCAAAAGGTGTCGTTGTAAAAATGATGATTGTCAAAGCGATCTGAAATGCAACGACTATTATGGTCCCTGCAACTAATGTTTTTCCTTTGCGATTGAGCACTAGTGCTACAAAGGATATTGCAATCAACATCGCATCAATCCAAAAGTCGTAGTGATTTGGCAGAAGCAAACAACAGGGAAGAAAAACAATAATCACGACTGTATAAAAAAACAAAACAGTGCTGAACAGACGTGATTTACGGGCAGCCTCACGGTGAAAAAAACTTGCCTGTGGTGAAACCTCCGGGGTAGAAGTGAGATCGTACCAGAGTTGAGACAGGCTACGTTGCTTGCTTCCATTATGATCCACGCCAGCAGGAAAAAGTCCATTTTGCTTCGAGAGAGGGCTTTCGGGAACGGGCGTATTGTTACTCATCGTGCTTAAACCTCCTTACCACATATCCATAGAACAGAAAAAGGGCACATATGATCTTCTCGCTTCCAACGAGGCAGATCAATAACCGATGGTGTGTACTATAACATATCACACATGGAGATATATTAATTTTTTATTAATACTCTCTATAATCCTTATATATCATTTCATAGATATATCAAAAATGCAATTCATATATAGGCGTACTTCTATATAATTATATACTAATATTAAAAACGTATAAAATTTTAATATTGCACTAGTTACCTATTGAATAAATACGCACATTCATATACACTACAAAACATACTTCCCTTAGAAAGAGAGGTATGCACATTTATACTTTTTTGCTTGTATCACCTCTCATAAAACTATCATTCTCGGATAGATATACAAGCATCTTCTCTGAAGGAGACGTAGCAATGGTGGAACCAATCGCGATTATTGGGATGGGGTGCCGTTTTCCTGGTGCCTCTGATCTCCAGGCATTCTGGCAGCTTCTGTGTAATGGTGTGGACGCGATTACGGAGGTACCAGCGGACCGGTTTGATATTCAAGATTTTTACCATACTCAGCCTGCAACCCCTGGAAAAATGATGAGTCGTTGGGGAGGTTTTTTGGAGCAGGTTGATCATTTTGATGCAGCATTCTTTGGGATCACTCCAAGAGAAGCCGCCCGTATGGACCCACAGCATCGATTGCTCCTCGAAGTTGCCTGGGAAGCAATGGAAGATGCAGGGCAGGTCCCAAACAAGCTCTCCAACACAGCAGCCGGCGTTTTTATCGGCATCATCACAAGTGACTATTGGGATCGTCAATTCCGTAATCCTGTCGATCTCGATGTGTATAGTACAGCCGGGAGCGCACGTAGCGGTGCCGCAGGGCGTATATCCTACGCGCTTGGTCTGCAAGGCATCAGTGTCGCAGTGGATGCAGCTTGCTCCTCTTCTCTTGTGGCTGTGCATCTTGCTTGTCAAAGTTTGCGTGATGGCTCATGCAGCCTGGCACTTGCAGGTGGCGTCAATATTATTCTCAATCCCGACCACTCCATTGGTTATTCCCAGGGCAAAATGATGGCACCAGATGGGCGCTGTAAGGCATTTGATGCACAGGCAAATGGATATGTACGCAGCGAAGGAGCCGGTATCGTGGTCTTGAAACCGCTGTCTCTGGCCCTGGTAGAGAACGATCCGATCTACGCAATTATTCGGGGTAGTGCCGTGAACAATGATGGGCACAGCGATCTCTTTATGACACCAAGCATACAGGGTCAACAGTCGGTCCTACGTCAGGCATATCATAATGCCAACCGGAGCCCTGGACAGGTACAATATGTTGAGGCACATGGAACAGGCACCAGCGTCGGTGATCCAGTTGAGCTCAAAGCGTTAGGAAGTATCCTGGCTCAAGACAGGCTAGCGAACTCACCCTGCATTGTTGGCTCTGTAAAGACCAATATTGGCCATACTGAAGGGGCGGCAGGGCTGGCTGGCTTGATCAAAGTGGCGTTATGCCTTAAGCACAAAGCCATTCCAGCAAATCTCCACTTCCACGAGCCTAATCCTGCAATTCCCTGGCAAGAGTTACCTCTTGTTGTCGCTCAGAAGTTGCAACCCTGGCCACAAAGCGATCTTCCACACCTGGCGGGGGTCAGCAGTTTCGGCATCGCAGGCACAAATGCTCATATAATCGTAGAAGAGGCTCCACTTCCTGAACAAACAACAAAAGAAATACAGGACATGGTTACCTCAGCATATGTTCTAACCTTGTCAGCCCATTCAGCTGATATGCTGAAAGAAGTTGCGAGTCGATACCAGACATATATAAGTAAGCAAGAGGCACCTCTCTTCCACGATATATGTTATACGGCCAGCGTCCGTAGGGCACATCATGATTATCGTTTGGCTATCGTCAGCCATGATAGAGAAGAGGCACAGGACAATCTGGCGGCCTTTCTGCGCAATGAGACAGGCGTGGATATGGTTACAGGAACTACGAGCGCCAGCCCGCACAAAATGGTCTGGGTCTTTCCCGGGCAAGGTTCACAGTGGTTTGGTATGGGTCGCGATCTATTCATGCAAGAGCCCGCTTTTCGCACAATGGTAGAGCGCTGCGATCAGACCATGCGCAGATATATAGATTGGTCGCTGCTTGAACAGTTTCTTCCTACAACAACTGAGCTGCACTTCGATCAGGTGCATATTGTCCAACCGCTGATCTTTGCTATCCAGGTTGCCCTGGCCGCACTCTGGCGCTCCTGGGGAATTGAGCCCGATGCCGTTGTTGGCCATTCCATGGGAGAGGTGGCAGCCGCATATGTTGCTGGTGCTCTCAATCTGGATGATGCCTGCATGGTCATTTGTGGTCGAAGTATCTTACTTCAACTTATGAGCGGCAAAGGGGCTATGGCTGCTCTGGAACTGTCACTTGAACAAGCAACACTTGCTATCCATGAGTATCAAGATCGTGTCTCTATTGCAGTTAGCAATAGCCCAAATTCGACGGTAATATCCGGCGAGCCTGCAGCTCTCGCAGATATCCTGGCCCAGATGGAACAACGTGGAGTGTTTGGCCGCCTGGTCAACGTTACGGTCGCCTCCCATAGTCCTCAGATGGATATCTTGCGTGATGATGTGCTTGCTCTACTGGCACCCATACAGCCAGGATCTTCTACTATTCCTCTCTATTCAACGGTTACAGGACAGATCTGCAAAGGGGAAGATCTCGATGCCCCTTATTGGGCACAAAACCTGCGGGCACCAGTCCTATTTTTGAATACAGTGCAACAACTCATCGAAGATACTTTTGATACCTTTCTTGAGATCAGCCCTCACCCACTCCTGGTTAGCTCTATTAAACTGACGATGCACAACTGTGAGCATACAGGTACCGTGCTAGCCTCATTACGGCGTGAAGAAGAGGGGCGAACCATGTTGCTACGATCTCTCGGCGCACTCTACGCTCAGGGCTATCCAGTCCTCTGGAGCAAACTATACCCTACAATGGGACAACATGTCTGTCTGCCAACTTATCCCTGGCAGCGAGAACGCCTTTGGAATACATATATAGAAGATGCAATCTATAGTCCGCCGCCAGCGGCAAGCAGACAGAATACAGGTCATCCTCTACTCGGACCAGGCCTCCAATCAGCTCTTCAGCCAGATAGCTATTTCTGGAAAACGACGCTTGATGCAACAAAGCTTCCTTATCTAGCTGATCATCGCATTCACGGGATGGTAGTATTCCCATCCACAGGCTATATCGAGATGGCTCTTGCCGCTGCAACTGAAGTATTTGGAGCCGGGCAATTCATTGTACAGAATATGGCCTTCAAAAAGGCACTTTTCTTCCCAAAGGATCGCAGCCAGACCGTCCAAATTACGCTTACACCTGAAGAAGATGGGACAAACTCGCTGCAAATCTTCAGCGCACAACCGGCAGAAGATCAACACGCAGCTGCATGGATGCTCCTCGCATATGCAGCCATAGCAACCGTTTGCCCGCTACAAACAACCTCATGCTATCCAACTCCAGAACAAGTACAACAAGAATGGACTGATACAGCTTCAGCACCAGAGCACTACCAGGATCTACGCAGACGTGGCATTGAGCATGGTCCATTCTTTCAGGGCGTAACGCATATCTGGCAACGGCAAGCAGAGGCAATGGCTCAGATTACTATCCCAGAACTTCTCAACTCAGAGTTTGCGCATTACCAGTTCCATCCCGCATTGTTGGATATCTGTCTGCAAGCGGTTATGTCATTGCTGCCAGAAGACATGGAAGGCAGCACCTATGTCCCTATTATGGTGGAGGAGGTGAAATTGCTGCGGCATCCTGAGCACACGAATAGTCTGTGGAGCTATGTAAAAGTCAGAACCAATAGCAATAACCAGGGAGATACTCTGACGAGCGATATACTTCTTGTAGATGAGCATGGGCAGAGCGTTCTGGAAGTACGCGGTTTTTGCTTACAACGCCTGGAAGGCACCACACAGCAAACAAAGGAGGACAGACTCAATCATCTGCTCTATACACTCTACTGGGAACCTGTAGCGCTCGTCGAACATGCACAAATACAGCAGAAGCAATGGCTCATTTTGAGCGAGAAAGGAGGCATTGGACAAACCCTTGCAGATATGTTCCAGGCACGAGGGGAAAACTGTATCGTTGTATATCCGGGTCAAGCATATATGCATGTAGATGCTCAACAGTATGAAATAGACCCTGCATCTCCAGCTATGTTTCAACAATTGCTTGCTGATACATTCACAGATACAGCACAGCCGTGTCCAGGTATTGTCTATCTGTGGGGAAACACATATCAGGAATATACAACAACATTGCATTCATTGGAGACAGGGCAGCAGAAAGGAAGCATTGCAGCCCTCCATCTGATTCAAGCCATTATCGCGGCAAAATGGAGCGTTCTCCCACGGCTCTGGTTCGTCACATGCGGTACACAAGCCGTTCATGAAGCTGATCGCGTCATATCACTGGCACAATCACCGCTCTGGGGACTTGGTCGCGTGCTCGTCTATGAACACCCAGACTTCCACAGTACGCTTATTGATATAGATGCTACCCATACACCTGAGAGTATAGAGGCCTTATGCAAAGAAATCTGGTCTGATGGTCCGGCCGACGAAATTGCATTACGAGGTGCGCAACGCTTCGTTGCCAGACTCGTACACGATAAGGCACACCTCATGCCTGCTCGTGCCATATCCAACAAAAACAGTAGAGAACAGCTTGAGACTTTACCCTGTATACAGGATGCAATGACATCTGTAGATCATACACGAGAGCTCTTTCATCCAGATGCCACCTACCTGATCACAGGAGGGCTCGGCGGCATTGGCCTAAAAGTCGCACAATGGATGGTTGAACAAGGGGCAAAACATCTAGTCTTACTAGGACGCAGCGGTGCATCCAGCACTGCGGAGAAGGCGCTCGCTCTTATGCAGAATGCGGGCAATCAGATAAAGGTCGTCAAGGGAGATGTTGCGCATCCACTGATTGTCGCAAACACACTCGCAGATATACACCAGCATATGCCGCCACTGCGAGGTATTCTTCATTGTGCCGTCGTTTTAGATGATAGTATACTGGTGCAATCAACTCAGGAGCGCTTTTCATCAGTAATGCGACCAAAAATTGATGGAGCCTGGAATCTCCATGAGCTGACGCTTGATCAACCGCTTGACTTCTTTGTTTTGTTCTCCTCAGCGGCGTCTCTTATTGGTTCGCCAGGTCAGGGAAATTATGCAGCTGCCAATGCTTTCATGGATGCGCTGGCACATTATCGCAGGGCCAGAGGATATCCTGCGTTAAGCATCAACTGGGGCAGTTGGTCCGAGATTGGTCAGGCCACACTGCACGATCGTAGTCAGCGACTCACTTCCCGAGGCTTCGCGAGCATGAAACCACAAGATGCTCTTACTATCCTTGGCAATTTACTACGCAGAAAAACTTCTCAGGTCGGGGTGATGTCTTTCAATGCCCGTAAGTGGAGCCAGTTTTACCCTACCCTGAGCAGATCATCGCTTTTTGCCTCCCTGCTGCAGGAAGATACCATTATGCCAGCACAACCTGATTGTTCACACCAGATGCTGGAAAACTTACTTTCGATGAATGCGGGGCAACGCATTCAAGCCGCAGGTAAATACCTGAGTGAACAGATAGCTAAGGTAATAGGGCTCACCGCAGCCAAAATCGATGGACGCCAGCAGCTTAGCCGGCTCGGCATCGACTCTCTGATGTCCGTTGAATTAAAAAACAGAATCGCATTAGATCTGCACGTTGTTATACCTGTTGCCCTTTTCTTACAGGGCATTACTCTTGAACAACTCACATCTCATGTCTTACAACATATAGAAGTCAGAGGAATACAAGCTTGATCCATACATTCTTTCCCTGATAAGCTCAAATTATAACCCTAATATTGAAGAATGGAAGCGTCAAGATCTTCTCTTAATTAACCAACATGTCGCTGCATTAATTAAGAGAAGATCTTGACGCT